>Ga0256829_1000288_pt1 | contig 56864 bp, 51 predicted proteins | sample 131447metaG_FD_185979 | JGI IMG/M metagenome (GOLD analysis project Ga0256829, IMG submission 185979) | Hydrothermal vent microbial communities from Lau Basin, Pacific Ocean - 131-447 | ecosystem: Environmental > Aquatic > Marine > Hydrothermal vents | place: Pacific Ocean: Lau Basin | collected...
CGTGACTCTCGAAACGCTACATATTTTTTGCAAGTATGCAAAAAATATGGCTTACAAGGGCGTTCGTCACGACATTTATTATTGAGAAGGTTTTAATGAAAGCATCAAATATAACAAAAGTAGTAAATAAACTCATTGTGCAGAAACTCCCAGTGTTTATCTGGGGAGCACCTGGTATCGGGAAGTCATCAATCGTGAAGGCTATCGCTAAGGAGCAGGAGTTAGAGTTCTTAGACTTGCGTTTGTCTCTACTGGACCCGACAGACTTAAAAGGAATCCCATTTTTTAATGCCAAGACCAATGAAGGTGTATGGGCAAAACCTAGCTTTTTACCCTCAAACCCAGACTCTAAAGGTATCTTGTTTCTCGATGAGATAAACACTGCACCACCAGCCGTGCAGGCGTCTGCGTATCAGCTCATTCTTGACCGTAGAGTAGGTGAGTATGAACTGCCTGAGGGGTGGAGCATTATCGCGGCAGGAAACCGAGAGAATGACAGAGGTGTGGTCTATAAAATGCCACCACCACTGGCGAATCGCTTTGTACACTTCGAAATGGAAGTAGACTTTGATGATTGGAAAGCATGGGCATATGGTGCAAAAATTGATGCATCAATCATCGGGTATTTAGCCTATGACAAGTCGATGCTCTTTACTTTTGATGCTACATCTAACGAGAAATCTTTTGCCACACCAAGGTCATGGGAATATGTTGACAGTATAGTCAAATCAGGTATAGATGGTGATTTAATATTAGATAGTATTAGTGGAGCTGTAGGGCGTGAAGCTGCCATAGGGTACATCAGCTTTAAGAAGGTGATGAAAGAACTTCCTGACCTAAACAGAGTGCTTGACGGTACACTTACAGAGTTAGAGGAAGAGGATGCCAAAGTAATGATGGCACTTGCCATTGGACTTGTGAATGCACTGTTAGAAAACCCAAGTAGCGAGGCGATAGACAATGTCTTAAAATTCTCTCTCAAACTCCCTGGTGAGTTTTCTATTATGCTTGTAAAAGATATGCAGCAAAACAACATTGATGTTGAAGGCTCGAGCGAATGGGGTGAATGGGTGAGAGAGTTTGCGTATTTGTTAGCGTAACCCTTTTCTCTCTAACTTTTCTTTCTAGCCTGTTTGTTGGACTTTTTAGGCTCTATAGTTACTATAGAAAATTTCACAAACAAAGTTGACCACAGAACAAACGCATACAAGCGAAGAGTAGAAACCATAATAAGGTAAGTTTCAAATAGCCATAGATATGGTTAAACGTGCTATTACTTTTACTTTGAATAAGTTTAGCACTTTCAACTTTAGAGCTAACTTTTTAATCTTCCTCGGGAATAATTCCCCGACCCTGGGTCGTGGTTGTTGATTATCTTAGAAATTTTAACTTTTTTCAAAAACCCCTTGACAAGTAAAAAATTTGGTGCTATAATGCCGTCCACATAAGCCGTATGACTTATGAATGTTGGGGTATCGCCAAGCGGTAAGGCACTAGTTTTTGGTACTGGTATTCGGGGGTTCGAATCCCTCTACCCCATCCACAATATATATTAAATAAATCCAAGAATTTTAGATGTCCATGTCTAATAATCCTGTCGCGGGATAGAGCAGTTTGGTAGCTCGTCGGGCTCATAACCCGAAGGTCAGAGGTTCAAATCCTTTTCCCGCAACCAATTTATTTAATATTTATACATTTATCGCGGAGTAGAGCAGTGGTAGCTCGTGAGGCTCATAACCTCAAGGTCGTTGGTTCAAATCCATCCTCCGCATCCAATTTAATTTCACTTATTCAATCACAACTTAAAACTTATTGTCCACAGTGAAGACTAAGATACATCTATCTTAATCTCTCCATTTATCACATCAAAACTCACGTTTGAGCCTTCAACTACCTTGTCCTCCAAGATAAGTTCTGCAAGTCGGTCTTCTACCACTTCGTACAATGCACGTTTGAGTGGTCTTGCACCATACACTGGGTCAAACCCTGCTTCAGCGATGTACGCTTTGGCACTGTCCGTGAGAGTGATAGTAATGTCACGCTCTGCAAGTTTTTTCTGAATATCTTTAAACAAGATATCTACGATGCTTGTAATCGCAGCTAAGTCTAGTGGATTAAAGATTACTTGCTCATCTAGTCGGTTCAGGAACTCTGGCTTAAAGTTACGTTTGAGCTCCTCTTGTACCGCTTCTCTTCTTCCCTCTTTGTCTGTAATCGTCATAATCTTGTCAGACGCGATGTTGGAGGTCATGATGATAATGGTATTTTTAAAGTCTACCGTTACCCCTTTGTTGTCTGTTAAACGTCCATCATCCAACACTTGTAAGAGTGTGTTAAAGACATCTGGGTGCGCTTTTTCTATCTCATCAAAGAGTACCACAGAGTATGGCTTACGACGTACAGCTTCTGTGAGCTGTCCACCTTCATCATACCCTACATACCCTGGAGGTGCACCAACAAGACGTGACGCTGCATGTTTCTCCATGTACTCAGACATATCTATGCGTATGAGTGATTTTTCAGAGTCAAACAAGAACTTAGCAAGTGTCTTGGCTACCTGTGTTTTACCCACACCTGTAGGACCCAAGAACATAAAACTACCTATAGGTCTGTTTAGGTCACTAAGCCCTGCTTTGTTACGCTTAATCGCACGTGCCACAGCCTTGAGCGCTTCATCTTGCCCGACTACCTCTTCATTAAGGATGCTTTCTATCGCTAAAATTTTCTCTTTTTCACCTTGAAGCATTTTAGACACAGAAATACCTGTCCAACGGCTTACAATACTTGCTATCATCTCTTCATCAACAGAGTTTTTAAGTAAAGTACCCTCAGACATCATCTGCTTCCATTTCTCTTCTATCTCAGCTAATTTAGATTCTTCCGTTGGGATTTGTCCATATTCTATCTCGGCAGCTTTGTTAAAGTCACCTTCACGTTTGACATGTTCTGCCTGTGTTTTAAGAGAATCAATGGTTGCTTTAATTTCTGCTATATCATTAAAGACATGCTTTTCATTGTCAAACTGACTTTGCAATGCCATACGCTTCTCTTCGAGATCTGCTATCTCTTTTTCTATCTCTTCAAGACGTGTTGCATTTTTCTCTGTGACCTCCATTTTAAGCGCTTCACGCTCTACTTGAAGTGTACTTATCTCACGTTTTGACTTAGCCAAGTCTGTAGGTTCAGACTCTATCTGCATCTTCAGCTCTGCTGCTGCTTCATCTATAAGGTCAATCGCCTTATCTGGCAAGAAACGGTCTGTAATGTATCTGTCAGACAACTTCGCAGCCGCCACAAGTGCAGCATCGGTAATGTTAACATTATGATGCGTTTCAAGTTTTTCTTTAATACCACGAAGAATCTGCAATGCTTCATTAATACTAGGTTCATCTACTTTTACAGGTTGGAAACGACGTTGTAATGCCGTATCTTTTTCAAAGTACTTTCTGTACTCTTTCAGTGTCGTAGCCCCAATAGTATGTAACTCACCACGTGCAAGTGCAGGTTTTAAGATGTTTGCAGCATCATTCCCACCTTCAGATGCTCCTGCACCTACAATCGTATGTATTTCATCGATAAACAAGATGACATTGGCTGACTCTTTGACTTCATCTATGACAGATTTGAGTCTGTCTTCAAACTCACCTCTGTATTTAGCTCCTGCGATGAGTCTGTTCATATCTAAGCTCATCACACGCATGTTTTGCAAGCTTAAAGGTACTTCTTTGTTCACGATACGCTGTGCAAGCCCTTCTACAATGGCCGTTTTACCAGTTCCTGGTTCACCGATGAGGATTGGGTTGTTTTTTGTTTTACGAATAAGGATTTGCATCATACGTTGCACCTCTTCGTCACGCCCTATGACAGGGTCAAGCTTACCATCTATAGCTTTTTGATTCAGGTCATCTGCATACTGTGCTAACGCCTCAAGTGTCTCATCACCCGATTGTGAGTCTATCTGCTTACCACCTCTGATACTCTCTAAAGTCTTTTCAAACTCAGAAATATCCACATACTTACCAATGGTATCTTTAATAAAGCTCTCACCCACATTTGCCATAAGCCATGCATCTACTGCAAGGTACTGGTCACCCTGTGCTGTCATGACACCTTGGACATTTTGAAGTGTACGGACAAGATTTTGCCCTAGCTTGATGCTTTCTTTAGTGACAGATGAGACCTGTGGCAATTTATTTGCCAAAGATTTTGTCTCTAACTCAATGGCAACTTTATCGACATTCATTTTATTGAGTGCTTGATGTAGTATGCTCCCAGAGTTTGTAAGCAGTGCCCACAATAAATGTACAGGCTCAACTTCCTGATTTTTATTATGCAATGCCAACGAGACACCAGACTCGATGGTTCCTTGCATTTGGTTGGTTAATTTTTCTAAGATATTCATGGAATACCTCCTTGTTTAATTGATTTCTAGAAGTATTATACAACATTGAGTCATATATTGTCAAGTTTATTTAGTAAGATAAAGAAGGTATAGCATTTTATTTTACTTGATTAGTCATCTTAAAACATCCTATAAAAATTCTATGCATTCATACATATCTTTACCTATCTTTGCTATACTCCTAGTTACTATTTACTTGATTATGAGGATAAAAAATGAATTTTGAATTAACCGTATTACCCGTAGCTGATATATCGGGAGAGTTGGAAGTTGTCATCGTTGTTGATGGGAACATGAAACACCGTTTTGTACAAGACAAAAAACTACTTAAAAAAGCTGGTTTTTCCTGTGGGCAAGATGAGACTTGTCTGCTTGTAGAAAAGAACAGACTTTATGTGGGTGCAAGCTCACTCAAAAGTACAGACATTAGACGTGCTGCTGCCAATGCTATGAAAGCACTCTTAGGTACAAAATATAAGTCTATTAAAGTAGCTACATATACAAATCAAGGATGCCCTTATACCCTTAGAGGGATGATAGAAGGTTTCATCTTGGGTGGGTACAGCTTTGAGACATACAAGAGTAAAAAGAATGAAAACAAAATCAAAGAGATTTCTGTTTCGTTAGAAGAGTACAGCGAACTTACACTAGACATAGAAAAAGCCGCAGAACAAGTACATAAAGCACAGATAACAGCAGATGCTACAAACTTCACACGTGACATCGTAAACACCACACCAGATGACTGTTACCCTGATGTTATGGCAAGCATTGCTGAAGGGTTGGCTAAAGATGTTGGACTTAAGTGTAACGTTCTTAAACCAAAACAACTCAGAAAAGAAAAAATGGAAACACTGCTTGCAGTCGCACGTGCAAGCCGTCATAAACCAAGAGTCATCCACCTTACACACAAACCTAAAAATGCCAAATTCAAGATTACCCTTGTGGGTAAAGGATTGACTTATGATAGTGGTGGATTGAGCTTGAAACCTGCAGAATATATGGTAACGATGAAGTCAGACAAAAGTGGTGGATCAGCGGTTATGGGCATCATGAAAGCAGTGGCTGAACTGAACTTACCTATAGAAGTACATGGTTTCGTAGGTGCGGTTGAAAATATGATAGGTGGTGACGCTTATAAACCAGATGATGTACTTGTGGCTAAAAATGGCAAAACCATTGAAGTGCGTAACACAGATGCAGAAGGACGTTTAGTCTTAGCAGATGTACTCTGTTATGCACAACAAGAGGTAAAAGCAGACTACATCTTCGACTTTGCAACACTTACGGGTGCTTCAGTGGTAGCTGTAGGTCATTACACTTCTTCGATTATGGGAAACAATAAAGAGGTACAAAACCTTGTCGTAAAAGAAGCACAAAATTCTGGTGAGTTAGCCACAGCACTGGACTTTAATGACTACCTCAAAAAGACCATTAAGTCCGAGATAGCAGATATCTGTAATATCTCAAACACACGTTATGGTGGAGCTATCACCGCTGGGCAGTTCTTGTCTGAATTTATAGAGAAGAAAAACGCAGACAAATGGGCACACATAGACATCGCAGGTCCTGCCTTTGTAGAACACGCTTGGGGAGAAAACCCTCATGGTGCCTCTGGTGCTGGGGTTAGAATGATGGTAAAACTCATTGAAAAACTTGCTTATGGCGATGCCCACACAGAGGGCTAACCCCCTCTTCACCAACTTTTAGATAAAATCACAAAATCATTTCGGAGACAAAATTTGCCTCCTCATTAATTAAATTGAAACACAAGGAAATACCATGGGACTAGGAATAGGACTTGTTGGACTACCAAACGTAGGAAAATCTACCACTTTTAACGCACTGACTAAAGCACAAAATGCAGAGAGTGCAAACTACCCATTTTGTACCATAGAGCCAAATAAGGCCGTTGTACCCGTACCAGACAAAAGACTCGATGAACTAGCCAAGATAGTAAAACCTGAAAAAATACAATACTCAACACTCGATTTCGTAGACATCGCAGGACTTGTGGCAGGGGCTAGTAAAGGTGAAGGACTTGGAAACAAGTTTCTAGGAAACATTCGTGAAACTGAAGTGATACTCCACATCGTAAGATGTTTTGCAGATGACAACATCGTTCACACAGAAGGAAGCATAGACCCTATTCGAGATGTGGAGATTATCGAGCAGGAGCTTTTGTTTGCAGATATTGATGCGCTACTTAAACGTATCGATATGCTTAAGAAAAAAGCAAGAGGGAACGACAAAGATGCCAAAGAACAACTTGAAGTTGCCGAAGTACTTTTAACACATATCGAAGATGGTGCACCTGTTTCTACTTTTGATGACTTAGAGTCAGATGGCTTTGTAGCGATGAACAAAGAGTTACGTCTGCTTACTTCTAAACCCATTATCTATGGTGCAAATGTCGATGAAGATGGTCTAGGTGAAGACAGTGAATACGTACAAAAACTCAAAGCCTATGCAGACGATCGTGGTTCAGAAGTCATCAAACTTTGTGCTAAAGTAGAAGAAGACATGGTAGACTTTGATGATGATGAGAGAGATGAAATGCTTGCAGACCTTGGCGTAACTGAGTCAGGATTAGAGCAAATCATCCATAAAGGCTTTGATACATTAGGACTTCAGTCTTACTTTACCGCAGGGGTCAAAGAAGTACGCGCATGGACCATTCGTAAAGGTACATCTGCACCTAAAGCTGCGGCAGTCATACATAATGACTTTGAAAAAGGTTTTATCCGTGCAGAGGTTATCAGCTATGCTGACTTTGTAGAGTTTGGTGGGGAGCAAGGTGCTAAAGATGCAGGGAAAAACAGACTTGAAGGAAAAGAGTATATCGTGCAAAATGGCGATATCATGCACTTTAGATTTAACGTTTAATGTAGGGTGGGCATTCTTGCCCAAAAAATATAACAAAGGTGGGCCAGAAAGCCCACCCTACAAAGGTTTATCATGAAAAAAATTCTTATGTTACTTACACTCTCTCTACTTTTTTCAGGCTGTGACTCTAAAAAAGGGACGTTTTTAAAAACAGTAACGAGTCAAAATTCACAAGAAGTCTCTGTAGATAAGCTCAAAAAGCTTATCAAAGAAGAAGAGTTAACACTCTTTGAAACCATAGACCATAAAGCCAATGCTGCGGCTGTCAAGATGAATCTTAAACCTGAAACCGTTGTGGTCTTTGGCAATCCTAAGATGGGTACAGTACTTATGAACTGTAACCCTTCTATGGGCTTAGACTTGCCTCTTCGCATTTTGGTCTCGACCAACTACGAGGGTATCACATCTTTTACCTACACCAACCCAGAGTACTGGTCACTCAAACACAATATAAAAGATAAGAACTGTTTAGCCATTCTCAATAAAGCAGCCATTGCGCTGGATGACCTCACAGAGAAAGCGAGTAAGAAATAGATGGTTATTAGTACAAATGAAATACTTTTTCGTATACAAAAAGCCTTAAACCTTAGCCTTGAAGATATAGTAGAAGCATATAAACTAGAAAACTACAAGATGCTTGAGCCTCATTTAAAAGATATTTTAAAACGTCGCCAAGACGCAGGGTTTATGCTCTGTTCATACGAAGAATTAGGTGTATTTTTAGATGGTTTAGTTGCCTTAAAACGTGGACCAAGCCCAAAAAAATCTAACAACGATGAAGCGGTAGAACTTACAAACAACCTCATACTCAAAAAACTTCGAATTGCGCTTGAGCTTAAAGAGGCAGAAACCGAAATCATCTTTGGTCTTGCCGATATAGAACTCACAAAACAGCAACTCGCTTCACTCTTTAGAAAAGAGACCCATAAGAACTTTAAACCTTGTTCTAGCGAACTACTTATGGCATTTATCGAAGGCTTGGATGAGTTTTACTATGATGGTGAAGAGATTTAAATCCTTGTCTATTTTACATATCTAAAGAACTAACCAGCCTCTCTGATAATTTCTTTTTTATTTTCATAATTTAACTTTTTTTAAGGGAGAATAATGTCCCTTGAATAAATATACTCAATATATGTGACTTGATAGTAAATCTCCTGAAAATATAGAATCACAAAATCAAGACAAAGTAAATGACCATACTAAGCAATGATTCTACTAGGGTTGCCAATTATTTCAAGCATGAAAATATTACTTATGTCAGTGGTGAAAATTGATATATTTAGTTGGTGGGAGTAATAAGTCAAATTTGAAGTACGTGAGCTAGGACTTTTAGTCCGTTACAGTAACCTATGCATTTTCAGTGCATAGTGGTTGAGTTATGCTTAAACTGATACATCATAATAGATGCGGCCATTCCCACATTAAAACTTTTCACCCCTTCCATCATCTCTATAGTCACGACTTCATCACACAAGTCCAATACCTCTTGACTGAGTCCTGAACCTTCATGTCCCATGAGGAGTACCCATTTGTCTGTGACTTTTACCGAGGCTAGAGGGGTAGAGTCTTTGGTGACTTCTGCTGCGTAGATACGGTAGCCTTTTTCTTTTAATGCTTGAATAGTCTCATTCATATCTGTGTAGATATGCGTTTTTAACATAGCAATATGCCCCATGCTCACACGCAAAGCACGACGAGAGTAGGGATGCGGTCCATAAGAGGGTAAAAGATAAGAGTCTATACCTATGGCAGCAGCCGAGCGTGCAATGGCGCCTATGTTTTGTGTTGAGCTTATTTCATCTAGCATGAGAATGTTATCACCCAAATCATCTAGTATCGTGTCGCTAGGGCGTATGCCATGCATCATGACATTATGATGTATCTTGTGTCCTACTATGTTTTGCATCTGTTCTTTAGATGCTATGTAAAAAGTGGCATTCTCTATGATTTTTAGAAGTGATGTGTGTGTATCGTAGTATTCTTGTGTTGCCAAGATACTACGGACTTCTATCTTCTCTTCTATGAGTAAATTGACTACTTTTGGGCTGTCTGCCACAAAGGAACCATCTGCTTTAAAGGCATGCTCTCGGAATTGATGGTAAATGTTGAGCTCATCGGCGTGTATATCTGTAATATGTATAAAATTCATGAGGTATTGTACACTACCAAGAGTAGTTATTTACTTCTTTTTGCTACAATATTAAAAATTATAATAAATATAAGGTTCCAAGATGAAAAAAATCATAGTGACACTACTCTTTTTAGTGACATCTGTTATGGCAGAACTTACACAGGTTTGGGCTACACCAGACTTCGCCGAGAAAAATATAAAGATTATAGATATTCGTACCCCCGCGGAATGGAAAGAAACAGGGATTGTGAAAGATTCTTATACTATTATGTTTTTTGATGAGAAAGGTAACTTTAATGTGGAGAGCTTTTTAAAGCAACTCAATATGGCAGTGAAAAAAGATGAACAATTTGCATTGCTTTGTAGAGTGGGATCACGCACGGGGATGGTATCTCAGTTTTTATCTGAAAAGTTAGGATATAAAGTCATCAACCTTAAGGGTGGAATCATGAAAATGATACACGATGGGTATAAGACAGTACCTTACAAACAGTAATTTTACGAACAAAATGTCAAACTTGATTGACATTGACTCAACCTTTTTGATATAATCCCTCTAGATTTAAAAGATAAAATTACGATTTAGGATAGAAAAATGTCAAAAAGTTTATATGAAACACTCGGTGTGAGCGAAAATGCCTCTGCTGATGAAATCAAAAAAGCTTATCGAAAACTTGCAAGAAAATATCACCCAGATATCAATAAAGATGAGTCTGCGGTTGATAAGTTTAAAGAGATAAATGCAGCCTATGAGGTACTCTCTGACGCAGAGAAGAAATCACAGTATGATCAGTTTGGTGATCAGATGTTTGGTGGTCAAAACTTCCATGACTTTGCTCAAGGTCAAAGTGGTGGTGTAGACCTTGATGAGATACTCCGTCAAATGTTTGGTGGAGGAGGCGGTGGCTTCTCTGGTGGATTTGGTGGTGCACAAGGTGGTGGTTTTGGAGGCTTTGGTGGTCCAGACCTTGATATGCAAGCACGTATAACCATTCCATTTATGGTTTCTGTCACTGGTGGAAAACACAATGTTTCTGCCAACGGTCAAAACTTTGACATTAAGATACCTGCAGGTATCAAGTCGGGTGAGACCATGCGTGTCCGTGGTAAAGGGAAACAGTACCAAGGGCAAGCAGGTGATTTACTCATACAGGTAGAAGTAGCATCTTCTGATGCCTACGAAAGAAAAGGTGATAACCTCTATAAAACCTTTGATGTCCCACTTAAAGAAGCCTTGTTTGGTGGTAAAATAGCTATAGAAACACCAGAAAAAGAGGTCTCTCTTAAAGTACCACAAAACACTAAGAATGGACAAAAGTTTAGACTAAAAGGTAAAGGTGTACCCGATAGAAAAACAGCTATGAAAGGTGACTTGTATCTTGTTGCCAATGTGGTTTTACCTGATGTGGACAGTTTAGATGATGATGTCAAAAAAGTACTAGAAGAAAAACTCTAATTCATAAAAGGACGTACTATGCACAGTTTTGATGAACCCGTGTACCTTATCTCTGTAGTGGCAACGATGTTGGACATCCACCCTCAAACGCTTAGACAGTACGAAAGAGAAGGCTTGGTAGAGCCTTCACGTACGCAGGGTCGTATGCGTTTGTACTCGCAACGTGACATTGAACGTATGAAACTTATCTTACGTCTTACACGTCAGATGGGTGTCAATCTTGCAGGTGTAGATATAGTTCTGCAGCTCAAAGAACAGATAGATGCCATGCAAGAAGAGATAGACCAACTTCGCGAAGAACTTTCAAAAGTCAACCGTAATGGTTCTGTCCATTCAAGTAAAGCTTTAGTAACAAAATCTTCTTACGATATTATTATTTTTGAAGATTAATATATCTGAAACATTATCTCTTGGCATAAAGTATATTTATGTTATCCTCTATATATAGGGGAAATAAAATAGTAGTGTAGTATATGAAACAACAAAAGTATTATAATTTTCTTCAAAAGCAAATCATCTTAATGATAGGTTTGTCGCTTCTTCCTGGACTTGTGTATGTCTTTTTTGGATGGGTATTTAACCTTCTGATGCCAGCACTTTTGTGGTATCTCTCTCTCATATTTCTTTCACTATATGGTATAGCTGTCTATAGATACTTTTCTAAACATAAGATGAATGAGAAACAGCTACGTAGTTGGTATACCCATTTGAGCATCTTTATGTACTTGATATTCTCATCTTGGGCTGTTATCTTTGCGCTTAACATTCAGCACTCTGAATACAATTTACATTATATAGCGATTTTCACGCAATTGGGTGCTTCTGTGGTTGCTTCCACACTTTTAGTATCTGATAAAAAGCTTTTTGTACCCATTCTTTTAACACTTATGTTGCCGTTGATTTTGTATTTTTTTCTTATAGGTGTATGGTTTGGGTATGTTTTATCTGTTTTCTCTCTTATCTTTCTTGGTGTACTCTTATATGGAGCATACAATACCAATCATCTTGTAAAAAGCAACTATTATCAGGCACAGCACGATATCTTGACAGGGCTTTTTAACCGTCGATATTTTATGGAGTACATGGAAGCACTCAATGAGAGACTTTTAGTGGGCAATAGAGTTGCACAAATGATATTGATAGATTTGGATCATTTTAAGACGATTAATGACTCTTTGGGGCATGCTATTGGAGATAAACTTCTTAAAGCTGTATCAAACAGGATTAAATTGTTTACGAGTGATACACATACATTAGCACGTTTAGGTGGTGATGAATTTATCTTGGTGAGCCATGAATCTGATAAAAAAGATGTAAAAGAAAATGAAGCATATATCTTTGCCACCAAATTATTAGAAGAGATACGTAGACCGTATATCATAGAAAAACATCATCTACATATCTCAGCGAGTATAGGCTTACATGAGGTCACGCATCATACTTTAGATATGGGGAACTTTATCAAAGAAGTAGATATAGCGATGTATGAAGCAAAAGCACGTGGCCGTGATGGTGTCATCGTTTTCAATCAAGACCTTTCAGATAAAGTGGAAAGGCATTTACTTATAGAGCAAAAGCTACATCAAACACTCAATGGTAACCATCTAAAAGTATATTACCAACCACAGTTTGATGCCCAAGAAAAATTTAGTGGTTGTGAAGCTCTGGTACGATGGACAGATGCCGATCTAGGTATATTGACACCTGATGAGTTTATACCTATCGCTGAAAATACAGGGCTTATTTTGGAGTTGGGTTCATATGTGCTAAAAGAGACTTTTGGTATGTTACACGCATGGAACGTAAAAGGTAAATACCTCCCCTCATTTTCGATTAATATCAGTATAAGACAATTGTTACATGAACCGTTTATTGAAGAAGTGGAAGTGCTTTGTCAGTATTATTTTTCTAAGTCAGAGAAAAAACAAGAACTGATATTTGAGATAACGGAACACGTTTTTTCAGAAGATATGTTAAAAGTGGTTACTACTATGAATCGTTTGAGAAATATTGGTATTAATTTTTCTATTGATGATTTTGGTACGGGGTATTCTTCGTTGAGTTATCTACAAGAATTACCTATAGATGAAGTGAAGATAGACAAATCATTTGTTGCAGATATGAGTAATAACGATAGCAGTGAAAGTATGATAAGCACGATAGTTTCTATCGCTAAGAACTTTGACTTGACTATCGTGGCTGAGGGTGTAGAAACGAAAGAACAGTTGGAGATATTGAAGATACAAGGCTGTGATATCTATCAAGGTTTTTATTTTGATAGAGCACTTCCTGCTGAGGATTTTGAAAAGAAATATCTTACTGTCTGACATGCTCCGCTATGAGATGGATAGCCATACCATAGCTTGTTGAGTTGTTGTAGCGTGTAAGCACATGAAAGTTCCTTGCACCAAGCCAAAGGTCATCATGTGTGAGATTACGGTTTTTAAGAAGATAAGCTCTTGACTCAGGAAAGGGTTGTTTAGGTTTAATACCATGTTTTCGTATGGTACTGAGTGCAAGTGTCTTTCTGTGTGATGTTTTGAGTCCTCGGTAACGTTTTCCTTTATAACTCGCAGGTACTGCCACCAAAGCACCTTTCTTCCAACCATTTTTATGCATAAACTTAGCGATACTCCCTATGCAGTCTTGCAAATCCCAAGGGTCTGTAATACCATCACCATTAAAGTCAGACTTGTGTCTACGTGCTACAGAAGGAACTTGCTGTACGCAACCCATAGCACCTGCAAAAGAGCCTTCTAGTTTTGTAATGTCATAGCCTTTTTCTCTGGCAAACAAAAAGAGATGTTTGAACTCATTTTTAAAAAACTTTTTCATACGGTTTTTATGAAAAGCAAGGGTGGCTAAGGCATCGAGTATGTTATAGTCTCCTGTATATTCTCCAAACTTACTCTCCACACCGATAAAGCCAATGATATAGTCCATGTCAACTGCGTAGACTTTACTTGCGCGAAGTAAAGTAGAATAGTAAGCTTTTTTAAACTTTTTGGCTTTATGTAAACTTTCTTTGTCTAGCACATGGGCTTTATAACGTTCCCAAGAACCGTTGGTGGTACCTACTTTGTATTTACCTGTGTATCGTGCCAAGGTATCTCTGTCAAGTTTGGCATGTTTGAGTACTTTGGTCATGTAGTCATGTTTGAAGTGGTATTTATTTACCATCATGTTGATAAAAACTTGTACATTCTTTTTGGCTAAGTAATTATATGCTATTGGGGGTCTGTCATCATTGGCATTGATTAGTAACGTGCATAATAATAGTAGTTTAAATATTTTCAACTGTGTTCCTTTGTAGGGGGGTGATTGCTATCACACCTTAAATTTTAATTATTTTGTAATAACAGCAATGCATCACGGTAAATAGGCTCATCTATAAAGCCATACTTGTCATCCATAAATCCATTAATGCCTTGTTTGGCATGTGTTTCAAAGACCTCTTTGATGTGTTTGGCACGTATATATGCCTCTTCATCTAACGCAAATACTTCATTGGCAATAGCTACTTGTTTTGGTCCCATACAGGCTTTAGATGTAAATCCCACCATTTTCTCTCTTTCACACCATAGTTTAAAGGTGTCTATATCATTATAATCTTGAAACATAAAACCAACAGGGTGAATACCCGCAGTTTTGCTATCAACTAAAAACTTGGAAAGAATGTAATCTATGGTAGGGGTGTTTAGTGTGACGATAGACTGTGGTAAATCAAGAGAAGTAAGTAGGTCAAGTATACCTAGATTGGCAGTTGTCAAACGTTTATCAATACGAAGTGAACTAAGATTTTCAAAGGCTTCTTTAGTCTCTAATGATATGTGTAATTCTTTCTCTTTTGAGAGTAAAGTAAGGGCCTGCGCTATCTCAGTTTGATTTCTTACTTTTGCCACACGTACAGCATCAAAAGTAAAATCATTTAAAAATTCTATCTCCTCTGCTCCTCCTTCATCTAAAGGATTCACCCGCACAACTATGAAACTATTGGCGTGTTCCATATGTGAAAGAAACAGTGCAATGTTATGCAGTGCCTCTTTCTTACGGCTAGGAGCAATGGCATCTTCAAGGTTAAGCGTTATCATATCTGCATCACTCTCATCCATACGGTTAAGATGTTTGAGCTGTAGAGGGTTGAGCATCATGTTTGAGCGTTTACGGGTGTGGGAACATGGAGGTTTTCGCTTGCTTCCAAAAGTACTGGGTAGATTTTCTAAACTATTAAATATCATACAAAATAATACCCTAATGATTTATAAACTATCGGTATAATATCCAAAAAAATCAAGGATATTTTTAGATGCGTTTTTTACTTTTATCACTACTATTGACTTATATGGCAGTAGCCAATATGGACATTTATCCGAAAAAAGAGTGTGAACTCTTTAACAATCTTAAGCATAGCAAAAACAGAGGGCATGAGGTACTCAAGATGGACAGAGCGTATGAGATGCTTAAACATCATAAAGCACAGTATCTTGTAAAAGTAGATGGGGCAACGCCGCCACAGCGTTGGGTAGCTGATGACTGTCTGAGTTTGAGACCTTTGCGTGGTACGCCCATTTATGAAGCTATGCATAACACAGCGACAAAACCTGAGGTTCAAAAAACGGTCAGTATAGAGGATGAACTGAGCAAAGCTGATACAAATATGGCAAAAAAACCTCAAAAAAAGTTTGAAAAATCTACGCCATCGTCTAAACAAAATCTTCTAGCTCTCTCATGGCACAATGCCTTTTGTGAAACACACCGTTATAAAAAAGAGTGCAAGAGAAATAGTGGTTCACTCTTACGTTCAAAAAGTCGTGAAACACAGTTTGTATTGCATGGGTTATGGCCACAGCCTAGAAACAGCGTCTATTGTAATGTAGATAAAGAGTTTATTACAGCAGATAAAAGTAAACGTTGGAGAGACATACCTTGTTTGGCACTAGATGATGAGGTAGAGACGGAACTTTCTAAAATCATGCCAGGATTTGCGTCAGACTTGCACAAGCATGAGTGGGTAAAACATGGTACGTGTTATGGCACAGAGGCAAATAGGTATTTTTCAGATGCTATTTCTTTGGTAAAGCAGGTGAATGGCTCGGCATTGGGTACATTATTTGAAAACAAGATAGGAAAATATGTTTCATTAAAAGAAGTAAGAGCCTTGTCAAATAAAACATTTGGGCAGGGTGCAGGGAAGAGAGTGGTGCTTCAGTGTAAAAATGGACTCATCACTGAGCTTTGGTTACAACTTGGTACGGGGAGTGATGATTTGGCTACGCTACTTAAACATGGAAAACCAATGTATAGCCGTTGTAAAGGTGGACGTATAGATAAGGCTGGGTATGGCAGATAAGACAGATGTCTTAGAAGCACTCAAACACTCCAATGTTTTCCTTACAGGAGGAGCAGGGGTAGGTAAGTCTTACATTACCAATGAGGTGATAAAAGACTTCCGTAACCGTGCAAAACAGGTAGTTTCTCTAGGTTCTACGGGTGTGAGTGCTGTGAATATCGGTGGATTTACTGTACATAGTTTCTTTGTGTTTGGCATTGCCTCTAACTTTGATGACCTTAACCAAAGTGACAAACGTGCAAAGAAGCGTTTAATGGACTTAAAGAAAGTACTGAAAGCTACAGACCTTATCATCATTGATGAAATCTCTATGGTGAGTACAGACCTGCTCGATATGATAGCCTATAGACTCAACAACTACGGATACTTGGGTAAAGTCCTTTTTGTGGGCGATTTCTTTCAGCTTCCTCCTGTGGTAAAACATAATAGTCGTAATGATGTCTTTGGGAAAAAACTCTATGCTTTTGAATCTATGGCTTGGGATAGATTTGACTTAATGGTGATAGAACTCACCGAGATGAAACGTACAACCGATGGTGAGTTTACGCATATCCTTTCTAAAGTACGCAAGGGTGTATGTGATGAAGAGGTCATACACTACATGACAAGACTTTGGAACAATGAGCAGATGGAAAAAGACCCAACTTACCTTTATGGGCGTAACCTAGAAGTAGAACAAACCAACCGTGCCAAACTCAATGAGCTAGACACTGAGGAGACCATACTATTTTCTAATGTTGAGATGTTTGGGAACGTGCATGAAAAGAAGCTTGCAGGGTGGAAAAATATGTTGCCCATTACGGAACAGCTTACACTCAAAGAGGGTGTACCCATACTCTTTACCGTCAACAAATGGGGTAAATTCGTCAATGGTGAACGAGGCATACTTAGAAAGATAGAAGAAGACCATCTTATCGTAGAAAAAGAGGAAGAGTATGTACGTGTAGAACGTCACGAGTTTGACCTTGTAGATATGTTGGTAAAAGAGGACGGCACGATAGAGACTATCAATCTAGCAACTCTCTCTCAATTTCCTCTGAAGTTGGCGTATGCAGTCACTATCCACAAAAGTCAAGGTATGAGTATAGACAATCTTGTTTGTAATGTGGACAATATTTTTGCACCCTCACAGTTTTACGTAGCCATATCAAGAGCTATAAACCCAAAAAATCTGAAATTAGATTTTAATAAAGGTGATTTGACGCAGTATTTGCATAGGGTTGTGAATGTAGATGATAGGGTTGTGGGGTATTATAAGACTATAGAGTGAAATATTTTTTAAATATAAACTCTAACTTTTTTACGCTAAAATATATTACTTCAAATAGGGAAGGGAACTATATAGATGCGTGATAAAAATATAACGGTATCACAATCAAAAGATAACTTCTACACCCAGATCAAAACTATTTTACAGTCAGCCAGAGATAGAGCCTATACACAGGTCAACATTCTCATGGTTGAAGCGTATTGGAATATAGGTAAACAGATCGTAGAAGAGGAACAAAAAGGTGGAGATAGAGCCAAGTATGGTTCGTATCTTGTCAAAGAGTTGTCGGAGAAGCTTACGGCTGATTTTGGTAAAGGGTTTGGAAAAAGAAATATTTATAATATGAAAAAGTTTTATCTTGCTTTTCCAAAAGTGCAGGCACTGTCTGCACAATTGACATGGAGTCATTATGTACTTCTTTTAAGAGTTGAGAATTCAAAGGCAAGAGAATACTATATAGAAGAGTGTGCTAAATCTAATTGGGGTACAAGAGCATTAGAACGCCAAATAGGAACGCACTACTACGAGCGACTTTTATCTAGCAGAGAGAAAGAGCCTATCAAAGAAGAAGCCCATGAAAAGACAAAAGAGCTACAGCTTACACCTAAAGACATCATCAAAGACCCTTATGTACTAGAGTTTTTAGACCTCAAAGACAATAAGTCATTTAGAGAGAGTGATTTGGAGTCTTCTCTTATAGACAAGATACGAGAATTTTTACTAGAGCTTGGTAGAGGCTTTGCTTTTGTTGATAGACAAAAGAGGATTCAGACTGAACATAGTGACTTTTACATAGATTTGGTGTTTTATAACTACATTTTAAAATGTTTTGTCATCATAGACCTCAAACGGGGCAAACTCACACACCAAGATGTGGGACAGATGGATATGTATGTGCGTATGTTCGATGACCTCGAAAAGTCAGAAGACGACAACCCTACTATAGGTATCATCCTTTGCACAGAAAAAGACAATACGGTAGTCAAATACTCCGTCATAGACGACAGCAACAATCTCTTTGTTTCCAAGTATCAGATGTATCTGCCTACGGAAGAGGAGTTGAGGGCTGAGATAGAGAGGGATGTTTTGGAGTTGGGGTTGAGGGAGAAAAATGATGGGTAAAGTGAAAGATATTTTTTTAAATATGAGCATAAAGAAGAAATAATGTTAAGACGTACTTTTATACACTTAAAAGGAGTAGGTGAAGTAACAGAAAAAAATCTTTGGGATACCAATATAGTAACACATAAAGATGCCATTGAGAGAAAAGCATTTAAACCTAGTCATCTTTTAGAAATATCAGAAGCTGAGCAAAAACTAAAAGAGAGAGATGCCTTATATTTTCATAATATTTTACCATCGCGAGAAAGATGGCGAATATTTGGAGAGTTTTATAATTCTGTAGTCTATCTTGATATTGAAACTACAGGTTTGTATGGATGTGATGACATCATAACAACTATTGCTCTTTATGATGGAAAAGAGATCAAGCACTATGTTAATGGAATAAATCTAAGTGATTTTAAAAATGATATAAAAAAGTATAAACTACTTGTCACATATAATGGCACTAATTTTGATTTGCCTTTCATACAAGGATGTTTAAAAGTATCTATGAATTATGCACATATTGACTTGCGTTATGTGTTGCAAATTCTTGGTTATACTGGCGGATTAAAAGAATGTGAAAAAAAAGTTGGAATAATTAGAAATGATGTTGTTAGTGATATTGATGGAGAATTTGCTGTATTTTTGTGGAAGTATTATAAAAAATACAAAAGTAAAAAAGCTTTAAATACACTACTGTCTTATAATATAGAAGATGTACTTTCTTTAGAAAAGCTTATGTTCTTTGCATACAATAAAAAGATATTAAAATTGATAAAAATTCAAGGTTTTAGCCTAGAAAAAGAACAACCTACAAATCCCTTTATTGCAGATGTAGAAATTGTCAATGAAATTAAAAATGGAATTGAAAAATATAGCTATACTTACCTGACAGAAGAACAAAAAATTATTCCAAAAAAATCATCTTCTGAAGATGACTACTATACGCAAGAATTTGGAGATAAAATATACGGTATACCAAATATGAATTTTTTTAAAGATAATCATAATAAGAAGAATATTCCTAGTAAAGCCAAGACTCAATGGGTCTATACTATGTGTAAGAAAAAATCTAGTCATTACCCAGAAACAATTAAGGGGAAGGGTGGGAAGTGGCTTATCTTTGTTTCAGAGAAAGACATAGATAAGGTATGGATGAAAATACGAAAAGTTATGCTTAAAAATGAGTTAGTAAGATATGCGAAATGCTCAACCATCTTAAAAAATACTCTAAGCGGATTAAATAAAACAGATTGTGTTATATGTGTATATACTTATGATTATGGAGATGAAACTGATGTACGTGTAGTGAGATATAAATTGAAAAAACTTGGCTTTAGAGATAAAATATATTATAAAACTGATATATCTACTTTTGAAGGAAACTACTCCGATTCTGGACATAAGAGGACTTGGTTGTATTCAGAATAATATTTCTAAACAAACAAATAGGTGATAATGATAACTTTCCTAATATCGTATCTTTTGAATACGGAAATAAGCATACTTGGAATACAAGCACAATAGACTTATATAATCTATGATAATATGTTTAAAAAGTTAACATAGGTACTAAATTATTTAGTCACTATCTCTATGCTCCCTGCTACTTTAATATCTAGTACACTCTCCTCAATAGTCACCACATCACCATCCAACTCAATATGATTATAGTGGTTGTCTAAGTCTATCTCCATCTTTTTTACTTTTCCATAAAATGAACCAAATTTTGGTAGGAAGCTTGCAGGGGTGAAGATGAAAAACTTTCTTTTACTCAAAAGCATAAAAGGTGTCATGATGAGGTGTACGGGAAGAAGAAAAAGTACTGCGAGCACATATTTTAATATGCCTTTTTTAAGTATACCAAAACGTAAAGTTTCTGCTAAAAAGATATGTTGTAAGTCTCCCATGTTTCCTGCTGAAAATAAGAACATTTCACCGTTGAGACTATAGTAGGCTTGTTCAGTGAGGGTGGGGGTGTCACCTTGGGCTAGTTTTTCTAGTACTTTGTTTAGTTTAGGTACGCGATGCAACTTGGCGATGACATTAAACGAACCAGTAGGGTTGAGGATGATGGAGGCATGGTGTTCTAAGGTGTGTAAGATTTTTATAACACGTCTGATAGTACCATCGCCACCATTGATAATAATATAGTCAAAATCCTCCATATTTGGCTGTGTGGCTAAGACTGATTCTTCAATATTCGTAATGAAAAGTGTGTCATGTTGAATGACATTATTGATACTCAGTATTCGCATGATAGTCCTTCATCTTTTGAGGACACAGCTTCAATTTGTTTCACAAATTAAACCAATGTCCCCTATCGTTGGTTATAATTATAACCATGAAACTTAAAAATGAAGCTGCCTTGGACAATTTGATTATTTGTCATCAGTGTTTTACCCTCCATGAAGAAAAGCCCATTAAAGATGGTTCAAAAGCATGTTGTGTAGCATGTGGTGGGATACTTTATAGGTATGATACCAAGCTGATAGACCATGGTTTGGCACTCAGTATGACCGGCATCATTTTTTTTACTTTAGCAAATGTTTTTCCATTGGTGCAGATAGAAATTTTAGGTTCAGAACAATTTATAACGATTCCCAAGATGATTTTTTCTTTGTTTGACAGTGGCTTTTACTTGGTAGGTATGATGTGTGCTTTTCTTATATTTATTTTTCCATTTATGATTTTTACCATCAACATGGTGCTATTCTCACTGTTAAAATTTAAAAAAGGAGAGCAGTTAAGTAAAGAGTTACTCATCTTACTCTCGCATATTACACCATGGAGTATGACAGATATCTTTTTGGTATCCATCCTTGTGGCACTGGTCAAACTGATAGGATATGCACAAATACACATGGGGATTGCCTTTTGGACACTTATAGTATTTGTGGCTATAGATCTTTACATTGTGAAGCGTATACACCTTTCAGAGATATGGATGCTTCGTAAACGCATTGTGTTTGATGGAGATAAAGTATGATTGATATCAAAGAAGATAAACTCATCCCTTGCCCTGTGTGTGCAGCGGTGAACATAGATAAGGGTAAAAACAACAGGTGCCGCCGTTGTGACTCTCCTATCTATCAGCATAGGCACTTTAGTACGGAAAAACCTTGGGCATACCTAATCACAGCGATGATTGCATATATCCCTGCAAACTTGTATCCTATGCTTGTGACCAATACGTTTGGAACGCAAGAGGGCAGCACCATACTTGGTGGTGTGGTGCTTTTGTGGGAGCATGGCTCGTACCCTATTGCGATGGTTATTTTCTTTGCCTCCATTATGATACCTGTGGTCAAATTTCTTATTTTGCTTTATTTATTAATTAGTGTAAAATACCCTATAGGAAAAGATAAAAAACTGGATAAGCATAAACTTTACTACATGACAGAAGTGATAGGTCCTTGGTCTATGATAGACGTCTTTGTGGTAGCCATTCTCGCAGCATTGATACACCTGAGTAATGTTTTCATCTTGGCAGGTACTGCTGCAACTGCTTTTACTATCTCTGTCTTTTTCACACTCATGGCAGCACATGCCTTTGATGAAACTTTGATTAAGGAAAACCATTAATGTCTACGCAACTACCCAAGATTGAAGAATCCACAAAATTTAACTTTTTAACCTCTATTTGGATAGTGCCGATGATTGCACTGTTTATAGCAGCATGGTTAGGGTTTCAGTATTTTGAGGGACGAGGTCCTGAGATTAGGATTATGTTTCCTAAAAATGAAGGGCTTATCGCGGGGCAAAGTGTGATAAAGTTAAAAAATGTACCCATCGGTAAAGTGACTGCGATATATCTTTCTGAAAAATCAGATGGCGTTATTGTAGTTGTACGAATGAACTCTAAAAAAGCTATACCTTACTTAAATGAAAAAGCAAAATTCTGGATTGTTAAGCCAGAAGTGGGACTTTCGGGTGTAAGTGGACTTGACACCTTACTCTCTGGTACGTATATAAATGTGTATTCTGAAAAAGGTGGAACATACAAAGAAGACTATTTTGGATTAGAGCAACCCTACCATGACAGTACCAAGGGTACATATTTTCACCTGACTTCAATGGAAGGTAACAATGTATCGGTAGGTACGCCTATCTATTATAAAAGTATTGCAGTTGGAAAAGTGGAGCATACGTATTTGGGCTTAGATCATAAAAGTATCGATGTGATTGTGTTTATCAAAAAAGAATATGCGCCGTTTGTACATGTCGATTCACGATTTTGGGTGAAAAATATGGTCACTGTAGATTTTACCAAAGGTAAGTTAGATGTGGATATCGCCCCTCTAAACTACATGGTATCAGGGGGGATACTTTTTTCTTCGACAGGAGTACGAGAGAAGAAAAAAGTACCAGATGACCATGTCTTTACCCTTTTCAAAAGTCAAACAGAAGCAGAAAGTCAAAATATCGGTGCAGCAGAAAAAAAATATAAAAAGTTTTTACTTCTCACAAAAGATTCTCTCGCCAATCTTTCTGTAGATGCTTTGGTACGCTTTGATGGCTTTGATATTGGTAAGGTTTTGGACATTAAACTTTCATACAATAAAAAAAGCCATAGCATGATGGGGAAAATACTTCTTGAGTTAGACACCTCTGTATTTGAGGACAGACATGATAAAAATAGCACAGGTGTTGAAAACTTCTATGAAGCAGTTTCAGAAGGCTTACGTGCAAAGATAGATGCTTTAGATCCTATCACGGGTGCATTGTTTGTTGACCTTACCTTTAATCACAATGATGGCAAAGGAAAGATAAAAGAAGGGAAGCACTTTCCACGTATCCCGATGGCAAGTAACAGTTCTAATGGCTTAATGGATACGGTCTCCAATATACTCAATAAAATCAATAACTTAAAACTTGAAAAACTCATAGCTACCGTTACCACAGCAGTAGAAAATACAGAAGAGCCAATGAGTAATGCTAACGCTGTCTTGGCTGACTTGAAAACAACAGTGAAAAACCTCAATACCTTCACAAGCAAGAAGTCGTTTGAAGTGATGCCTGATGCGTTGACTAAGGCACTAAAAGAGTTGAACAGAACATTAAACAGTACACGTAAGGTCGTCAAAGGTTATGGTCAAGACTCTTTGGTACACAAGCAGTTAACTGAGACACTTAAAGTGCTTACACACACCTCTTTGGAAATGCAGTCATTCTTGAAAATGTTGAACCGTAAACCTAATTCCCTTATATTTGGAGACAACTAATGAAGACTAAAAATATACTCTTATCAAGCATACTACTTTTACTGCTGAGTGCCTGTGGTGGAGCAAGTAGCTACTATGTACTCTCTTTAGCTTCTCAGCCTCAAAAAACATACCAAAACAAAGCTATGGTGATTGGTGTAGAAAAAGTGACAGTCCCTGCATATTTGTATAAAAGAGAGATAGCCGTAGCCACATCATCTAGCCAGATACGTTTTCTCTCCAATGCTACATGGGGTGAAGACTTAGATACAGGACTTACCAACAGACTTATGGGATTTTTACAAAAAAAGTTTAACCAACCCAACGTTTTCATCTACCCATGGGGCTTAGATAAACAGCCAAATATAGTAGTATCTGTTCAAGTCACACGGTTTATAGCTCAGGGTGGGAAAGTCTATTTGGATGCTACTTGGAATTTGAAGAACCTAAAAACACATAAAGAAAAAGCACAACTTTTCAGCACAAGTATAGAAACAAGCTCTGATGCCAAAAGTATCGTATCTGCGATGGATAAGGCTTTTGGCGTGTTTGAAGAGAAAGTATCTCAAGGTATTTTACACTTCTAAGCAAGTGTAGAGTCAACGATTTAACTTCTTTAAGCTAAGTTATCATATACTTTGCAATACAAAGTACTTTGAAAAGGGAAGCTATGCTAGGAAATGAAAATGATGTGTGTACTGAAAAAGAAGAGGCATTACGTCAAATCAATGAAATCAAAAATCATTTAGTCGATAAACAAACCTTTTTCCCTTACAACTATAATGCAACTTTTATTTGGTCAGCCATAGCTTTTGTTTTGACTTTCTCTATGGTGCCTATGTACGAACGGGGTGTAGCAGAGGGAACGGTTTTTCTTTTTGTATTTATCTCAGTGGGGTTCATCAATGAAGGTTTTTTAACGAAGAGAATAAACGAGAGTTATGACATTCAAGAGTGTACGCGTAGACAGCAGTTTATCATGAAAAACTTTATGATGCTTTCACTTTTTCTCATCATTCTCTCTGCAGTTTTTGCTTCTTATAAACTCTATGTCCCTATGTTCCTCTCTTGGCTTTTTCTCATCTCTTTGGGTTACTTTGCTGTAGGCTTTGTGCTTAATATCACTCGTTTTACACAGATGGCTCGGTTTAACATCTTTGCATCCATTTTACTTTTATCCATAGGCTTTTTGTCTGATACCTTAGTAGGGGAAGTAACATACTTACTGATAGTCAAAGTATTTATGGTGCTTGGTTTGGTATTTATGCCCGCAGTTGTTGCATGGCACCAAAAGAGTGAAGAGGCATAAGGCATGTTCAACCCTCTATTGCATCAATCCGTAAGGTCAAAGTTGATGTCACTACTTATCAGCAATGATGAACTGCCATTTAAGGCACTCAAAGAGTTGTTAGAAGTCACAGATGGTAATCTCTCTACACATCTTAGTAAACTTGCAAAAGAGGGCTATGTCATCATAGAAAAAGTCTTTGAAGGTAAACGTCCTAAAACAGTAGTCAAAATAGCACCATTGGGAAAAAAAGCATTTAATGCTTACATCGAAACACTCAAACAGTTTATAGAGGATAACTAATGTAATAAAAAATAGTTAGTTTACCAGAACACAGCATAAAAGAAGAGAAAAAAGACATCAAAAAGAAAAGGAAAAAAATGCATACTAAATTGGAAAATTTCATGGGGAAAGTGGGTGCGTATATTTACGATAACCCTCTGAAGGTTATACTTGTTGTTGCGGCGTTGCTCGCTGCACCATTGGCACATATACCACAGATAAAGATGGATACATCAACGGAAGGCTTTATGCATCCTGAGGATCCTGTACTTATAGGCTATAACAAGTTTAGAGCACAGTTTGGACGTGATGAACGTATCGTTGTTGCGATAGAAAGTGATAAGATATTTACACTGGACTTCTTGAAAAAGCTTAAAAATTTACATGAAGAACTAGAGTCAAATGTGCCTTTTCTGGATGATATTACGTCACTCTATAATGTACGTAACACAAGAGGTGAGGGTGACAAACTCATAACTGATGATTTGTTAGAGCCATTTCCTACTACGCAGGCAGAAGTGGAACACATAAAAAAACAAGCTATGGCGTCACATTTTTATAAAGATTTACTTTTAAGCCAAGATGGGAAGATGACGACTATCGTGATAGAGACAGATGCCTACTCACATGAGGGGGAGAAAGAAGTCTCTGTGGATGATGACCTTGATGATGGTTTTGATGATGTTTCAACAAGCTCAGAAACCGATGCAGTAGCTACACCCAAGAAAGAGAGAAAGTTCTTAACAGATGCAGAAAACCATAAACTCATCGCCAAGATAGAAGAGATTGTGAGTAAATATAAGAGTGATGATTTAAAAATCTATGTGGCAGGAAGTCCTGTAGTCAACAACTCTCTTAAGGCCCAAATGCAAGCAGATATGCAGAAGTTTATGCGTATTACTTTCCTTATTATCATTGTGTTTTTGTTTGTGATGTTTAGACGCGTTTCTGCAGTGTTTTACCCACTCTTGGTTATCATCCTCTCTTTGCTGGCAACCGTGGGAACTATGGCGTGGTCTGGTACAGCCTTTAAGTTACCAACACAGATAGTCCCTTCTTTACTACTTGCTGTGAGCATCGGGGCAACAGTACACATACTGTCCATCTTCTTTGACAAGTTCAATGCGACAGGAGACAAAAGAGAAGCGATGATCTATACTTTAGGGCACTCAGGATTGGCTATCGCTATGACTTCTGTGACGACTGCGATTGGGGTAGGGTCTTTTTATGGCTCTGAAGTTGCTCCCATCGCTGACTTGGGTACTTTTGCCTCACTTGGTGTGATGGTGTCACTGTTGTTGACCTTGACACTCTTGCCAGCACTTCTTAGCATTACCAAACTCAAACAAAAACCTAAGAAAGAATTAGGAAGACTAGATAAATTGATGAAAAAACTGGCATTTATCCCTATTCGTCATTACAAAAGTATCATTGCTACGAGTGCCATACTCGTGGTGGTAGCACTTTTAGCGGCTACGAAGATAGAACTCTCACATAACCCGTTGTACTGGTTTCAGCCAGATAACGAAAATAGAGTCTCAACAGAAGTCATAGATGCCACTATGAATGGTTCTGTTACTATGGAAGTAGTGGTTGATACACATAAAGAAAATGGTTGGAATAATCCTGAGAGATTAAATCAACTTAATGCTTTGTCAGCCAAATTGGAAACTTATGTCGATACCTATACGCGTATTGGTAAAGTTGTATCACTTGCAACCATTGTAAAAGAGACAAATAGAGCTTTACACGAAAATAAAGAGCAGTTTTATAGTATTCCTCAAGATGCTAACTTGGTTTCTCAAGAATTACTTCTTTTTGAGAACTCAGGTTCTGATGACCTTGAAGATGTGGTAGACAGTCAGTTTTCTAAGGCTCGTATTACTATCAAGCTTCCTTGGACGGATGCGGTTAAAGCGCATGATGCTCTAATGTATGTAAAGACAGAGACTGCCAAAAGTTTTCCAAATGATACTGTGGAAACGACAGGGATGATACCACTACTTATTAACACCTTTGCTGGAGCTGTACATTCATCTGTGACTAGTTATACTATCGCATTTGTGGCGATTACATTGATGATGATGCTTATTTTAGGTTCAGTACGTATGGGACTGTTAAGTATGATTCCTAACTTGGTACCTATTATCTTAGGGTTATTATTGATGTATATTGCCAATATTCCACTCGATATGTTTACCTTACTCATCGGGAGTATCGCCATAGGGTTAGCCGTAGATGACACCATACATTTCCTTCACAATTTTAAGCGATACTATTTGGAAACGGGTGATGCAGCTGAAGCGATAGAACATACTTTCTATACGACAGGTAAAGCTATGGTGATTACATCTATTGTTTTAGCCTTAGGATTTTATGCCTATACGATGGCAAATATGATTTCTGTACAAAACTTTGGACTGCTTACCGGTACAGTCATCGTTATGGCACTCTTGGCTGACTTGTTGCTTGCCCCTGCGCTCATGATGGTCGTAACAAAACGTGGCTGGATAAAATGATTGTAGGGTGTGATTGCCATCGCACCACATGATATAATTGAATAAAATAAAACTTTCGCCGTAAAGCGATATATAAACGGTGCGATGGCAATCGCCCCCTACATAAGGAGAAAAACATGAATACAAAAAAATTACTCATCGGATTAACATTAGGACTTAGCATCTTAACTACCAATATATTGGCAGATGATGCAAAAGCGAGAGCCATTATGGAAAAGGTCGATGCTAGAGATGATGGTCAAACTATAGAACAAAATATGATGATGGTGTTGATAGATAAAAATAACCATAAACGTATCAGAGATATAAAATCATACAGTAAAGATTTTGGTGAAGATACGCATCAGATTATGTTTTTTAAGTCTCCAGCAGATGTAAAAAACACTTCATTTTTGACCTATGACTATGATGATGCCAGCAAAGATGATGACCAGTGGCTCTATCTTCCAGCCTTAAAAAAGGTAAAACGCATCCCTAGTGCAGACAAAAGTGGAAGCTTTATGGGTTCAGACTTCTCTTACTATGACATGACAGACCGAGATTTGGAAGACTATGACTTTAAGCTACTTAAAGAAACAAAAGTACGTGGACATGCTGCATGGATGATAGAAGGCATCCCACGTAACAAAAAGACCATTAAAGAGTCAGGGTACACCAAAACCATTGCTATCGTAAGAAAAGACAACGTCATGGTGGTACGCGCGATTAACTACATGAAAAGTGGTAAGAAAAAATACTTAGATCTCACGAAGATACACAAGCAAAGTGGAGTTTGGGTAGTAGATGAGATGACAATGACAACTAAAAAAGGTAAAAATACGATACATAAAACGGCATTAAAGTTTAAAAATATCAAAGTGAACAAATCACTCAGTGATGATTTGTTTACAACACGCAGACTAGAAAAAGGGCTATAAAATATGCGAACAAAAGTTTTATTGTCTGCTTTTCTTTGTAGTGTTTTACTTCATGCCCAGAGTGTCGATGCTGATTTTGAAGGGTTTGATACCCCATCTGAAGTCGCAAAGCCAGTGTCTACGGCAGAAGATGTCATGGATGGCTTCGATGATGCTCCTACAAATGCAACACAAGTACAAGATGATAATACAGATGATATGGAAGGCTTTAATGATACTTCGACAGACTCGATGACTGATGAATCTGTGACTGAGACTGATGAAGTCATCTCTGGACTGACAGGAAAGCTTACAGAACAAGTGGCGTTATCGTTGTATAAGGATGCGCCACATAGTAATATCTCTTCTGTGAAGTCCTCTCTGTTTTTAGACTATGAACACAAGTTTGAGAATGGTTGGAAGTTTAAAACCAATGCAAAAGCCTATTATGATGCTATTTATGACCTCAAAGGGACAGAAAAGTTTAGCTCTCAAGAACTAAAAGAACTTAAAAGTGAAGTTGAACTCTTCGATGCCTATTTGGAGGGAAGTATCACGGATACACTTGATTTTAAGATTGGTAGGCAGGTGATTGTTTGGGGGAGAAGTGATACGATACGTGTGACCGATGTACTTAACCCTCTTGATAATCGTCGTCCAGGTATGGTAGACATAGAAGATTTGCGTTTGCCTGTGGCTATGGCTAAGTTTGACTATTTTATAGGGGATTGGCGTGTGACACCCATAGCGATATTGGAACAACGCTTTTCTAAAAATCCACCTTTTGGTTCAGTGTTCAACCCCATACCTTTTGTAGCCCCGAATGATGAAACCTACACGGATATAACGTATGCACTCTCTGTTGGTGCAGAGTTTTCTGGATGGGATGTTAACTTTTATGCAGCCAAAGTACGTAATGATGCAGGGCAACTTAAACTTCCTACCATTTCACAACCCCAACCTATCATCACCCATGACAAGATAGAGATGTATGGTACTGCCCTCAACATACTCTCTGGTTCATGGCTCTTTAAAACGGAGTTGGCATACTTTGATGAACTCAAATACACCACTACGGGCAATAAAAAGTTTTCACGCACTGATGTCCTTTTAGGCGTAGAATACAACGGCATACCAGATACACTCATCTCTTATGACATCGTAACACGCCATATAGGTGACTATGACAGTAGACTCATCACCGAAGCCATACCTCTTAAAAAGCATAACTATCAACATGCCTTTCGTATATCGTCTGACTTTATGAATGCGACACTCACAGCAAACTATCTCATCTCACTCTATGGTGAGAAGTTTAATGAAGGGGGCTTTCAAAGAGCATGGGTAAAGTATGAACTCCAAGATGGTGTCAATATAAATGTAGGCATCGTAGACTACATCGGAGGCTCCACACTTTTTGACAGCATAGCAAATAATGACATAATCTTTGCAGATATATCGTATAGTTTTTAGGCTAATCAGAGGGGTCAGTTATTTATCTATTAACCTTTTGTTTTCTATGTGTACATCTTCAACTGTTAGAATACACTTAAGAAAGATATATTCTTTCATAACGATGTCAAGAACTTTTTTTACTCCTTGTCCAAAATTGTAAAATTCCTTGTTTTTTCTTGACATCGTTTTCTTAAAGTGGCTCTCCCTTTGTATTTTCTTCCTTTTGACCACTTTTTTATTTATTCACTCATTTTTCATACTCTACTCACCCATAAATGTGTTACAATAGTCCTATAATATAGATTATAAATAAAGGGATATGTATGTTATTAAGAAGATGGGTATGGGGTAGTATGCTGGGGTGTGTTTCTTTGTGGGGGCAAACAATAGAACATTACTTTCAAGTAGAAAATGGCTTGGTCGAGTATGAGATACTCGGTGGCGCACAGCTAACAAAAGAAACCAATTTAAACATACAAGGCACATCACGTTTACGCTTTAAAAAGTGGGGTGACATACGACAAGAAGAAGATGAAGGTATCGTGGTGACGCGAGGTGCCATCAATGATGTGCAAGAAGTCAAAAGACTCGAAAAACATGACTCTGACAAAGTTATCATCGTTGATTACGATAATGAACAACTTTTAGAGCATAAACAAAGTGATGATAAAACAAGTTTTGAGAAAGAGACAGAAGGTTTACTCCATAGAGGGCAAGATGTGGTTGCAGGTATTTTATGTGCTATGTGGGTTGGTCTTAGTGTAAAAAAGTGCATTTATAAAGGTGTGGTACTCAAACAAGAGTCCCATGTACTTGGAGTATCGTATGTGAAAAAAGCACGTAAAGCTGTTTTTGACATCAATGAAACAGATGAACAGTGTACCATGCCAGACTACCCTATACAGGATTTCGGACTTTTTAAAGATAATATTAAAACAAAAAATAAAATGCATGCAGAAAATGTATGTAAGATATTTAAAAATGTTGTCACCGAAGTAGATGCTAAAGATAAAAGTTTTGAACCGCAGAAGGTGATAGACAGTAAAAAGCGTCAAAAATTTGTTAATAAAATTGCTGAGGGTATTTTTAGAAAACAAAAAGAGGTTTTACCCGAACTCTTGATGGCGATGAAAAAGAGTAGGGAATGTCTACAGCTTTCACAAGATCAGTTTGAACGTCAGGATTGTGTCTCTAAATACAGGGCAACAAAAAAAGAATTAGGCATTCAACCAGATGACTATGATGTCTTTAAAGAAGAGACACAAAAAGACAAACTCGTAGACCGAATTGAAGATGCTATTATTGACTTTCAGCCTCGTATGCCGTGCATTAAACGCGCGCAAAACTTTATTGACATCTCTTCATGTATGAACTAAAGAGAGTATAGATACTATGAAGTTTTACCGTATTTACATTGAACTTACCAATGTTTGTGGACTTTCGTGTTCTTTTTGTCCAACCAAAGAACTACCCAGTAAAGAGATGGATTTGGTCTTTTTTGAGTCAGTTATAAAGCAAGCCAAGCACTATACAAAAGAGATAGCCTGTCATGTGGTAGGTGATCCTTTGACGCAGTCAAATTTACATGCTTATTTAGATATCATTCATGCACACGGTATGAAGGCGATGCTTACAACCAGTGGGTACTTTTTAAAAAAACACAGCTACGATACACTGTTTCACCCTTGTGTAAAGCAGATAAATATATCACTCAACAGTTTTAACAAAAATGATACTTCTTTGAGTTTTGAGCAGTACATAAGCCCTGTGCTTGCTTTGTGTAATGCTAAGTTAGCGCGTAAAGAAGATTTATTTATAAATCTACGCGTATGGAATTTGGATGAAATGATGTCAGAACGAACTTTTAATGACACGCTTTTTGCAAAACTTTCCGATACCTTCGATACAGTACTTTCTTTAGAAGACATTTATAATGAGCGACCAAAGTCCATACGCTTGGCTTCTAAAATACTTGTACATTTTGATAACTACTTTGAATGGCCTTCACTCAAGAACAAGAACTATGGACATGGTACCTGCCAAGGCTTACAGTCGCATATCGCTATATTGGCAAGTGGTAAGGTAGTGCCTTGTTGTTTGGATTGTGATGGCATTATAGAGCTTGGAGATTTACATGAAAATAGACTAGAAGAAATAGTCACTTCTAAACGTGCCAGTAGTATGTTACGTGGATTTAAAGAGGGTAAGGCAGTAGAAGAGTTGTGCCAAAAGTGTTCATATAAAGATAGGTTTAATTAAGGTGACGAGTCACGTGAACTGCCTATCTTTATTTCATTAATCTAAATCAGGTGTAATTCTCTCAAATTTAGTACCTTCCATCGTGAAGTTACCCATCATACCTGTAGAGTCAAAGACAAAACCAACCATGTTTGAGCCAAAGTCTACATCATCTAGCTCTTCATCATTGTTCCAGTCAGCCATGGCAACGTTGAAGTCCATGTCTGTGTCCCAGTCATCATCATTCATAAACTTTTTAAGTGCTGCATCAGAAGTAAATACGATAATCAGTGAATATTTTTGCATACCCATTTGTATACCCATAGAAGCAGAAGTGATACTGTAATACCCTTTTGTCTGTCCATTGACACGTAAAGCACCTTCTGCATATTTACCACCTATGAAGAAACCAGCTTCTTTTACATCAGAAAAAACCACATAGCCTTTTGCTTTTTCTAAAAATTTCTTTCCACCATTGACTTCACTGTAAAATACTGAAAGTGCACCATTGGTATCACTGTCAATCTCACGTGCAGTGTCCTCCGCCAACGTGAGGTTTGTAAGTGCCAAAAGCACAAGAAGAAGTCCCGATACATATCGTAATGTTTTCATTGTAGTCCTTTAATTTGTAGTGTCATGTTTTAGTATAACATAAAGTAAATATAGAATAATGATGTATGTCAAGATTTTTTAGAAAAAAGAGGGTATTTTAGAGCGAGGATTGGTAAAGTCAAAAAAGACTTTACCTTTAGAGGAGTGGATTAATCTGGTTTAATTCTTTTAAATTTAGTACCTTCAAGTGTTAAACTTCCCATCATACCTGTTGAGTCGAAAACAAATGCAATCATGTCATCATCAAATTCGATATCATCAAGTTCTTCTTTTGAATTCCACTCAGCCATAGCGATTTTTCCGTCTACATCTGTACTCCAGTCGTCATCAAGTAAAAACTTGTTAAGTGCAGCATCAGAAGTAAATGCGATAATCATTGAGTACTGTTGTGCCCCCATTTGCATACCTACAGAAGCAGATTTGATGCTGTAGTACGCTTTGGTTGTACGTTGTACACGTAGTACACCTTCACCATACTTTCCACCGATGAACATACCAGCTTCTTTGATATCTGGAAATACAAGAAATGCTTTTGCTTTAACTAAAAATGCATCTCCACCCTTATTATCTGCGATAAATTTATTGATAGCTTCATTGGCATCTCTATCGAGAGTATCGGCAGATTTTGCCATAGTAGTTGAAGTAAGTGCTAGCATTGTAGCAAGTACTAGAGGTAAAAATTTGAACATTTTCATAGGGGTTTCCTTAATTGATTTTGTGTATTATAGCGAAAAAGTGATAATTATTGAGGTATCACTCTTTTAAACTTGGTTCCTGCGATACTCACAGATGCCATTAAACCTTTTTCTCCATAGATAAACCCTACGATAGGCTTCTCAAAACTAAGAGAAGAAAGATCTTTACTCGCACCCCATTCAGATAGAGTGATACTTCCATCTACACCTGCTTCCCAACCATCACTTTTTATAAAGTTATTGAGTGAAGCATCAGATAAAAAAGCAATGACCATAGAGTACTGTTGTGCACCAGCTTGGAAACCTATGGAAGCCGCAGTCATACTGTAGTAATGTCTTGTTACCCCATTGATACGTAAAGAGCCTTCTCCGTATTTACCACCGATGATGATCCCACCTTTTATAACAGATGGGAATACAAGGTATCCTTTGGCTTTAGAAAGAAAAGCTTTTCCTCCCACTGTTTGTTTTTGAAATTTTGCTAAAGCGACATCGACATCTTTATCGAGTGCAGCAGCAGGTTTGGCAAAAGTAATTTGTGTAAAAAGTAGTGATGCAAGTATTACAAGTAGCATGGGAGAGCATTTTTTCATATTCATAAACTATTCCTTAATGTGATTTGTCATATTATAGCTTATCAAAATTAATGGAGTGATGGATGGAAAAGCTTACTTTAAAAGAATACGCAGTGAAACATAAACTGAGTATATTTAATGTGATGAAAATGGCAAAAACAGGTAAAGTGAAGTCAAAAACACAAGAAGAAAATGGAAAAGAAGTAACGTATATACTCCTTGATGAAAAAAGAGAAGAAGAGATAAAAAATGCCATCATCCCACTCGATGAAAAAGAAGAGGGTGATTTAAAAGAGGCAGTAAGAATACTTAGAAAAGAAGTGACTGTCTTAAAAGAAGAGATAGAAGTACTTAAAAAAGCCATACTTTAGAGAACCTCTACTTTGATAGTGTAAGCGTGTCATATTAGAAAGTATAGGTTAATAATTATAATTTTATTGATATAAATCAATTAATTTTACTTATCTTCTGTTATACTTTATTATGGACAATACATATAAAATAAAAAATATTGCAGGGCACTTCGCCAAATCGTTTTTGTCAAATCCTCTTACCCCTATTTTGGCAGTAGCGATTTTACTTTTAGGATACTTCTCATTGCAGATGATGCCGAGAGAAGAAGATCCAGAGATTGAAGTGAGTGGAGGATCGGTCATCATTGCTTTACCTGGTGCAACGCCACAAGAGATATCGAATGTCATCATAAAACCCCTAGAACGACGTATACGTGAGATTAAAGGAGTTGAAAACGTATATGGTACGGCTATGAATAATGTAGGTATGATAAATGTACAGTATCTCATCGGGGAGGACAGAGAATCTTCAAATCTTAATTTGTATGATAAAGTGATGCAAAATATGGACAAGTTACCCAAAGGAGCGAGGACTCCTCTTATTAAGCCTTTTGATATTGACATAGATATTCCTATATTGACTGTGGCATTTTATAAGTTACATGATAGTGATATAGATACTGTCAAACTTTACAAAACTATCCGCTCACTTCAGCAAGAGGTAAACGCTTTAGACAATGTTTCAAAAACGACACTAAAAGGTGCAAAACGTCCACAGTTTAATGTACAGATAGATTTACATAAACTCTCGGTCTATCACATTTCTCTAGGGCAGGTAGCGAAGGCTATAAAGTCCATATCAAACAATGCACCAGAGATTGATGTACCTACACACACTGGGAAAGTCATCGTTTTTGGAGTGAGAAATGCCATCGAAAAAGTAGAAGATTTGGATGACCTGATTATCGCAGAATATATGGGTTCACCAGTGTACCTACAAGATGTGGCAACCGTGAAATATAGTTATGACATTCAAAACTTTGCAACTTCAGGTATTGTTTACCAAGAAAATAATGCTACTTTCCGTGACGCAGGAGACCAGATAACGATGACCATCTCTAAGCTTAAAGGTACCAATGCAGTCACTATAGCAGAAGAAGCAATCAACGAGATACAAAAAGCCAAAGCTTCTTTACGTGAGGCTGGTGTTGGATTCATCGTGACGAGAAATTATGGAGTACGTGCAGATGAAGGCGTTAATGAATTGGTCCATCATCTTTTTATTACCATTCTTATTATTGCTTTTATTTTGATACCTTTTTTAGGATGGAGAGAATCACTTGTAGTGACAATTGCTGTACCTATGATACTTGCAACCACACTATTTATAGCGATGATGACAGACCAGACCATTAACCGTATTACACTTTTTGCTTTTTTACTCTCGCTTGGACTTATCGTAGATGATGCCATTATCGTGATTGAAAATATTCATAGACGTTTGCATCTCAAAGAGTCTGAAGGATTAGAATTTGACGAAATCATCGTGCAAGCCACAGATGAGATAGGACCTTCTACAAACATCGCAACTATTGCCATCATGCTTACGATGATACCTATGGCATTTGTGGGTGGTATGATGGGGCAGTTTATGAAGCCTATCCCCCTTAATGTACCTGTTGCCTTGGCAGTGTCACTTTTTGTTGCTTATGTTTTTGTACCTTTTTTAGCACGTAAGTTTATCAAGTTTAAGAAACATGTGTCAAATGATGAAACGATTAAAATACCTAACGATACCACTATTGCTTTACAAAATACAGATACAGAGGAGAATGCCTAATGGAAAAACTTATTTATGCAATACTCAGTAAAAAACGTAATAAGTTCATCGTTATTCTCTTTGTTCTTGTGTCTATGATGGGTGCAGTAATGATGCTACCTTCCAAGCTTGTACTTGCACGTATGCTTCCTGGGAAAAGTGCCGATACATTTTCCATTTATGTAGATACAGCCACAGATGCTTCAATGACTGAAACACGTAGAGTAACAAGCTGTATTGTACAAAATTTGGAAAAGGAAAAAGAGATTACCGATATGGAGGTTTATTTAGGGCAGGGAGCGCCGTTAGACTATGCAGGATTGGTAAAAGGAAGCGACTTTAAAAGGTTAAAAAATCAAGCAGAGATTGTGATAAATCTGACCGATAAACATGAACGCGATGAACCTTCCTATATGATGGTACACCGTATACGTCCAAAACTTCTCAAAGTTTGTGGCAGTATCACTGAGCAGACATCTATAAAGTTCATAGAAATGCCATCAGGACCTCCTACTTTAGCGACTATCGTGGTGGAACTGTATGGCAAAGATGCTGCAGCACTTAGAGCTATGTCAGAAAAAGTGTCTACTGTACTTAAAGAGACAGAAGGTTTAGTCGATGTAGACATCATGCAAGATGATATTTACAGAAAGTACGGCATTGTGCCAAATAAAGAGAAAATCATCAAAAGTGGCTTGACAGTAGATCAGGTCAATAAGATTATGTATTTAGCCTTTAAAGGTATGAAAATTGCTGTTAAAAATACACAAAACCAACAAGATCAGATACCTATCTTTGTCCGTCTTAATGATGAAACAAGAGAGTTTAAACGTGGAGATAAAGATTCACTACTTACAAAACTTGATTCTCTTGAATTGATGAATAGTAGAGGTCAAATGGTACCTGTGACAGAAGTAGTGGACATAGTTACTACAGATTCAAATCCGACTATTTTTCGTAAAAATCTTAAAAATATGGTGACCATCACCGCTGAGTGTGACATGGTCTCACAAGTCTACCCTCTGTTAGATGCCAGAGATAAGATGATGGAAGTGCTTAGTAAAGAATTTGAAGTAAGCAAAGTGCCAGGCATCAATACCTATATGTTCGACCTTGAAGCAAAAGACAAGGTGACAGGTACAAACATACTCATACGTTGGGATGGAGAGATGAAAGTCTCACTTGACACCTTTAGAGACTTAGGTGGTGCGTTTATCGCGGCATTGGTATTGATGTTTTTACTTATGGTGGTGTACTACAAATCTTTTGCGTTAAGTGGCATCGTACTCATCGGTAGTTTCCTCTCTATCATTGGGGTGATAGTAGGGCATTGGGTGACAGATAAGATACAGCTTTACGCTACAGACACACACTTTTTCTTGACAGCGACTTCTCTCATAGGTTTCATCTCTCTTATGGGTATCTCTGCTAGGAGTTCATTGCTTCTTATTGACTTTTCTCGTGCACTCATGGCAGAAGAGGGCATCGCTAAACGTCGTGCCATAGCCATAGCCACTGCAACAAGAGCAAAGCCCATCATGCTGACGGCTGTAGCCATCATCTTGGGTTCACTGCTCTTGGCGACTGATCCTATCTTCGGAGGGTTGGGTGTAGCACTTATCTTTGGAAGCATGGCTGCAACGTTGGTATCACTCTTTTTCATCCCTGTGCTGATGGACAACGCAAGAGCCATGAATGACGAAGACTGCGAAGAAGACACAGAAAGAAAAACCACATGGTGTAGACTCACCGACAACATCAAGTCCCTTTTCCCACCAAGAAAAGACTGCTAGTCGTAGGGATAAGAGAAAACCCGTAGTGGTCGATTAGACCATTATCAAAACACCATCAAATAAATAAATCATTCTTGCTCCCATCGCTCCTGCGTGGGAGTGTATATGAGAGAGTAGGATGAAATAAAAACTCTCGTATGCGTTCCCATCGAGGACGGATACAAACGAGTTTAAACATTATATACAAATCAATCTCACAACCATACAAATAAATGGGTACCCAAAAGAGGGGGACTGCACATAACATCCATAAATAAACCGTAGGGGCAATCCCTTATGGTTGCTCATGGTCGACAGACCATCATCAGAATGGGATATAAATATAGAATAGGATATGAATTATTAAATGAAAAAGTATTGTAAGTAAAGAAGTAAAAGAGAGAAAAAAGAAGTAAGTGAAAAGTGACAGGCACCCAAAGGGTGTCTATCGGAGGGTTAAAAGATTAGTGGAAAATCTTTTTAAGTTTTCTGTCTATAACATCTGGGATGCTTGAGATACCCATGAATTGACCCATTGAAAGAAGTGGGTATGAGAGTGCGATGTAGTATTTTGGGTGAAGCGCGTATGCTTTTCCATCTTCTTCTAAGATAGTGTATGGAAGTAAGATAGCTTTATCTGTACCAATTTTATCTACGAAACTTTCTGTTGTTTTACCCATAGTAACACCTACAAGTTTAGAACCATTTGCAAGTTTAAGTTCGAAGATTTTTTTCTTCGCATTTGTTTTACCGCCAGTTTTGAGTTCTATCATCTCTTTGTAGTAAGGCATACCAATCATAAAGTGGTACCCTGAAAGGTCACCAGCGTTAAGTACGTCTTCTGTCGCAGTAAGTTTACCAAGTGCTTTACCGATGGCATTTTTAACTGAAGTACCTACTGCTGGGTTGTTTTCTTTTTGCATAAATGCTGCTAACCAGTAGCTAGGGTTTGTTACCAGTACTGTTTTTGCTGTAGAGTCTACCATTACTCTTTGGATAGCTGCAAAACCACGTGATTTTTTACTTGCAAGTGCTGTAAGCTTTTTGTTTGTAAAGATGATAACGCTAAGGTTTTTCTTAGATGCTGGTGAGTAAGTAGCGAGTACTTTAAAGCCTGCTTTTCCGAGTTTTGACTTCACTGTTTTTGCTGAAGCAAATGGTGCAGTGTAGTAAGCAGAGATTTTCGCTGCTTGAGCAGAGACGGCTGTAGCTACAAGAAGTGCAGATACAGTAAGAATTTTAGTAATCATTTTTGACATGTTTTTTCCTTTTAGTATAGTGTGAAGTTATAGTGTAGTAAAAGTAGAACTAAAGAATGCTTAAATGGCATTCTTTAGTGAGGGGTGGAGATTAAAATGTGTAGTTAAGTTGGAAAGAAAGTGAACTTTCTTGGTGTGATGTTGAAACTGTTGAAGTAGGAGCAAATCCAGGTAATGGTACAGCAAATGTATCTGTTGTTTTTGGAGAGTAAACATACGCTAAATCTACAGAAAATTGTGTAGAAAAGTCATATGTCCCACCAAACGTATAGTGTTGTTCTGCATTTGCAGGGAATCCAAGTAGATTAAGCATATTTAATGCAGGATTAGTTTGTGACACTACCGCTGATGATGCACGGTTATAACCTGCTCTTAGTGCCCATACCCCTTCGGTATATTGGTAACCAAATGCATAAACATTTTGGTCTTGCCAACCGAAATCTCCATAACCTTGTGTTGAAGACCATTTGATTTTTTTATAATCAAAAGCAAAAGTATGTTCGCCCATTTCATATGCAATACCTAGACCATACTCTGAAGGTTGCTCAAGTATATCCCCAATTGTAGTTAATCCAAATTGTGAAGCTGCATTCGAAATTTGATTAGCATAATTCATTTTAATGGATGATTTGTACATCGCACCCATTGTTAAACCTCTAACACCATTAGCAGAAAAATCATAAGCAAGACCTAAGTTATAACCAAACCCAAAGTCTTGTGATAATCCTGCGCCAACAGTATATACAGTACCTGCAGGTAGTGGATTAGGTGCACCTGCACTTATGGTTTTGAAGTTTATATCTAAGTTCCCATATTGGAAAATAGGAGTAACTGCTAAGCTTAACCCTCCTGTTTTATAGGCAATTGGTACACCAAATTGAAGAAGTTGTAAGTTAGTAACCATATTGAAGTTTGCAAGTGCACCTGTTGCGGTAACAGTACCAGCTTTACTATAGTCTGTACCCATACCAGCAGTTCCCCACATACCTATACCAATGTACCAGTTGTCATTGATTTTATGAGAAATAGACACTTCTGGAATCATATTTAACTTAGCATCTGATGTATACTCCGGATTACCTGGAGCACCATTTGTAATTTGTGTTTTAATAGTTGGAGCAAATAAAGTTCCACCAAATGAAATCTCTGTTCCTTCTGTAGATGTGATGAGTGCGCCATTCGCAAGTCCTGATTCTGCACCATGAGCTACAGCGATACCAGTTCCACCCATACCACGTGCTTTAGCACCGACACCGATAAGGTTGTCTCCGTTTGTTGCGTGTAGTGTTGTAGCTGCGATGAGCGAGAGAGTTACGAGTTTAGTTAAAGTTTGTACTTTCATTCTTCTTGTCCTTTGTTTAAATGTGCCACCATGGTAGCATAGACAAACTTTAAAAGTCAAGTAAACCAATGGATAATAGATATCATTTTTACTAATGTTTAAGATAATATTTTGTTAAAAGTACGTTGTGAAGGGATATAGATGCGTATATATGAGGTTTTTAAGAGGGGTGCACCCCGCACAAAAGTGGGGTGAAATGTAAAAGGTTAACAGAATTAGATGTTATTCTTAACGAAAGTTTCCATGTCTGCAACCACTTCTTCAAGGGTTCTGGCACCATCTATCACTTCTAACAGGTTTTTATCTGTGTAGAACTTTTGAATCTCAGCTAAAGGGTCTGTATAGATCTTCATTCTGTCCCAAAATACTTCTATACTGTCATCTGAACGCTCTTCACCTGGCTTAGCATCTGCTGCACGCCCTAAGATTCTCTCTTTTGCAACATCTTCAGAGACTCTTACTTCTATGACAGAAGCCAATTCAATGTTATCTTCTTTAGATACAAGTGCATCAAATGCAGTCATCTGCTCTGTAGATCTTGGGTATCCATCGATAAGTACATTGGCTACAGGTGCATTGTTGATAGCTGAGACGATAGTGTTTACGATGATTTCAAGTGGTACAAGCGCACCTTTTGAGATGTAAGACTCTATCTCTTTACCTAAGTCTGAACCAGAACCTACTTCTTCTCTAAGCATGTCGCCTGTTGAGTAGTGAACAATGTTGTCATTTTTCTCAGCGATGATGCTAGCGTCTGTTGTCTTTCCTGAGCCTGGAGCTCCGATGATTAAAAATAGTTTTTTCATTTTGTTTTTCCTTTTAAAATATTAAAATCCGTAGGGGGGCGATTGCTATCGCACCACATATGGGAAATGAGGTTATTGGTGTGATGGCAATCACACCCTACGCAGTTGGAGCCTGTTTCCTAATTCTTAAACTCAACTCTTTTAACTGTTCATCTTCTACTGGGCTTGGTGCATGGGTGAGAAGACACTGTGCTTTTTGCGTTTTAGGGAAGGCGATAACTTCTCTGATGCTGCTAGAATTAGTCATAAGCATGATAAGTCTGTCAAGACCTAGTGCAAAACCTCCGTGTGGTGGCGCACCGAATTTGAATGCTTCGAGTAAGAACCCAAATTTCTCTTGGGCTTCTTCATCTGAGATACCCATAAGTTTAAAGATCTCTTTTTGTAAATCTTCTTTATGGATACGGATAGACCCACCACCAAGCTCTGTACCATTAAGTACGATGTCATAGGCTACAGATTTGAGGTCTTCTATATCGTCATAAGCGATATTCCCATCAGCGTCTAGGTTTGGCATAGTAAAGGCGTGGTGCATTGCTTTTGTTTTTCCATCTTCTACTTCAAACATAGGGAAGTCCATGACCCATAAAAATTCAAAAGTATTTTCGGGGATGATATTCATGATTTCTGCAAGGTAGATACGGAAACGACCCATGTAGTCAAGGACTAGTTTTTTGTCTCCTGCGCCAAAGAACACAGCATCTCCGACTTCAAGTTCACATCTATCGATAATAGCTTGAATATCTTCATCGGTAAAGAATTTAGTGAGAGGTCCTTTAAGACCATCTTCTTTCATTTGGAAGTAGCCAAGTCCTGATGCACCAAATTTACGTACGTAGTCTTCAAAACCTTTCATTTGACGTTTTGAAAATATCTCGTCACCTTTTGGTACTTTAAGTGCTTTAATACGGTTACCCTTAGTATCTTTGGCGATGTTAGAGAAAATCTCATTGTCACAACGTGCGAAGATGTCTATCACATCTACCATCGCTAGGTCATAACGCATATCTGGCTTGTCAGAACCATAGTTTTCCATAGCATCTGTGTATGCCATACGGGTAAACTTGGTAGGAATATCAAATCCACATTTATCAAATATATTATGTATAAGCTTTTCAGCTACGGTGATGACATCTTCTTGGTCACAAAAAGACATCTCGACATCTATTTGGGTAAATTCTGGTTGTCTGTCGGCTCTTAAGTCTTCATCACGGAAACATTTTGCTATTTGAAAATAACGGTCAAAACCACCTACCATCAAAAGTTGTTTGAAAAGCTGTGGAGACTGTGGTAGTGCGTAGAACTCGCCATTGTGTACACGGCTTGGCACAAGGTAGTCTCTCGCACCCTCTGGGGTAGATTTGGTAATGATAGGTGTTTCTACTTCTAGGAAATCCAGCTCATCAAGAGCATTACGTGCTGCGATAGTCGCTTTTGAACGGAGTTTGAAAATATCGTAAGATTTTTGTGTACGAAGCTCAAGGTAACGGTATTTGAGTTTGATCTCTTCATTTACTTTGTCATCGTTAAGCTCAAAAGGCATAGGCTTAGAACGGTTTTCTATAACGAGTTTGTCTACAACCATCTCTACTTTACCAGTTTTAAGTTTAGGGTTTTCAAGTCCTTCACCTCTGGCTCTCATGGTACCTGTAGCTACCAATACAAACTGATCTCTGACTTCTTCTGCTAGTTTGTGAGCCTCTGCGTTGTCAGCAGGGTCACAAACAAGTTGTATGACTTCATCTTTATCTCTAAGGTCGATGAAGATTAACCCACCATGGTCTCTACGGCTTGCTACCCAACCTGCTACTGTAACTTCTTGCCCAATATGTGTTTCGTTTACTTCTGCACAATAATGTGTTCTCATATACGCATTCCTAAAATTAAATTGACGCGATTATAGCTAAATGTTGTTTAAGGGTAAAAAATATCTCAATAAGCTCATTCATGCTAGTATGTAATAAATGTTAAATAAGGATTTCATAAATGAGAATATCAAAAATTATCGTAATTTTGGTTGCTATAATAGCTGGATTTATAGCTACACAGGCACAACCTTTACAAAAAAGCACAGTTACTATATATTATGGAGGCAACATAGTAACTATGGAGGGAGATAAACCTACATATGTAGAAGCTATCGCAGTCAAAGATGGTATTATCACTTATGTTGGAAAACTAAGTCAGGCTAAAAATAAGTATAAAAAAGCTCAAATGCATGACCTCAAAAATAAAACAATGCTCCCAGGCTTCTTTGGCCCACATCTCCACTTTACTGGTCTGGGTGGTCAGGCTATATCTGCCAATCTACTGGCTGAACCTGATGGGAAAGTAGGAGACATCCCCACGCTTATCAACACACTCAAGGAGTGGGCAAAGGGTCCAGACTTGAACAGGACAGGATGGATATTTGGTATGGGGTATGATGATGCCGTACTTAAAGAGGGAAGACATCCAACAAAGTTTGACCTAGATAAAGTATCTACCACTCTTCCTGTAATTGCTATCCATATATCTGGACACTTTGCTGTCATGAATAGTGTAGGGCTTAAAATGATGGGTATCACTGCCAAAACTAAAGACCCCAAAGGTGGTATCATAAGGAGAGTAAAGGGTAGCCAAGAGCCAAATGGTGTACTTGAAGAATTAGCTGCCATTCCTGCCTACATGAGCATCATATCACCAAAGAAAAAAGATGATATTTTTTATTTTCTAGAAAAAGCCCAAGAACTTGCTGTGAGTTTTGGATACACGACAGTACAGGAGGGTAGAGCATTCGGAGATGCCCATACCAACTTAGTAAACTATGCTAAAGAAAAAGGCTTCAAGTTAGATGTAGTATCTTACTTAGACTACTCTATGAAAGACGAGAATGTCGAAGGATTCTCTTGCAGTGGAAATCATATAAATAAAGCTGAAAAACATGATTATGTCGTAGACTATAGCAAGATGAAGTCACCATGGACAGGTGGCAGATACAGTGGAGGTTATCGTGTAGCAGGCATGAAAATAACCCTAGATGGTTCACCACAGGGTAGAACTGCATGGAGCAAGACACCCTATCTCGTACCTCCTGATGGACAAAAAGAGGGATATAGCGGATACCCTGCTTTTTCAAAAGACTCTGACTTGGAGGCACTTTTTGCTTTGGCATTTAAAAATAACTGGCAAATGCTCATCCATGCCAATGGAAATGCCGCTATCGACCAACTTATTAGAGTAATGAAGCCTGTAGCCAAGAAGTATGGCAATGAAGATAGAAGAAATGTACTCGTACACGGAGTATTTTTAGAAAGAGAACAGTATGCTGACTTGAAAGAACTCCATATTATTCCATCTATGTTTACTATGCATACTTTTTATTGGGGTGACTGGTACAAGAAAATTATCGGTGAGAAAAGAGCACAGCGTATTGCTCCTGCAAAGTCTCTACTGGATGCTGGATTTCCAGTTACTATACACACAGATGCACCCGTTGCACTTCCTAACCTGATGCAGATTGTTTGGGCTAGTGTCAACCGTGTATCAAGAAGTGGTGAGGTAATGGGGGCAGATGAATGTATCACTCCATACCAAGCCCTCAAAGCTATTACCATTACCAGTGCCTATCAACACTTTGAGGAGAAGCAAAAAGGGTCTCTAAAAGTTGGTAAACTTGCGGACTTGGTTATCTTATCAGACAATCCGATGACTATAAATCCTATGTTGATAAACAAAATACAAGTCATGAAAACGATTAAAAAAGGAGAGAGTATTTATAGGCTCAAGTAGCAAATTATTTTAATAACTGTTTTATACTGCTGTATTTCCACAATGTCCACATAGTTTTGCAGCTATTGGAATGTCCATAGTACACGGCGGATTCTCTTGCTATGCGAATCCGACCTCTTTTAACATACTTTTTCCTTGTATTGTTTTTTATATCTGCAAGATAGCCAATTATTATAATATAAAAAAAGAACATAAACTGAGAAAAAAGGAAGGTTGTTTGTATTGTAATTGGATAGAAAAACATTACAATTTGACCCTCTTTTTTACGCACAAAGCAAGATTATGCTACTCTATCATCAATCAAATACATAGGAAAACTATGAGCAACGAAAAATTAAAACAGATAAAAACGGCAGGGTTTATCTTAAAGCCCAATGATCCTGATATACGTACATTGTATGAGCGTATAAAATCTCAATTTGAAGAAAAAGGTATTGCAGTGCTTCTTGCAGAGCGTTCTGCAAAGATGATAGGCATGCAAGGTGTGTCTTTTGAGGCAATGTGTGAAGAGGCGGACTTTCTTGTTTCTTTGGGCGGGGATGGCACACTGCTTTCTTTAGTACGCCGTTCATACGGCTACCATAAGCCTGTAGTGGGGATAAATGCTGGGAACTTAGGTTTTTTGGCGGATGTGACTATAGATGAAGTCGATGTGTTTTTAGAACAGCTTTTTTCTGGAGAATACCGTATAGATAACCGTATGATGATAGCAGGGTACATCAAAAAGGCAAGTGGCGCGAAGATAGACTTTTTTGCTTTAAATGATGTGGTGATAACGTCACCGACACCGTCAAAAATGGTAAAGGTCAATGCATCTATAGATGGTGAGCGTTTTAACTCTTACCGTGGGGATGGGCTTATCATCTCAACACCTACCGGTTCAACCGCTTATAATTTAGCCGCAGGAGGCCCTGTGGTGTATCCTTTGACGGATGCATTTATCATTACCCCTGTTATGGCACACTCTTTGACCAACCAACGTCCCTTGGTTGTGCCGACAGATTTTTACATAGAGCTTGATGCTGAGACCTATGATGCCATAGCAAGTATAGATGGGCAAGAGAGATATGAGCTTGAAGAGGGCGATGTACTACATTTGGGTGGTGCGATGCAGGGAGCAAAGCTTTTACATAGAAAAGAGCGTAATTATTTCTCAGTGTTACGTGAAAAGCTTTCATGGGGTGATAGACATTGATTAGCCGTTTATATCTGCGTGAACTGGTTACTTTTGATGAAGTAGAACTTGAGTTTAACAAAGGTTTGGTCGTTTTTACAGGACCATCGGGTGCAGGTAAGTCAGTCTTAATGTCTGCCATACTCTCTAGCTTTGGTTACACGACACAAGGGGCAGCAACACTGTGTGAAGTGAGCCTTTCAAAACCTACAAAGTTAAGCAGTGAAGTATATGCCTTAGAAGATGAGATAACTATCAAGACGTTAAAAAAAGAGAAGCTACGCTACTTTTTAGAGGGACAAAATATCTCTAAAAAGGCTTTGGCTGAGATGTTTTCTCCCTATGTCCAGTACCTTTCTGTACGAGATAAAAGTGGTTTTGAATCTGAAAGCCTGCTATCTTTACTTGATACAGGATTACTTTGCTCAGATAAAGGCTATAAAAAATTAGTCAAAGAGTATAACAAACGTTATGAAAATTACAAAGTCAAAGCCAATGAACTAGCTAAGATAAAAGCAGATGAAGAAAAACTTGCAGAACTTATAGAGTTTGCTACCTATGAAGTAGATAAGATAGCAAAAATAAATCCGCAAGTAGGAGAAGATGCATCGCTGATGCAGGTAAAAAAACAACTCTCTCGTGTCGATAAAATAAAAGAGTCTCTTTCTACTGCTATGGACATTTTTGGGGCGGAGAGTGCTGTTGAAGAGGTATATAAACTTTTAGACAAGGATGCGTCTGTTTTTATAGATGCTATGAATCAAGTACGTGCAGACTTTGAAGAGACGGAACATTTGGCAGCAGAACTTGAAGAGATGGATGTAGAAGAAATACTTGACAGACTCTCTGACATCACAGCGTTACAACAACGCTATGGGTCTATAGAAGAAGCATTAGTCTATAAAGAAGTCAAAGAAAAAGAGTTGGCAGGGTATCAAAATATAGAACAAGACAAGAGCATGTTGGAGTCTTTTTTAAGTATGGAATACACCGAACTCTCAACCCTCGCACGTCAAATGTCTAAAGCACGTCAAAAAGAGGCACAAAAGCTAGAGAAGACACTTGAAGGTTATCTGACGACTTTAAAATTACCTGCATTGCGCTTTGTATTTACCTCAAAGGTATTGAGTGAAAATGGTGTGGATAGTGTAGATGCTCATTTAGGAAACTCGAACACTTCTACGCTGAGTGGTGGAGAGTTTAACCGTGTAAGGTTGGCGCTTATGGCTGCAACTATTTCTGATAATGCAGGGCAAGGCGTTTTGATACTCGATGAGATAGATGCGAATGTAAGTGGTGATGAGTCTATCGCCATTGCTGAGATGATAACCAAACTTTCCAAGGTGTATCAAATCTTTGCTATCTCCCATCAGCCTCATTTGTCTGCACAGGCTGACCAGCACATCGTAGTGACAAAAGATACACAAAAGAGTCAAGTCACCCAACTAGGAGCTGAGGGAAGGGTACATGAGATATCACGTATCATCGCAGGTGAAAACCCTACACAAGAGGCTGTAGAGTTTGCTAAAAAACTCTTTAGTTAGGCGTACTGTTCTTTGAGTTCTTTGGTATAGTGTTTTAGATGACCAAAATACGCAGTGGCGATGTCAAAATCTGTACCTTCTTTAAGGTAGGTGTTACACTCTACCAATAAATCGGAGATACCTCCCGTACCAAGATTGGTTGCAGAACCTTTGATGCTATGTGTCAAACGCTCCATCTGATGATAGTCTGGGATTGCAAGTACTTCTTCTATGAGTGGTATTTGTGTTTCAAGTTGAGGGATAAGCTCTTGTACAAAGTCTTTGGCTTCTTCTTCAGAAAGTCCCATTTCTACTAATCGTACATGGGTGAACTGAGGGTAAAGACATTTAGGGAGTACTTTACTTGGCTCTTCTTGTTCTTCTTCTTGTTCGAGATTTTGCTCTACAAGTACGTGAGATATGTCACTATTTGTAGGTACTTTTTCTTCTCTAGGAGGGGTGATATTTTCTGTTTTAAGCGTTTTAGCTTGGGGGTTTTGGTGGGTGTTTTGTCGTTTTTGACGCCTTTTTTCTTGATAGGCTCTTTCATTTTTAATCTCAACAACAATGATAAATATAACAAGTAAAACAAAGATGGAAATAATAGTAATGGCTAGCATACATACCCCTTTAGTGTGTAATACTATAGCTTATTTAAGTTTAGATTAACCTCAAAACTTATGAATGTGCGAGATTTTAGTTATAATATATTTAAAAAATTAGGTTAGTTTATGATAGTTGATACCCATTGCCATTTGGATGATGAAAGATATAATGAAGATATAGAACAAGTACTTGAAAACGCGAAAGCAAAAGGTGTGGAAAAGTTTGTCATCCCTGGGGCTGATCCTCAAACATTAGAAAGGGCAGTGACTTTGGCTGAGATGTATGAAAACATATATTTCGCTGTAGGCGTGCACCCGTATGATGCTCAAAATTATGATAAAGAATATTTGGAACAGTTTGTGCATCATCCAAAATGTGTGGCGATAGGTGAGTGTGGGCTGGATTATTTTCGTTTGCCCGAAGGTGAAGATGATATAGTCAAAGAAAAAGCGATGCAAAAAGAAGTCTTTATAGACCAAATACTTTGGGCAAAAGAGATGAAAAAACCATTGATTGTGCATGTGAGAGAATCTTCTGCTGATTGTTTAGATATTTTAGACGAGTATGCTGGCGTTGAGGGGGGTGTGCTTCACTGCTATAATGCCGATGAGTCTTTGTTAAAGTTAGCGAAGAAAAACTTTTATTATGGTATCGGTGGGGTGTTGACGTTTAAAAATGCGAAAAAACTCATCAATGTGTACCCAAAAATACCTCAAGATAGATTACTCATAGAAACGGATGCTCCGTATCTTACGCCTCATCCACACAGAGGAGAACGCAATGAACCAGCATATACAGCGCTTGTTGCAGAGAAAATGGCAAGTCTTTCCTCACTAAGTAGTGCACAAATCGCAGATGTTTCTACCCAAAATGCATACAAACTCTTTAACTTTGGTGACTAGAACTATGCAACATCTATGGAAAATGCTATTGCTTAGTATGGTACTCATACATACGAGTTATGCGATTTCTTTAGAAAAAAAATACCCCAGTTATACCTATGTATTTAACGAATTTGATGTAGATGTGTCATATATTTATAACGATGACTTCATGAATTTTGTAAAAAAGCATGAAAAAAGCATGAAAAAGTTTTATACACGTTCTTTGGTAAGAGGTGAAGCCATCCTCCCCACTATGCAAGGTTTACTTGTAGGCGATGGGGTAAGTGATTTGTTTATCTATCTTTCTATGGTAGAGTCGGGATTTTCTTCTGATGCTGTCTCACCCAAAAAGGCTGTAGGTTTATGGCAGTTTATGCCTGCAACGGCAAAACACTATAATTTAACTGTATGCAATAACTATGATGAACGCTGTGACACGGTAAGTGCAACATCTGCGGCGATTAACTACTTAAATAAACTGCATAAACAATTTGGAAAATGGTATCTCGCAGCGATGGCATATAACTGTGGTGAGGGCTGTGTAAAAAAGGCGATAAAACGTGCAGGTAGTGATGAACTTGAGATATTGATAGATGAACAGAGTAAGTATGTACCCAAAGAAACGAGAGGATATATCAAAAAGATATTGCTCGTGGCAATGATAGGTGAAAATATGACCTTGGGCTTGGTTGGGAGTGGTGAGCCGAGTATTATTGAGGTAGAAGTAGATGGTGGGACGAAGCTTAAAACGATAGCTGACTTGATAAAAATGGATCTAAATGCTTTAGAAAAACTCAATAAGGGTGTAAAAAATGGTGTGTTACCTAGCGTAAAGAAAAAGTATAAAATCACGATTCCATTAGATAAAATGTATGCATTTTACTTGCGTTATGAGACCAAAGAAGTACAAAAAATAGACAAGTCTTATATGCTGACTTACAGTGTAAAACTGGGAGATACCCTCGAAGCTATTGCCAAAGTCTATGACACTAAAGTTGAAGTGATTCAAGAGGTTAACCACTTGGAAAATGAGGCATTAACTTTGGATTCTCTTTTGGTGATACCTGTAAGTAAAGAGAAATTTGAAAATGTCTCTCTATAATGACTTCCCTAAAGTTCTTTATGTTAGAATTATGTGACAAGGGGCCTCATCGATGTTAAATAAGAAACCATTTACTCTATTATTACGTATACTGCCATTTGTTATGCTTCTTTTAATCAGTGGCTATTTTACGTATGGTGCATGGCACAAATATCAAACCAATATGCATTTAAAGCATGCCCTTTCTCATATAACAATACTTCAAAACTATGAAGAATCAAAGTTGGATGAAGCACTTTGTTTACTACTTACATCAAAAGATAACAATCAAAGTCAGCATTTGTGTCAAGAACGCAAAGAAGATGCGCAAACATATTTAAAGCTTTTAAAAGCAGAAGATGTGAACTTGGGTAGTTGGGTACATAAGATTGGTATTGATGAAAAAAAGTTAAATGATGAGAGCATGGCTCATTTTGGTGCGTTCATACATAAACAAAAGGTAACATCAGGGCTTCACTCTTATTTTGAAACGATTAGCTGTCAAAAAAGTATGTTGAAAGAAAAAGCTTTGTTGGAAGTGTACCAAAAAGTGGTGGATGCTTCTTATGCTACGGCGTTAGAGAATTTTTTATTGACCTATTATGTGAGTAAAAAGATAGAAATCTCTGCTGCAAATCTCATCTACTGGGATAGTGTGATAGAAGCATCTGCTTTACCTGTACTCGATGATGCACATTATGTTGAAACACTAAACCGTAGGATACATACGCTAGTAGATGAAAAAGAGTTTAGTGCTTTATCGAATAAGATTGATGATATGCATATTAGTATTTTAACTGGTGGTATGACTCAGAATGCAAAAAATATTGGTTGGATTGTTCTTTTAGAGAAAAAACAAAAAAAGTTAAAAGAAATACAATCTCTCATTGAAAAAGCATTAAATACAGCACTGGAAACACGTATTTCAAGTGCATTGAATACCTTGTTATTTTTCTGTGTAGCGATACTCTTTGGTATTATCGGACTTTTTTTGCTCTATAGAGACTATAAAAGTAAACGTCGTGAAGCACAGTCTTTGGCAGATATGATGGGGAAACTAAATGCCCTTTCTTCTTATGGTACAGCTGAGTCAGAAGTGATGACTGAAATGTTAAGCCGTGCAAAAAGTAAAGAAGAAATTTATGCCCACATTTACAGTCGTTTTCAGTTGCTAGAAGAAAAACGTAAACAAGCCAAAGATGAAGCTTCTTCTAAAAGCCAGTTTCTCTCTACCTTATCTCATGAAATACGTACCCCTCTAAATGGGATTATCGGTTTTTCAAAACTTCTTAAAGACATGGGTGTTACCGCAGATCAAGAAGAGTTTTTGGCACTTATTGAAGGGTCTTCCAATAATCTTATTGCTATTGTGAATGATGTGTTGGATTTATCTAAAATGAATGCGGCAAAAATGGAGATAGAAAATGTCAGTTTTGATATTTTTGAAACCATAGAAACTACGATAGCCCCTTTTGTCTATAGGACAGACCAAAAAGATATAGAACTGGGGCTTTTTATAGACCCGTTTTTGGCACAAAATTTTTGTGGTGATGCGACAAAGCTTTCTCAAGTGCTTACTAATCTTGTAGGTAATGCGATGAAGTTTACCGATGATTATGGAAAAATTGATGTTTTTGTGCAGTGTATTCATGACAGAAGAGATGAAGCAGAGATTAAATTTGCAGTGCATGATAATGGTATAGGGCTTTCTGAAGAGCAGATACATAACATATTTGAAGCCTTTACTCAGGCAACAAAGTCTACAAGTAAAAAGTACGGTGGTACAGGGCTTGGCTTGACGATATCGAGTAAAATGGTTGAACTTATGGGTGGCAAACTTGAAGTGGAAAGTCAGGTAGACAAAGGTGCGTCTTTCTTCTTCACCTTAACTTTGAAAAAAGATATGCAGAAGGCTACACCTGAGTATCTTGACTTCTCTGAAAAAACCATAGGATTGGCACTTCCTGTGAAAAACATAAAGCGTCAACTTGATACCAACCTTGAAATCTATATACGCCATTTGGGTGCAGAGTTTACGTATTATTATTATGATGATATCTTTGCCGAAGATGCCTCGGTACAGTTACCTAATTTAATGATATTTGACCATCATTATGCGCGTTTGTCTGGAGAGTTACAGCAATGTGCAAGTATACAATGTAAAACGGTACTCTTAACCAACGGTACCTTGCGTTCTCGTATTAACCCAGATAGACACAAGTTTGATGATGTATTGTTAACCCCAATCAGTTTACGTAAGAGTCTCCGTATCTTGCAAAATACTTTGAAAGAAACTGAACCAGAGAGAATACAGACCAAAATACTGAAAGACCATGAATCTTTCAGTGGTTTGACTGCTTTGGTAGCAGATGACAATATGATCAATAGAAAGTTGATTAAAATCATCTTAGAAAAAATAGGTTTGGGTGTGACGCTTACTAATGATGGGCATGAAGTATTTGAAGCCTATAAAAAAGGTGGGTTTGACATCATTTTAATGGATATTCAAATGCCTGTTATGGATGGTGTTGAAGCAACCCACGCCATCTTGGCATATGAATTGGAACATGAACAGAAGCATATACCTATTATAGCTATTACGGCAAATGTTGGTACGCATGACAAAGAGCACTATCTGGCAGAAGGAATGGATGACTATATGACAAAACCTGTAGAGATAGAAACACTTAAAAAGATGATAACAAAGCATTGCGAAGGTGTTTCAGAAGATATGTTAAAGTCAGATGCATGAAGAAGATAACGTATTTTTTTATTCTCTTTTCATTCCTTTTTGTGGGTCTACTTTTTACGGGATGTTCTTCTAAACGACATGTAGCAAAAAAACCAGATGCTACACAATATACAAGTGCAGCAAGACATAGAGCAACGATGCGTTCGTATAAGGTACGCGGTAAGCGTTATAGTCCTACCTATGTCTATGTGGGACAGGTGATGAAAGGTATCTCTTCTTGGTATGGACCTAACTTTCATGGGAAACACACCAGTAATGGCGAAGTCTATAATATGCATGCGCGTACAGCAGCGCACAAAACATGGCCTATGGACACTATGGTTAGAGTACATAACTTGCAAAATGGTAAGTCAACAGTGGTACGTATAAATGATAGAGGTCCTTTTGTACGAGGGCGTATTATAGACTGTTCTTTTGCTGCAGGTAAGGAGATAGGGCTAGATAGAATGGGGATTGCGAAAGTTTCCATAGAAGTCGTTGGGTTTGCAGGAAAAGTACATTCTGAAGCGAGAATACGCAGAGACAAAGTAGCCAACAAACCAACAAGGGTAAGGCTTTCTAACTTTGGTGTGCAAGTGGGAGCATTTAGAAGACATGAAGGTGCGTTGCGTTACCAAAGAGAATTTACGGGTAGGTATGCAGGTTATACCCCTACAGTAAAACGATTTAATGAAAATGGTGGCACGTTATATAGAGTTTGGCTTATGGGCTTTGGCTCAGAACAAGAAGCGCGAGACTTTAAAAACAGTCATGATTTAGCGGGTGCATTCATCGTACGGAATTAAGGGTATCACCTATTATTAGAGGTGTCAATGAGTAAAAAATAGGAAATAATATGATAGAAATAACAAGAGAAACAAAAGAAACACAAATCACTGTAAAGTTAAATCTCTACGGTACAGGTAAATCGAAAATAGATACAGGAGTAGGTTTTTATGACCATATGCTAGAAGCATTTACAAAACATGCTCATATAGACATGGAAGTAACTTGTTCAGGTGATACACATATAGATGACCACCATACAGTTGAAGATGTGGGGATAGTAATAGGACAGGCACTGAAAAAAGCCATCTACCCAGTACAAAGCATAGAGCGTTTTGGTAATGCAACAGTGGTGATGGATGAAGCCAGTGTGACTTGTGATATTGACTTGTCTAACCGTGGATATTTGGTGTTTGAACTGCCTATCGGGGGAAAAGTAGGGGACTTTGATGTAGAGCTTGTAGAGGAGTTCTTTAAAGCATTCGCGTTTAACCTTCCTTTGACCTTACATCTCATCTATAACCGTGGTAAAAATAAACACCACATTATAGAAGGTGCTTTTAAAGCATTAGCTGTGGCGTTGAGACGTGCGGTTACAGTCAATGAAAATGCAGGTATACCAAGTACCAAAGGTATCCTGTGAGCATTGAACTGATAGTCCTTGATGTGGATGGCACGATGACGGATAGTCGCATTACTTACAGTGCCACAGGGGATGAAATAAAATCTTTTAATGTGAAGGATGGGTTGGCGATAGCCTCATGGAGAAAGCTTGGTAAACAAGTGGCTATTATCACAGGGCGAAGTTCGGACATTGTGGCAAGAAGGGCAAAAGAGTTGCATATTGAGCACTTTTATCAAGGGATACACAACAAAAGAGAAGTTTTAGAAGACCTACTTCAAAAACTAGATCTTACGATGGAGAATGTAGCAGCCATTGGTGATGACCTCAATGATATGAAGATGCTTAAAGCCGCAAAAATCTCTTTTGTTCCTAGAGATGCAAGTGCCTATGTAGAGAAAATAGCAACTGTGATACTGAGTAAAAAAGGTGGTGATGGTGCTGTACGAGAGATGATAGAACAACTCATCGTGAAAGAAGGACTTGAAAAAGAGTATTTGGAGCTATGGGCATAAGATTGGAAGTGATTTTAGTGACGGTGATTGTGACTATTTTCTCTGCAGCGTTATTGTTTAAGCTCAATACTTCACTGCAAGTTGAAAATAGCTCTACAAAAGAGTTGGAGTTTACAAAAACAACCTTTATTGAAGTGAATACTGAAAAAATGCAAGGTCATATCTATGGCACATACGGAAGAAGAGACAAGGGTGTACTTTCGCTAGAAAACCTTGTGTATTATACCGATACCATTAGTAGATTGACTGCTCAAAAGGGTACGTATAAAGGTGATTTACTTTACTTATATGGCGATGTTTTTTTAGAAGAAAATGATGGGTATACCTATACGACGACACAGGCAAACTATAACCAAAAAACACAGATGCTCTATATTACAGCACCGTTTGTAGGAAAACGAGATAAAAATATTATAAAGGGTGATACTTTAAAGTATGATACACGCATTAAAAAGGCTTCAGGAAGTACGATAGATTCGGTACTTTATACAACTGAAAAGTAATATAATGGTACAATATTCTTTAATTTGTCCTAAGAAGGTTATCCCCCTTGAAAATACTTAAAATAACACTCATTTTATTATTAACCTATACGCTATATGCGGATAAAGTAGAAATAACATCTACCTCTATGCGTGCTGAAAACCTTAAAAAAGAGGTACATTTTATAGGCAATGCAAAAGTCAAGAAATTAGATGATTGGCTACATGCAGATAAAATCATTGTTTATTTTGATGACAATAATGAGACAAAAATGTATGAAGCAATAGGCAGTGTGACTTTTGAATTTAAAAATGAAAAAAACAATTATACGGGTTCGGCCGATAAAATAACCTACCATCCGTTGACATCTGTGTATGTGCTTGAAGGCAAAGCATGGATAGACGATGTGGTTACAAAGCGTCATCTCAATGGAAATAAGGTTACTTTAGACATGACAAGTGGTGATGTGCAGGTCAGTGGTAGTGCAAAGAAGCCTGCGAAGTTTATCTTTGATATGGAGGAGAAAAAATAATGAGTACAGCACGTATTGTAGAAGCAAATTTTATTAAGTCTGCACAGAGCATTGCAGATTCTCTTCCTGAAGATATGTCTGAAGTGGTTTTTTTAGGACGATCTAATGTTGGAAAAAGCTCTACATTAAATGGATTGACACAAAGAAAAAATCTGGCTAAATCTTCTGCAACACCTGGTAAGACACAGCTAATAAACTTTTTTGAAACACGTTATCTCTATAATGAACAGAGTTATCCTGTACGTTTTGTGGACTTACCTGGGTTTGGATACGCCAAGGTTTCTAAAACGCTTAAAGAAGTGTGGCAAAAGAATTTGGTTGAGTTTATTCAACATAGGGTTTCTATCCGTTTATTTATACACCTGCGTGATGCCCGTCATCCTCATGCGAAGATAGATGATGATGTAGAAGCATACATCTCAGAGTTTATCCGTCCTGATCAAAAATATTTGACTGTTTTTACCAAGATAGATAAATTGAACCAAAAAGAACGTAA
>Ga0256829_1000289_pt1 | contig 56786 bp, 49 predicted proteins | sample 131447metaG_FD_185979 | JGI IMG/M metagenome (GOLD analysis project Ga0256829, IMG submission 185979) | Hydrothermal vent microbial communities from Lau Basin, Pacific Ocean - 131-447 | ecosystem: Environmental > Aquatic > Marine > Hydrothermal vents | place: Pacific Ocean: Lau Basin | collected...
ACATGAATGCTACCCCCCTCGTTTTTCAAAAGAGCCAAAAAACGCGATGCGGCTCTTGTGGGAACGGCGGCAGCCGTGACGTTCTTGCAGCGGGTTGGCCTGCGGTCGGCCCTGCCGGGCCTCCTACAGAAAAAAACGCGATGCGGCTCTTGTGGGAACGGCGGCAGCCGTGACGTTCTTGCTGCGGGTTGGCTTGCGGTCGGCCCTGCCGGGCCTCCTGCAGCATTTCGGCGCTGTTCTTGTGGGAACGGCCGCAAGCCGTGACGTTTTTCAGTTGTCCGTGCACCAGTGAAAGGCTTCGATCCCTCCGCGTCAACCGGCGCAGCAGGAAAGTTGCGACACATCCCTGGAGAAGGTCTGCGCGGCGAGCTTGAGGCCCTCGACCATGGTCAGGTACGGGAACAGCTGGTCGGCGAGATCGTGCACGCTCATGCGGTTGCGGATCGCCAGTGCGGCGGTCTGGATCAGTTCGCCGGCTTCGCCGGCCAGTGCCTGCACGCCGAGCAGGCGCCCGGTTCCGGCCTCGGCCACCAGCTTGATGAAGCCGCGGGTGTCGAAATTGGCCAGCGCACGCGGGATGTTGTCGAGAGTGAGCGTACGGCTGTCGGTTTCGATGCCGGTGGCCTGGGCCTGGGCCTCGTTCAGGCCGACGGTGGCGACCTGCGGATCGGTGAAGATCACGGCGGGCATGGCGGAAAGATCCAGCGCGGCCTCGCCGCCGGTCATGTTGATGGCCGCACGGGTGCCTGCGGCGGCCGCGACATAGACGAACTGCGGTTGGTCGGTGCAGTCGCCGGCGGCATAGATGTGCGGCGCGCTCGTGCGCATGCCCTGGTCAATCGCGATGGCACCCTGCGGGTTTATGGATACATCCGCCGCGTCCAGGGCGAGGGCATCGGTATTCGGCGTGCGGCCGGTGGCAATCAACAAACGGTCGGCAATCAATTCGCCATCCGGCAGCGTCAAGGCGAACTTGTCGTTCGCGTAAGCAATGCGGCTTGCCTGCGTATGCTCGCGCACCTCGATGCCTTCCTCGCGAAAGACGGTAGCAAGCATCTGTCCGATCACCGGATCCTCATGCGACAACAGCGTACTGCGTGCCAGGATCGTGACTCTGCTGCCCAAACGCGCAAAGGCCTGGGCCAGTTCCACCGCCACTACCGAGGCGCCGATCACGGCCAGATGCTTGGGTACGGTGTCGCTGGCCAGCGCTTCGGTGGAGGTCCAGTAGGGCGTCCCGGCCAGTCCGGGGATGGGCGGTACCGCGGGGCTTGCGCCCGTCGCAATCAGGCAGCGGTCGAAGACAAAGCTGCGCTCGCCGCCTTCTGTGAAGCGCACATTCAGCGTGTGTGCGTCGCTGAAACGCGCCTCGCCCCGCAGCACCGTGATGGCCGGGTTGCTGTCCAGAATATGTTCGTACTTGGCGTGACGCAGCTCCTCCACACGACCCTGCTGTTGCGCCAGCAGGGTGGGTCGATCGATCGCGGGGGCGCACGATGCAATGCCCCGGTCGAACGGGCTTTCCCGGCGCAGATGGGCAATGTGCGCGGCGCGGATCAGGATCTTGGACGGCACGCAGCCCACGTTGACGCAGGTGCCGCCGATGGTGCCGCGTTCGATCAGGGTCACCCGTGCGCCACGTTCCACGGCTTTCAGCGCGCAGGCCATGGCCGCACCGCCGCTGCCGATCACGGCGACATGCAGCGCGCTTTCGGAGTTGCGCGAAGGGGTGGACTGACGCTGCGTTTCTCCGCTGTCCGCATGTTGTCCGGTCGGTGGCACATCCCCGGGACGTGGCCGCGCGCCGTAGCCGGCTTTGGTGACCGCCGCACTCAGGGCATCGAGATCGACCCGGGCCTCTGCCTCGACTTCGGCGCGACCCTGCGGCCAGGCCACTTCGGCCGATGTGACGCCCGGCACAGCCTCCAGGGCCTGTCTGACATGCGTGGCGCACGCCGTGCAGGTCATGCCGGTGATTTCGAATTGGTGTTTCATGGATGCTTCCTTACAAGCTTGTTAGCATGTGTCGGGGATCGCTCACCCCTTAGGTTTCGCAGCGGCGATGGCTCGGCGCCAGCATGTCCCAGATGGCGAATACCGTCATGATCACCAGACCCGCATACAACACCCCACGGGCAGCGTTGTGGCTCAGAAGGTGACGCGTGAAGGCGAACCAGCCAAGCAATACGAGCACCGGGCCGATCCCGCCGAGCACGCTGCGTGACCACTGTCGGTGGCTGAGCCAGCTCAGGCCATTAATCAGCAGCACGAAGGCGGCAAAGTACGGTAACAGGGCAAGAAACACGGGCTCCCATCGCGACAGGAAACCCAGTCCGATCGCCGCGCCCAGGCTGGCTGCGGCAGGAAAGCACATGGCGCAGGACATCGTCGACACCAGCGTGCCGACCACGCCGAGCTTGTCGGCAACGAGTCGGGTATTGAATCGCATGGCGATCAGCCTCCCTGCTTCACGCGCGACGGGTAGCCGGCGTCGGCCGTGGCGGCGGTGAGCGCTTTGGCATGGGTACGGGCGTCGTCATAGGTCACCACCACATCACGCTTGCGAAAATGGACGAGGACCTTTTTCACGCCTTGCACCCGTGAAAGTGCGGTCTTGACGGTGATGGGACAGGCCGCACAGGTCATGCCGGGTACATGCAGGGTGAGCTGGCGGGTAGCGGCCAGTGCCGGCAGCGATGCGGCGGACAACAGCAGGGCAAGCACGATTTTCATGACAGGACTCCTTCAGTAGAACAGGGGCAGTACGTACGGATAGATCAGCGCGATGAGAATCAGTGTGGCCACAAGGAAGAAGGTGATCCTGTAGCCCTTGCGCACGCCGGGGGCAGCGCAGATTTCCCCCGGTTTGCAGTCGGTCGCCGGACGGAAGATCCTGCGGTAGGCGAAGAACATGGCCACCAGGGACACGGCGATGAACCAGGGGCGATACGGTTCGAGCACGGTCAGCTGACCGATCCAGGCGCCGCTGAAACCCAGCGAGACCAGCAACAACGGTCCCAGGCAGCAGGTCGAAGCGAGTACAGCGGTAAGGCCGCCAAGAGCCAGCGGGACGGGTCCACGCGTGAGACGGGGCATGGCGGGATGTTTTCCTCGAGGAGACATGGGGCTAAGCTTAAAGCCGTACCTGACTACGGAAGCAAGTCATGAATCTGACCATCGGCACATTGGCTGCGGCGACCGGTGTCCATGTCGAAACCGTCCGCTATTACCAGCGCCGTGGACTGCTGCGTGAGCCTCCCCGGCCATTGGGGGGAATCCGTCGCTATGACGAACACGATGCAAGACGGCTGAATTTCATCCAGAAGGCCAAGCACATGGGGTTCAGCCTGGATGAAATCAGCAGTTTGCTGCGCCTTGAAGATGGCAGCCATTGCCAGGAAGCCCGGGAACTGGGGGAACGCAAACTAGGACTCGTGCGCGAACGTATCGCGCAATTGCGCAAGGTCGAGCGTGCCCTTCAGGGTTTGCTGGCCGCATGCCGCGCCAACGCCGGATCGGTGTCGTGCCCGTTGATCAGCGCCTTGCTCGATGAGCAGCCGTGAAGCACGTACCCGCGCCCTGCGGTCTGGCGGCAGGGCGTTCACGCCGGCATTGCGTGACCGAAATGAAGCGCGAGGAACACCCCCAGCGCAAGCATGGCGAGCGAAAGCAGGGTCATGCCGGTCATGGCCCATGGCGACACCTTCCGTTCATGGGCGGGGGAGTCCTGGGCAGGGGCACCCGGACCGTGGACATGGCCGCTGCCGTGACCGGACGGTGACGGTTCGGCGTGGTCCGCGGCCATCGTGTCATGGACATGCGCACCGGGGGACGTGTCGCCGGGACGCACCGTCATCATGCCGTGCTTGATGCCGCGGGCGACCAGCCAGCCGTTGATCGGATAGGCGCAGACGAAGCCGGCCAGCAGGGCCATCGACATCACGAACCAGAACGCCGGACTGGCGGGGTGTTCGCTGCCGGGAAGGCGCGCCATGGCGATCGTCATGACCGGAATCATGCCGGCCATCAGCGCATTCATGGACAGCCATTCGGGCATGAAGGTGCGTGCGAGGGATCGCAGGTAGGAGCCGCCCGCCATGTCCTTCATGAACAGGGCCTGGAACACGGTCCAGCCGAAGCCGAAGCCGAGCGCGTACTCCAGGCTCACGTCGGCCGCCCAGCCCAGTCCGATCCACGCGGCGATCATGGCGCCGGCGAGAATGCCGACACCGTCCCCGGCAACGCAGTGCATGGTCGAACCGAGCACCTGCCGCCAGCGTGCCGCGACGTAGCGTTCATGCAGGCCGGGAAGTGGCTCCCGGCAGCCCAGCACATACAGGAAGGCGCCGATCGGTCCGGTGTAGGCGGTCAGCAGGACGAAGCCCCATTTCAGCACGGGGGACTCGGGCGTGTTGCGGATGTCGATGGCCACGAACAGCACCGAGACGGCCGTCAACACGAACCAGAGCAGCATGATGCCATCGAGCATGGTCATTCTCCGAACGGATGGGAGGGAGCCCATGTCCGCTTGCGCATGGGCGCTTACGTCATGCGCACTGTGCAGCAGGCGGGGCTCCCCCGCAACGCCTTGCCCGGCCGGGCAAGGCGCGATCCTGGCGGGTCAGTGATGGTGGGCGTCCTGCTGTCCTGACGCGCTAGCGTCGTCGTGTGGCGTGGAGCCGCCATCGTGCACGTGGGCTGGGGCTGCGTGCGAATGCCCGTTGTCCCCGTGGTCACCGTCGCTGCCGGCCTGCGCCGTATAGGTGGCGTACTGCTGCGGCGTCATGCCCGGCAGTTTGCGCACGAAGGCCACCATGGCCCAGATCTTGTCGTCCGAATGCGAGGCGCCCCAGGCCGGCATGCCGGACATCTTGATGCCGTGCTTGATGATCCAGTAGGCCTCGCCCGGATCGATGGCGTGGTCCATGCGCGCGAAGACCGGCGGCTTGGGATACAGGCCTTCCCGGATCTCGCTGCTGTTCACACCGGGCTTGAGATGACATCCCGTGCACATCTCGGCGTAGTGTTCTGCACCCTCGCGGATGCGCGCGGAGGATTCCAGGTCCGGAGGGACCTGGACCGATGCGGCATGATGCTCCACGGCCCTTTCGCGGAACCAGTCCAGCGCGTTGTAGGTGAGCTTCCAGTGCGGCACGTCCGCGCCGATGGCGTAGGTGCCGGACCAGGCAAAGATGCCCAGTCCGGCGCCGACCAGCAGCACGCTGGCGACGAGCGTCGCCAGCACGATTTTCCAGGGTTTCATGGGTCGGTCCTCATGCAGTTGCGGTGGAGTTGGCGGTTCAGTACCAGACCCGAAGGCCCAGCATGACCCTTCGGTCGAACACGGGTTTGCCCTCGCTGCGCGCCAGGTTCGCGGTGCCGCCCCAGGTGCGTGCCCAGGCCACGCCGACGTAGGGGGCGAACTTGCGCGAGAACTCGTAACGCAGGCGCAGCGACAGCGTGCTGTCGGATAGGCCCGAGCCCAGGCCGCGTGCCGGGTCCGCCTTGCCGTAGCCGTTGAGCTCGATCTCCGGTTCCAGGATCAGGCGCTGGGTGAACAGCCATTCCTGGGTGGCCCGGATGCGCAGTGCACTGCGACCGTTCGGCCCGAGGTACACCGTGGTCTCGTAGTCAAACTGGTAGGGCGCGATGCCCTGGATGCCGAAGGCGGCCCAGTTGCGTGCCGGTCCGGGGCCCAGGTCATGGCGGGCGCCCAGCATCAGGTCCCAGAACGGGCTGATGGCATGGCCCCACAGCAGTTCGGCATCACCTTCCTCGATGCGTCCCTTGCTGCGGGTACCTTCGCTGCGCAGCCACAGCCGGTTCAGGTTGTGGCCGGTCCATGCCTTGAGGTCCCAGGCCTGGCTGTTGCCTTCGCGCCCATGCACGGTCTCCAGGTTGTCGAGCTGGAATTTTGCCAGCAGGGGATCGCTGGGCATGTGCAGGGTGACGCCGTAGGCCGCATAGGGTTCGGGTGCGGAACCGTCGCTGCGGGGAAGGCTGCCGATGGGCGGCGCGGTCGAGGTCTTCATGGCGCCGTGGTGCATGGACATGTCGTGTTGCGGCATGGCGCCCATGGCCGGCATGCCTTCGGGCTTCATGGCCTTCATGTTCATGCGGTCTTGCTTCATGCCGCCATGTTTCATGCCTCCATGCTTCATGCCGCCATGTTTCGTGTCCTTCTTGTGCGGCATGTCGTGCTTGCCCATCCGGCACTCGCTCATGGGCGTGGCGCTGGATGCCGACGTGCCGGCATGGGCAGGGTGGGAGGACATGCAGTCCCCGTTTGCGGTGGTTGCGGTCGTGGAGGCCTGTGGCGCAGCCATCACCACGAGGCTGGCCGACAGGAGAAGGAAACCTGCCAGGACGGCGACAGGGCGTTTGCGGATCGACGCCGCGGAAAGCTGAATCGGTTGCATGGCGTCCTCCTTACTTGACGACGATGGCGCGGAACATGCCGCTGTCCATGTGGTAGAGCATGTGGCAGTGGTAGGCCCAGCGCCCCAGGGCATCGGCGGTGACGCGGTAGCTGATGCGCTGCGCGGGACGCACATTGACCGTGTGCTTGCGCACCCGGAATTCCCCGTCGGCGGTTTCCACCTCGCTCCACATGCCGTGCATGTGAATGGGATGATTCATCATCGTGTCGTTCACCAGCACCACACGCAGGCGTTCGCCGTGGTGGAACAGGACCGGACGGGCCTGGTCGTAGGGCACGCCATTGAACGACCACATGTAGCGGTTCATGTTGCCGGTCAGGTGCAGCACGACCTCGCGTGACGGCTCGCGATCGTCGATCGGACCGCCGACGGTATGCATGTCGGCGTAGGTCAGGACCCGGCGCCCGTTGTTGCGCAGGCCGGCACCCGGATCGTCCAGGGCCGTCGAGGCCACATCGATGCACTTGGTGTTCGATGGCCCGTATTCGGTGGGGTAGTGGTAGTGGATCGGCACGCTCTGGCTGTTTGCGCCCATGCCGTGCATGCCCTCCATCCCTTTCATGCCCGTCATGCCGCCGGCCGCATCGCCGTGGGATGCGCTGCCCATGTCCATGCCTTTCATCTTCGACATGTCCATGCCCATGTCGGCCATGGTCAGGCTCGGGATCGGGTCCATCGCGGGTACCTCGGCGCGCATGCCTTCACGCGGGGCGAGGGTTGCCAGTGCGTAGCCGCTGCGGTCGATGGCCTGTGCGAACACCGTCCAGGCGCGGTCGGTGGCCGGTTCGACGATCACATCGATGGTTTCGGCCACGCCGATGCGGAATTCGTCGACCGATACCGGGTCGATGTCCTGGCCGTCGGCGGACACCACGGTCATCTTGAGACCCGGAATGCGCACATCGAAATAGGTCATGGCCGAGGCATTGATGAAGCGCATCCGCACTTTCTCGCCACGCTGGAACAGCCCGGTCCAGTTGCCGGCCGGCGGTGTTCCGTTCATCAGATAGGTATAGGTGTAGCCGGTGACATCGGAAAGATCGCGCGGACTCATGCGCATCTTGTCCCAGGCCAGGCGCTGCTTGAGCGCCGTGGCGATGCCCATGGCGCGCGCGTCATGCAGCAGCTCGGGGATCGTGGGTTCCGTGCGGCTGTAGTAGTCGCCCATCTTCTTGAGATTGGCGTAGATGGTTTCCGGGTCCGAGTCGCTCCAGTCCGAGAGCACCATCACGTAGTCGCGGTCGGTCGGGTAACGCTCCGCTTCCCTGGGTTCGACCACGATAGCGCCGTACAGGCCGGTCTGCTCCTGGAAGCGCGTATGGCTGTGGTACCAGTAGGTCCCGGTCTGCTTGACCTTGAAGTGGTAGCGGTACATGCCGCCCGGCGCGATCCCGGGATAGCTCAGACCCGGCACGCCGTCCATCTGGAACGGCAGCAGGATGCCGTGCCAGTGGATGGAGCTGGATACCGGCAGGTGATTGCGCACATCCAGGGTGATCAGGTCACCTTCGCGCCAGCGCAGGATCGGTGCAGGAAGCTGGCCGTTGACCGTCGTGGCCATGATCTGGCGGCCGGTGAAATTGACGGGGGATTCCCCGATGTCCAGCTTGAAATGGGTGCCGCGCAGTTCGCCGGCCTGGGCGCCCTGTGCGGCACCATTCGGGCCACGGGCCCATGCCGGGCTGGATTTCGCCAGCGCGAGGCCGGCCGCGGCACCGCCCAGCCCGAGGACGAAGCGCCGCCGGGACATGGGCAGGGAAGGGGGTTTGGTGTTGTGATCGGTGGTCATGAACGATTCTCCGGGGCGGTCCGGCAGAACGCGGAATCCGCCCGTCAGTACTGACAGGGACATGCCGGTATCGGCATGAAGGCGTCAGCCGGGACGGCGACGCGAGCGAAGAATTCAGACCGAGGGTGGGTGCAGCGGTGGCGGCAGCAATCGTGTCGGCACGGACGGCATGATCGGCGCATGGCCTGTTGCCGGCAGGGCGACATGGGCCAGGTCCAGCGTGTGCGGCAGGGCGAACGAGGCGCACAGGTTCGCGCAGTGACAGCCGAAGACCATGCCACAGGACATATCGGCCGCCTCTGCGGTAGCGGCATGGCCCGACGTTGCCATCTGGGCATGGGCATGGGCCGCGTGCGGGCCGTTGCCCGGCATCGAGGCCGCAGTCATCGCATGCGCCGATCCCATGAGTACCAGGCCGAACCAGGCCAGCAGCGCCAGGGCGCTGCAGCGGCGGAGCATGGATGGTCGGCGAAAAAACGGCATGGTCGACAGGGTAGCATGTTTCCCGCCGGGTTTAGCGGGAAGCGCAGCCCTTCGGTCACCGGGGCCGATGGCTTTCGGCAATGCGTTCGGCTTCGTCTTCCTCGGGCGGGATGATCGGCTGGCCGGGATCGATGGCGCCTTCGGCCTCCTCGATCTGGATGGCCTCGATGGATGGCGTGCGCCAGCCGGCATGTGCGCCCCACAGGAAGTACAGCAGGCCGATCACCGCGACCAGAGCCAGGTCCCAGCCGTAGGGAATGACACCGGTACCGCCGAACTCGGGGCTGCCGATGTAGGACACCACGGCCAGTGTGACCAGATAGCAGACCAGCCACCAGGCGCCCTTCATCTGGCGGCCGAAGTCGTGCCATTTCTGCTTGAACTGATAGTAGAAGTACAGCGGCAGGGCGATCGCGATCAGCAGGATGATCTGGCCAGTCAACGGCCACTTGGCCCAGTACAGCAGTTCGGCCGACATGATGAAGGCGATCGCCGAGATGAGCGACAGGCCGTGCAGGCGAAACGGGCGAGGCAGCTCCGGTGCGGTGCGGCGCAGGGTCATCACGCTGACCGGACCGGTGAGGTAGGAAATGATCGTCGCCACCGAGATCACCGCGGCCAGCGAATCCCAGCCGCGGAAGAAGAACAGGAAGATGAAGGCGACCACCAGGTTCAGCCACATGGCCGGTCGTGGCACGCCCCACTTCGGGTGCACGGAGCCGAAGATCTTCGGCAGCGTGCCATTGCGCTCCATGCCGTAGATCATGCGCGCGGTCGAGGCGGTGTAGGTCATGCCGGTGCCGCTGGGGCTGATGAAGGCATCGGTGAACAGCATGGTCGCCAGCCACTGCAGGCCGAGGATCTTGGCCAGGTCGGCGAACGGCGAGGAGAAGTTGATGCCGTGCCAGCCGGCCCTGGCCAGCAGCGTGGGCGGCACCGCGCCGATGTAGGCCACCTGCAGCAGCACGTAGATGATGGTGGCCAGCACGATGGCGCCGACGATGGCGAAGGGGATGCTGCGCCCCGGGTTGCGTGCCTCGCCGGCCAGGTTCACCGGACTCTGGAAGCCGTTGAAGCTGAACACGATGCCGGCCGTCGCCACGGCGGTGAGGATGGCGGCAAAGTCGTTGGTGTGGGTCCCGCCGTTGACGCCGACGTCGAAGTTGGCGTGGTCGAAGCCGCTGGCGATCAGGGCAATGCCGGTGACCGCGGGAATGATCAGCTTGACGATGGTGATGGCGGTGTTGGAGTGCGCGAACAGTTTCACGCTCCAGAAATTGAGCAGGAAATAGACGACGATCAGGATCGCAGTAAAGCCCAGGCCCAGGTGGCTGAGCGTGTCGGTATGTGCGTTGTACAGGCCGTGCACCCAGTTGCCGACCCAGTCGCCGTCCCAGCCGGACATGTACTGGATCGAGGCCTCGGCCTCGACCGGGATCACCGAGACGATGGCGATCCAGTTCGACCAAGCGGCGATGAAGCCGACCAGCGAGCCGTGCGAGTAGTGGCCGTAGCGCACCATGCCGCCGGTCTCGGGGAACATCGCGCCCAGCTCGGCGTAGGTCAGGGCGATCGAGAGGATCACGCCGGCGCCGATCAGCCAGGCCCAGACCGCGCCGGGGCCGGCCAGGCGGGCCGCGTTCCAGGCGCCGAACAGCCAGCCGGAGCCGATGATCGAGCCCAGGCCGGTGTACATCAGGGCCCATGGGCCGACGTCGCGACGGATGGATCTGGCCTGGTCCATATTCGGTAATCCTCAGTGTGGGGTTGGCGGGCTCAAACCGCGCCAGTATGGCAAACCGGGGCGCATGTGACACGTGGCTGCAGTCATGCCTGTGCTCAGGCCGCACAATGAACGACGATCACGCGAGATTGCGCCGTGAATCATGCACAATGGGGCCGTATGTAGAAGGGACTTGCCTCATGCCCGAAGTGGGTGACCTGCGAGCGAGGCAGGCGCGGTGGCGAAGCTGGCCCGCCCTGGCCGCCTGGATGCTGGCGCTGCTGATCTTCCCGCATGTTCTGCAGGCGGGCGAGGTGCGCAGTGTCGTGATGCAGTCCTTCACCCGTGACCACGGGCTGGGAAGTCTTTCGGTGCATGTTCTTGCGCGCGACCGGCAGGGCGTTCTGTGGGCCGGTACGGAGCGCGGTGCCTACCGTTTCGATGGCCGTACATTCCTGCCGGTCACGACCGGTCCCGGCCGGCGGCTGCGGGTGAACGACATGTTCCTGGCGCCTGACGGGCACTTGTGGGTTGGCGCTGCGCAGGGCCTGTACCGTTGGGACGGCGATCGCCTGCAGCGCTTGTCGCGCGTGCCGGTGGATGATCTGCGGCGCATTGCCGGGGACGGAAACCATGGTGTCTTCGTGCGTCACCAGCGGCGGATGGTGCACGTGGATGCACAAGGCCGGGAGCGCGATATGCCTTGGCAGGAGGTGCTGGCGGTCGGATTGCTCACGGACGGGCCGGTCCTGCGTTATCGCGAACACCTGTGGACAAGTTGCGGCGCGCAGTTGTGCATGCGTTCGGACGGGGGGCAAACCCGGCAATGGGGCGCGGCGCACGGGGTGCCTGCCGACCGCTGGATCACGCTGATGGCTACCCGGTCTGGCGACTTGTGGGTCGGTGGCGAAAAGCACCTGCTGCACCTGGCGCCGGGGAGCAGGCAGTTTCGCGCCATTGCCAGTCCGGCGCCGGTCGAATCCCTGCATGTCGATGCACGGGGGCGGGTGCTCGCGGGATCATCCGGACGCTTGCTGCGCTGGGACGGCGAGCGCTGGGAACAGTTTGGCGATCGCCGTTCCCTGCAGGGCGTGCAGATCCGTGACGTCCTGCATGATGCGGGCGGCATGGTCTGGTTGGCGACGGGAGGTCGCGGGGTGCTGCGCTGGCGCGGTTACGGAAGGATCCGCAACTGGTCCGCCGATCATGGACTGGACAGTGCGCCGACCTGGGCCATCGCACGGGATGCCGATGGCGATCTGTGGCTGGGCAACCAGCATCGCGGCAATCTTCTGCGTGCCGGCGCGCGGCATCTCAGTGAATGGCCGCAGGCACTGCGACGGAACGACTGGATCAATACCGTGGCCCTGCTGCCGCGCGCGCGCAGCATGTGGGTCGTCTTCAATGCGGGCACCGTGCTGCGCTACGACCTCGATACCCGCAAGGTGACCGTGGTGCTCGAACGGGCCGGATGGGCCAAGTTTGCCCTGTTCGATGCCCGGGGTCGCCTGTGGCTGGGGGCCCACGGTGGACTGTGGCGGATCGACGGAGCGGATAGCGCGAGCCCCGTCGCCCGGCGCATGCATACCGGTTACCCGGAAAGCACGCGCTACCTCGGCGGTGCGCACAGCGGTGTCGACGGACTCTGGCTGGCCACCAGCCGTGGACTGTTGCGCGAGGCCGGGGGACGTATTGAACCTGTCAGTCTGTCGCGCAGCCTGCCCGAGGGCGGTTTCGCCGACGTGGCCGAATTGCCGGACGGAAGGGTCCTGCTGGCTCCGGTTTCGGGCGGACTGTGGGAGGGGCGGGTGAACGATGAAGGTGGGCTCGACGTGGTTCCGGTCCGCGACGCACTGTTGCAGGACACGCTCGTGCATTCGCTGTACATGGACGGATCGGGCCGCCTGTGGGCGGCGGGTGATGCGGGGGTGGATGTGCTTGCCGAGGGGCGTTGGCGCAGGCTCGACCAGAATGACGGTCTGGCCTGGGACGACATGGCTGTCGGCGCCTTTCACGAAGATGCCGATGGCAGCGTCTGGCTCGGCACCAGCGGTGGCGTCTCGCACCTGGTGCATCCCGGGGCCGTGCTGCGTGAGCGTCCGCTGCCGGCTCCGGTCATTTTGCAGATGCGCTACGGGAAAGCCGCCGTGGGCAGGGACGGTCACTCGATTCTTCCCTGGATGCACGGTCAGACATTCATGGTGAAACTGGCCACGCCCGGCATGGCCCATGGCCCGGACCTGCAGATCCAGTATCGACTGATGAATGGCGACGGGGCGCAGGATGTGTCCTGGGAATCGGTGCGCGAGCGCAGCCTGCATTACAGCGGACTGGCTCCGGGAACGTACCGGCTGCAGATGCGCCTTTTCGATCCGGCCATGCGTGCCTATTCGGGCGTCCACGGGCCAGGGTTCACGGTCAGGCCGCCGTGGTGGATGCACGGATGGGCGCTGGCGCTGTACATGATGCTGGTGCTGGCGCTGGTGGTGATGCTGTGGCGCCTGCGCACGTCCCGGCTGCGTCAGCGTCATGCCGAACTGGAGGTGCTGGTCGCGCAGCGCACCCAGGAACTGGAGAACGACAAACGGCAGCTGGTCGCGGCGCGCGAAGCGCTCAAGTACGAAGCCACGCACGATGCTTTGACCGGGCTGCTCAATCGTGGCGCCGCGGTCAGGGCGCTGGTGGCGGCCCTGTTGTCGGGCGATCAGCCACTGGGCGTGCTGTTGATCGACCTGGACCATTTCAAGCAGGTCAACGACACCTACGGCCATCTGACGGGCGATGCGGTGCTGGTGCAGTGCGCACAGCGTTTGCGCAGGCTGGTGCCTGGCAAGACAAGCCTGGGGCGCTATGGCGGCGAGGAGCTGGTAGCGATCTGGCCGGGACTGGATCGCAAGGAGGATCTGCAGCAGGCACTGGCCGAGGTGATCGACGGCCGCTACAACGACGGCGACAAGCATCTGCGCGTGACCTGCTCGGTAGGCGTGGCCTGGGCGCGACCGGGCGACGATGTCGACAGCGTGCTGCGGCGTGCCGATCTGGCGCTGTACCGCGCCAAGCGCGCAGGTCGCGCGCGCGTGGAGTACGCATCGGTCTGATCGCGGCTGGACGGTGATGGCCGCGCCCGGGCCCGTCCGCATGTGATGCGGCGTCGAGTCATGCCGGCGCCTTCAGCACTCGATGACATTCACGGCCAGTCCGCCGCGCGAGGTTTCCTTGTACTTGTCCTTCATGTCGCGGCCGGTGTCGCGCATGGTGCGGATCACCTTGTCCAGCGAAACGCGGTGCTTGCCGTCGCTGCGCAGGGCCATGCGGGTGGCGTTGATGGCCTTGATGGCGGCCATGGCGTTGCGCTCGATGCAGGGGATCTGCACCAGACCGCCGATCGGGTCGCAGGTCAGGCCGAGATTGTGTTCCATGCCGATCTCGGCGGCATTCTCGATCTGTCCCGGCGTGGCGCCGAGTGCCGCGGCCAGTCCGCCGGCGGCCATCGAGCAGGCCACGCCGACCTCGCCCTGGCAGCCGACTTCCGCGCCGGAGATCGATGCGTTTTCCTTGTACAGGATGCCGATGGCGCCGGCCGTCAGCAGGAACTCGATCACGCCATCCTCGCTCGAACGGGGCTGGAAGCGGTCGTAATAATGAAGCACGGCCGGGATGATGCCTGCCGCGCCATTGGTCGGGGCCGTCACGACGCGCCCGCCCGCGGCGTTTTCCTCGTTCACCGCCAGGGCATAGAGATTGACCCAGTCGAGGATGCTCAGCGGATCCTTGAGCGCCGCCTCGGGACGGTCGCGCAGTTCGGCGTACATGGCCGGTGCGCGGCGCTTGACATGCAAGCCGCCCGGCAGTTCACCGTGGGCATGCATCCCGCGCGCGACACAATCCTGCATGGCCTTCCAGATGCCAAGCAATCCTTCACGAATGGCCTTCTCGTCGCGCCAGGATTTTTCGTTTTCAAGCATGACCTGCGCGATGCGCATGCCGTGGCGCTCGCACAGTGCAAGCAGGGCATCGCCGCTGTCGAAGGGGTAGGGCAGCGGTGTGGTGTCGGCGACGATGCGATCCTCCGCGGCCTCGTCCGGATTCACCACGAAGCCACCACCCACCGAATAGTATTCGCGGCTTGCCAGCACCTGCTCTTCGGCGTCGAAGGCGCGGTAGCGCATGCCGTTGGTGTGGTAGGGCAGCTTTTGTCGCTTGTTGAACAGCAGGTCGCGTTTTTCCTGGAAGCCGATCTCGTGCCGTCCGAACAGTCGCAAGCGTCCGCTGTCGCGGATACGCTGGATGATGTCGGGTATGGCGTCCGGATCCACGCGGTCCGGTTCCTGTCCCTCCAGGCCAAGCAGCACGGCTTTGTCGGTGCCGTGGCCGCGCCCGGTCAGTGCCAGTGAGCCGTGCAGCTCGCACTGCACGCGCTGCACGCGGGGCATGAGGCCGGCCTCGTCCAGAGCCCGCACGAAGCGCGCGGCGGCGCGCATCGGCCCGACGGTATGCGAGGAGGAAGGGCCAATGCCGATCTTGAACAGATCGAAGATGCTGACGGCCATGCGCGGGTATCCAGGGTATGGCTGAACGGTACAATGGCCCATTGTATACGGGCCATGCGGATTGCGAGTGAACCCTCCCGGCGACTTTGTCCTCTACCAGCGCGACGACTGCCATCTTTGCGATCTGGCGCTCAGGGTGCTGGCCGATGCGCGCATGCCCGAATTCGCCAGCTGCTGGATCGATGGCGATGCCGAGCTGGAGGCGCGTTACGGCCTTCGCGTGCCGGTACTGCGGGACTGTCGCGGCAACCGCGAGCTGGGCTGGCCGTTCGACGTGGCAGCCGTCCAGGCACTGCTGGCCGAAGCCGGGCAATCCTGAGTTACACTTGCGCCCGGGAGTCGGCCGGACAGTCGCGTCGCGCATGCCGCGCCGAGGAAAGTCCGGGCTCCACAGGGCAGGGTGCCAGGTAACGCCTGGGCGGCGCGAGCCGACGGAAAGTGCAGCAGAGAGCAGACCGCCGATGGCCCCGCAAGGGGATCAGGCAAGGGTGAAAGGGTGCGGTAAGAGCGCACCGCACGCGGGGACAACGCCGCGTGGCACGGCAAACCCCACCCGGAGCAAGACCGAATAGGGGAACCATGGCGTGGCCCGCGTCGTTCCCGGGTAGGTTGCTTGACCCTGGCGGTGACGCCAGGGCGAGAGGAATGACTGTCACGCCGCAAGGCGCACAGAACCCGGCTTACAGGCCGGCTCCCCCTCCTTCCACCCGCAGGCGTTCAGCCTGCCCGAGCACACGGTTCCGCCGGCCAGGGAGGGCCAGCGGGGGTGTCGTATGCGCATGCGGGGCGTCCGCGCCGGGTACGGGCATCGAGCCGGTCGTCAGGCCGGATGGGTCGTGCCGGCACGTCCTCGGCGTGCTTGTTGCCCATAAAAATCCATCATTTTCAACGACCTCACAAATCTTCCTGAGAAACTGCATAAAAAATCAGCAAGCCTCGTCTTTGTCCTTGATCTGCAAGCAAAAATTCCTTGACAGTCTCAGGGGGTGAGACTATGGTGGGCCGCAGTGTGAATACGTGGGATTTAGTGGAAAACCACCCTCATGTTCCAGGGCGAAACCGCCATTACCGTGGATGACAAGGGCCGGCTGGCCATCCCGACTGCGTATCGGGAGCTGGTCGCGCGCGAGTGCGGCAACCGCCTGGTGGTGACGTACAACCCCTTCGAGGCGGGCTGCCTGTGGATTTTCCCCCATGCCGAGTGGGAACGGGTGCGCGACCAGGTCAATGCCCTGCCGAGAGTCAAGGCGGTGCATCGCGACATGCAGCGCAAGCTGGTGGGGGCGGCCGCGCCGCTGGAGCCTGACAGTGCCTCGCGCATCCTGCTGCCGGCCAGCCAGCGTGCTTTTGCCGGGATCGAGAAGAAGGCGGTGCTGCTGGGCATGGATTCGAAGTTCGAGTTGTGGAGCGAACAGGCTCACCTGGAGAGGATCCGCCAGATCATTGGCGAGGACCAGATCAGCGACGACATGGCGGAGCTGCGGTTGTAGCGGGGTTCAAACGGTCACGCATGCATCGGGATGATGGCAATGGAAAGGCAAGGCGCGGAACACATCCCGGTGATGCTGGAGGAGGTGTTGGAGGGGCTCGCCGTGAAGACAAGCGGGCGGTATCTGGATGGCACGTTCGGACGTGGTGGTCATGCGCGGGCGGTACTGGAGCGGCTGGGCCCCGAGGGGCGGTTGCTGCTCATGGATCGTGACCCGCAGGCCATCGCCGAGGCGCAACGGGCGTTTGCCGACGATGCACGGGTCACGGTGCAGCGCGGCAACTTCGCCGACCTGGCGCACTGGACGGCAACCGAACCCGGCCTAGATGGCGTGCTGCTCGACCTTGGCGTGTCCTCGCCGCAACTCGACGAGGCCGAACGCGGCTTCAGTTTCATGGCCGATGCCCCACTGGACATGCGCATGGATCCGGAGCACGGCATGAGTGCGGCGGACTACCTGGCCTCGGTCGACGAGAAGGAGCTGGCCGATGTGCTGTGGCGCTACGGCGAGGAGCGGTTCAGCCGGCGCATCGCGCGCACCATCGTGGCGCAGCGCTCGGAGCAGCCGATCCGGCGCACGGGAGAACTCGCGCAGCTGATCGAGCGTGTGCTCGGCCGGCGTGAAAAGGGAAAGCATCCGGCAACCCGCAGTTTCCAGGCGCTGCGGATTCGCATCAACGGCGAAATGGATGCGCTGGAAAAAGGCCTTGCAGGGGCGCTGACGCGGCTGCGGCCGGGTGGGCGCCTGGCGGTGATCAGTTTTCATTCGCTGGAGGACCGGATGGTCAAGCAGTTCATCCGCAGCGAGTCCGGGCTGCGTCCGGCCGGGCCGCGCCACCTGCCGCCGCCCGACGCGCCGGTGGCACGGCTGCGCGCGGTAGGCAAGGCACGCTTCCCCGCCGATGCCGAAACCCGGAGCAACCCGCGCGCGCGCTCGGCGGTGTTGCGGGTCGCGGAGCGTCTGCCATGAATTGGCGACTGGTCCTGCTGGTCCCGGGCCTGCTGGTGCTGGTGCTGGTCAGCGCCATTGCCGTGATCTGGGCGCGGCACGAGAACCGCGTGCTGTTCGTGCAACTGACGCAACTGCAGTCACGCCGCGATGCCCTGAACGTGGAGTTCGGCCGACTCGAGCTGGAAAAGGCGACCTGGGCCGACCCGGCACGTATCGAGTACGTGGCCCGCAAGCAGTTGGGCATGGTACGCCCCACGCCTGCCGATACCCGGTTGATCCTGCAATGAACCGTACCCGCCGCCAGCACGAGTTGCAGGTCCCCGGACGCATGCCCGGCCCCAGTGCGCGTCGCCGCCTGTGGCTGGTGGCCGTCCTGATGGGCCTGGCGTTGCTCGGACTGATGGCGCAGGCGGTCGACCTGCAGGTCGTGCACAAGCGCTTTTACCAGGAGCAGGGCAATGCGCGTTTCCTGCGCGAGGTACCGATCCCGGTTTCGCGTGGAAGCATTTTTGACCGCAATGGCGTGCCGCTGGCCGTGTCCACGCCAGTGGAATCGATCTGGGCCAACCCCGGCGAGGCGCTTGCCGCGAGCGACCGTCTGCCGCAACTGGCGCGCATGCTGGGCATCGATCCGCAGGCATTGACGCAATATCTGGAGCAGCGCTCGGGTCGCGAATTCGTGTACCTCAAGCGGCGCATGAGTCCGGAGGCAGCGCAGGCCGTGCTGGACCTGAAGATTCCCGGCATCAACGAGCAACGGGAATACCGGCGCTACTACCCGTTGGGCGCCATCACCGCGCACGTCATCGGTTTCACCGATATTGACGACCACGGCCAGGAAGGGCTGGAACTTGCCTACGACAAGTGGCTGAGCGGCACCGCAGGCATCAAGCGGGTGATACGGGACCGCCGCGGACAGACCGTGGAAAACGTGGACCTGGTGCGGGCGCCGCGGCCCGGCCACGACCTGACCCTGAGCATCGACCGTCGCATCCAGTACCTGGCCTATCGCCAGCTTGAGCAAACCGTACGCAAATACAAGGCCCAGTCGGCTTCGATGGTCATCATGGATCCGCGTAACGGCGAAGTGCTGGCGATGGTCAACATGCCTTCGTACAACCCCAATGCGCTTGGCAACAGCACACCCGCCCAGCGCCGCAACCGTGCCGTGACCGACGTGGTCGAGCCCGGCTCCACGGCCAAGGCCTTCACCGTGGCGGCTGCGCTGGAAAGCGGCAAGTGGACACCGGGGCGGAAAATCGACACCTCGCCGGGCTGGATCGACCTGTACGGCCACGTGATCCGTGACGACAGCGACAACGGCGTGCTCGACATGACTGGCGTGATCACCAAGTCCAGCAACATCGGCGCGGCGAAGATCGCGCTCAGCCTCGACCCGGTCCGGATGTACGACGTGTTCCGATCGTTCGGTTTCGGCCAGAGCACGGAAAGCGGGTTGCCGGGCGAGTCCGCGGGCCTGCTGCCGGTAGGCACCGACTGGCGCCCGATCCGCCAGGCCACGATCGGCTACGGCTACGGTTTCAGCGTGACCGCACTGCAACTGGCGCAGGCCTACTGTGTCATCGCCGATGGCGGGGTGCTGCATGCGCCGACATTCGTGAAGGGGCAGGACGTGCCGGGACACCGCGTGCTCGACCCGCAGGTGGCCAGGGAAGTGAAGAACATGCTCAAGACCGTGGTCGAGCCGGGCGGTACGGCGTACCGGACCGCCTCGATCGCCAATTACACGGTCGCCGGCAAGACCGGCACCTCGCACATTGCCGAAGCGGGAGGATATTCCGACTCGAGTTACAACTCGCTGTTCGCCGGGATGGTTCCGGCCAGCCGTCCGCGACTGGTCGGTGTGGTCATCGTGCGCGGCGCCAAGGGTGGTTATTTCGGATCGACCGTGGCGGCGCCGGTATTCAGCGCGGTGATGAAAGGTGCCCTGCGTCTGCTCGACGTAGCGCCGGACAACGTGCCGCAATTGTATGCGTCCAGGGACGGCGTCTCGGACGAGAACGGAGCACCCGCGCCATGACCTGGCATATGCGCCTCGGCGATCTGCTGACCGGGCGGTCCCCGACGCCTGCGTCACCCGACACGGTCGTATCCGGCCTGCAACTGGATTCGCGGCGCGTGAACCGTGGCGATGCGTTCGTGGCGCTTGCCGGCACGCGCACACATGGCATCACCTTTGCCCCGGCGGCGGTTGCGCGGGGTGCTTCGGTCATCCTCGCCGAGCCCCCCGCGCCCGCCGTTCCCGGGATCGATGCACCGGTGGTATGGATCGAGGACCTTCGCGAACAGGCTGGCCACCTGGCGGCCCGTTTCCATGGCTGGCCGTCGCGCGCCATGACCGTGATCGGCGTCACCGGCACCAACGGCAAGACCTCCTGCGTGCAGATGCTGGCCCAGGCGCTGAGCCTGCTCGGTCATCGCGCGGCAACGATCGGCACCCTCGGCAGTGGCGTGTACGGGAAGCTTCGGCAAGGCGAACGCACCACGCCGGATGCGCTCAGCGTGCAGGCCATGCTGGACATGTTCCGCGAGGCCGGTGTCAGTCACGTGGCCATGGAGGTGTCCTCGCATGCACTGGAGCAGCGCAGGGTCAACGGTGTCGAATTCGACATCGCAGCGTTCACCAACCTGACCCGCGAACATCTGGATTACCACCACAGCATGCAGGCGTACGGACAGGCCAAGGCCAGGCTGTTCGCCTGGCCGGGGCTGCGCGCGGCGGTGGTCAACGTCGACGATGCCTTCGGCCGCGGACTGGCCGGAGGCCTGCCCCGTGAGCTCAGGCGATTGCGCGTGAGCGTGGGTGGTGACCAGGCCGAGGTCACGGCGCACGCGGTCAAGGCGCATGCCGACGGATTGGACTTCACCCTGCGCACGCCGTGGGGCGAAGCGCAGGTGCAAAGCCCGCTGCTGGGCCGTTTCAACGTCGCCAACCTGCTGCTGGTGGCCGCTTGCCTGGGTGTGCTCGGCACCTCCCTTGCGCGGATCACGGACGTTCTCGGCAGGCTGGATCCCGTGCGCGGTCGCATGAACCGCCTGGGCGGCACGTCGCACGCGCCCTTGCTGGTGGTCGACTACGCGCATACGCCCGACGCGCTGGAACAGGCGCTTGCCAACCTGCGCGCCCACACCCGCGGGGCGCTGGTCTGCGTGTTCGGCTGCGGCGGCGAACGTGATGCCGGCAAGCGACCGGACATGGGCGCGATCGCCGAGCGCCTGGCCGATCGTGTGATTGTCACCGACGACAACCCGCGTGGCGAGGATGGCGATGCGATCGTGCAGCAGATCCTCGCCGGCATGAGACATCCGGGTTCGGCCATCGTGCTGCGTGATCGCGCCACGGCCATCCGCACGGCACTGCATGACGCCGGGGCGGACGATGTGGTCCTGATCGCGGGCAAGGGGCACGAAACCTACCAGGAAGCGGGGGGCGAACGGCGCCCGTTCGACGATCTCGAGGTGGCGCGCGCCGCCCTGGAGGCGCGCCCATGCTGAATGTGAACCTGGGCCGGATCGCGCAGTGGAGCGGAGGGCGACTTCAGGGCGATGACGTGCGTGTGCGCGGTATCAGCACGGACAGTCGCCGGATCGCATCCGGACAGCTGTTCGTGGCACTGGTCGGCGAACACCATGACGGGCACGCACACGCCGCGGACGCGGCGCGACTGGGTGCCTGCGCGGCGGTGGTGACGCGCCCGTTGCCGATCGCGCTGCCGCAGGTCGTGGTGGACGACACCTTGCAGGCACTCGGGCGCATCGCAGCCGGACGTCGCCGTGAACTTTCCGCGCGGGTGATCGGCATCACCGGGTCCAACGGCAAGACCACGGTGAAGACCCTGACGGCAGCCATCCTGGCCCGGCATGGGCGTACCCATGTGAATGCCGGCAATTTCAACAACGAGATCGGCCTGCCGCTGACCGTGCTCGAGATGCCGGAAGACACCGAATACGCGGTGCTTGAAATGGGCGCAGGCAAGCCCGGGGACATTGCCTACCTGGCGGCCATCGCGCGGCCCCTGGTGGGCCTCGTGACCACCATCGCGCCGGCGCATCTTGAGCGCATGGGCAGCATCGAGACCGTTGCACAAACCAAGGGCGCGCTGTACGAGGCGCTGCCGCAGGACGGGGTGGCCGTGATCCCGGCCGATGACCGTTTTGCACCGCAGTTCGATGCGCTGGCCGGTACGCGCCAGACGCTGCATTTCGGTCTGGAGCAGCCGGCGCAGGTGGGGGCACAGATCCTGGCGATGGAAGCGCATCTGTCGCGTTTCGTGCTCAGCACGCCGTGCGGGGATGCCCAAATCTCGCTGCCGTTGCCTGGCCGGCACAACATCGCCAATGCCTTGGCGGCAGCGGCCGTGGCCTGTGCACTGGATGTTCCGATGGAGCACATCGTGCATGGCCTGCACCATGCCGGCACGGTACCGGGTCGCCTTCTGCGCCGCGAGATGCCGGGTGGCTGGACGCTGATCGACGACAGCTACAACGCCAACCCGGGCTCGGTGCGCGCCGCGATCGACACCCTGAAGCTGGTCGACGGGGAAGCCTGGCTGGTGCTCGGCGACATGGCCGAACTGGGGCCGGATGGCGAGCGCCTGCATGCCGAAGTTGGCGAGTATGCCCATGCGGCCGGGATCCGGCGACTGCTGGCTACCGGTCCGCTCAGCCGGTCGGCCTGTCGCAGTTTCGGTCCGGGACGGGGCGAGCACTTCGACAGTCAGGCAGCACTGCTCGAGGCCTTGCGTGCCGGTCTGCATGCGGGCGTCACCTGTCTGGTGAAGGGTTCGCGCAGTGCGGGCATGGACCGCATCGTCGCTGCGCTGGAAACGTCATCGCAACAGGGGGTGTCACATGCTTCTTGAACTGGCTCGCTGGTTGTCGGCCTACATCGGTGCCTTGCGCCTGTTCGAATACATCACCTTCCGTACCATCATGAGCGCGTTGACGGCGCTTGCCGTATGCCTGCTTGCCGGGCCATCGATGATCCGCCGCCTGACCGCGATGAAGGCCGGCCAGGTGGTGCGCGACGACGGTCCGCAGTCGCATCTGAGCAAGGCCGGCACACCGACCATGGGCGGTGCCCTGATCCTGGCGGCGATCGTGGTTGCCACGGTGCTCTGGGCCGATCCGTTCAATCGTTATGTCTGGGTGGTGCTGGCCGTGACCCTGGCCTTCGGCGGCATCGGCTTCTACGACGACTATCGCAAGCTGGTGCTCAGGGACAGCCGCGGCCTGCCGGGGCGCTGGAAATACCTGCTGCAGTCGCTGGTCGGCCTGGCCGCGGCGGTGTTCCTGTATGCCAGTGCCACCATGCCGGCCGAAACCGCGTTGTACGTGCCGCTGTTCAAGCATGTGGCGCTGCCGCTGGGCCTGGGTTTCGTGCTGATCGGTTACCTGATGGTCGTGGGCTTTTCCAATGCGGTGAACCTGACCGACGGTCTGGACGGTCTGGCGATCATGCCCAGCGTGCTGGTGGCGGGTGCGCTCGGGATATTCGCCTACGTGGCGGGCAATGCGGTGTTCTCGCAGTACCTGGGCATTCCCTCGATTCCCGGTGCCGGCGAACTGGCCATCTTCTGCGGTGCGCTGGCTGGCGCAGGCCTGGGTTTCCTGTGGTTCAACACCTACCCCGCGCAGGTGTTCATGGGCGATATCGGCGCACTGTCGATCGGAGCCGCGTTGGGCCTGATTGCGGTGATTGTGCGCCAGGAAATCGTGTTGCTGGTGATGGGCGGCGTGTTCGTGCTCGAAACCGCGTCCGTGATGCTGCAGGTGGCCAGTTTCAAGCTGACCGGCAAGCGTCTGTTCCGCATGGCGCCGATCCATCATCACTTCGAACTCAAGGGCTGGCCGGAACCGCGCGTGATCGTGCGCTTCTGGATCATTTCCGTGGTGCTGGTCCTGATCGGACTGGCCACGCTGAAGGTGCGCTGATGATGATCGGGACACGGGACACGGGAACCGGGACCCGGCAGCCTGCCGGGTACGGGTCGTCGTGCGCGTACGGTAGGGGCGATGCGCCAGATGCACGCAGGCCCCGAGTGCATGCGCGCGCAGCGGCTTTTCCCGGGCCAGGGCCCGATGCAGGAGGGCGCCATGCTGCTGTTTGACGCTTTCCAGCCATCGCAGGCGCGCCGGCGCGACGGTGCGCCGCGTGGCCGGTATGACACGGTCCTGCTGCTGGCGATCGTGGCCCTGGCGTGCTTTGGCATCGTCATGGTCGCTTCGGCTTCCATTGCGGTTGCCGACGGCCGGCATTTCGGGGCGTTCTATTACCTGAAACGGCACCTGTTGTTCCTGGCGCTGGGTGCCGTGCTGGCCGGCATCGCCATGCGCGTGGAGCTGAAGTTCGTCGAGAAATTCAGCATGCCGCTGATGCTGGCCGGCATCGCCCTGATGCTGATGGTGTTCGTGCCGGGCCTGGGCATGCGCATCAACGGTGCGCGGCGCTGGATCGACCTCGGCGTGACCGGTTTCCAGCCGGTCGAGGCGGTCAAGCTGATCCTGATCGTGTACCTGGCCAGTTACCTGGTTCGACACAGGCAGGCCGTGGAACGCAAGCTGTTCGGCACGGTCAATCCGCTGGTGGTGGCGGGCCTGCTGGTGATCTGCCTGCTGCTGCAGCCGGATTTCGGCTCCTCGGCCCTGATCATCGCCGTGACCGTGGGCATGGTCTGGTTCGGCGGCGCGCGCATGCGCTACCTGTTCGGCATGGCGGCAGTGGCCACGCCGCTGCTGGCAGCGGCGGCATTGAGTGAAAACTACCGCGTGCGGCGCCTGATGACGTTCCTCGATCCGTGGAAGGATCCGTACAAGGACGGCTTCCAGCTGACCCAGGCCCTGATCGCCATCGGGCGTGGCGAATGGGCCGGCGTGGGGCTGGGCGAGAGCGTGCAGAAGCTGTTCTATCTGCCCGAGGCGCACACCGATTTCATTCTCGCGGTCATCGGCGAGGAACTGGGTCTGTTCGGCATCGTGCTGGTGTTGGGGCTGTTCGCCGTGCTGGTCGGGCGCGGCCTGATGCTCGGGTTGCGCGGGGTTGAGCTGGGGCAGCATTTCGCCGGCTATGTCGCCTTCGGCATCTCGCTGATGATCGGCCTGCAGGCGCTGGTGTCGGCGGGCGTGAACCTGGGGGTGCTGCCGACCAAGGGCCTGACCCTGCCGTTGATCAGCTCAGGCGGTTCGAGCGTGATGATGACCTGCGCGATGCTCGGCGTGCTGTTGCGTGCCGGGTACGAGATTCATCGTGCCGAAGACGCTCGGCGGATGGCCGTGCGCAGTGAACAGTCGCAGCGGGTCCAGGAGGTGGACGCATGAGCGAGCGTGCGCCCGTGCTGATCATGGCCGGCGGGACCGGTGGCCACATCTTCCCCGGACTGGCGGTGGCCGATGCCCTGCGCGCACGCGGTGTGCCGGTGGCCTGGCTGGGTGCCGAGCACGGACTGGAGGCACGCCTGGTGAGCGCGCATGACATCCCGCTGCATCTGGTGCGTGTCGGTGGCGTGCGCGGCAAGGGCTGGGGTACCCGATTGCGCGCACCCGTCATGCTTGCGCGTGCGGTTCTGCAGGCGCTGGGCGTGCTGCGCCGGGTGCGTCCACGCAGCGTGCTGTCGATGGGCGGTTACGTGGCCGGGCCGGGTGGTTTGGCTGCATGGCTCGCGCGCGTGCCGCTGCTGGTGCACGAGCAAAATCGCGTGCCCGGCGTGACCAATCGCGTGCTGGCACGACTGGCGCGTCGGGTCCTGTGCGGTTTCGGCGATGCTTTCCCGCCCTCCATGCAGGCCGAATGGGTCGGCAATCCGGTGCGCAGCGCCATCGCCGCCCTGCCGGCGCCGGACAGGCGCATGGCCGGTCGTACCGGTGCCCCGCACCTGCTGGTGCTTGGCGGCAGTCAGGGTGCGCGGGCGCTCAATCGCCTGCTGCCCGTGGCACTGGCCCGCGTGCCTGAGGCATGTCGGCCGCAGGTGCTGCATCAGACCGGGCAGCGTGAGGTGCAGGCCACGCGCGAGGCCTATCTCGACGCGGGCGTCGATGCCCGCGTGGAAGCTTTCATCGACGACATGGCGGCTGCGTATGCATGGGCCGATCTGGCGGTGTGCCGCGCCGGCGCCCTGACCCTGGCCGAACTGGCTGCAGCCGGACTGGGTGCCTTGCTCGTGCCGTATCCGCATGCCGTCGACGATCACCAGACCCGCAACGCCCAGGCGCTGTGCGAGGCCGGGGCTGCACGCATCCTCCAGGAGCATGCCCTGGACGAGGATGCGCTCGCGCAGCCGCTGGGTGAGTTGCTGTCCAATCGCGGGGCCCTGCTTGCCATGGCCGTCCATGCCCGTTCCCTGGCGCGTGTCGATGCTGCCGAGCGCATCGCCAGCCACTGTCTGGAGGTGGCCGCATGAACCTGCGCAGGCTGCATGCCCACGATGACATCATGACCCTGTTCCGCCGCGTGCATTTCATCGGTATCGGCGGCGTGGGCATGAGTGGCATCGCCGAGGTGCTCAACAACCTCGGCTACCAGGTTTCCGGTTCCGATCGCGCGCGCTCTGCCGTCACCGAACGTCTGGCCAGGCTCGGCGTGTCCGTTTTCCTGGGGCATGAGGCCGGCAACGTGGTCGATGCCGATGTGGTGGTCACCTCCAGCGCCATTAGCCGGGACAACGTCGAGCTGGCGGCAGCGCATGAACATCGCATACCCGTGGTGCCGCGTGCCGAGATGCTGGGCGAACTGATGCGCTTTCGTCGCGGCATCGCCATCGCCGGCACCCATGGCAAGACCACCACCACCAGCCTGACGGCAAGCGTGCTGGCCGAGGCCGGCTACGATCCGACCTTCGTGATCGGCGGGCAGCTCAACTCCGCCGGCGCCAATGCGCGGTTGGGGACCGGTGAATACCTGGTGGCCGAAGCCGACGAGTCGGATGGATCGTTCCTGATGCTTTCGCCGGTGATGGCGGTGATCACCAACATCGATGCCGATCATCTGGAGAATTACGGCGGCGATTTTGCCCGCGTGCGCCAGGCCTTCGCCGATTTCCTGCATCGACTGCCGTTCTACGGCATGGCCATCCTGTGTGTCGATGATGACGAGGTGGCGCAACTGTCCCGTCAGGTGTCGCGCAACGTCATCACCTATGGCATCGAAAGCGAAGATGCCGATGTGCGCGCGCTGAACCTGCGCCAGAGCGGATTCGAGATGCACTTCGAGATCCGTCTGCCGGGACGCGAGCAGACCCTGGAAGTGCGTCTCAACCTGCCCGGGCGCCACAACGTGCTCAATGCACTGGCAGCCGTTGCCATCGGCTGGCAACTCGGCGTCGACGAGCAGGCGCTGGCCGATGCGCTGTACGGTTTCCAGGGTGTGGGGCGGCGCTTTCATCGTCGCGGCGAGCTGAAGCTCGATCTCGGTTCGGTGCTGCTGATCGATGACTACGGGCACCATCCGAGTGAAATCCAGGCGGTGTTCGAGGCGGTGCGTGGGGGCTGGCCCGAGCGGCGCATGGTGGTGGCCTTCCAGCCACACCGGTACAGCCGCACGCGCGACCTGATGGACGACTTTGCGAGGGTCTTGTGCGAGGCGGACGTGCTGGTGCTGACCGAGGTCTACCCGGCCGGCGAGCAACCCATTCCCGGCGCCGACGGACGCGCCCTTGCCCGCGCCGTGCGCGCGCGCGGAAAGGTGGCGCCGGTGCTGGTCGAGCATCCGCGTGAATTTGCTTCCGTGCTGCCCTCGCTGCTGGCTGACGGTGACGTGCTGCTGCTGCTGGGCGCCGGTGACATCGGTTCCACCGCGGTCGAGCTGGCCGACGTGAAGGCCTGGAAACAGGAGGGGACGGCATGAACCTTCCGATGCAACACGCCGTGCCCCGCGCCCCCGGCGAGTACGGAAGGGTGGCCGTGGTGCTGGGTGGCCGTTCCGCCGAACGCGAGGTCTCCCTCGATTCGGGTCGCAACGTCTTGCAGGCCTTGCGCAGCAAGGGGGTGGACGCGCACGCCATCGATGGCATCCCGGCATTGCTGGACGCACTGCGCGCGGGGCATTTCGCGCGCGTGTTCAACATCCTGCACGGCCAGCACGGTGGCGGCGAGGATGGCGTGCTGCAAGGTGCGCTCGAATCGCTCGGCATCCCGTATACCGGATCGGGGGTGCTCGGTTCGGCCCTGTCCATGGACAAGGTGCGTTCCAAGCAGGTGTGGCAGGCGATCGGCCTGCCGACCCCGCCCTACGTGGCGCTGCGCCGTGGTGGCGACGTGCATGCAGCCGTGGCCGAACTGGGCCTGCCGGTGATCGTCAAGCCGGCATGCGAGGGGTCGAGCGTCGGCATCACGCGGGTGTTCGAGGAGGCCGATCTCGATGCCGCGGTCGGACTGGCGGCGCAATATCCCGGCGAGTTGCTGGTCGAGCAGCTGGTCGAGGGCGACGAGCTGACGGTGGCGATCCTCGGCGATGCGGCGCTGCCGTCGATCCGCATCGTGCCGAAAGGCGCCTACTACGACTACCACGCCAAGTACGTGGCCGAGGACACGCAATACATCTGTCCGGGACTCGATGATGCCGGACACCAGCGTGCCCTGGCCGAACTGGCGCTCAACGCCTTCCGGGCGCTGGGCTGTTCGGGGTGGGGGCGGGTCGACGTGATGCGCGACCGCCAGGGCCGCAACTGGCTGCTGGAAGTCAACACCGCACCGGGCATGACCACCCATTCGCTGGTACCCAAGGCTGCAGCCCAGGCCGGCATCGGATTCGAGGATCTGTGCCTGCGGATCCTGGACACCAGTTTTGAGCGAATGGCGCAGGAACAGGGAGGCCGGACATGAAGGGCCTCGTTTCGTTGCGCGGTGCGGCCTGGCTGTTTGCCGTGGCGGTGGTGGTCCTGCCGGTGGTGGGCCTGGTTCGCGGCTGGTTTGCGGCCGATCGCTGGCCGATCCGGACCCTCCGGGTCGAAGCCCCCTACCGCCATGTCAGCGCCGACCAGATCCGCGCGGTCGTCGAACCTTTCCTGCACAAGGGCTTTTTCGCCACCCGACTGAATCGTGTGCAGCAGGCAGTTCAGGCATTGCCCTGGGTGGCTTCGGCCGAAGCACGCAAGATGTGGCCGGACACGCTGGCGATCCGTGTGCATGAGCGTCAGCCGGTGGCGCACTGGAACGAAGATGCCCTGATCGGGCGCGACGGTACGGTGTTCAGTGCACCGGGTGCACAACAGGTCACGGGGCTCCCGCAGTTGAGCGGGCCGTCGGGTCGCGAAGCCGATGTGCTGGCTTTCTATCGCAAGGTGAGCCCCGAGTTCGCGCGGATCGGGCTCGCAGTGACGGGGGTCGATCTCAGTGGGCGTGACAGCTGGCGCCTGAGCCTGGACAACGGCGCGCAGATGATCATCGGCAATGTCGAGCCGTACCGAAGGCTGCAACGGTTTCTCGCCACCTATGCGCGTCTGGTGCAGGACGGCGGCAGCCAGGGTTTTTCGAGCGTGGACCTGCGATATGCCAACGGCTACGCCGTGCGCTGGATGCAGGCCGGTGCCAGCGGGGGAGTCCCACATACATGAACCGCAAGAATGACAAGCAACTGGTCGTGGGCCTGGATATCGGCACCTCCAAGGTGGTGGCGATCGTCGGCGAGTACGAGCCGGGCGAGGCGGTGGAAGTGATCGGTGTCGGATCGCACGTGTCGCGCGGGCTCAAGCGCGGCTCGGTGGTGGATATCGAATCGACCGTGCATTCGATCCAGCGCGCCGTCGAAGAGGCCGAGCTGATGGCCGGATGCGACATCCGCTCGGTCTACGCCTCCATATCCGGCTCGCACCTGGAGACCAAGAATTCCCATGGCACCGCCGCGATCCGCGATCGCGAGGTCACTTCCGGAGATCTGGAACAGGTTCTGGAGGCGGCGCGCGCGGTGGCGATTCCGGCCGACCGGAAAGTGCTTTACAAGGAACCGCAGGAATACCGGATCGACGGACAGGACGGCATCCGCCATCCGGTCGGCATGAGCGGCGTGCGCCTGGAAGCAAGCGTGCATCTGGTCACGGGTGCGGCCCCGGCGGTACACAACATCACCAAGTGCATCAGTCGATGCGGCCTTTCGGTCGATGAGCTGGTGCCCTCGGCGGTAGCCAGCGCCAAGGCGGTGCTCACCGACGACGAGCGCGAGTTGGGTGTGTGCCTGGTCGACATCGGCGCCGGCACCACCGACATCGCCATCTATACCCAGGGCGCGATCCGCTTCACCAAGGCGCTGCCGGTCGGCGGTGACCAGGTCACCAGCGACATCGCCTACGGCGTGCATACCCCGACCGCGCATGCCGAGGAAATCAAGATCAAGTACGCCTGTGCACTGGCCCAGCTGGCGCGTGCGGAGGAAACCATCCAGGTCCCCAGCGTCGGTGACCGCCCCCCACGCCGGCTGGCGCGGCAGGCGCTGGCGCAGTCGGTGCAGGCACGTTACGAGGAAATCTTCGAGATGGTGCAAGACGAGCTGCGTCGGTCGGGGTTCGAAAGCATGGTCGCGGCCGGGGTGGTGCTTACCGGTGGCGCTTCGCGAATGGAGGGCGCGCTGGAGCTGGCCGAAGAGGTCTTCCACAAGATGGTGCGTCTGGGGCACCCGACCCGGGTCGAGGGTTTCGGCGACGTGATTGGCAACCCGATGCACGCCAGCGGTGTGGGTCTTTTGCTGCATGGCGCGCGAAGCGGCGGTTCGGGAGGTCTGGGACCGGCCGGGCCGGGCATGGGAGGGGTCATCGGCAAGATGCGTGACTGGCTGACAAAGAATTTCTGACCATGCCCAGGCATGGCGCAAGAACAAGGCACGCGCAGGGAAGCGTGGCCGGGTGGGGCAACCCGCCATTCCGGTGTTGGGCGAGGAGGCCGTGCACCGGACCACAACGACAAGCGTGAAACTGACGGAGGACGGGAAATGTTTGAACTGGTCGAAAAACTGGCACCGAATGCGGTGATCAAGGTCATAGGCGTGGGAGGCGGTGGCGGCAATGCCGTGGCCCACATGGTGCAATCCAACATCGAGGGCGTGGAGTTCATCTGTGCCAATACCGATGCACAGGCCATGAAGAACTGCGGTGCGAAGATTTCGCTGCAGCTCGGTGAAAACGTCACCAAGGGGCTGGGTGCAGGCGCCAATCCGGAAGTCGGCCGACAGGCCGCACTGGAGGACCGCGAACGCCTGGAGGAAATCCTGGAAGGCACCGACATGGTGTTCATCACCGCTGGCATGGGCGGCGGCACCGGCACCGGGGCGGCACCGGTGGTGGCGCAGCTGGCCAAGGAAAAGGGCATCCTCACGGTGGCAGTCGTCACCAAGCCGTTTCCTTTCGAAGGCAGCCGGCGCATGCAGGTGGCGTTGAAGGGCATCGAGGATCTGCAGCAACACGTGGATTCGCTGATCACGGTGCCCAACGAAAAGCTGCTGACCGTATTGGGTCGGGAAGTGACCCTGCTCAGCGCCTTCAAGGCCGCCAACGACGTGCTGCAGGGAGCAGTGCAGGGCATCGCCGACCTGATCACGGCCCCGGGCCTGATCAACGTCGACTTCGCCGACGTGCGTACCGTGATGAGCGAGATGGGCATGGCGATGATGGGTTCGGGCACGGCCAAGGGTGATGATCGTGCCCAGGCCGCAGCCGAAGCCGCCGTCAACAATCCTTTGCTGGAAGACGTGAACCTGTCCGGTGCCTGCGGCATCCTGGTCAATGTCACGGCAGGACCGAACCTGACCATGCGCGAATTCGACGAGATCGGCCGTATCGTGCACGACTTCGCCAGCGAGGATGCAACGGTGGTGATCGGTACCTCGCTGGATGCCGAGCTGAAGGACGAGGTGCGTGTCACCGTGGTTGCCACGGGACTCAACCGCTCTGCCGCGGTGCGGCAACCCTTGCGGAAGGGCATGCAGGAAGCCGGTGACAGACAGGCGCAGCAGCCACCGCGGCCCAGGGTGGTGCGTACCGGTACCGGCAATGAGGTGGTCGATTATCCCGAACCGCAGACGCAGGCACGGGTGCAGCCGAAAAGCCGAACCGAGACGGAGGCGGAAAGCGATCCGGGCATGAACTACCTGGACATTCCGGCCTTCCTCCGTCGTCAGGCGGATTGAGCCCGGGCGTCCCGGCCATGGATGCCGTGACGCGTTGCACCGGATGCGTGCCGGAACTCCCGTCCCCGGCGCGTGTCTCAGCTTCTCGTGCGGGGTGGATCGTGATCCTTTCGCGTCTGCTCCGCACGACTGTGTTCAGCACGATGCATCCCCTTCACAGGGCTCTTGACCGGCTGTGTGCACAGACCCGGAAGCAGTACACCGGAAACTGTGGCTCCGGTCACAGGCAGCGGTCATGCGCGGGTTTCTCGCTAGTTAAAACTGTGTTAGCCTTTCCACCACTTTGGGCTGCTGTGCCCATTCAAAGGATGCAGGCATGATCAAGCAGCGCACACTCAAGAACGTCATTCGCGCCACAGGCGTCGGCCTGCACACGGGTGACAAGGTCTACATGACCCTGCGCCCGGCCTCCGTCAATACCGGCATCGTCTTCCGGCGGACCGATCTGGACGAACCGGTCGAGATTCCCTCGCGCTGCGAACATGTCGGAGATACCCGGCTCTCCAGCACGCTGGTCAAGGACGGTGTGCGCGTGGGCACCGTCGAGCACCTGATGTCGGCGATGGCCGGTCTGGGCATCGACAACGCCTATGTCGACCTCTCGGCGCCCGAAGTGCCGATCATGGACGGCAGTGCCGGTCCCTTCGTGTTCCTGCTGCAGTCGGCGGGCATCGAGGAGCAGGAGGCGCCCAAGCGATTCATCCGCATCAAGAAGCCGGTGCGCGTCGAGGACGGCGACAAGTGGGCGCGCTTCGAACCGTTCGATGGTTTCAAGGTCGGCTTCTCGATCGACTTCAATCATCCGATCTTCACCGACCGCACCTCCAGCGCCGAAATCGACTTTTCCACGACCTCGTTCGTGAAGGAAGTGTCCCGCGCGCGTACCTTCGGCTTCATGCGCGACATCGAGATGCTGCGCGAGCGCAACCTGGGCCTGGGCGGCTCCATGGACAATGCCGTGGTGCTCGACGACTACCGTGTCCTCAACGAGGACGGCCTGCGCTACGAGGACGAGTTCGTCAAGCACAAGATCCTCGACGCCATTGGCGACCTTTACATGCTCGGACACAGCCTGATCGGTGCCTTCTACGGTCACAAGTCCGGGCACGAGTTGAACAACAAGCTGCTGCGCGCCCTGGAAGCCGATGCCCATGCCTGGGAAGAAGTCTGCTTCGACGACCCCGAACTGGCGCCCATCTCCTACGTGCATCCGGCGCAGGCTGTCTGACGCCGTCCCGCAAACATCCGTGCAGGCGCAGGAAGTCCTCCTTCCGTGAAGCGTGCCTGCATGTCCGCGCAACATAGCCCGTCTCGTGAATTCATGAGACGCACACCTTTGCGTCTAGGCTGAACGTGATATAAAGCGCGACACGCGTCGCAATCGTGATGCGTGGTTTCCTGAACAATCAGTAGCCTGGCGGGTACAGCTGGGGCGACATGACAAGAGGGTCAAGCGGCTCCGTTGTCATCGCCAGCCTGCGAAGCCAGTTCAAGGAACAGGGCCCTGAGTTCGTGGTCCGACAGGGACTGTGCTGCGTTGCGAAGGTGTTTCGCCGCGGCGTCGGGGAGGTGTTTTTTCCCGGGCGGCGAAGAACGGTCTTCCGGGAACGGGACTACCTTCACGATCAGCTCCGTTCCCGGCTCGCACAGCGCGCCGGCGGCGGCAAGCAATTCGGCGTGATGCAGGCGAAGACGTGAGGCAACGGCGGGCGTGGGCGCCAGGAAGACCAGTCGCAGTGCGCGCACATCGGCCAGCCTGACATGCGCGCGCAGGGCTTCCGGCAGGACGCTGCGCAGTTGCAGATCAAGTCGGGACAGCGCCATGGCGCGTTTTCGCAGGGATGCGACAGGGGCGCAGTCACCCACCGCCTTCGCAGGGCTTTGAGGGGCATGGGCGGATGGCGGTGACTGGGAAGGCATGACAACGGATCCAGAACTCGAAAGATTGGCCAGGCAATGCAGATCATACTCGTACCCCGCAACAGGCAAGCTCCACGAACCCTTGATACCTCCGATCGGCGGCTGCGACTACGCGTGAGCGCATGGGCTGCCCTGGCCTGCGTGCTGCTGACGGGGCTGGGTGCGGCGGTGGCGCTGGCCGTGGTTCGCCCCCAGGCAACCGCGGTGCATGAAATCCAGTCCATGCAGCGCACGCTCCAGGCCCAGCAGCAGCAACTCCACGAGCTGCGCGCCAATGCGCATCGGGACATCAATGCGCTGGCCGTCAAGCTGGGTGACCTGCAAGCCCAGGCGGTACGCCTCGATGCGCTCGGCGAGCGCCTGACCAAGGCCGGCAAGCTGAATCCGGCCGAATTCGATTTCGATCAACCGCCTGCTGTCGGTGGCCCGGAAGATGCCGGCGAGAGCAGCTATGCATTGCCCCAGACCCTGGTTGGGAACATCGACGCGCTGTCGACGAAGTTCGAGCGTCAGCAGGCCCAGCTCAAGGCCCTCGAAGACCTCCTGCTCGACCGCAAGCTGGCATCGAGCCTGCGCCCCGCCGGCATGCCCGTCAGTGGCTACATCTCCTCGTATTTCGGTTACCGCACAGACCCGTTCAATGGTCATCGCGAGTTCCATTCCGGCCTGGACATCGCCACTCCGATCGGCACCCGGGTTCACGCCGTGGCCGAGGGCATCGTGACCTATGCCGGCGAACGCAGCGGGTACGGGAAAGTGGTGGAGATCGACCACGGCAATGGCTACATGACGCGCTTCGCCCACAACAGCAAGTTGCTGGTGCACGTCGGCGAACGCGTGCGGGTGGGACAGGTCATCTCCTTGTCTGGCGATACCGGACGTTCGACCGGGCCGCACCTGCATTTCGAGGTGTGGTACAAGGGCCGGGTGACCAATCCGCTGGCCTTCGTGCGCAGCCACCGCAAGGGCTCGTAGCGTATACGGCGTCCCGCTGGCTTGAATCGGCTGTCCCCGACCACCATGCGTCATGGGGCAGTCTCGTGGTGCGCGTAGTATCATTGTCGATTCGACCACGAGCGCGACGGTCCTTCGTTCACCCCAATCCGGATTTTCGATGTTCAATCGCCTACTGACGAGCCTGTTCGGCAGCCGCAATGACCGGGTGCTGCGCCAATTGTCCCGTGTCGTTACCCGTATCAATGCGCTCGAACCCGAGTACAAGAAGCTTTCCGACGCCGACCTGCGTGCCAACACCGATGCGTTTCGCAAGCGGCTTGCCGATGGCGAGACGCTAGACCAGTTGCTTCCCGAGGCGTTTGCCACGGTGCGCGAGGCTTCCAGGCGCGTGCTCGGGATGCGTCATTACGACGTGCAGCTGATCGGCGGCATGGTGCTGCATCAGGGGAAGATCGCCGAAATGCGGACCGGCGAGGGCAAGACCCTGGTGGCGACCCTGCCGGTGTACCTGAATGCCCTGGAAGGCAAGGGCGTCCACGTGGTCACCGTGAACGATTACCTGGCCCGGCGCGATGCCAAACAGATGGGCAAGGTCTACGGATTTCTGGGGTTGAAGACCGGTGTGGTCTGGCCTGAAATGGACCCCGAGGACAAGCATGCCGCCTATGCCTGCGACATCACCTACGGCACCAACAACGAATTCGGCTTCGATTACCTGCGCGACAACATGGCGTTGTCGGCGGACCAGCGCTACCAGCGTGGCCTGCATTATGCGATCGTCGATGAGGTTGACTCGATCCTGATCGACGAGGCGCGGACACCGCTGATCATTTCGGGTCCGGCGGAAGATTCGCCCCAGCTGTACGTCGCGGTCAACAAGGTCGTGCCGCAAATGCGCCGCCAGGAGACCGAGGACGGCGAAGGCGACTACTGGGCAGACGAAAAGCAGAAACAGGTGCATATGTCCGAAGAGGGCATGGAGCACGCCGAGCAACTGCTGGCCAGTGCCGGCGTCATAGCACCGGACACCAGCCTGTACGACTCGGCCAACCTGGCCGTGGTGCATCACCTCAATGCGGCCTTGCGGGCCCATGCGCTGTACCAGCGCGACACCGACTACATCGTGCGTGACGGCGAGGTGATCATCGTCGACGAGTTCACCGGCCGCACGCTGGCCGGGCGGCGCTGGTCGGACGGCCTGCACCAGGCGGTGGAAGCCAAGGAAGGGGTGCCCATCCAGCGCGAGAACCAGACACTGGCAACTGTCACGTTCCAGAACCTGTTCCGCATGTACGACAAATTGTCAGGCATGACCGGTACCGCCGACACGGAAGCCTACGAATTCCAGTCGATCTACAGTCTTGAAGTGGTGGTGATTCCCACCAACGAACCCATGATCCGCAAGGATCATCCGGACGTCGTCTTCCTCAGCCAGGAATACAAGTTCAAGGCCATCATCGAGGACATCCGCGATTGCAAGAAGCGTGGCCAGCCGGTACTGGTGGGTACCACTTCGATCGAGGTGTCCGAGCTGCTGTCCAATGAATTGCGCAAGCAGGGCGTCCAGCATGAGGTGCTTAACGCCAAGCAGCATGAGCGGGAAGCGCACATCGTTGCCCAGGCCGGTGCACCCGGTTCGGTGACCATCGCCACCAACATGGCCGGGCGCGGAACCGACATCGTGCTGGGTGGCAGTCTGGAGGTCGATCTGGCCGCGCTGTCGGAGGATGCCACCGATGCCGACCGCGAGCGGGTGCGGGCCGAGTGGCAGAAACGCCATGAACAGGTGGTGGCCGCAGGCGGCTTGCACATCATCGGAACCGAACGGCACGAATCGCGGCGCATCGACAATCAGCTGCGTGGCCGTTCGGGCCGCCAGGGTGATCCCGGTTCCTCGCGCTTCTACCTGTCGCTGCAGGACAACCTGGTGCGCATCTTTGCCGGAGAACGCGTGGGGCGGTGGATGCGCATGTTCGGCATGAAGGAGGAAGATGCGCTCGAGGACAAGATGATCAGTCGTCAGATCGAAAAGGCGCAGCGCAAGGTCGAGCAGCACAACTTCGATATCCGCAAGCATCTTCTGGAGTTCGACGACACGGCCAATGACCAGCGCAAGGTGATCTATCGGCAACGCCGTGAACTGCTGGAGCAGGAAGACGTTTCCGCCACCATCCGCGACATTCGCGAAGATGTGTTCACCTCGCTCGTGCAGGCTTATGTGCCACCGGAAAGCGTGGACGATCAGTGGGACCTGCCTGGCCTGGATCGTGTCCTGGAGAGCGAGTACGGCCTGCGTCTGGGTTTGCCGCATTGGGTGGAAACGCACGAGGAAATCGATGCCGAGGGCATACTCGAGCATGTCCGCGAGTCTGCCGACAAGCTGTTTGCCGAGCGCGAGCAGCAGATCGGCGCGGAAACCATGCGACAACTCGAGAAACACATCATGCTATCGGTGCTGGACGATGCCTGGAAGGAGCATCTGGCGAGCATGGATTACCTGCGCCAGAGCATCCATCTGCGCAGCTACGCCCAGCAGCAGCCCAAGCAGGAGTTCAAGCGCGAATCGTTCCTGCTGTTCTCGAAGATGCTCGACCGGATCAAGAACGAAGTCACCCAGATGCTGGCGCGGATCAGGATCCGCAGCGAGGAGGAAGTCGCTGCGATGGAGGAGGAACAGCGTCGCCAGGCACAGGCCAAGACCCTGCAGTACCAGCATGCCGAGGCCAATGTGATGCCCCAGGGCGGTGAGGACGGGGAGTCGACGGTGCAGGAAACCCCGGTAGTGCGTTCCGGACCCAAGGTTGGACGCAACGAGCCATGTCCTTGCGGCTCGGGCCGTAAATACAAGCATTGCCACGGGCGCCTGAGTTGACGTTACCCTGCCCCGATCTGTTCGGGCGCAGGGGTGTCACTGGTGGGGTCGCAGGCCTGCAGTCAGGTCTGCTCAGTCGTCCTGCCCGTTGCGACCGCGGTGCGGTTCGGCGTGGACGCTGATCACTTGCGGTTCGGGCTCGTCGCCGTCCAGACGCAGTGCAGTCAGGCGCCCACCCCACACGCACCCGGTGTCGATCGCATGCACTCCAAGGCCGAGGAACAGCCCGAGAGTCGACCAGTGGCCACAGACGATGCGGGTATCACGCTGGCGCATGCCGGGTACCGCAAACCAAGGATACAGCCCGGGACTTTGTGTGCCGGGCCGGCCCTTGCAGCCAAAATCGATGCGCCCGCGGACATCGCAAAATCGCATGCGCGTGAGTACATTGATGGCCGCGCGCATGCGGGCCTCGTTTGGCTGTTTGGGTGACCAGGTATTGGGCGTGTTTCCGAACATCCTGCCCAGCAGGCGCTTGTGCTTGCCGCCGTGCAGTTGCTGCTCCACTTCCCGTGCGGCACGGCGCGCCTGGCGCATCGTCCATCGTGGTGCAAGCCCGGCATGGATCATGGTCCAGCCCAGCTCGGGATCCTCGTGAAGCAGGGGCTGCATGCGCAGCCATTCCAGCAGGTCGGGGGCGTCCTCGGCGAACAGCACCTCGCGCAATTCCGGGTTCACCTTGCGCTGGGCGTCGCGCTTGCGCTGGGCGATGGCCAGCAGGCTCAAGTCATGGTTGCCCAGCGTGACCACCGCACTGTCGCGCAGTTCATGCACCGTGCGCAGCACGCGCAGCGATTCTCCGCCGCGATTGACCAGGTCGCCACAAAACCACAGGCGATCTGCCGCCGGGTCGAATGCCAGCTTGTCCAGCAGGCGTTGCAGTTCCGGATAGCATCCCTGCACGTCGCCGATTGCATAGACGGCCATCAGGAACGGTACTCCACGATCGCCGGTCTCAATGCAGGGTACGCGGTATGGACAGGGTGAATTGCGGTATTTCCGCCTGGAAATGGGTGCCGTCGTCGGCGACCAGCTGGTAGCTGCCGCGCATGGTGCCGACATCGGTACGCAGGATGGCGCCCGAGGTGTATTCGTAGTCGTCGCCGGGACGCATCCACGGCTGTTCGCCGACCACGCCCTCGCCGCGGACCTCCTCGGTACTGCCATGGGCGTCGGTGATCAGCCAGTGACGCTTGATGAGCTGGACTGGAATACGCCCGGTATTGTGCAGCCTGATGGTATAGGTAAACACGAAATGGTCGTCCTCCGGCCGCGACTTGCCGGCATCGAAACAGGTGAGTACTTCAACCGCGAGGGAATAGGGACTGGTGTCTTTCATGCCCCGATTGTCCGGTACCTCCGTGTGCCGGGCAAGTCCGGAACGGAAGGGCTGCGGACCTGGGGATGTTCTGAACAGGCCTGCGTAGACTTGTTCAGAGCATCCTCAGAGGGCTTTCGTCAAGCGGATGAAGTCGGCAGGGGACAGTGTCTCGGCGCGTGCCCGCGGGTCGATGCCGGTCTCGGCGATGCGTTCGGCGGACAGCAGTGGCGACAGTGCATTGGACAGGGTCTTGCGACGCTGCGAGAAGGCCGTGCGTACCACGCGGGAAAGGCTGTCCGCGTCGACATCCGGCCGCTGATCCGGTGCCCGGGGGCGCAGACGCACCACGGCCGAATCGACTTTCGGTGGCGGCCGGAATGCCCCGGGTGGCACGGTGAACAGCTGCGTGACCTCGCACACGAGCTGCAGCATCACGCTGAGCCTTCCGTAGATCCGGTTTCCGGGTGCTGCGGCCATGCGCTGGACGACCTCCTTCTGCAGCATGAAGTGCATGTCGGTCAGTGCATCGATATGGTGCAGGCAGTGGAAAAGAATCGGACTGGAGATGTAGTAGGGCAGGTTGCCGACCACGCGTAGTGGCCTGTCTCCCGCCAGTGCGCTCAGGTCGACGCTCAGCACATCGGCTTCGATGATTTCGAGCCGGCCGCATGAGGCTGCCTTGTTCCGCAGATCGGGGATCAGGTCGCGATCCAGTTCGATCGCCGTGAGCTCGCCTGTTGCGGCCAGCAGGGGCAGGGTCAGTGCCCCCGGGCCGGGACCGATTTCGACCAGCCGGTCGCCGGGTTGCGGGGCAATGGCCGCCACCATGCGGTCCAGATAGGATCGTTCATGCAGGAAATGCTGGCCGAAATGCTTCTTGGCCCGGCTCATCGGGTGTCGTTCCGGCGGCCGGCAGCCACCAGCCGGAGCGCCATGCGTGCGGCCGCGAACATGCTGGATGGGTCGGCGCGACCGGTGCCAGCCAGGTCCAGGGCGGTGCCGTGGTCGACGGAAGTGCGCACGAAGGGCAGTCCGAGGGTGATGTTGACGGTGCGTTCGAAGGCTTCGCTCTTGAGCACGGGCAGCGCCTGGTCGTGATACATCGCCAGCACGGCATCGTAGCGGCGGCGCTGTTCGGGCACGAATGCGGTATCGGCCGGAAGCGGACCGATGAGGTCGAGTCCCTCCGCACGCAGGGAATCCAGTGCCGGCTGGATGATCTCGATTTCCTCCCGGCCAAGATGACCGCCTTCCCCGGCATGCGGGTTCAGGCCGAGCACGGCAAGGATGGGATGTTCGATGGCAAAGCGTTCCTCGAGTGCATGCGCGACGATGCCCAGGGTTTCACGCAGCAATTCGATGTTCAGTGCATCAGGCACCAGGCGCAGCGGCAGGTGGGTGGTGGCCAGGGCCACGCGCAGCGGCGGTCGACCGGGCGCCTCCTCGCTGGCCAGCAGCATCACCACGCTGGAATGGGTTCGCCGGGCCAGGAATTCGGTATGGCCCGTGAATGAATGCCCGGCCTCGTTGATGACCGACTTTTGCACCGGACCGGTGACCAGGGCGTCAAGATCGCCCCGCAAGCAGGCGTCGACGGCATGCTCCAGCACGGCCAGCACCTGGCCAGCATTGCGGGGATCGGGACTGCCGGCCGTTTCCCGGATTGCCAGGGGGTGATGGCGCACGCGCAACTGCCCGGGTCCGCGCTGGGCAAGGGGCGTGCCGTCATCCTCGACCAGTTCCAGGTTCACCCCACAGTTGGCTGCCGTGCGTTGCAACTGGTCGGCGTCGGCCAGGGCGACCAGGTCCGCCTGCAGCGGTTGCTGGGCAAGCCGTACCACCAGTTCGGCGCCAATTCCGGCCGGCTCGCCGGCAGTCACGGCGAGCCGCGGCAGGGGAGCCGCGGCCGATTGCATCAGGAGGCGCCCTTGTTTCCGGGTTCGCGCAGCGAAGGCACCAGGATGTTGATGTAGGCCTCGGAGCGCAATTGGCGCAGGAAGTTCTCGTAGGCTTCGGCGGCCTTGCGGTTGCCGATGGCCTGGCGTGCCTGCTGCCGGCGTTCGGCCTCCGTGCGATCCTTCTGCCGCACGCCCAGGCGCTGCACGATGTCCCAGGCGCCCTGGACCTGGAAGGGTTTGGATACCTGGCCGTCCTTGAGCGCATCGAGGTTCTGCTGGATGGCCGTGCCCCAGGCATTGGCCGGGAACCAGCCCATGTCGCCACCATTGTTGGCGGTGGTGTCATCGTCGGAGAATTTCTTGGCCAGGGCGGCGAAATCCTCGTGCTTGTCCACGATCCGACGGTAGATGTCCTTGATCTTGCTTTCCGCCTGTTGTTCGCTGACCAGTTCGGTCGGCCGGATGAGGATCTGGCGGGCATGGTATTCGGTGACGATCTTCGCGGGCGCTGCGCGCTTGGCCACCAGTTTGAGGATCTGGAACCCGTTCGGGCCGCGCAGCGGAGGCGTGACCTGTCCCGGTTTCATCTTGGTGGCGATATCGACGAAGGACGAGGGTATCTCGTCAAGACTGCGCCAGCCGAGGTCGCCACCCTTGAGCGCATCGTCGGCATCGGAATAGCGGATTGCCGCGGAACTGAAACTCATGCCGCCCTGGATGGCCTTGATGGCGTTCTCGGCCTTTTCCCGTGCCGCTTCGATGTCACTGGCGCTGGCGCCTGCCGGTGTGCTGATGCGGATATGTTCAAGGTGCACCTGGTCACCGGAGTAGGCCGGGTTCTTGAGCAGATTGTCCACTTCCGCATCGGTGATGGTGACGTTGTTGCGCACCACCGAATCACGCAGGCGCTGGACCATGATCTGGTCGGCGATCTGCTGCTGGAAATGGCTGAAACTGCCCCCTTGCCCGGTGATGGCCGCGTGCAGCTGCTGCACGCTCATGTTGTTGCGCTTGGCGATGCTCTCGGTGGCCTGGTTGACCTCGTCATTGGAAACGCGCACGCCCATTTCACCGGCCTTCTGTACCTGCAGCTTCATCAGGATCAGGCGTTGCAGCACCTGCCGCTCGAGGATCGTGCGCGGCGGCAGTTCGCCGGCATGCCCGGCATATTGGCGAAGCACGCTCTGCATGGCCTGATCCAGGTCGCTCTGCAGGATGACGCCATCGTTCACTACCGCGACGATGCGGTCGATCATCTGCGGCTTGCTGCTGGCCTCCTGTGTCGGTTTGTGCGCCTGCGGCAGCATCTGGGCCTGCAACGGCGTGGCGACAAGCATGCAAAGCAGGAAAAGGGACGTAAGGGATGGCTTCATCGTGAATCGTGCCCCGGAAGGTGCTGGGAACACCGCATGGGTGTCGGTGTGGGCCGGGCAGCCGCATCGGGGCCCGGGCTGGTCGGATTTTCGGGTCATGCCGGTCGCAACCTGTCACGGACCGGGCTTGGTTTACTGGTAGCCAAGAATAGCACGCTGAAGGAAGGCCTCGGTCTGTGGCGTGGTGCTGCCCAGACCCTTGAATTCGATCTCCAGCATGATGGCATTGGCGGTATGGCCCAGGGTATCGCGCACGTAATGCCGACCGATGACACGGATGGCGGTACAGCAGCTGTCGTACTCGACCCCGGCCAGCGCTTCGATGGTCTTGGGCTGGCCTCGGGTCCAGCCGGGATTGACTTGCGGGTTGTAGATGTCACGCAGGGCCACGTTCCAGCGCCCCAGCAGACGCCAGCGGGGCGATACCGGGTAGACCGCGGAAACGTCCAACTGTTCCAGGAAGCGGAACCGGTACCGGTAGGCGAAGTTGAAAATGCCGTCGCCGCCGATGCGCCGTTGCAGTCCCAGCGTGGCGACCTGGCTGTGCCGGTCATTGGGGCTCCACTGGTAGGCGCTGTCCAGGCGCCAGCGGTCGTTCAGCGACAGGCTGCCCTGGGCGACATAGGCTGAGCCCCGGTAGTCGGTGGGCAAGGCGTAACGTGCCAGTTGCACACGTTGCGGGCGGAAATAGTGGATCTGGCCGAAGCTGAACGAGGCACGCTCGTTGCCGTTGTCGTCCAGCAGGCGGCTGGTGACCGCGCCGGTCAGGTTGTCGGCGTCCATCTGGCGGTCGGCGCCGGAGAACCTGTTGGTCGTGAAAAGCTGCCAGAAATCGAAGGTCAGCAGTCGGGTGTCGAAGATCGGCAGGTTGTCCTGGTTGCGGTAGGGCACGTAGAGGTAATACAGACGTGGTTCCAGTGTCTGCGTGTAATGGTGTCCGAACCAGTGCACGTCGCGTTCGAAATACAGTCCGCTGTCCAGGCTGTATATCGGCATTTCGCGGGACGGCGTGCGCTGGGGGAACGGCGTGCCCGTGACGTAGCGGTTGTAGTCGCCAATCAGGTCGTAGCGCGTGTAGCGGTAGGCGATGCGCGGTTTCACGAACCAGGCCGCGCCCGCCAGGGTCCAGGACAGGTACGGCTGAAGATCCAGGCGGTTGCCTTCGATCGAGCGCACACGGCGGAAGGCGACCGCCTCGCTGTCCAGGCCGAAGTCCAGGTCGCGCGTGATGGGAATGTCGAGGTCGAACACGCCGCGTGGCCAGCGCCGGTATTGCAGGCTGGTGTCGGGCAATTGCGGGTCCATGCTCTGGTAGCTGTCCACGCCCAGGGCTGCGTTCCACCACTGGCCCTGCCCGCGCAGGTAGGCGTTGGATGCCAGCACGCTGATGGCACTGTTGGACAGGTCCGAGCCGAAGTCGCGGAAGTAGTACACATCCGAGGCGCGTTGATAGAGGGTATCGAAGCCCCACTGGGCACCGAGTCCGGAGTGATTGCGGAACTGGACGAAATAGCGCCGGTCGCCATTGCGGATACCGCTGCGCGGGGTAGCGGCACTGTCGTATCCGGCGTTGCGGTCATGCGGCAGGTAATCCGCCACGAGCTGGCCGGTGCCGAGCGAAGTCAGGTAGCGGAATTGCGTGTCCAGCATCACGCCGCGTCGGGTCATCAGGCGCGGGGCCAGGGTGGCGTCGTAGTTGGGAGCCAGGTTCAGGTAGAGCGGCTGGCTGTAGGTAAACCCGTTGCGCGAGCTGTTGCCGAAGGTCGGGTAGAGCAGCCCGGTCTTGCGGCGATGATCGATCGGGAAGCTGATGTAGGGCAGGTACAGGATCGGTACGCCGTGATAGCGCAGGGTGGCATTGCGCGCGGTGCCTTCACCGGTTTGCTTGTCAAGGTCGATGCGCGCGGCGCGAAATTCCCAGACCCGGTCACCCGGGTCACAGGTGGAATAGGTGGCCTGGTGCATCTTGCTGTGCTGCGCATCGAGAAGACGGGCGCTGCGCGCGATGCCGTTGCCGCGCGATTGCAGCAACTGGTAGCGCACGTCTTCGGCGAGCGCCTTCTCGGGCCGGGTTGTGCCCTTGATACGACTTGCCGACAGCAGCAGGCTGCTGTCCTGGAGACGCACATGGCCGCTGGCGTCATAGGCGGTAGTGGTGTCGTTGTAGCGCACCTGGTCGGCACGCAGCAGCTGATCGTAGCGTTGCAGCCTGACATCGCCATCGAATACGTACAGGCTGCGGTTGGAGCTGTCCACGCGACGGGCCAGGACATCAGTCATGGCATCCTTGCGCCCGCGGCTGTCGGTGGGTAGTCCGTGGACGTAGAAATCGAGCAGCGCATTCGGCCTGCAGGCGGCGTAGCTGAGCGGACGGCGCGGGCAGAAAAGCGAGCCGAGCGGACACGTCTTCACCGCCGAAGTGCGTGTGCCATTGGCCGTTTCCAGCGCATGGGCCCGAGGCGCTGCGAAACTGGCGCCGGCCAGGGCCAGCACCAGGGCCAGGGCGGGGGTAAAGGGTCGGCTGCGGGGCGGGGCAGGCAGGCGGCTCGACAAGGCCCGTTCTCCTCGTGTCAGGGGTTGGGCGGATGCCCGCATGGGCACGCCGAACGTGGAGTTGCCACCTGCCGACAGGTGCAAGTTCCCTTGAGTGGCCTTGCCCGACAGTGCAGCGAATCCAGGCTGCATTATTCACCATCCTTCCGTTGCGTCGGTCCCTTGCGCGGGTTTCACCCGGCCGGGGTGCTCGAGGTAGTGGAACTACGCCAGCACACCCCGCGGTCGCGAATCCCGCCCATGACGTGCCCTTGAACCGGCTCGCTGCGAATGCTGGTGAATAACGCCGGTAAAGCTAGCAGAAACCCGGGTTGAAGGCAGCGGGTCCGCGTGCAGGCTATCCGTCGAGCATGGCCTGGACGAATGCGACGGTACCCGAGGCCAGCGCGGCCAGCGCGTAGCCGCCTTCGAGGCTGGCCACGAGCCTGTTGTCGGCATGCGAGCGGGCCAGGTCGACCATGCGCTCGCCCAGCCAGGCATAGTCTTCGTCGCCCAGGTCGAGTTGTGCCAGCGGATCCAGTCGGTGGGCATCGAATCCGGCCGATACCAGTACCAGTTGCGGCCGGAAATCGTGCAGGCGGGGAAGCAGCAACTGGTCCCAGACCTGGCGAAATTCCGTCGAGCCGGTACCGGGCGGCAGCGGAGCATTCACCAGGTTGCCCACCCCGGTATCACCCGCCTGCCCGGTACCGGGATACAGCGGGCTCTGATGAGTGGACACGTAGAGCACCTTCGGCTCGCGGCCAAAGATGTCCTGCGTACCGTTGCCGTGATGCACGTCGAAATCGACGATCGCCACGCGCCTGATCCGGTGCGTACGCAGGGCATGCGCCGCCGCGACAGCCACATTGTTGAACAGGCAAAAGCCCATGGCCCGGCTTGCCGTGGCGTGGTGCCCCGGTGGCCGGACTGCGCAGAAGGCCCGGGTGTCGGCGCAGGTCATCATGGCATCGACGGCAGCCACCACCGCGCCGGCGGCGCGCAGCGCGGCTTCCGCCGATGCAGGCGACATCACGGTGTCTTCATCCAGGCGCAAGCCGGAGGTCGCCGGCCGGGCTTCGAGGATGCGCGCGACATGTTCGGCATCATGCACGCGCAGCAGCTGGCGGCGCGTGGCGCGCGGCGCCTCGACCCGGTCAAGGGCGGCAAAGCGGTCCTGATCGAGGGCGGCAAGCACGGCTTCCAGCCGTGCGGGAGATTCGGGGTGGCCTGCGCCGGGATCGTGCAACAGGCAGGCGGGGTGGGTGTACAGACGGACCAAGACGTTACGACGCCGGCTTTTTGCGCCGCTCGTGCTGCCACAGCACTTCGCCGTGGCCGTCGGCGCGTGCCAGTACCCGGGCCAGCACGAACAGCAGGTCGGAGAGCCGGTTGAGGTAACGGATGGCTTCCGGGCGTACCGGCTCGCTGCGCGCCAGGGCGATCACTTCGCGTTCCGCACGCCGGCATACGGTGCGTGCCAGATGGCAGTGCGCGGCGGCTGGCCCGCCCCCGGGGAGGATGAATTCGCGCAGTGCCGGCAGGTCGGCGTTGAAACGGTCAAGGGTGTCCTCCAGGCGCGTGACGTCGGCATCGTGGACCATGGCCATGCCCGGGATGCAAAGCTCCCCGCCGAGATCGAACAGGTCATGTTGCAGCTGCACCAGTACCTCGCGTACCGGGTCCGGGATGCTGTCGCTGGAAAGCACCAGTCCGAGGGTGCTGTTCAGCTCGTCGGTGGTCCCGTAGGCGGTGACCCGCAGCGAGTCCTTCGCCACGCGTGTGCCGTCGCCCAGCCCGGTCTGGCCGTCGTCCCCGGTGCGGGTGTAGATCTTCGACAGGCGCTTGCCCATGGCGCGTGGAACTCAGCGAACCGCCAGGGGGGCGGATGCCAGTATCGGATAGCGACGCGAAAGCAGGGCGTACAGGCCGAACAGCAGGCCGCTCCACAGCAGCGTCCCGGGCAGCGATCCGTACTGGTAGAAAGGCAGCCCGGCAAGGTAGCAGGCCGCCAGGCCGGCGCTGCTGATCGCGTACATGCCCGAGGTCAGCCAGACGAAGAAGTTGGTGATCAGATAGAAGCCGGTGGCACCGGCCGCGGCAGCCAGAACCACGCGCAACACACCGCGCCGGCGGCGCAGCAGGCCCGAACCCAGCAGCACGCCCAGCGCCATGCAGCCGTAGACCACCGGCACCAGGGCGTGCAGGCCGATCACGAGGTCGGATACGAACATGGCAGTCAGGGGGACGAAAAACGCTGCCTTGCGGTCGGCGAACAGTGCGCCACCGAATATGGCGATGGCCATGACCGGAGAGAAATTGTACGGCAGTACGCCGGGGACGAAATGGATCAGCAGGCGTATGGCCACCGCGAAAGCGATCAGGCCGCTCAGTGTCAGACTACGGGGCGTGATCAGTCGGGACGGGTTGGGCTGCATCGGTCGGACACCAGGGTGGCGGTTGGAGAATTACCTGCCAAGGATACTGCATCCGCTGCGATTCCACAGGTGCGCATCGCGAGGGGTATCATGGGAAAGATGAGAGAGCGCACCGACATCCTGGTCGTGGGCGGAGGCCTGGTCGGTGCCAGCCTGGCCATCGCACTGGACCGGGCCGGCATCGATACGGTGCTGGTCGAAGCCGTGCCGCCCGCGCGGGACGGGGCACCCCGCTCCAGTGACCGCAACCTGGCCCTGGCACGTGCCACCGTGAACGGGTTGCGGAACCTGGGCGTGTGGGACCATGCCGGGGATGATGCCACCCCCATCCAGTCCATCCATGTCACCCGGGCCGGCGAACTGGGCAGTGTGCGACTGAATGCAGCCGATGCCGGCTGCGATGCCCTCGGATGGACGCTGCCGGCACAAAGGCTCGGCCGCGCGCTGCAGCAGCGCCTGCAGGCCTGTAACCGATCCCTGCACCGCGTGGCGCCGGCCCGGCTGCACCGTCTCGAAGCCGTCAGGGACGGATGGCATGCGCACCTGGAGTTGCCCGATCACGCAGAACGGGTGCTGCATGCGCGACTGGTTGTCGGTGCCGACGGCACGGCGTCGGGGGTGCGCGAGAGCATGGGTGTCGGCGAGGAAACCTTCGACTACGGGCAAACGCTGTTCGTATGCACCGTGCGCACGGAACGCCCGCTGGACGGGCGTGCCCATGAGCGTTTCAGCGATGCCGGGCCGGTGGCCCTGTTGCCTCTCGGCGAGGGCCGTGCGGGGCTGGTGTTGACGGTCGAGGCAGGTCTGGCCGAAACGGTTGCGGCAATGGACGATGCCTCGTTCCTGCAACTGGCGCAGGCCCGGTTCGGGTGGCGACAGGGCCGGCTGTCGCGTCCCGGCCAGCGTTTCGTGCATCCCATCCGCCGGGTGGCCGCGCGCAGCGTGATCGGTCCCCGTACGGTGCTGGTCGGCAATGCCGCGCAGACGGTGCATCCGATCGGTGCCCAGGGCTTCAATCTCGGCTTGCGGGATGCGTTGACCCTGGCGGAAATGCTCGATGGTGTGGCCGATCCCGGTGATGCGGACCTGCTCGCAAGCTATGCCACACGCCGTGCTCCCGATCGCGAGGGCGTCATGGCCATGAGCCACGGCCTGATCCGCCTGGCCTGCCTGCCGCAGTCCTGGCTGGGCCCGTTGCGTTCGCTCGGCATGTGGGCGGCAGGTGCCCTTCCCGGCGTGCGTGAGCGCGTGCTGCGGCAGGGCATGGGCTTTCGCGGCAAGCCGCCGCGGGCGGTGCTGGAGCGCATGCCGTGACGACTCCAGCCAGACGTTCCCGGCGCCGTGCAGACAGGCAGGATGTGATCGTGGCCGGCGGCGGCATGGTCGGCGCGGCCGCAGCGCTGGCGCTGGCTCATGAGGGTTTCGACGTGGGTCTGGTCGAGACCCGGGCCCCCGATCCGTGGAAGGAAAGCGACGAACCCGATCTGCGCGTGGTGGCGCTGGCACCGTCCTCGGCACGCCTGCTCGACCAGCTGGGGGTGTGGCAGTCGATCCGCCAGGCCCGCTGCAGTCCCTATCGGCACATGCATGTCTGGGATGCAGGCCATGGCGCGACCCTCGATTTCGATGCGACGGACCTGGACATCGATACCCTGGGCTGGATCGTCGAGAACCGCCTGGTCCAGCATGCCCTGTGGCAGGCGATGGATGCTGCCGGCATACGTCGCGTGTGCCCGGCGCAGGTGGTGGATTTTGCAGCCAGCGATGATGGTGTCCACGTGACGCTCGAAGACGGGCGCGACCTGGATGCACGCCTGTTGCTGGCTGCCGATGGCGCCTCCTCGCCGCTGCGTGCCATGGCCGGCATCGGGACACGCGGACGCGACTATGCCCAGCGTGGCGTGGTTGCGCATGTCGGCTTCGAGCGCGGGCACGCGGAGACGGCATGGCAGCGATTCCTTCCAGGCGGTCCGCTGGCCCTGCTGCCTCTGGCCGATGGCCGATGCTCGATCGTATGGACCCTGCCCGAAGCCCGTGCCCGGGACGTGCTGGCACTGGATGATGCCGGGTTCCGGGATGCGCTCGGCGTGGCCAGCGATCTTCGTCTCGGGCGGGTCACCTCATGCACGCCGCGTGCGGCTTTCCCGCTGCGTCTGCTGCTGGCTGAACGTTTCCATGCCCAGCGACTGGCCCTGGTCGGCGATGCCGCCCATGTGGTGCATCCGCTGGCCGGGCAGGGTGTGAACCTGGGCCTGCGCGACGTTGCCACACTGCGCGATGCGGTGACGCTCGCCCAACGCGACGGGCGCGATATCGGTTCGGAAACCGTACTGCGTCGTTACGCACGACGCCGCCGGAGTGCGGCCACCCTCGATGCATGGTCCTTCGATGCCCTGGAGCGCGTCCACAGCGCGCGCTTCGAGCGCCTGGCCATGCTTCGCGGACTCGGCATGCGGGCCGTTGATCGCATCGGTCCAATCAAGCGCCGCCTCGCCGCGCACGCCGCCGGCCGCTGAAGTCCGAACACCGTGTGCTTTGGAAGCGGGTGGATATGCGAATCGGACGGGAGCGGTTGACGTTCATTCCTTGAATGTTTTCTGAAGCATTTCGGGATTTGTTGCCCCGTCAGGTGGCCAAGTATGCTTTAGTGATGAGTGCACCCTTACCGAGCGCAGAACTCCCGCGTCGGCTCCGTGAACAGGCTATCGAGCTCATCAGGGCGAATCGTCCGCAAGCTGCCTGTGAGGTGCTCGAGAACCTGCTGCGCCTGCAACCGCAGGATGTCCCGGCCAGCATGGAGCTGGCCAGCCTGATGGCCTCACAGGGGCGCTTTCGTGATTCCGGCACGCCCCTGCTGAAGGCCATGCAGTACTTGCCCAGACATGGCCCTATCCTGCTTGCACTGTCTGCCGAACTGGTTGCTCGCGGCGAGGTCGTGGCGGCCCGCGAGTGTCTGGATTTTCTCGCACAGTTGCCTGCGCAAACGGATGCATTGGTACAACAGGCCCGTCTGCGATATGGCCTGGGAGAGTTTGTGGCGGCACGCGATCTGTTCCATCGCGCGCTGAAGGCGGGCGCGGATGCTCCGGACGTCCATCTGATGCATGCCGTTTTACTGGAATTCACGGGTAATACCGACGCTGCCGAGGCATCGTTGGAGGCATGCATTGCACGCTGGCCGACGTACGGAGATGCTGCCGTCGCGTTGATCCGCATGCGCCGTCAGGTACCGCAGAACAACCGGCTGGACTACGTCGAGGAGCAGTTGCACACGTTGTCGTCGTCCAACGGGGGTGCATCGGCACGGCTCAATACGGCCGCATTCGAATACGTACGCTTCAAGATACTGGACGACCTCGGGCGTTACGAGGAGGCATGGCCGTCTCTGGTGCGAAGTAATCAGATCATGCGCGAATTCTACCCATACGATGCGGCAGCCGAGCAGGATCTGACGCAGGCACTGGTCGACATGCCACTCCATCAAAATGCTTCGTATCGCGCACCGTCGGAAACCGGGTTGCCCATTCCAGTCTTCATCGTGGGACTGCCGCGTTCGGGTACCACCTTGCTCGACCGCATGCTCTCGGCGCATTCGAAGGTAATTTCGGCGGGGGAGTTGTACGACTTCGAGATGCAGCTGCACTGGGTTGCCAATCAGCGTCCAGCGGGAGTGAAGAGCCTTCGCAGCATAGTCGGGCGCATCACTCATGCCGATCTGGAAGAGGTCGGAAGACGCTATCTGGAACACACGCGCTGGCGCGCTGACGGACGTGTCTGCTACGTGAACAAGCTGCCTGCCAACATCCGCATGGTTGCCTGCATCCGCAGTGCCTTGCCTCAGGCGCGGATCCTGAACATGGTGCGCGAACCGATGGATGTTTGCTTCTCGAACTACAAGTTGTTCGGCAACACTTCCACCTATATCCACGACCTGTCCAGTATTGCCGATTATCATCGCCAGCATTTACGGCTTTGTGCACGTTGGCGCGAACTTGGATCCGACATGATGCTCGATGTGCCCTATGCCGAGTTGGTCCGTGATCCCCGTGCGACCATGCAGCGCGTTCTGGCGTACTGCGGGCTCGATCTGGAGGAGGCGTGCCTGCATCCCGAGGGCAATACCTCCCCGGTGGCCACGCCAAGTACAAGCCAGGTGCGCGAGCCGATTCACTCCCGCAGCATCGGCCAGTGGCGCACCTACGCGTCGCAGCTCGAGCCCTTGCGCGCGGCGCTTGCCTGAAACCGGAAGTCCCGACCTGCCAACCACCCACGCCGAGGCCATGCGGGTTTGTTGCCGGACCGGGTGCAAAGTATCCTGCCGCGATGAACAGCCCGATGACCTCCGAAAAAACCCTGCAGATGCGCGAGCAGGCTGCCAGGCAGATTCGCGCCGGCCAGCTCGATGCGGCCATGGCCAACCTGGAAGCCGTGATCGACCATGTGCCTCAGGACGTTCCTGCCTGTTTGCAGCTTGCCGATCTATTGCTGGCTCGCGGCAAATTTCGTGACAGCAGCCGGCCCTTGCTCAAGGCTGCGCAGCACCTCCCGCGCAATGTCCCGTTGCTGGTGCAATTGGCACAGCATCTGATTGCCAGCGGCGAGGTCGTCACTGCACGCCGATGTCTGGATTTCCTGGCCGAGGCACCCGACCCGCCATCCGATGTGTGGTTGGCACAGGCGCATATCCGTTTCTCGCTGGGCGAGGTGGCTATGGCACGCAAGTTCCTCGAACGGGCACTGGCTGCAGGTGCCGATGATCCGGACGACCACCATATGCACGCCATGCTTCTGCAATTCACAGGTGACATCGAAGGCGCGTGTACGGTGCTTGAGCAATGCCTGGAACGCTGGCCGCACTATGGCGATGCTGCTGTTGTTCTGGTGAACCTGCGCAAGCAGAAACCCGAGGCCAATCGTCTGCGACATGTGGAGGAGCAGCTTTCCCGGTTGTCCCTGGACCCACCCAGGCTGGACCAGAAATTCGTGCGCGCTGATTTCGAGTACGCGCGATTCAAGATACTTGACGATCTGGACAGGTGCGAGGAGGCCTGGTCTTCGCTCGAGCGCTGCAATGCCCTCATGCAGGAACTCAATCCCTACGATCGCGAAGGCGAGGAAGCCGTGACGGAAGCCCTGGTGAACATGCCATTCGCCAGTCATGCCCATGTTCCTGGTGCCCCCGGACCCGGTGGACCGGTACCGATATTCATCGTTGGCATGCCGCGATCAGGCACCACCCTGCTGGACCGCATGTTGTCGAGTCATTCCGATGTGACCGCAGCAGGCGAGCTGATCGAGTTCTGGCGCCAGCTGCACTGGGTTGCTGATGTGCCTCCAGCCAAGACGCAGAGCTTGTGCCGCATCACAGGGCGTCATGACCAGATCGATTTCGATGAGCTGGGCCGACGCTACCTCGAACAGTCCCAATGGCGCGCACAGGGGCGAGGCTTTTATGTCGACAAGCTGCCGGCCAACGTGCAGATGGTGGAATTCATCAAGCGCGCACTCCCGCATGCGCCGATCCTGAACATGGTCCGTGATCCGATGGACGTGTGTTTTTCCAATCTCAAGGCGATGTTCGGAAACATCGCCCCGTTCAGTTATTCGATGGACGCGATGGCACATTACTACCGGCAGTACGCACGCTTGTGCGATTACTGGCGTACGCGTTCAAGCGACCTGATGCTGGATGTGAGTTACGCACGCCTGGTGCGCGAGCCGGAGGATGTGATGCGTGAAGTGCTTGCCTATTGCGGGCTTGGACTCCAGGAGGCCTGCCTGCATCCGGAGCGCAACGCACAACCGGTGGCCACGCCGAGCAGTGCGCAGGTCCGCCAGGCTATCCATACCCGGGGTCTTGGACAGTGGCGCAGGTATGCCGGGCAGCTGCGGCCGCTCGAGGACGCGTTGCGGTCTGGTTAGTCGTGGCTCGCCTGAATGACGAGGCAGGTCCTTCGTTCAGGACAGGCGTTCTGTCGCGTAGTCGGCGAGCACGGACAGGGCATCCCGGTACACGGAATCGTCAATGGCTCCAAGCGCCTTGCGAGCGGCGGCGGCATGCCGGTGGGCACGCTCGCGGGTGCGCTCCAGTGCGCCCGAATCGCGGATTGCATCGACGATGTGCTGCAGCGAATCGAGGCCACCATGCTCGATGGCATTGCGCAGCGAGCGTGCCTGTTCCGGCGTGGCGCCCTGCATGGCGTAGATCAGCGGCAGTGTCGGTTTGCCTTCGGCCAGGTCGTCGCCGATGTTCTTGCCCAGGGTGTCCGCATCGGACACATAATCGAGAAGATCGTCAGCGATCTGGAAGGCGTATCCCAGCTCCATGCCGTAGTGCCTGAGTGCCTGGTGCTGCGCTTGCGGAACCTGTCCGAGTATGGCGCCCAATTCGGCTGCGGCGGCAAACAGGACCGCGGTCTTGCGTTCGATGACCTCGAGGTATTGCGCTTCGGCAAGATCCGCGCGGCCGATATGCAGCAACTGCATGACCTCGCCCGCGGCGATGGTGTTGGTGGTGTCGGCCAGAATACGCAGCACCGGCATGCGATCCAGTTCCACCATCAGCTGGAACGAACGCGAATAGAGAAAATCCCCGACCAGTACGCTGGCAGCGTTGCCCCACACGGCATTGGCGGTGGAGCGGCCGCGGCGCCGGTCCGATTCGTCGACGACGTCATCATGCAGCAGCGTGGATGTGTGGATGAACTCGATCACCGCCGCGAGCTTGATGTGCTCGTCACCCGCATATCCGGCTGCACGTGCCGCCAGTACATGCAGCATGGGGCGCAGCCTCTTGCCGCCGCCGGCGATGATGTGTTCGGCGATCTGGTTGATCAGGACCACGTCCGAACCAAGGCGATCCCGGATCAGGTGGTCGATCGCTTCCATGTCGACCGCGGCAAGTGCGCGTACGGATGCAAAATCGACAGGTCGGGTACGGTCGTCGGCTGGTACGGACATGTTCGGGTGGACCCCATCGGACGGATGACGCCGCCATTATAGGGGCGTGACGGCATGCCTGGGCCGCATCCCCATAGGGAGTATACTTTGGCGTTTGATCATCCAGCCGCACGGAGTCGTCGTGAGCAAACTCACTCGTCAGGAAATTCGCAGTGCATCGGCCCTGGCCAGCGTGGTCGGCCTGCGCATGTTCGGCCTGTTCCTGATCATGCCGGTCCTCAGTGTCTATGCCGATCACCTGACGGGTTCGACGCCCCTGCTGGTGGGGCTGGCCATTGGTGTCTACGGCATCGTGCAGGCCATCCTGCAGGTGCCGATGGGCATGCTTTCCGATCGCATCGGACGGCGTGTGACGATCACCCTGGGCCTGCTTGTCTTCGTGGTCGGGAGCCTGGTTGCCGCCTTTTCCCATACCATCACCGGGATCATCATCGGCCGGGTGCTGCAGGGAGCCGGTGCGGTGTCAGGCGCCAGCCAGGCGCTGGCCGCGGACATGTCGCAACCTTCCAACCGCAGCAAGGTCATGGCAATCATCGGGGTGAGTGTCGGTCTGGCCTTCATTCTGGCGATTATCCTCAGTGCCCCGCTGGCGGCTGCCGGTGGACTGAAAGGCCTGTTCGGCACCACGGCTGCGCTGGCGGTTGGCGCCATGATCCTGTTGTGGGTGCTGGTGCCCCGGCCGCAAAAGCATCGCGCCGCCGCTGCCGGCTTCGGCGACGTGCTGCGGATGCTGGCCGTGCCGCGGTTGATGGTGCTCAATGCCTCCGTCTTCGTCATGCACACCATGCTGACAGCCAGTTTCGTGGTCCTGCCGCTGGTGTTGATCCATGAGACGGGCCTGCCCTTGCAGCGACAGTGGGAACTCTATTTGCCGGTGATGCTGGTATCGGTGGTGGTCATGGGAGGCGTGCTGCGGCGCGTGCATAGTGTGCCGGGGAGCATGAGGCTGGCCCTGGTCTGTGCGCTCGGGCTGGGGGTGGCGTTGTGCGGTTTCGCCGCCGCCGATGCCGCGCATGTCTGGCTGTGGGCCAGTGCTGCATTGTTCTTCAGTTGCTTCAACCTGCTCGAGGCCACCCTGCCCAGCCTGGTTTCACGCGTGGCTCCGACACACATGCGCGGGGCCGCCATGGGTGCCTATGCCACTTGCCAGTTTCTAGGGGCTTTCGTCGGCGGCATGCTTGGAGGCTTCGGTCTCGGGCGCCTGGGGACAACGGACGTGTTTCTGGTTTCGGCCGCCCTGGCGCTACCCTGGGCTGTGCTACTGCAGTGGGGTCGGAGCAGGGTGTTGCCGGATACAGAACGGCCGGAGTCGCAGCCGACCTGAGACCGACTTTCGACTTATTCGCCAATTGATCCAGGTCATCATCCAATGCTTGCAGTTGTGCTGCAATTCAGCACGGTTTGCCTTTGCGCGTAATGCTTCGTAATGCCTGATGTATGCAGGTGCAAGGGCCATAGTGGATAAAGGTGGCTTGTGCTGCGGATAAGCCCGACAGACAAACTGAAGTGTTTCGTGGCCTGTGTGCGGGCTGAGTGGTGAATGAATGCATCCAGAGCGTATTGCATTGACGCTGTCTCGCGTCTTCATCGATGCCATAGACGACAGCATGCTTGTGCTTCTCGCAGCACGCCGAAGAATGGTGGGCGTGGTCGGTCGCGTGAAGCGACGGCTGGGATCACCGGTGCAGGATATGCAACGCGAGAATCACGTGCATCAGCGGGCAGCGTATCTGTCCCGGTGGCTTGGGCTACCGCAGGATACTGCGCGAAGTCTGTTTGACCTGCTGATTGCTGATGCCAGTCGGCAGCAACTTGAATCTCTGTCGCCTGTCCAATCATTACGTTTGGAGTGTACCCAGATGCAACCCGATTCTGTCGAGCACCCATTACCTTCTTCGCTGTCATGGCGTTGGCTACAGGTATTGCCGCCCCCGCGTCACCTGGCCCCGTTGATGCAGGCCGTACCGATGCGTTGGCAAGCGCGCTTGCTGGAGCTGGCTATGGCTCGCGTGCTGGGTCCGTTCGTGCGCGATGGGACAATGGATTTCATGAACGGGCGGCGAATTGCGATCGAGGTCAGCGACCTGCGTCTTCGATGGGTGTTGGAGTTACGCGAGAAACGTCTTTGCGTAGTCGACGGCGAACCCGAGGCAAGTGTGCGCGGCAGTGCTACCGACCTGCTGTTGCTGGCCGGGAGGCTAGAGGACGCCGATACACTCTTTTTCCAGCGCGCGTTGGTGCTGACCGGTGATACCGAATTAGGCCTGACCGCCCGTAACCTGCTCGAACGATTGCCCTGGGAAGAGATTCCCCTGGGTTTGCGTATTGTCCTGAATCGTGGTGCACGTTTCGCCCGAGTAGCGCGTCAGGCACACCGGCACAAAGTCGCCTGAAACGGAGCTGCAGCGTACTTTTTCCTTTCCGACCCGAATCCGTCATGGCCGATCTCGATACCTTGCCCTTGCCTGTGTGGCGCGATGAACTCGAGCACGAATACGCCGAACTTGGTGCGCGCCTCGAACATCTCGTGCCGTGCCTGGAATGGCCGTTCCACCTGCCCTGGATCGAGGCCATCAATCGCCTGAAGAAACAGAGGGGAGCTGTGATCATGGCGCACAGCTACCAGCCGCCAGAAATCTTCCACGGAGTCGCTGATGTCACCGGAGATTCGCTGGCGCTGGCGCAGTCAGCAGCTGACTGCGATGCAAACCTGATCGTTTTGTGCGGGGTTCACTTTACCTGATTAGCCCTCTTCCTCAGCCATGAAAATTGCCAACTGCGCGCAGCCTCGGGTCAGGCCAAGGGCTGCAGAGCATCATCGCACGCATCAAACCAGGCAGCATTGCGGCCAGACGAAACCGGCGGTTGAACCGGTACTGCGCCTCGGCCAGATAACGGCGCGCGTATTTGGCATGTTTGAAGGCGTGATAGCGCCCACTAATGGCCCGTTTGACATTGGCC
>Ga0256829_1000290_pt1 | contig 56770 bp, 49 predicted proteins | sample 131447metaG_FD_185979 | JGI IMG/M metagenome (GOLD analysis project Ga0256829, IMG submission 185979) | Hydrothermal vent microbial communities from Lau Basin, Pacific Ocean - 131-447 | ecosystem: Environmental > Aquatic > Marine > Hydrothermal vents | place: Pacific Ocean: Lau Basin | collected...
GTTTTTCTGTGTCTATTAGTGCCATTTATATTTCTTACTCTAGTCTTGTGCCCCTAAATTAGCGGAAAAAGCTTTATATTCGGTTAACGGGATGGTGGATTTTCGTGTTTTTATGGGTTGCAATCGGTTGCGGGCAGGCTTACAACCGAAGCATAGTATCAGGCTCAAGGGGAGTCGTTGGATTATCAATAACGGAGCATTTTTATGAATATCCATGAATATCAAGCAAAAGAATTACTCGCCAAGTATGGCGTAGCAGTGCCACACGGCATTCCTGCGATGAGCGTAGAGGAAGCAGTGAAGGCAGCTGAATCAATGGACACAGCACTTTATGTTGTTAAAGCGCAAATCCACGCAGGCGGCCGCGGTGCGGGTCACTTTACAAACAACCCAGAAGGCAAAGGCGGCGTTCGTTTGTGTAAAACAATTGATGACGTGCGCGCAGCATCAGAAGCCATGATGGGCAACGTTTTGGTTACAAAACAAACAGGTCCAGAAGGTAAAGAAGTTCAGCGTTTGTACGTTACAGACGGCGTTGACATTGAAAAAGAATACTACTGTTCAGTTTTGTTGGACCGCGGTACTTCAAAGGTTACATTCATGGTGTCTAAAGAAGGCGGTATGGAAATCGAAGAAGTTGCTGAAGAAAACCCAGATGCGATTACACGCGTTGCGATTGATCCAGTTAGCGGCATTACAGATGCAGACGCAGAGAAACTAGCTGATGCGCTTGATCTGGCAGGCGCGGCAAAAGCAAGCGCGTTGCCATTTTTCAAAAACTTGTACAAATGCTACATCGAAACAGATGCGGCAATCGTTGAGATTAACCCATTGATTTTGGCAGGTGACGAAGTGATGGCTTTGGATGCGAAGATTAACTTTGATCCAAATGCGCTTTATCGCCACCCTGAGATTTCAGAGCTTCGCGACGAAAGTGAAGAAGACGCAAACGAGAAAATCGCACATGATAACGAACTTTCATATGTACGCCTTGATGGTAACATCGGCTGTATGGTGAATGGTGCGGGTCTTGCGATGTCAACAATGGATATCATTAAGCTTAAAGGCGGCGAGCCTGCGAACTTCTTGGACGTTGGCGGCGGTGCGACTGCTGAGCGCGTGACAACGGCATTTAAGATCATTCTGTCTGATCAAAATGTAAAAGGCATTTTGGTTAACATTTTTGGCGGTATCATGAAATGTGACGTGATCGCGCAAGGTGTTATTGCGGCGGCTAAAGAAGTGAACCTTAGCGTTCCTTTGGTTGTACGTCTTGAAGGGACTAACGTTGAAAAAGGTAAGGAATTGATGGCGAACTCTGGTCTGCCGATTATTTCTGCTGATGACCTTGAAGATGCAGCGACAAAAGTTGTTGAAGCCACTCAAAAAGCGGCCAAAGCTGCTTAATTTCACAGGTTTAAAAAAGGATAGAAAAATATGTCTGTTTTAGTAAACAAAGATACAAAAGTGATTTGTCAGGGTTTTACTGGCGCACAAGGTACGTTCCACTCTGAGCAAGCGATTGCTTATGGAACACAAATGGTTGGCGGTGTGACACCTAAAAAAGGTGGTCAAGAGCACCTAGGCCTTCCAGTTTTCAACACTGTGAAAGACGCAAAAGATGCTACAGATTGTAATGCATCTGTGATTTACGTTCCGCCTAAGTTTGCGGCAGCGGCGATTATCGAAGCGATCGAAGCAGAAATTGAACTTGCGATCTGTATTACAGAAGGTATTCCAGTTTTGGATATGGTGAAAGTTAAGGCAGCATTGAACGGTTCTAAAACACGTTTGATCGGCCCGAACTGCCCAGGTGTGATTACACCTGATGAATGTAAGATCGGCATTATGCCAGGTCACATTCACAAACGCGGCAGCGTTGGCATTGTTTCACGTTCTGGTACTTTGACATACGAAGCTGTTGCGCAAACTGGCGCGGTTGGCCTTGGTCAGTCTACATGTATCGGTATCGGTGGTGACCCAGTTAACGGTACAAACTTTATCGACTGTATTGATATGTTCATGAACGACCCTGAGACTGAGTCAATCTTGATGATTGGTGAAATCGGCGGCACGGCAGAGATCGAAGCAGCTGAATACTACAAAGGTCTTGCGAATAAGAAACCTATTGCGGGCTTTATCGCGGGTGCGACTGCGCCTCCAGGTAAACGTATGGGTCACGCTGGTGCTTTGATTTCTGGCGCTGATGATACGGCTCCTGCGAAGATGAAAGCTATGCGCGATGCAGGTTTCGTTGTTTCTGACAGCCCTGCTGGTCTTGGCATTGCAGTTCAAGAAGCGATTAAAGCAGCAGCATAATTCGCATTTGAATGATAAAAATTTAGAAAGAGCGCCTTGGGTTAAGGCGCTTTTTTTATGACTGGTTTTTATTGAGTTTTTCGGTACACTGCTGTTGTTATGTTTGAGAGTTTAAATATCGATGAAAAGCGTTTGATTGTGCAGTTGCCGTATCGGGTAGGGCTTTATGTGTCCGAAAGCGATAAAAGCGGCGGCGATGAATCAGACGAGCAAGAAGCGCAGGTTTTATCTAATATTATTCGCGGCTTTGCCGAAGATGTGATGGGCGCGGAGTCTATTCAGCATATTATCTCGACGACCTTGATGTTAAAGGATCAGTGGGCAGATTGGCAGGCGAATTTGGATAATGTGCCGGGCGAATGTGAAAAGGCCGTCAGTGTCATGGAAGAGCATGTCAGTCGTAAAGATGCCAAGGCCTTTGCAACGCAATTATATGAAATTGGCGAGGCGGTTGCGCTGGCGTTTCAGGAATATGAAGAAGGCAATAAACTGCAAGATTTTATGCTGATGCTTTCATACAAAAGTGATCAGGCGCGCGCGAAACGATTGGGTCTGCGCGAACGCAGTTTTGAAGAATTTAAAAGTATCAGCGCCGATGAGCGCGAAGCATTGAAAAAGATTGCGCAAGGGCTGCACCTTCCGACTTGACGAAGCGGGTTGATAGGGCTAAGCCTAGCGGGTTAAGATAATCACGTTACACTATGTGACAGTTTCAGAATTAATAGGGCTAGAAGAGGAATATAATCATGCAGGCCAACGGTAATATGACATTTTTGAATAGCACAAACGCGGAGTATATCGCGCATCTTTATACGGAATATTTGAAAAGTCCTGCGCGCGTTGATGAAAGCTGGCAAGCGTTCTTTGGTGCGTTGAATGATAAAGAGCTTGAATTGCTGGGTGAGCTTGCGGGTGCGAGTTGGTCTCCGGAAGATCAAAATAAATCATTGCGCGGTTTTGGCGTGGTCCCTGTGGCAGAAGATCACACAACTGACAGCGCACATGCGCCTGCGAAGAAAGGCGCGGATGTTGACGCGGCAAGCTTGCAACAAGCAACGCATGATACAGTGCGCGCGATCCATTTAATTCGTGCTTATCGTAACCGTGGTCACATGGCGGCGGATCTTGATCCGCTTGGCATGCGTGAAGTGGAAAGCTGCCCCGAGCTTGATCCTGCTTATCACGGTTTTTCGCCGTCGGAATATGATCGCCCGATTTACTTAGGTGGTTTTTTGGGGCGCGACGTTGCCAGTGTAAACCAGATTTTGGATTTGTGCCGTCAGATTTATTGCCAAAAAATTGGTCTTGAATATCTGCATATCTCAAACCCTGAGGAACGTAACTGGCTGCAAGAGCGCATCGAAGCCAATGATTTGAATAAAACTTTTTCTGCGGATGAAAAAGTTGAAATTCTTAAGGTTTTGACGAAGGCAGAGGGTTTTGAAAAATTCTTGTCTAAGAAACACCCCGGAACAAAGCGTTTTGGCGTTGATGGTGGTGAATCGTTGATCCCTGCGATTGAGTTTATTATCAAGCGTGCCAGCCAAATGGGTCTTGAAGACGTTAATATTGGTATGGCGCACCGTGGTCGTTTGAATGTTTTGGCCAATGTTATGGGCAAATCCTATACAGCGATTTTTGCGGAATTTGACGGCGCGGCGTCTAAACCAGAAGATATTCAAGGTTCAGGTGATGTGAAATATCACTTGGGTGCGTCGAATGACCGTGAATTTGACGGTAACAAAGTCCACTTGTCATTGAACCCGAACCCATCTCACCTTGAGTTTGTAAACCCAGTGGTAACAGGTAAGGTGCGCGCGAAGCAAGTTCAGCGCGGTGAAGTGGAATCAACAAAAGTTCTTTCATTGTTGTTGCACGGTGATGCGGCATTTGCCGGTCAGGGCGTGACAGCAGAAACATTGATGATTGCCGAGCTTCCAGGCTACCGCGTGGGCGGAACCATTCACGTTGTAATTAACAACCAGATTGGCTTTACCACGATGCCTAAATTTGGTCGCTCTGGCCCATATTGTACGGATGTGGCGAAGATGTTGTCTGCACCGATTTTCCATGTGAACGGTGATGATCCTGAGGCCGTGGCCTATGTCGCACAATTAGCCGCAGAATATCGCCAGACATTCAAAAAAGATGTCGTTATCGATATGTATTGCTACCGTCGCTTTGGTCACAATGAAGGTGACGAGCCTGCCTTTACGCAGCCATTGATGTATAAGAAAATCGCGGAAATGGTGACAACACGTACACAGTATGAAGAAAGCCTTGTGAAATCAGGCGTTATCAGTGATGCGCAGGCGCAAGATATTCAAAATGAATTCCAAGATCACCTTGAAGCATGCTTCGCGAAAAAAGGCGATTATAAGCCGGATGCTGATTTCTTTGGCGGCGCATGGGAAGGTCTTAACCTGCCTAACCAAGATGATGCGCGCCGCGGTCAGACATCCATCACGCCAGAGGAAGTTGGCAAGATTGCGAATGTAATGACAACCGTTCCTGACGATTTCAATATTAACCGTAAATTGCAGCGCGTTGTTGATGCGCGCGCGAAAATGTGTGCCGGCGAACAGCCAATGGATTGGGCGACAGCGGAATCTTTGGCGTATGGTTCATTGATTGACGAAGGATATGGCGTGCGCTTGTCTGGTCAGGATGTGGGCCGTGGTACATTCTCGCAGCGTCATGCAATCTGGTATGACCAAGAGACAAATGAAAAATATATTCCTCTGAAGAATGTGTCTGAAACGCAAGGTCGTTTCGAAGCCTATGACTCGCCGCTATCAGAAATGGCCGTGATGGGTTTTGAATATGGCTATTCCCTTGCGGATCCGAAAACACTGACATTGTGGGAAGCACAATTTGGTGACTTTGCCAACGGTGCGCAGGTGATGATTGACCAGTTTATCGCGTCGGGTGAAATTAAGTGGCTGCGTATGTCGGGCTTGGTCTTGTTGTTGCCACATGGTTTCGAAGGTCAGGGGCCTGAGCACTCTTCAGCGCGTCTTGAGCGTTTCTTGCAATTGTCTGCCGAGGATAACTGGCAGGTTTGTAACATTACAACGCCTGCGAACTATTTCCATGTGCTGCGCCGTCAGCTTCACCGTGACTTCCGTAAGCCACTTGTGATTGTGACGCCAAAATCATTGTTGCGTCATAAATTGGCGACATCTGATGTGAGCGAATTAACGGGCGATTCAACATTCCACCGCTTCCTTTGGGATACGGACAAGGATGACTTGGTTGCACCGAATAAGGTGAAGCGCGTTGTTCTTTGTACGGGTAAAGTGTACTACGACCTTCTGCAAGAGCGCCGCGATCGTGGCATCAAGGATGTCTACATTCAGCGTATCGAGCAACTGTATCCATTTGCGAAGAAGGAGCTTGCCGAGGAACTTAAAGTCTTTAAAAATGCAGACTTCGTCTGGTGTCAGGAAGAGCCGCAAAACCAAGGTGCATGGCACTTTGTTGATCGCCGCTTGGAAGAAACGCTTGAGATTGCAGGCTTTAAAAATACGCGTCCACGTTATGTTGGCCGTGGTGAGGCAGCGTCCGTCGCAACAGGCCAGAGCAGCATTCACTTGAAAGAGCAAAATGCACTGGTTGATGAGGCGCTTAGCGTTTAAGCATGGCGCCAGTTCATCTGGATTTATCCGTATATGTGATTATTGACCCGCAATGTTGTGCGGGTCGTCCGCCCGAAGACGTTGCCGTTATGGCGGCGCGCGGCGGTGCGACGTTAATCCAGTATCGCGATAAAGAAGCATCTTTTACGCAAGTGCGCGATGGGGCGCAGCGCGTTTTAGGGGCCTTGTTGCCTTATGATGTGCCCTTTGTCGTGAATGATTATCCGCAGATTGCCAAAGATATTGGCGCCGATGGCGTGCATATTGGACAGGGGGATATGCCCCCGCATGAGGTGCGTGCATTGCTTGGCGCCGATGCGATTGTTGGGCTGACGGCTTTTACGCCTGCGCATTTGGCGGCGGTTGATCCTAAGGTTGTTGATTATGTCGGCACAGGGCCAGTGTATCCGACGAAAACGGATAAAGGTAAGCCGATTTTAGGCGTTGAAGGATTAGGGGCGCTTGTGGCATTATCGCCTGTGCCTATGGTTGCGATTGGCGGGATTACGGATCAAAATGCCGCCGCAGTGATGCAAAGCGGCGTACAAGGCATAGCCGTGATGCGCGGGGTAAGCGCCGCGCCAGAGCCGCAGCAGGCAACGCAGAATTTATTAAAAATTGTTTCGGGAAGGAAAAAATAATATGGCTTCTTATCAGTATGTATATGTGATGAATGGTTTGTCCAAGGCCTATGGTAACGGCAAGAAGGTTTTGGATAATGTAACGCTTAGCTTCTTTCCAGGGGCGAAGATCGGTATTTTGGGGCCAAACGGCGCGGGTAAATCGACGCTTTTGAAAATTATGGCAGGCCTGGATAAGGACTATACAGGCGAGGCGTGGTCGGCAGAAGGTGCGCGCGTTGGCTATCTTGAGCAAGAACCCCAACTGGATAACAGTAAAACTGTCCAAGAAAATGTGATGGAAGGCCTGCGCGACATTAAAGACATGGTTGACCGTTACAATGAGGTGAGTGCTTTGATGGCTGATCCTGATGCGGATTTTGATGCCTTGATGGCCGAGATGGGTGACCTGCAGGAAAAGATTGATGCCGCAGACGGGTGGGAGCTTGACCGCACGGTGGATATGGCGATGAATGCGCTGCGCTGTCCGCCTGGTGACTGGCCGGTTGAGAAGCTTTCAGGCGGTGAAAAACGCCGCATCGCACTGACACGTTTGTTGCTTGAGAAGCCTGATTTGTTGCTGCTTGATGAACCGACAAACCACCTTGATGCGGAAAGCGTTGCATGGTTGCAGCGTTACTTGGCGGATTACAGTGGCACGGTTGTGATGGTCACGCACGATCGTTACTTCCTTGATAATGTTACAGGCTGGATCCTTGAAATTGACCGCGGTAGTGGCATTCCTTATGAAGGCAATTACACCGCGTATCTGGAAGCCAAGCGCAAGCGTATGGAGCAAGAAGAACGCGAAGAAAATACGCGCCAGAAAACAATTTCACGTGAGCAAGAATGGATGGGGCAGTCGCCTTCGGCGCGCCGCAGTAAATCAAAGGCACGTATCGCAGCCTATGAAGAGATGCTGGCCAATAGTCAGAAACTTACAGACCGTAATGCGCAAATTGTTATTCCTGCGCCGCCGCGCCTTGGTGATTTGGTAATCGAAGCCAAGGGCGTACGTAAGGCATTTGGTGATAAGCTTTTGATGGATGATCTGTCCTTTAAGATTCCTGCAGGTGCGATTGTTGGTGTGATTGGCCCGAATGGTGCGGGTAAATCGACGCTCTTTAAAATGATCAATGGTCTTGAGACACCTGATGAAGGTGAGTTTAACATCGGTGACACGGTGAAGCTTGGCTATGTTGATCAAAGCCGTGATGATTTGGATCCTAAGAAAAATGTCTGGGAAGAAATTTCTGGTGGCACTGATATTATCAAGTTGGGTAAGGTTGAAATGCAATCGCGCGCGTATGTGTCGGCGTTTAACTTCCGCGGCCCAGGTCAGCAACAACAGGTCGGCAATCTTTCCGGTGGCCAGCGTAACCGCGTGCATTTGGCAAAAATGCTGAAACAAGAATCGAATGTGATTTTGCTCGATGAACCAACAAACGATTTGGATACAGAAACGCTTTCTGCGCTAGAAGAAGCGCTAGAGCAATATCCAGGCTGCGTGATTATTATCTCGCACGATCGTTGGTTCCTTGACCGTTTGGCGACGCATATTCTGGCCTTTGAAGGGGACTCGCAAGTCGTCTGGTTCGAAGGGAACTATGAGGATTATGAGGCAGACTATAAACGCCGCATGGGCGCCGATGCCGATACGCCGCGCCGGATTAAGTATCGTCCACTTCACAAAGCGGCATAATATTTAGCAGAGATTTTACAGTTAAAAGCGTCCTTATTTAAGGGCGCTTTTTCTTTTTCATAGCTTGGTAATCATTTTTTAACCCGCAAGTCTTAAAATAATGTTAGAATTTTATATCTGGTGGAAACAGTGTCTTTGTTTTCAATTTATATAAAGTTTTAACTATTTGGGCCTTACAATAGTAGGGCGAGGTTAGAGTTGTGAGCAATGTGAGTGCAAAACAGGTAGTAAAATATGCGACCATGCCGGGAGTGATCCCGCGCATGAAACGCTTGTTTATTAACAGCTTTGGCATGATTGCGTATTTGCTGGCGAATATTTATGGCATGGTGCGTTTGTTACCGCGCGACCATGTTTATTTGCGGACATCAAATATTGGACGCTATGGCATTCGCCACGTTATCGCCGAGGCCGCGTCACATTTAGAATTTAAAAGACAATATTGGGACCGCATTGTAATCTTTGTTGTGTTGTTGTCAGGTATTGTGATGCTGTGCGCACAATTAGTCCTGCTGGCAGCGGCTGTGATATTTGATCCAGTTTGGGCACAGACTGTACCTTTAACGCAGATTTTTTCTACTCCTGATCCAGTGTCTGGAACTGCAACATCAATTGATGTTGCGTTTTTATTACTTGATCGTGTGTTTGGCATTCCAGGCTTTTTCTGTACGGTCGGTGATGTATGCACGGATATTTTATCGGATGGTCGCTGGCCGTTCCATGTTGCACTTCATGGAATGTTTCGTTTTTATTCAATGGGACTTTTGAGTGTTGCGATCCTGATTTTCTTATATTTTATTGTGGTTGTCGTGGGTGAAACTGTGACATCTGGTACACCGTTTGGTGAGCGCTTTCAAAATGTATGGGTTCCTTTACGTTTGGTCGTTGCGTTGTTGCTGTTAACGCCGGTGACGTACGGGATTAACACGGGGCAATATATTGCACTATGGTCTGCGAAAGCTGGATCTAGTTTTGCAACAAATGGATGGCATATTTTTAACCGTACTTTGGCAGATAAACTGGGTGATGGTGCCAACCCTATGGGTGAAACAACGACCTTGTTGTCAATGCCAGAGCAACCTGACATCACGCCGCTTATTCAGGCGATGTTAATGGTACATGGATGTGCTTATTCTGAATGGCGTAGTGAACCTAAGGGCAGTGGCTATTCTATTGATCCGTCGCACCAAGATTTGGATACGGCATATCATGTGCCGCCGAAGAACTTTGCAAAGGGAGATGATGGTTATTATATACGGCCGTATTTATTTAAATATAGTCACGGTAATGTGTCGAGTGAAAGTGATTATATTGTTGAAATTACAGAAGAAACAACATTTGCTGAGGCTTTGAAATTTTACGGATTCAGTGATGTAGTTATTCATTTTGGTAAAAACATTAACGGTAAGATTGAGCCTGTATGTGGTAAAATAAAAGTGCCCGTTGTTGACCGCAGCTTTTTAAGCCAGGTTGAGAATCCATCTGACATTGATCAGATTCAGCAAGCGCTCATTAATCATGGTGGTGGCTCACTTGTGCATGCGTATTATTTTGATTTTGTGCGCAAAATGTGGTTTGGCACTATTCAGGCGGAAGGCACTGCGGTCGAAAATGGAGAGGGTAGTCCTAAAGACTTGTTGCTGCGGCATGTTGCGCATCGTTTTGTCGAAAAAGAGTTTGCAGGTTTGAACGGTAAGGACCTTTCTTGTAAAATTGGTTGTATACATGACGGTGATAACCCCGCATTGCTGCCGTCATGTACAGCAAAGTATCCCTCGGATCATGAGTATTACCCTGATCAGCCTTATTGTGCGGGCAATGCCGCTGTTAACATTTTTGCGCTTACAGCTTTGGGCACGACGTATTCACAATATCTAGAAGCAATTTTAGTTTCAGCACATGAAACGTTTGTTGAAAATAACCAGTCTTTGAGGATTTCAACTGATGTTCTTGATCGTGGATGGGGCGGAGCAGGTATATGGTATAACACAATTGGTCAAATAAATGGTAATTTTGTATCGGCTGTCCAGGCAATACCTATTCTTACCGAGTATCCAGAAATCATGAAGAGTGTTCGCAAAGCCAACGAAGCAAATGCTGCGAATTTAGATGGCTTTAAAATTTTTGACCCAGAAAGTGCCGGGGATGAAAATATTGAAACTCTTGTTGGCGGTGCGCGAGGCGTCAAAAAAGCTAAGGCACTTTATGATCTTTTGGTTTTTGTGACAAATTCTCTTGGCTCATATGTTCACACAGAGAATAAAGGCGTGTCAGGTAATGCTTTCTTGGATGCCGTAGATTTCATTTTTGGCATACAAGGCCTTTATGATATGCGCGGTAAAAATGCCAATGTGCATCCGATTGCACAATTAAGCGCCGTTGGTAAGGGCATTGTTGATTCAGCTATTCGTAATATTGGTATTTCTACAGGCCTGTCCCTTGGTGGCGGTTTGGTTGCATCATTTAAGTCTGCTGCGACTGAAAAAGCTGTTGCAATGGCGAAAAGTCTCTTTAGTACAACGGCGTATATAGGTTTAACAGCTGGCGTTGTATTATATTATATTATTCCGATCTTACCGTTTGTCTTTTTCTTTTTTGCAGTTGCGGGCTGGGTTAAAGGTTTGTTCGAGGCCATGGTCGGTGTGCCGCTTTGGTCGCTTGCGCATTTACGCATTGATGGTGAAGGCTTGCCGGGTGAGGCTGCGTCGAATGGTTATTTCTTGATTTTAGAGATTTTTCTACGCCCGATATTGATTGTGTTTGGACTGATTGCTGCGATGCTGATTTTTGGTATGCAAACGCGCATTTTACAAGTTATTTGGGACTTGGTGGTTGATAATGTTGGCGGTGCTGCGGGTGATGTCACTATTGCGGCGACAGTAGAAGTGGGGGGTGAAAACGAGGAAACAGTAGATGTAGATAAATATTTTTCATTCTCACGTGGTCAAATTGATCAGCTCTTCTTTACGATTTTATATACGATTATTGTTTATATGATGGCGACGGCATCCTTTAAATTGATTGATATGATCCCGGACAGCATTATGCGTTGGGCTGGTTCAGGGGTGAGCTCTTTTGGTGATGCTGATAAGAACCCATCGGATGGTTTGATGCGTTATGCTGCAACGGGTGGTATGATGCAGGGGCAGCGCATTGTCGGCGCCGGGGATCAATTTGCGACAGGCCTTGGTAATTTAACGCGACCTAAACCGGCAGCACCCCCAGGAAAATGATAGGTAATTTGAAGTGATTAGTGTAACGAGAAAACAGGTTTTATCATATTCTTTCATGCCGCAAGTCGTGCCGCGTGTGAAAGAAATATTCGGTAGTGGCCTGTATTATATTTCGTATTTTATTGCACTTGTTTACGGTGCAGTACGTTTGCTGCCGCCAAATCACCCATATTTGCAGGGACGCAATATTGGGCGCTTTAGTGTACGCCATGTTATTGCTGAGGCTGCGAATAATCTGGTTGTTGATCGCTATAATATCGATAAATTGATTTTATTTTTCTTGGTTATTTTGGGGCTTGCTATAGCGCTTGTTCAGGTGATTTTACTGGGCGGCAGTTTGTTCATGCAAACGGCAATTGCACAAGATTTCTTTTCCTCACCTAGCCCCAGTCATGATCTTGCCTATATGTTTATGGATTTGGTCTTTGGTGTTCCTGGTGTCTTTGATTCTTGTGTGAGTACTGATGTGGATTGTGTTGATGCTAAAGGCCATGTTGTTAGTTCGATACAGGCCCTAGGTGTTAATGGCTTTCCTTATCCTATTCATACAGCGTTGCATCAAATGCTGCGTCTTTATAGTACGGGTTTGATGATTGTCGCAATGATGATCACAACTTATTTTGTGTTTACGGTTTTAGCGGAAACAGCGCAAACAGGAACGCCATTTGGTAAACGCTTTAACAAGGTCTGGGCACCATTACGCATTGTCGCAGCATTTGCTTTGCTTATGCCATTGGGGATAGGACTAAGTAGCGCGCAGTTCATTGTTTTGAATATGGCAAAATTTGGATCTAACTTTGCATCAAATGGTTGGAAACAGTTTAACGAGACGTTGAATGCGCAATATGAAAGCCAGTATTCGAATATGGTCGCCAAGCCGCAGAGCCCGGATGTCGCAAGTCTGCTGCAGTATTTGTTTACGGTACGATCGTGTCAGGTGATAGAAAACATACAATCAGGATCCGAAGATGTTAAGCCTTATTTGGTGCGTTCGGCAATTAAAACTGATGCTGCATTACCATTGGCATGGGATGGCAACCCTTTGGACACCCAAAATGGCGAACCATCAGTGTCTTACGAGGATATGTTTGGTTACATCAATGGCAGTGCAGTTGAATCCGAGGGCTCTGCAGGGTATGGGGCGATGGAGGCCAAAATTGTTTTTGGTAAAACCAGCGAGGATGGAAAATTTGCAAAATATGAAGGCGGTGTGGAGCCGACATGTGGTATTTTACGTTTTAGTTTGACCGATAATCGTTTGCCGTACCCGCATTCAACGCCGCCTGACGCGGAAGACCCTCGTCAATATGCGGAGCCAGGGGTCGATTTAGTGCAGCGCTATTATTGGGATATGCTGAACCGCCTTTATTTCACAGTTGATTTTATTTCTCATAGGCCAACATCTGGTGATGCAGAATGTTTGAAGCAGGGCGGTGGTGTCTGGTGCCTAACCGCAGATGAATATGCGAAAGCAAATTATAGTGTTCCAGGTGGTCCTAAAGGTGCGCCGCCAGAAGAAGGAGATTATTCTTTTGCAAAAACTGCATTTGGATTTTTTGCAACGGATATTAAATTTGTGCATGCCATCGATTGTGATCCCATTCCTGATGAAGACCCTATGGATTCATGCTATTATTTGGAGACAGTATTTTTTGGACCGCAAGAGTTGCCGAAAAAATCGATGGCGACTTTGCAAAATGAATCGCAAAGATGGATGGTGAGTGAGGCCTTTTTAGATAAAGGTTGGGCTGCGGCAGGTATTTGGTACAATAAAATTGCGGAAATGAATGGAACCGTTATGGAGGCCGCGGCCAATATGCCAGAGCCTGTGCGTTTCCCCATGGTCATGGAAAAGGTGCTTGCTAAAAAACGTGCTTATAACCAGCGCTTGGATATGCCGCAGCGATTTAATCCTAATCAAGTGGCGAGCGGCCAGAAATTAGGCTTATCCGCAGACGAACAAAAGAAGGCTGTTGCATTATGGAAGTCATATGATTTATGGCGTGAAATTGGTGCAAACCCATATAACCAGCCCACAGGAAATGCCTTTATTGATACAATTAAAGCGATCTTTGGGGTCGAGGGCTTATTTAACCTGCAATATAATGGTGACACGCATCCTTTGGCGCAATTGATTGCGGTGGGTAAATCTTTGGTTGATAGCTCTATTCGTAATATTGGCTATGCTGCGATTGGGGCGGGGGCAAGAATCTTAGACCAAACTTTAGCAACAGGGGTTGGCCAAGGTGCTGATATTGTTGTTAAGTTTATTATGTCGATTACAACGATTGCAATGACGATGGGTTTTATCTTGTACTACGTTGTACCGTTCTTGCCGTTTATTTACTTTTTCTTTGCTGTTGGCGGTTGGGTGAAAGGTATTTTCGAGGCTCTAGTCGGCGTACCACTGTGGGCACTGGCGCATATTCGCATTGATGGTAATGGTTTGCCTGGGCAAGCTGCCGTTTCTGGTTATTTTCTGATTTTAGAGATTTTCTTAAGACCAATTTTGACAGTGTTTGGTCTGCTGGCCAGCATTAGTATTTTTGGCGCGTTAGTGGGAGTGCTTAGTGATATTTGGGTGATGGTTACAGCGAATGTAGGCGGTTTTGATGTGCGTACAAGTTTGTCTGGTACATATCTTCTAGGGCAAGAAGATACTGCTGGATTTTTACCCTTTATGCGCTCATCTATTGACCAATTCTTCTATACGGTTGTTTATACGATTGTTGTTTATATGATTGGTATGTCATCGTTTAAATTGATTGATCAAATTCCGAATAATATTTTGCGCTGGATGGGACAGAATGTTTCAGCCTTTAATGACTCGCGCGAAAATCCAGCTGAATCGATGGTGGGATCAAGTTACTTCGGGGCAAACCAGGTTTCTGAAAAACTTGGTGGTGCGTTTGGTGCATAAGAGTATGTGAGATATATAAGTGAGCAATGACTTTGGAAAACAGGCTTTAAAGTATGCAACGCTTCCGGGATTTATTCCTCGGATTGCTGCACTTTTGTCGTCTAGCTTCTCTGTCAGCGCGTACAGTGTTGCATGTATTTTTTATAGTATCAGATTGTTTCCTTCATCTCACCCTTATGTGAATCCACAAAATATTGGTACGTTTGGTTTGCGGAATGTCTTGGCATCCGCGGCTGAACATATTGACTTCAAGTGGCGCAACATTGACCAAATTATTATTTATTTTATGATTTTGGCTGGGGTTATTATCCTCTTGTCACAATTTGCCTTAATGATTTTTGGTGTTGTAACACATCAGCCTGCTGTCGCGCAATTATTTACGCGTGAAGCGGGGGAACATTCCCAAGATTTGGTTATGATTGTCATGGACAGAATTTTTGGAGTGTCTGGGATTTTTAATTCCTGCGTTTCCGTCGAAGGAGAAGTGTGTACAGATTTGTACGGCAATGCAACATTAGATATTGGCGATCAGTTCCCATTTGCCTTTCATACCGCATTTCACCAGATGCTTCTGTTTTATTCTAATGGTATCTTTTTTATTGCGTGCTTTGTCATTTTGTATTTTGTCGTTGTTGTGGTGAGCGAGACTGCAGCAAGCGGCTCACCGTTTGGTCAGCGCTATAATAAGACATGGATACCCATGCGTATTATTTTGTTTTTTGCACTTTTGATTCCGATGAATGTTGAAAATGGAACGCGCAATGGATTGAATGCTGCGCAATTGATTACCTTGATTGTTGCACGAACGGGATCTGATTTTGCCAGTAATGGCTGGGATTTATTTCATGAAAATTTGTCGAATAAATATAAAGTTGGCCAAGATAAGTTGATTGCCACAAGTGAATTACCGTCATTTGATCAATTGATGGGCTTTGTTTTAACAGCGCGTTCTTGTAAGGCTGCGGAAGAGCTAAAGCTTTTGCGTCAAGGGTTTAATGTTTTTCCTTATTTGATTCGCGGTGCTGATGCGCCTTTTGATATCGCAGTCGAAAATTTTGATGTAGCGAATGGCCCTAAAGCTATTCCATTGATGGAGACAGATTTTCAAGGTGCAATTGAGCATAGCCGTTTGTCTTCAATTGAAATGGCTTTTGGCGTTTATATTCCAGATAAAGGGCAAGATCCTAATACTAAGCAAATTGAATATTTCGAAAAGGCGTCAGAAAATCCAAGTAATGTATGGCCAATATGCGGGCAGTTGAGTTTGCCTATTTCTGATGCCGGAAGTTCTGTAAGTGTCAATGAAGATGGCGAGCAGGTTTTTCATGAATCGCCTGCGTATCTGATACAAGAGATGTATTTTACCCTGGTAAAACAGTTATGGGATAATGCGGAGTTAACGCAGGTAGCTATGTGTCTTGCAGGAAAGCATGCATCGGAATTATCCGAACAAAGTAAGGCAGTGGAATGCGACGATGTGCTGCATGAAGTGGATGCGAAATTGAAATCTTCTTTGAAAACGCTCCAAGATAGTTATGAAGCCCAATACAAAGAAATTATTCAAAATAAGCAAGAAGACGGTGAGGGATGGGATCTGACCCAGCCTCTGTCGCAGAAAGGGTGGGCTGGGGCAGCGCTTTGGTATAACCAGATTGCAGATTTGAATGGTAAAATTACTATTGCTTCGGCTAACTTGCCAGAGATTGTAAAATTCCCTGATGTCATGGAATATGTGCTTAGTCAGAAGCAGGCGTCAGATGAAAATATTGCTGTAGGGCAATTATTTAACCCTTTGATTTCTTCAAATGAATACGTCAATTTTGCAGGGCGTGAAGAAGACCAACAAACGGCTATTATTTTGCACCGTGCGCATTCAATTTTTAATAGTGATGTCGATTATCAATCTGAATATGGAACAAGTAATAATTTCTTAGAGCTTGCTATTGATATGATCTTTGGCGCAAAGGGGCTGTACGATATTCGCGATAACCCTGATGTGAACCCTTTGGCGCAGTTAAGTACATTGGGTAAGAATATCATGGATGCAGCAATTCGTAATATTGCAGGTGGTTTTGTTGTTGAAAAACTAGCGCCCAAAACACAACAAATGGCGCAACAGCCTCATGCGATGACAACATTAGGCGGTGCGATTCAAAGTATTGGCTATATCTGTATTATTACGGGCTTTTCTTTATATTACGTGTTGCCAATGATGCCGTTTATTTATTTCTTCTTTGCATTCAGCGGCTGGGTGAAGAGTGTTTTTGAGGCAATTGTCGCTATGCCATTATGGGCGATGTCGCATATTACACGCTGGGATGGTGAGGGGATAGCAGGTCCCGCAGCAAATAATGGCTATATGTTGTTGTTAGAGATTTTCTTACGCCCGATTATGATTTTATTTGGGTTGCTGGCAAGTATTTCTATTTTTAGTGCAAGTGTTTTTGTGCTGAATGATATCTTTAGCTTGGTCGTTGGCAATGTTGGCGGCGCGCCAGAGGGGCTGGTTTCTGACAGCACTGATTTTGCACTGGCAGATGTGCGGGCAAGTATTGACGAGCTGTTCTTTACGATTGTGTACGCTGTTTTGGTGTATATGGTTGGGCAATCTAGTTTTAAATTGATTGATCAAATTCCTAATCAGATCTTGCGCTGGATGAGCTTTAGCACGCAAACCTTCCAAGAGGCGAATAAGAATGCTGCGGATGAGTTGGCAGGTAAAGCCGATCGCGGTATGAAGTTATCGACGGCGAAACTGACGAATATGACAGCGTCAGAAAAACTAGCTATTTAATTATAATTGATTATTCAGGCTTTTGTGCAAGGTGGCTGATGAGGATTTGCACATTGCCACCGCCGCGTTGAATAACTGATGCGAAATCAGAGCGCTGGGTTAAGGCCATGCTGACTCCTTCGACAACAATATCAATGACCTTGAGTTTTCCATCTTTGCCAGTGCGTAGACGCCAATCAAGGCGAACATCTGGACCGTTATCTTGTTTGATTACAGATGCAACAAGGATGTCGCGTTTTCCTTCTGGTCTACTTGAAATGACTTCAATAGCTTGTCCTTGATATTCCGAGAAACGACGTGAATAGACCTGGACAATCATGTCATTAAATAATGTCAGATATTCTTTTTGTTGGTCTGTGCTTGCCGTGCGCCAGTAACGGCCCATAGCAAAGCGCCCAATCGAACGCATATCAAAGCGGTTGTTCAGTAACTTTTTAAACTGCTTTTCTTTATCTTGTGTGCTGAGCGCTTCGTCTGCAAGGAAGCCAATCGCTGTTTTCGCAAGATCGTTGATAAAGGCTTCTGCTTGTTTGAGCTCTTTATCGCTTTTGTCGTTGCTAATATGGATGATCGCGTTATTGCCGTGTTGCGCGGAGGCCATGGATGTGTATGACATCGACAGGGGCGCTGCAGATGGTGCTGTGATAGCGCTAGAATACGCAAGGCCGCAAAATGCGGCCATGCTCATGAATAAACGTGTTTTTGAAGATTTACGTGTCATATTTTTATTGTTTAGAAGTCATCATATTCAGGGAAATCAACGGTGTCTTGTGAGGCTAGGTCGCTTGAATCTTTGTCTTTCACTTGGGCTTCACGTGACTGATAATAACTACTGCGGACAGATGCGTAATAATCGATAGAACTTGCTTCAAGCTCTGTGAGCGCATCTTTCAGATTATTGCGAGCGTTAGCGTATGCCGCACCTGCTTTGTTATAGTAAATATGTTTTTCTTCGATGTTATAGCTGTACCAACGAAGAGGGTCTGCAAATGAATCGATGAAATAACCTGAGCCATCACGGACGGTCGAGGGACCCATGAACGGAATGACGACGTATGGGCCGTGGCTGACGCCCCATGTGGCCAATGTTTGGCCGAAGTCTTCGTTTTCGTGTTCGTAACCTTCATATTCTGCAACGTCGATGAGGCCACCAAAACCAACGAATGTGTTTACAATGGCCGCAAACAAGACATCGCCAGCGCCCTCAATGTCACCTTGCAGAACTTGGTTGGTAAAGTGGACTGGGCTTTGTAGGTTGTTCAAAGCATTATCAATGCCTTTGCGCGCCGGTGAAGGCACAACTGTGCGATAGCCATCAACAGCAGGATTAATCAGATTGCGATCAATGAATGTGTTGAATTTGAAAACAGAGCGGTTGATCTCTTCGAATGGATCGGTCATGCCAGGTGTCTGCGCATCATCATATGTTGATGTCACACATCCAGTTGTGACGCCCATTAAGGCGAAAAGGGCCAGTACCGTTAAAAACTTATTGTTCTTTTGTTTCATTACTTTGCTTGCACTCACACACATTGCATTTTGTCTTTCTTATATCTGTGAAAATAGGGTTGGAGTCAACCCAGACAAGTGCATTTAAACAAAAGAAGGTTATCAAATTGTTAATAAGGGAAATTATTCTTCCTCAAGGTGCAAAATAAGGCTTATCCCCAGAAGTAGGCTGAGTAGAGCTGGTGACCATGCGGCAAGGATAATGGGAATTTGCTGGGATGTGCCGAGGGCTTGCATAAAACTTGAGGTGAAAAAGATGGCCATGCCGATAAAAACGCCAGTAATGATAAACAGAAAGGCCGATCCTGAACGTGGCAGGCGCATTGCAACGCCGGCGGCAATTAAGACCATGGCGGCCAGCATTAGCGGTCTGGCCAATAAGACATGGAAATGCACTTGTAGGCGGCTGGGGTTAAAACCGCTTTCTTTTAGAGTTTGGATGTGAGATGGCAATTTCCAAAAGGCGATGGTTTCAGGTGAGGCAAAGCTGTCTTCTACATCTTGTTGTGTGAGATGTGTGTTGAGATAAAAGTCTACAACTTCTGTTTTTTCATTAAATTCATTGTGAATGACAGCATTTTTAAAATGCCATTTGTTTTCTTCTAGATTGCCGGTGGTCGCATTTAGTCTTGAGAGTAATGTATCTTCGTTATCAAAGAAAAAACCGCTGATGTTTTTCAGTGTCCAATTGGGCTGTTCTATGGATGTGCTGTGGATGATGGCATAGCCATCTTGGGTGTCCTGCCTTAACCAAAGCCCGTCCTTAAATAGTGTGATGTTGCTTTTTTGGCGTTTTAGATATTTGCTTTCCATCTTTTCATAGTGTGTCAGCATGAGCGCGCCCATAGGATTGATGACTGTCATTTGAGCAATACCTGCCAGCACGGCAACGGTGACAATGGGCAATAAAAAGTGCAGCGCGGAAAAGCCAGCGGCGCGCACGACGATGAGTTCTAGCTTTTGCGTAAGGTGCCAAAAAGTAAAAATGGCACTGAACAGAATAGCAAAAGGGAATATTGTTTGCGTGACTTCGGGCAGTTTAAAGAGCCCCATTTTAAAGACAAGTGCCATAGGGACGTCATCGAATTTGTTGGCGCGCCTTAAGAGTTCGACTGTGTCAAAGAAGTAAATCAGCCCCATAAGGCCGATTAACAGGATCATAAAGTTGAAAAGGTAATTTCGTGCGAGATATGCGGATAATGTTGCAGAAATCTTCATGACTGCGCCTCCGCAGTTGTGTAAAGCAGTTTACGGCGGCTTTCTTCACCGATTGGGCTGAGAAGGTAAAGGCTTGCGATGATGGGCAGGAGTGGCACTGCATACATGGCAATGATGCCGATCGCGTTGTTTTGTGCGTAGTTGTACACGCCGATAAACATGCCTTGGATAATGACGCTGCCCATAATGATGTAGAAGGCGCGCCAGTTTGTTTGGTGGCGTCGGACGGGGCCAAGGATGAGGCTGGAGGCGGCTATTAATGTAAAAGCCAGAGCAAGGAGGGGAGCGCATAGGCGGCGATGCAGTTCAACCTTGAATTTTTGTGTGTGCTCAACGTCACGCAGGACGTTAGGGTTGGGGTGGAGCAATTCTTCTAGGCTGCGCTCGTCTGGTTCCTTCCAGCGTTTTTTGATTTCCTGCGTTAGGGGGAGGTCGATGATGTAGCGCTCAAAATTGAGGCGCTGTAAGACGTTGTTTTCTGTGTCAAAAACTTGTCGTGAACCGTCGTAAACAATCACTTGATAATTGCCATCTTGTTCGCTGAGCTGCCCATGTTTTGCGAGGATCGTTGATGGTGCGTCCTGGCTTTGGTCGTGGATAACAACGCCGCTGAGGGAGCCGTTTGAATCGCGCTTTTGGACGTATACAATGAAGTTTTTTCCAATGCGGTTGAAGACATTTTCATGCAGAAGCATGACGGAAAACTGCGAGCTGACGATTTGTTTTAGCTTTTGCAAGTAATTCAAAGATTGGGGCGTGCCCCATAAGGTAATGCCCCACAGTGCGGTGGTGAAAAAGAGGCCTAATAAAATCGCAGGCCTTGCAATTTTAAGGGGTGAGAAACCCGTGCCGCGCATGATTACCAATTCTGATGTGTCTTTGAGGCGATTATAAGTGAAGGTCGTCGCAATCATCAGGGCGATGGGAATGATAACCTCCCAAAAACGCGGGAGCGCCAAAAAGGTTAAAAGCCAAAATGTTTTAGTATCTGCACCAGATTCGATGATCAGCTCTAAAAAGCGGAGGCTTTGTGTCAAAATAATGACGGCCGACAGGGTCGCCGTAATAAAAACGGTGGCCAAAAGAAGATTTTTTATTATATAGCGATTAAAAACATTCATAAAAAGGGTACAGTAGGCCTTGAGCTAACATAAATTTGTAAAGACTATAAAGCGATGACAATCACAATTCAATTTTCAAAATCACTTTCTTCTCACCAAAGCCCACTTATTGTGCCTTTTTATGCGCATGATGTGGGCGCGCAATGTGCGGCGGCCGATTTTCTGTCGGATAAGGCGCTGTCGGTGATTTCTAGCATTGTGTCGCTTCAAGATGAAAATGGGTTTTTAGGTAAGGATGGGCAAAGCCTTGAGCTGTATTTCGCTGCAGATGTTCCCGAGGGTGCGCGCCGTGTGATTTTGTTTGGTCTGGGTGAAAAGCGCGATATGAGCGCTATTGCGGCTGAAAATTTAGGCGGAAAATTATGCGCGATTTTAAACGGGCTTTCGTCGCAGTCGGTTGTTGTTGCTGGTGAAGGGGTGGAGCATTCTGCGCATTTTGTTTTGGGCGCTGCGCTGCGTTCATATCGCTTTGAGCGTTATAAAACGATGGATCAGGAAAAGGCGCAGGCGACGCAGCTGAAATCATTAGAATTTTGTGCGTATGATGCCGAGATCACTCAGGAGGAATATCAGGATCTTGTGCCTGTTTTGTCAGGGGTTGAGCTTGCCCGTGATCTTGTGAATGAGGCACCAAATGCTTTGTATCCAGAAAGTTATGCTGCGCTGATTGCGGAAGAGCTAAAGCCGCTGGGCGTGGATATTGAGATTTTGGATGAAAAGAAAATGCGCAAAATGGGAATGGGCGCGATTATGGCCGTCGGTCAAGGATCTGAGCGTCAACCGCGCATGGTTGTGATGCGCTGGAAAGGAAAGGGCGTTGCCAAGGATGCCAAGCCTATTGCACTGGTTGGTAAGGGCGTGACCTTTGATACAGGCGGCATTTCGATTAAGCCTTCTGCAGGCATGGACGAGATGAAGATGGATATGGGCGGGTCAGCCGCCGTTGTGGGCACAATGAAAACACTTGCCCTGCGCGAGGCGCCTGCCTATGTAGTGGGAATTGTGGGGCTGGCAGAAAATATGCCGTCGGCAAATGCGTATCGCCCGGGTGATATTGTGACCTCTTATGCGGGCAAGACGATTGAGGTTCTTAATACCGACGCCGAAGGGCGTTTGGTCTTGGCAGATGCGCTGGCTTATGTGCAGGAAAAATATGATCCTGATACGATTATTGACCTTGCAACATTGACAGGGGCGATGATGGTTGCGCTGGGTAATGAATATTGCGGGACATTTGCGAATGATGATGCGCTGTGGGATGACATGAGCAGTGCCGCAAAAAATGCCGACGAAAAGATCTGGCGTATGCCACTGGATGATGCATGGTCGAAAGAAATGCTTAGCACGGTTGCGGACCTGCGCAATATTGGTCAATCACGTTTTGCGGGTGCTTGTACGGCCGCAGCATTCTTGCAGCACTTTGTTGATAAGGGCCGCAAGTGGGCGCACATGGATATTGCAGGCACTGCATGGGTTAAGAAAGACAAGCCAACCGTTCCAAAATTTGGAACAGGCTTTGGTGTGCGGACGTTAAATCAGCTTGTAAAGCAGGCCTATGACATCGCAAAAGATTAAACAGTGCGATGAAATGATAGAAGACCGCGTTGCGCAGCATTACGCGGTTGGTATGAATGATCATGTGCGCGGGGCGATGCGCTTGCAAAGTCCTGATGATGATCCTGTGGCGCGTCAATATGTCCCCGATGAGGCAGAGCTAAGCTCGTTAGAAGATGAGCTGGTTGATCCAATCGGTGATCATGATTACAGCCCTGTTAAGGGAATTGTACATCGTTATCCTGATCGCGTTTTGTATAAGGTGACATCTGTTTGTCCTGTGTACTGTCGCTATTGTTTTCGCAAGACGATGGTTGGCCCTGGGCAGGATGTATTGCGCAAGGCAGAGCGCTCAGCGGCGCTTGATTATATTCGTAAGGATGCCAATATTTGGGAAGTCATTATGACGGGCGGTGATCCGCTTATGCTCTCGCCCAAGAGGTTGCAGCAAGAAATTGCGGATCTGAATGCCATTGATCATGTCAGCGTGGTGCGCATTCATACGCGCATGGTTGCGGCAGATCCTGAGCGCATTACAGATGAAATGCTGCAGGCTTTATCGTCGGGTGATAAGGTGGTGTATCTGGTGATGCATGTTAATCATGCGCAAGAAATTACGCCGCGCGTTAAAGACGCCATTTTGCGGATCAGGCGTCATGGTATTATGATGTTATCGCAGTCTGTTTTGCTGCGCGGTGTGAATGATGATGAAAATGCGCTGGAATCGCTGTTTCGCGGGTTAGTGCAATGCGGCGTGAAGCCTTATATGTTGCATCATCTGGACCGTGCGCCCGGCACGCAACATTTTCGCGTATCGATTGCACGCGGACAGGAATTGATGCGTGCATTGCGCGGGCGTGTTTCGGGATTATGTTTGCCTGAATATATGCTGGATATTCCGGGTGGTTTTGGCAAGGTGCCATTAACGCCGCAATATTGCCATGAACGTGGCGCAGGGTATGATGTGACAGATTACAAAGGGGAAGTTCATTATTATGAGTGAGGTACGTTTTTATCATTTGCTGCGCCAGAGTGTTGAGCGTGCATTGCCAGCATTGCTTGGAAAGGCGTTAGAGACAGGTAAACGCATTGTTGTAAAGACAAGCGATGCGCGCCGCGCCGAATTTTTGAATGATGCGCTTTGGACGCAAGATGCGCAAAGTTTCTTGCCGCATGGCAGTGCTAAGGATGGCCATGCCGCAGATCAACCCGTTTGGATTACGGATCAAGATGATGTGCCCAATGGCGCGAAAATTATGATTTGTGTTGATGGGGCAGATGTCGCGGCGCCCGCCGATTTTGATTTATGTTGTCATGTGTTTGACGGTAATTCGGATCAGGCCGTGCAAGAAGCGCGCGCAAAATGGAAGGTGCTGTCTGATCAGGGGATTGATATGACCTATTGGCAGCAAACCGATCAGGGATGGCAAAAAAAAGCCTGACAATTTGTCAGGCTTTTTTGTTTATAGTGTATGTTGTTTTTATTCTGCAGCAGCAGCTTCCGCCTCGGCAGCGATCTCGGCCGCGCCCGGTAGAGCAGCAGGAGATGTAGATAATGTACGCAACCATGCGATCATTGCCGCGCGATCTTCTGTTTTCTTGAGGCCGGCATAGTTCATTTTTGTGCCAGAGATATAAGCCTTAGGCTTGTATAAGAAATGGTTTAGAGCATCGTAATCCCATGAGCCGCCTGCCTCGGTAATAGCCGATGAGTAAGAGAAGCCGGCGTGAGAGCCTTTTGCTTTGTTGACAATGTTCCAAAGGTTCGGGCCGACCTTGTTAACGCCGCCTTGATCAAATGAGTGACATGCCGCGCAAGCCTTTGATAATTTCGCGCCGCGCGCAATGTCAGCTTCGGCAAGGAGGGCAAGAACAGGATCTGGGCCAGCTTTTTTGGCAGGTCCCGTCGATGCAAGCGCCGCACCGTCAATCGAGACAGCGTCTTTTTCGATTTCGTGTGGGTGAACGAAGATGTCAGCGACAAAGCCTGACAACATTGCTGTGATGCCTGCAACGAGTAAAGCGGCAAATAATTTTTCGAAGTTGAACATGGAACCAAAGAAGCCTTGTTTTGTTATACTAAAAGAAGCTATAAGAATTTACTCTTATAAAATCAACTATAAAACCAAATGAAATGAATACAAAGCCAAAAATTATTGCATTTCAAGGCGAAAAAGGTGCTTTTTCTGATTTAGCCTGCCGAAATGTTTTTCCCGCGATGGAAACCTTGCCTTGCACATCCTTTGATGAAGCGTTTCAGGCCGTTGAAAAGCAGCGCGCCGACCTGGCGATGATCCCAATTGATAATACAATCGCAGGCAGGGTTGCAGATGTGCATAGTTTAATGCCTAAGCATGAGCTGTTTATCATTGGGGAGCATTTTCAGCCTGTCCACCATAATTTATTGGGCGTTAAGGGCGCGCGTAAGGAAGATTTAAAATATGTGCATTCGCATGTGCATGCCTTGCCGCAGTGTAAGAAGATTATTCGCGATTTGGGGCTGGAGGCGCGCGTTCATGCCGATACGGCAGGGGCAGCCGCCGAAATTGCACGTAAAAATGATGAGCAGCACGGCGCGATTGCTTCGTCGCTGGCGGCGGACATTTATGGATTAGACATTTTAGAAGAATCTGTTCAGGACGCCGAGCGTAATACCACGCGCTTTTTAATTTTGGCGCCTGAGCCTGAAATTCCTGAAGCGCAAGAACGCGTTTTGTCGAGTTTAATTTTTGATGTGCGGAATATTCCTGCGGCGCTTTATAAGGCTCTGGGCGGTTTTGCGACAAATGGTTTGAGCTTGACCAAATTGGAATCGTACGTTGATGATCACTTTGACGTGGCGCAATTTTATTGCGAAGTTGTCGGGCATCCAGATAGTTCTTCGTTTCAGCTTGCATTAGAAGAGCTAGGCTTTTACGCTAATGATGTTCGTTTTTTAGGAGCGTTTCAGGCGCATCCTAATCGCATTATCCAGTAAAGCGCATTTTTGATTGGCGCTAGGAAAGGAAAAATCATGACTCGTTATGCCGACTTGGCATCAGACCTCTTGAAAGAGGCTGCGAACTTTTTTATTCGCATTAGTGAAGGTAATCCAGAGGCGAAGGAGCAAATGCTTCAAAATGCCGGTACGTTTCAGCATATGGCGGATTTGATTCGCGAAGACCCTGAAGGCAGTGTTGAACATCTATCGCATGCCGAAATGGCAGCGCGTTTGATGGAAGATGCGTCAAAGTTTTTTGAAACAATCGCACAAGGTAACGAGCCTATTCGCGAGCAAATGCTTCAAAATTCAGTGGTTTTTGGTGAGCTTGCCAAGCATGTTCGTGAAAACCCAACGGCAGAAGTTCCGCCAAGCCAAGTGGCCGAATAACGCGCAGGCATTTATTTCGAGCTATTGCTTGTTTTTGCCTGAATCGCAAGGTATTCTGGTAAGTAGTTCTTAATCTTTCCCTTATGGTGGTTCATGCCGCGCGCTCGTACAATTCGTCGTTTGCCCAAGAAAACAAAAAAATCTAAATCTCAGTCTAAGTCTTTCGTGCCTGAGATTGTGCAATCTTTTATTGCCCGCCGTTTGGTGGATGCGATGGCGGCGGCGTGCTTTATTTTTGGCGCATTTACGCTGATTGCGCTGTTGAGCTATTCCGCGGATGATCCTTCGATGAATTCGGCGGGTTTGCCTGACGGGCAAAGTGGTTTTGATAATTGGATGGGCGGCACGGGTGCGTGGTTTGCTGATTTGCTTATTCAACCTCTTGGTATAGGCGGCCTTGTGATTGGCGCAGGATTTTTGGCGTGGAGCGTTCGCATTTCATTGCGTCATATTTTAACGCCGTTTGCTTTGCGCGCGCTGGCGCTTACGGTAGCGTCGATTGGGTTTTCTCTGGCCTCGGCGCAAATTCCATCTGACTGGACGCCGCATGTGTATTTGGGCGGCGCGGTTGGGACGCTGTCATGGAATCAATTTGCGGGCGTTTTATCGGCACTGCCTGATGTTGCGGTGATGATGTATGCGCCGCTTTTGTTTGTGGTGTCTTCGGCAGTGTTTTTATATGCGGCGGCGGTAAGTATTGATGAGCTGCGCGTTGTGGCCAATGTCGCGCGCATGGTTGTGACTAATATTGTGGTGGCGGCGTTGAATGGCTTTATTGCGTTTAGAAATTGGCTGCATCGCTATAATAATCCGGATTATGAGCCAGAGCCTCTGTTTACGTTTTCTTTGAAATTACCGCAAATGCCCGAGCGCCCAAAAATGGTGGAGAAGGCAAAACCTGCGAAAGTGGCATCAAGCTCGGCGCAATCGGCGGTTGTTCCTGCGAAAGCATCTGTGCCTGCGCCAGTGGAACCTGCGCCTGTCGCGGTGCCAGAGGTTTCGGCAAGCACATCACTGCCTGTGGTGAATAAGCCCAAAGAAACGAAATCCAGTAAATCGAAAGATGCAAATCAAAGTAGCTTTAAACTGGAAAGCGGTGATTGGGAATTGCCGCCTATTGATATGCTTGAGGCCGTACCCGAATATCAGCAGCAAGAGCAGCTCAGCGAAGAAGCGCTTTTGCGCAATGCGCAGTTGTTACAAAATGTTTTGGCCGATTTTAAAATCGAAGGCGAGATTAAAGAAATTTTCCCTGGGCCAGTTGTCACGCTGTACGAGTTAGAGCCTGCACCGGGGACGAAAAGCTCGCGGGTTATATCGCTCAGTGACGATATTGCACGATCAATGGCGGCGATTTCTGTGCGCTGTGCGGTGGTGCCGGGGCGTAATGTAATTGGTATCGAAATTCCTAATAAGACGCGCCAGATTGTCTATATGCAAGAATTGCTGTTGACGCGTTTGTTCCAGAAAAATAAGCAGCATCTTCCATTGATCTTAGGTAAGGATATTGGCGGTCAGCCAATTTTGGCAGACCTTGCGAAAATGCCGCACTTGTTGGTGGCGGGTACAACAGGTTCAGGTAAGTCTGTTGCGGTGAATACGATGATTTTATCGTTGCTGTATCGTTTGCCGCCCGAGAAATGCCGCATGATTATGATTGATCCTAAGATGTTGGAACTTTCTGTTTATGATGACATTCCGCATTTGCTTTCGCCTGTGGTGACAGAGCCCGGTAAGGCGGTTGTTGCGTTGAAATGGACTGTGCAAGAAATGGAAAATCGTTATCGCGCGATGTCGAAATTAGGCGTGCGTAATATCGAAGGATATAATGCGCGTATGCGTGAGGCTAGTGAAAAAGGCGAGGAATTGACCGAACAGGTGCATACTGGCTTTGATGAAACGGGCGCGCCTGTCCATGAAACACGCCCAATGGATACATCGGAAATTCCGTATATTGTTGTGATCGTCGATGAATTTGCCGATTTGATGTTGGTTGCGGGTAAGGATGTTGAAAACGCAATTCAGCGTCTTGCGCAGATGGCGCGCGCGGCGGGCATTCATTTGATTATGGCGACGCAGCGCCCATCGGTCGATGTGATTACAGGCGTTGTGAAGGCAAACTTCCCAACGCGCATTTCATTCCAAGTGACATCAAAAATTGATAGCCGTACTATTTTGGGCGAAGGCGGCGCGGAGCAGCTTCTTGGCATGGGGGATATGCTTTATATGGCACCGGGCGGACGTATTACGCGCGTTCATGGGCCGTTTGTCAGTGATGATGATGTTGAAAAGGTTGTTAACTTCCTGAAACAGCAAGGCGCGCCAGCGTATCTGGATTCGATTACAGATGACGAAGGTGGCTTTGGTGATAGCGAGGTCATGAACGCAATGTTTGGTGATGGCGGCGGTGATTCCTCTGGCGGATCATCGGTGGATGAACTATATGATCAGGCAGTGGCGATTGTTGCGCGCGAAGGGAAGGCCTCGACCAGTTTTATCCAGCGTCATCTACAAATTGGATATAACCGCGCCGCGCGCATCATCGAGGAAATGGAAAAACAAGGCGTTGTCTCGCCTGCGAACGCAACAGGAAAGCGCACAGTTTTTGTGCAGGATTTTAGTGATGTTTAAACGATATATATTTGCAGCAATTTTAATGGGGCTGCTGTTGCAGCCTCGCTTTGTATTGGCGGGGGATCCAGCAGATTTTCAACCAGAAGTGCAAAAGGCTGAGAGCTATTTGGATACAATGACGACCGCGAAGGCACGCTTTGTTCAAACCGCGCATAATGGCATGCAATTGGTTGGAACGTTCTTTTTGGATCGCCCCGGTAAGTTGCGCTTTGAATATGATGACCCGATCGAAGATTTTGTTATGGCCGATGGGTATTTTATTTATTTCTATGACTCTGAGCTTGGCGAGCAAATGAATATGCCGATTGGTCAAAGTCTGGCCGATTTTATTTTGCGTAAAGAGATCAGTTTTTCAGATGATGTGATTGTATCGGATGTATCGCGTGCGCATGATTTGTTGCAAGTGAAGTTGGTACAAAAATCTGATCCAGAATCTGGAACGTTGATTTTAGGTTTTCGTGAGGAGCCTTTTGCGCTTAAGAAGTGGCGCGTTGTTGATGCGCAAAATTTGATTACCGAGGTTGAGCTGTTTTATCTGGAAACAGGTATTGAACTGGATCAAGATATGTTCCGTTATAGCAAGCCAGACGAGGAGCGCTCGTATAATGAGTAATCGTTATGGTCCTTTGGAGCAGATGATTAAGATGCTGTCATCATTGCCAGGGCTGGGGCAGCGTTCGGCGCGCCGAATTGCTCTGCATTTGCTATCCAAGCGCAGCAGTTTAATGGTTCCGCTGGCTAATATGTTGTTGCAGGCGGCGCATGATATTACTGAATGCGAAATTTGTGGCAATTTGGATGCGCATAATCCGTGTAATATTTGTCAGTCAGCCAAGCGTGATACTAGCAGTATTTGCGTTGTCGCACAGGTGAGCGATCTTTGGGCGATTGAGCGTACGCAAAGTTTTCGCGGCACGTATCATGTTTTGGGTGGGTTGCTCAGTGCGCTGGATGGTATTGGACCGCAGGATTTACGCATCGAAGGATTGTTGCGCCGCGCCGAGGATGAGAATTTGCAAGAGATTATCCTAGCGCTTAGCGCGACAGTGGATGGCCAGTCGACTGCGCATTATATTTCAGATCATCTGGATCAAAACCGTTTAAAGGTAACGCGCCTTGCGCATGGGGTTCCCGTCGGCGGGGAGCTTGATTATCTTGATGACGGTACGATTACGACGGCTTTGAAATCCAGAAGCGTTAATTAGATCCCTTATTCTTTTTCTGATATGTATACGTTGCCATTGATGTCGGCGGCAAGAACGGCGATGTGGCTGGCGTGTCCTGTTTTGTCACCGCCAATTGCGATGTCGTAATATAATCCAGCAGGGAAATAATGGTCTGCATTTGTGCATGTGATGCTCTCATCGCCGAGCGCAATAAAGATAGGGACTTCGCTATAGATGCTGATGATGCGCGTGTCGTCATTTAATGCGATCGCGTTTGTTGCAGGCGCGGATGTTGTCGCGGCAATGGTGTGTGCGCCGCCATTTCTTAGGCGCATGGCAGGGATGGGGTTGTTGTCCACATCGGTGGGCAGTAATGTTGGCATTGTAATATCCTTTCTTGATACGAAAAACGCCGCCCTGCATTTCTGCAAAGCGGCGCTTTATTGCTATTTTGATATTTTATGCCAGTATTTCAGTGATAAGTCAAGGAATAATTTCCTATTATTGTCTATGTGTGAAAATGAAAGCGGCGTTTTTTGTGGTGATGCATGATGCCTGTTGCAAAACCTAGATAGGCCATAAGGGTCATATATAAGAATTGTTGTGGCAGGTGCAACGCACTTGGCAATAATAACGACACAGGTGCGATTATCATCACAATGACGGTTGTGGCGGAAGTCATATATTGCGCCCGTTTTTTGATCAGCAATAAATGATGCAGCATGAGTAACCCCCAGCCTGCGGCGTATATCAAACATGGTAATAAGCCGTGTGAGAGCAATAACAATGATAGAATATTACTATCAGTTGGTGCGATGCTCTGTGCGATGTCATAGCGCACACCAATTACGTTTATGTTTTGGTTTGACCATTGTAGGGTAATATCACCATGCGATGTGATGATCAGATAGGCGATTTGTATCACCGCAATGATTGCGATGGTGATGGTGAATGTTTTGATGTGGCGTTTGCGTTGCCCCATGAATTGAAAGGCCACAAACACTGCGCCCACCATCATGTTGACGATAAATTGCCATATGAGGTCGAGCGTATTTGGCGCGCCAATCAAATGTGTATCAATGTTATATTGCGCAAGAAGTGTTTTGATGTCGTTGAGTAACGGTGTTGCCGCAATGGTTTCTGTGGTATTTTGTGTCCACCAAAACAGCATCGCGCATTGATATATCGCCAGACTGACCAGCCATAAAAGCAATAATGTATTGGGCGCGGGGTTAAGGCGGCGCAGTTTGTTTTGTTTGCGCTGTGACGGCAGGTACCCAAGCGCCGTTGAAAGTGTTGGGTCTGATTTTTTATTGGCGGCGCTGTTCGTCTGTATGATGGTAAAACATCCATATAACAATAAGATTGCTGCGATGCAGGCGAGTAAGCCTAAGCGCCCGTAATTTTTCGGCGCGATATTGGGCAAATTATTTGTAACCCCCAAAATGCGATCTTGTTGACTGGCGGGGATGTAGTTGCTTTGCGTGAAATAGTGCCATGATGCGCGGCTTAGCGGTGCAAGGGCAATGGCCTGTTTGCCCGCATCATCAGGTGATTGTGTGTGCATAATGGTTTGCGCCATTTGATCGTGGGAGCGAATTAAGCCTAGTGATAGGCCGCATATCAACAAAGTGAGGCTGATTGCGAGGGCGCATAAAAGTGCGTATGAAAGATGCGTTTTATTGGTCACGTTGTATAGATATGCTGAAAATTAGTTTTTGTCACTATCTTCGTAGTATTCAACTGTCGAAGCATATCCATAGCGAGCTTGTCTAACCACGTCAACATTGGTCAAAATTGTCGCCATTTTTACGTTGAGGTCTTTGAATTGTTTGGTTCCGATGCTAAGCGTTGGCGCAGTCGTTTCACCCCACTTTACAGTGTAAAGCGTCAGGTCAGCATAAGTCGCAAGAGCGCGTGCATCAGATACGGCGAGGCAAGCTGGCGTGTCGAGGATAATCAAATCATAATAATCTTCGAGCTTTTCTAGTAAAGTTTGCATCTTATCTGATGTGATGAGATCCATTGCGCTGCTAGGGACTGAGCGTGCATAAATGATATCCAGTCCTGTTGATGGGTCTTTTTTGATGACATCTTGCAAATCGGCTTTGCCAGATAGGTATTCGACAATTGAAAGCTCGTTTTTATGGCCCATAAAGCGGTGAATGTTAGGGCGGCGCAGGTCGCAATCAATCAAGATTACACGCTTGCCAGATTTTGCGGCAGATGTGCTGATCCATGTGCTGATTGTGGTTTTACCTTCACCGGATAGAGATGAGGTGACGTTGATGATTTTTGGTTTTTTCGGGCCTTGCAGGTTAATGGCCATGCGCAGTGTACGAATAGATTCTGCAACCATTGATGTTGGGTTTTTGACTAAATAACTGCTTAGGCGTTCGCCTTTTTGCGGCGATACCGCAGGGATGAGACCAAAGCAAGGCAAGCCAGTAATCTGTTCGATGTGGCCTGTTGAATGGATGCTGAGGTTTGTTTTTTCGCGGATGATTGCAATGATAATGCCGATCGAGAATGCCAAGAACGTGCCTAAAATGACGATAAGGCGTTTGTTCGGTGCGATTGCATATAGAGGGGGCACTGCGTAAGAAATGACGTTAAGCTCTTCGTTGCCGAGCTCTTCTAAATTAATTTGCTGCATGGCCTGAATTGTTTTCAGGTACATTTGCGTTTTGCTTTCGATGTGGCGTTCAATTTCATTGATGGCCATAATCTCTTCAAGGTTTTCTAATGTCTCTTTAGAAATGCTATCGATTTCAGTTTTGATGTTGTCGATGAGCTTTGTTTTTTGTGCATAGTTCGTTTGCAGGTGTGCAATAATGGTATCGATTTCTTCGTGAATAGTGCGGGTCAGCGCATTAATTTCAGACTTTGTCTTAATGATCGTGGGATGTTTGTTGCCGTAACGCGTTGCGTAATCAGACAGTTTTTGTTTGAGTTTTATTTTTTCCGCGTTTAGGCGCTGAATGCTGGGCGCGTTGTTGATCGCTTGTATTTTGTGCATTTGGCTGTAGTCGCCATTTGCGGCAGTAATCAATTCGATGCTGGCTTCGAGGTCTGCATTTTCATTGCGTAGCTTTAGAATTTGTGCATTGAGCGTAGAGATTTTTTCTTCGTTTAATGCGCCCCAGCGTCCTTCGGACATGCCGCTTTGTTCGCGCTTGTGAACAACGTTGCGCTGCGCGTCTTTGATTTCGCCGTCAAGTTTGCTGATTTGCATTTCTAGCCAAGATTTGACTTTTTCCGATGCATTTTTCTGGCTGAGGCTTCTGTAATCCGCATAAACATCTGTGACAGTGTTGGCGTATAGGGCGGCTTTTTCAGGGCTGTCTGCGATATATTCAATGCGCACGATTGAGGAGCCAGGAATAATTTTTAAAGATAGTGATTCTAAAAATCTTGTGATGGCGCGTTCTTGTGCGGCTTCTTCCGGCGATAGGCTTTGAATATTTGTGTCCTTGCCTTGTACTGCGAAGGATTTAAAGCGTGAGAAGGGCACGTTCACGGCTTTTTGTGAAAAGCGCGTTGCTGAGGCTCCTTGTGAAATGTTGAGGCGATCAATGACTTGGCGGATCATATCACGTGAGCGAATAACCTCGACCTCTGATAGGACATATGATGAATTAAATTTATTACCGCGAAATGAGAGCAGTACAAATGCGGAAGGGATGTTTGTGCTGGATTGTTGCTCAAGCGATATAAGTGCGTGAGCTTTGTATTTTGGTTGCAGTGATAAGGCGGCAAAGATAGATAGTGCAATGCCCATCAATGTGATGATGATGATTGTGCCCTTGTGACGCCAGAAAATATTGATCAATCCACTGATGTCGATATCAAGTTGATCTGGCGCAGTGTCTGCTTGCCAGTGGGATGCGCTTCCAGTGATGTGAGCTGTGTTTGCCGTCATGGATATAGCCTAAAAAAAGCGCTCCTCGATCAGGAGGATATCACCAGGTGAGATCGCTGCGTTGGTTTGTATTTTCTGGTAGTCGTTGTCTTGTGGTGTGCGCATTAATTTGAACTGCTTACGCTTTGCGCGGTATGTGAAACCACCAGCCATCGCAACAGCGCCCATCGCGGTCAGGTCGCCCTGATATTCGTATTGTCCGGGGTTTTTGACTTCGCCCATGATGTAAAACGAGCGATGCTCTGCGATTTCAAGGCTGACATCAGGGTTGATTAAATAGCCTTGTGACAGCTTGCTTTCGATGAGATCTTTTGCATTTTCAGGTGTTTGTCCTGCGATATGAACAATGCCGATAAGGGGCATGTTGATTGTGCCGTTGGCTTGGACTTGAAACTGGCCAGAAAGCTCTGGTTCGTTGAAAACATGAATGTTGAGCATGTCATTGACGCCCAAGAAATATTCGGTGCCAGCCATATAGGCCGTGATTTCCGAGCGCGCAGCACTGTTTCCTGCGGCAAAAAATGGAATTGCCAGCAGTCCAGATAGGACAAAAAATGTAACTCGTATGACGCTGCGGTGTACAGAAAACATAGGGTTTCAATATATTAGAATTAAAAAATGCATGCATGAGCGCGCAAAGATAGCGCACTGCGAATGGCTTGATTCTATTATATATTTGCCCCTGATACAAACGGAAAAGTGTTTGTGTGTCTTGGTTTTATAGTTTTTTTTCTGGAACGGCGAGTTTTTCGTACTTTAATTCCCCGCTCGGGATCGAAACGAGTGAAACGCGCAGTCCCATTGGCGTTGGTGCGGCTTCTTGCAGGGATGGCGTGTTCGCCAGCGTATCGGCAAAACGTTTTGCGGCTTCGATCGGTTCTTGCGGGGTTTTGGGCATCTGCAAAAGCAGTGAAAATGCATGGTTTTTCACTTGTCCGATAATATCGCTTTGGCGGCGAATATCGACCAGTGTTTTAGACAGTAATGCGACGGCATATTCAACGACATAATTGCCGCCCAGATTGAAAAGCTCTTGGTAATTTTCAAGTGAGATGGTGAGGATGGAGCTCATCTCGGAGTAGCGGTTTCCGCGGTCAAGCGCCGATAAAAAGAGCTGATTAAAGGCGGAGCGTGCAATAATGCCCCCTGCGCTGGGGAAGTCGATATTGTTATTGCCGATTGTGGCAATCAATTCTTGCAGGCGTTTTGCGTTGTTGATTGTGTCGCGCAGCGCATCCCACGTGATGTTGTCGCTGTCGATGATGTTATTTGCGCCTGCATTGTCTTCTGTGCTGGCGGCGATATCTTTGCTCAGCTCGTTTATATAGATATATCCAGTGCTGGCGCGGCGAATTGTTGCAATTGTATGGCGCTTTTCGTTGATATCGCCCTGAATAGGCAGGAACACAATGTCAAAGCTTTCCTGATTGAGGCGATCCATTGCGTCTTGCGGCGTATCGCAAACCGTGATGCCGTATCCTTTTTCAGAGATCATCTGCCCGATATCGGACGTATTGTGCGCGTTTGAGGAAACAATAAGAATTTTCATGGTGCTGACATTTTTACCTGTGTTTGTGCCATTGTCCATGAAAATGATAGTCATGAAAAGGTTAAATTTTATTGAAAGCCATTTTGGCAGTTAAGTTTCCTTTGACAAGGCATTAGGCGTTCGGTATTTCATAGCCTCGATTTTATCGCCCCGTGCCCAGGTGGAGGAATTGGTAGACGCGCTAGCTTCAGGTGCTAGTTCTCGTAAGGGAGTGAAGGTTCAAGTCCTTTCCTGGGCACCATTCTTATTTTTTGATCTGAGATACCCCCTAAAGCCTTGAAAGGTAAGGTTAATTGGGGTGTTCGATACATGCCTTTTCGATCCCATACCAGCCTCTCGGAAAACACCAGCTTACAGACATTTCTTTTTCCATCTAATCGCTCGGAAGCCCACAAGCCATAAGGGTTTTCAAGAAACTGCATTGCGGTTCGATACATTTGCTCAAATGAGCGTTCAGGCTTGCTGTTTTGCTCTATTTTTTCCTGAAGAAAGAGCTTTTGCCTCTCCAGTTTCTCCAGTCGTTTTTCGTAGGCTTTGACGATTTTATCGTTCGTGGCATCGACAATACGATCTAGGATGCTCTCTACGTCTTTCTCGATAGCGTCCAGCTCTTCCCACAGTGCCTGCTGGCGCACTTGAACGGATAGCGCCTTGTGGCTCCACAATTGCTTGAACATCTTGCTGGCAGCCTCAAAAACCTCCGTTGAGGGGGTGATTTCTCTGAGGAGCTTGTCGAATTCGCCCTCCAGTACATCTCTTCGGATGGACTTACCCTTGTATTGGCACTTTCTGTTTTGGCACAGGTAATACGGATGGAGTTTGCCGCTTCGGCTTTTCGACCAGCCAGAGGTTAAAGAGTTGCCGCACTCGCAGGCGACAGCCCCACGCAAAGGAAAGTCCTTGCTCAGGTCTTTACGCGCTGGTGCATGGCTTCTGCCTTCCAGCTTTTCCTGTATCTGGCAGAAGGTCTGATAAGAAATCATCCCTTCATGCCTTCCTTTGCGCATGGATACGCCCCAAGGCTCGTATACAATCATCGAAGCGTAAAGAGGATTGGTAAGAATTTCTTTCGCTTTGCTGTTGCCAATACGGCCACTTTTCATTTTTGGAAACAGGGGTTCATTTTCCAAAAAGTAACGCACCTCCTGAGCAGTCTGGAAGCGACCGGAGGCATAGCCGATCATGGCCTCAGCAATGATGGAGGCGATAGGCTCATCTTTCACAAGCAGCTTGCCATGAACCTTGTCCTTAACAAATTTAAAGCCTGTGGGTGCGATGAAGGCATGATAACCAGCCTCTAGCCGTGCTTTGGTTTTCTGCTGGGTTTGTCGTGCATTGGACTCACGTTCATATTCGCCCGCCGCCACAGTGATTGACTGCTGGAAACGGCCTTCCGGCGTTTTTTCAAACACGAAGTTGGGGGACATTGGCTGGGCATTGTACTTATCCAGCTCTCGGATCAGCCCCCAGTAGAAATACACATCCCGTGAGAAGCGTTTGATGTCGTCAAAAATGACCACGTAGTTTCTTGAGCGGTTGCGCTTCAGATAATCTAAAAGCTGTGTCATGGCGGGACGTTTGCTGAAATCACCACCACCAGTGACATCGTCATGGAATACCTTATCAACGTAAAAGCCATTGAGTTCAGCGAATTGACGAACTCTGTGTTCCTGGCTTTCTAGGCCATGGCCTTCATGCTTTTGCTTAGGGTCGGAGATTCTACAGTACAGTAGAGCGTGTGGTTGTTCGGTCATAGTCACTCCTTTTCTATAATGCTTTAATGTTTGTATAACGACTTATTGTTGTCTTTGCACGATTTTTCAAACAGCTCAGGCAAGACAATATGGGTTACATCGACGCCCCAGCCCATATCCACCATCGTGGACATGATCTTCCAGAGCATTGAGAGCAACTCGCTTGCCTCTTCATCAGTCAGCGCCAATCCCTCCAAATCATCGCGGTAATCATCAATGTTCATTTCTAATGGCGGCAGCGCTTTCAGGTTGCCACTATCAGAGGTATGGGTGTGGTTCTCAGTTATCATGAAACTCTCCTTTCGTTATGGTTATCTCTTTTATGGCTCGTAATTCAGTGTTTCTAAGGTCTCGGTAAAGCTGTCATCCAGTGATTGCCGTTCTTGCCGTTGCTGTTCGCGCAGCGCCTGAAGTTCTGCTTGTAAGGCTTGCCGTCTTTCTAGCTGCGCCTTGATGAGCTTTTCTTTTTCTTGCCTGTCTCGCAACTCTGCGGCGTACGCCTCCTGCTCGTTTTGCTGATGTTGCTTCTTGGATCGTCCACTCAGAAAATCCCACAGCCCCAATAGACCTTTACGAATTTTGCTTTGTCTTGCCTGTTGTTCCTGTTGTGATCGAACCTCTTGCTGTTGTTTGAGTGCTTGTCGGGCTTCGCGGTGAGTTTGCTGCATAGCCTTACGCTTATCGGATAAAGGCTTGCGGGAAAATTCATGCGTAAGCTGCAATTCCTCAGAAAACTGACGGTACAGTTCAATATGGTTGGAGGCAATCTTGGCTTTGACGGTCTCCACCGATGGCAAAACTTCGGTATCGCCAAGTTTTGCTTTTAACTCCTTGGTTTTGATGCTGAGCGAGCGTGACAGTGAATAAACTTCACCGCGCCAATCCAGTGCAACATAGCCGCGCCTGTCACCCTTGGCGATGAAGAACCCTTTTTCTGTCATGGCATGTTCAAAGCTGGCTTTGTTGTCTGACGCTTTCCAGCATTGCTGCATGGCGTTTTTGATCTCACGCGGATCAATCTTGTGGCGCTTGGCTTGCTGCCACTCAGCCAGCGTGAAGTTGCGCGGATCACTCAGCTCTTTTGAGATAAAGCCTTTGGGCAAATCCCAGCCATGTTCGATGTAAAGCTCTTTAGCGATACCATTTAAGCGCTGCTTAAAATACGGCAGTTTGATGGCCTTCATTTCTTGGCCATCAATCCGTGACCAGACCGCATGACAGTGGCGTCTCCCTTCTTTCTCATGAAAGACGATGCAGCGCGGCTGGCCTTTGATGTTCAGCTCTTCTTCAATGCGGCTAATCGCATCTTCAAAATCATCAACACTGACACTTTCATGCTGCGGAGGATTGAGCGACAGTGAAAACATGAACTTTTTACACTGTGTGCCTTTGGCAATGGCCTGCATTTCTTTGAAGGCATCCACCACGTCATCACTGATAAAGCCCTTTAACTCATGCACGGTCACATGCTCGTTTTCATCGTTGAGCAAGTGATAGGCAAGCTGGGTTGCGCCGCTGCGTTGTGATGCCTTTAAAATCATGCTTTCAGCCCTAACTGGTGTATCAATGTCTGACGTATCCACAGCACCATGTGATATGTTTCATCAATACGGTGCGCGGTATCGGGAGTAACAATCAGCGTTCCCATATTGACGCTTTTGGTAAGCTGGTTCAGGTTATTGGGTATCCGAGATTCCCCCAGAACAGAAATCATCTGACTAAGGTCACGGTCACTGACACGTTTAACCGCTGCTTTTTGTTTTGGTGTGATGAGCGCAGCATCGTTAAATAATATGTAACGTACCCAATCAGACTCACTCATCTTTGCCGCCTGCGATTGTTGTTTAACAAATGCACGCTGCCATGCAGTAAGCCGGAGTGACATAATTGAATCGAAATTCATACTGTCGCCTTTGCCTTAATCGTTATTCGCGGTGGTATCGGGCTGGCATCACCAGCCCGAAAACCTGACGTGCTATCTCCGTTATCAGTGCAGTGCATTACCATTAGCGGGCTTAGCCATGCTCGCAAACGCTTGCAGTGGCACACCTTCATCTTTTCTCTTTCGGCGAACGATATAGCTGCCGTCGGCGATTTCGAGATAGGCAATGCCTTTCAATATGCCCTCGATATGAACACGGCCTGCCGGAATTTCGATGGTTTGACCATCAACATCAATCGGCTCATACACACCGTATTCGTCATCGCCTTTTCTTGGTTTGAGCAATTCGTAGTCATCATTAAACATGCTTTATTTCTCCTAAAGGTTGTTGCTGTTTACCCTTCTATTTGAGGGTAAAAATCGTGAATTAAGTGTTAATAATCAATAGCTTGACTTGCGGCCTCCTTGTCTAAGGAGGCATCGTTAAAAATTCACTAATTACAATTTATGATTGAATGCGTGCGTATGATCTGCCGCCTTCAACTCATCGCGGTTTTGTTCTTTGCTGCGCAGTTTTTTAAGCTCATTTCGCAAGCTTTCCTGTGCTTGTCGCAGTGAGTGTTCTCCTTGTTTGAGTTGTGACTGCTGTTTTTGAAACAGCTCCGTATGCACTTGTGCTTCTATGCCGTTATCAGGCGTGAACGTCAGTTGCAGCGCAGGCTTGGCTAGGCTGGCTCGCAATGCGTCCAGCTCGGCTCGTGTCACTGTCATAAGGCAACTCCTATAGCGGCACAGCTAAGAAGCTGGCTCCGGCCTGCTGAAAATATTGCCCCCATGCTTTGCGCAGGAGGCTCGTTTCTTGATCCAAACGGCCAGCCCCCACGCCGAACATAAAGACCTCACAGCCACGGATGTTCACAAACTCACTGGGCGCAGGCAGTGCCTGCTTACCTGACAGCAAGTGATTGGGGTTCACGTATTCGGAAGCCTCAATACCATCGGTAATAATCAGGATGGTGTGTTGGTCTTTGCTGCAATCCACGGAATTGCGGTTAAACCATGCCAGCACATTGGTACTGCCTTGGGGTTTCAGTGTTTTAGGCAAAGACATGAGATAACCTGCAACAGCCCCTGCAACTTTTTTCTGGTTGTGTCGGCTCACTTGCAGAGCCTTCACTTCAAAGTTATCGGTGCTTTGTAATGAGCCAAAGGTTTGCAGTTTTACTGTGTCGTGTTGCTTTAGCTGACTGATCAACTGCACCGCGAAGGTCGCGGCACGTTTATTAAAGGCGGTATCAATCAACATGGGGTTGGATAGACTGGCATCGATTAAGATATGCAGGTCTTTCGCCGCGACGGGCGTGCAGACCGACATAGTTAAAATGAATAAAGTTATTGCTTTCTGAAAGTGATTCATAAGAATTCTCCTGTTAAACCAAGTGCTTCAAAATATCTTTGCGTTTAATGGATTGAATGGGTTTGATGGCTCTCTCTAGCGCCGTGACGTTGATTTGATCTGGTGGCAACAGGCCTTCAGGCCGTTGCTGGTATTTGCTTTGATTGATGAGCTGAACGGTGGGGGCTAGGCCATCCTGAATGCTGATCAGCACTTCATCAGCCAAGGCTTCGCGGATATCTTCATCGTCTTGAGTAATCAGATTGTCAATGTGCTCTTGTAGGGCATCGTAGTCTGCATAAGCTTGCTGATAGTCTTGCATATCACGGTTATCCAGCTTAGCTGCCTGAGAAATACGCAGGTATTTTTCAGCCAGAATTTCTACTTTGGACAATGCAAAATGCGCGACAAAGACAGAGACTATGGCAAGCGAGCCAATGCCTACGGAGAACAGAATGCCTGCCAGTGGTGTTAAGGTCGTGGTCATGACCTGATCCAATGCGCTGTCCGGTTCAGGGTTGAGCATGGCCTCCAGTGATATCTCTGTGCTGGCAGACATTAGCATTTCGCCCAAGCCGTTGTTGTAAAGCGTCACGACAATCAGAACGCCAATGCCTAGCAGGTAGACCGGAATCAGAATAGCGGCGGCTCGATTTACGAACCGGATCACCGGATGCTGAGCGTTTTTATGGCCGATAAAATGCACCGCCAGCACCAGAATCAAACTGGCAAACGCCATAATCCAAGGCTTCCACACGCTATCGCTGGAGCCAAAGGTCATATCAAACGTGGCATAAACTATCTTGGCTTCAAAAGCGATCACGAGCAGTGCAATTAAGGCGCAGACAGCTAGCCCCACTTTGATCGAGGTTATTTGTTGCGCCTCGGCCATGCTCGGTTGGCGCAGTGCTTCTAATGTCGTCTGCACCGGCTGATTAAAGATGGTATGGGTCATAGTCTTATTCCTCATGATGTTGCAGGGTGTGTTGATAGGCGTACATATCAAATGCCTTGCTGCTGGCATTGGCTTGATACTGGTGGCGCTGATACATAGCGCTGGCCGACGCTTCGCCGCGCGCGATGCATTGCTTCTGCTGGGCAAGCAGCGCGTTGATCTGCTCTTTCTTTTCCCGCTGCCGCTCCAAGTACAGGCTCTTTAGCAGCGATAGATCAGGAATCTGGTGCGCGGCTACGGCTTGTTTGATATGCGTCAGTGCTTGGCTGGTGTTTGGGTTATCAGTGGTTTGCATTGGTCTGTTCTCCTCATTCATGTATGGATTCATTATTTCCTGAAATCCGGTTGCTAAAGCCTCGTAGATGCCTCGCGACTACCGCTTGAAAAGTGATTTGGGATTGAAGATCAGGCGGCTGATACGCCGTAAAATAGGTTCACGATGATCGGGGTCTGGGGCATAGGACGTGACGGGCAGCTCACTGAAGTAAGGCGCGATCTTTAAGCGCAAGGCGCGTGCGCCCGCGCGTATAGCAATAAGATTGCCTGTATCCGGTGATAAGAAGCGCTTCACTTGATCCGGCGTCATCACATCGCTCTCGCGGTATGACTTCTTGCCTGAGCGGGGATCAATGTCGATATGAGTGCGCTTACCTAATGCTTGGCTGACATAGTTGTAATTATCGGGGTGGTTGGTGGCCATGAAGAGCACCACATCGGCGTTACCCTCAAAGCTGCCATAGGTCTGAGGGTAGGATGCCTTCATACCCTCGCGATCCTGTGCAATGGCCACCACAGACAGGCCGTATGAGCGTGCTACAGGCAACGCAACTTCCAATGTGGCGTTGTGACCCATCGCCTGAACTTCATCAATGACAAACAGGCACTGGCCTTTCTTTTTAGGGACAGATTCAAAGGTATAAGAAACAAAGTTGGTATAGACGCGAAACAGTGGTTTCAGCTCTTCCCGCAATGACAGTACCGGCGCGACAAACGCAAACACCACATCATCTCGTGATTTCGCATTACTCAAAGGCCTTGTGGTCGCAGACAGCAAAAATTTCACCGATGGCAACGCCATCCATTTAAGTTGCTCCAGCAAGGTCGCAACCAGAGAGCCTTTGGTATCACCACTGGCATTGATAAAAGCACTGGCCGAAGAACTTACCGCCCCCTGAAAGGCAGGGTTCTCCAGCAGTTCCTTATCCAAAAGCTGCCTTGCCTCTTTAGGCGTGCTTTCTATGGCTCCGTCATTGTTAAAGACGCGGTAGCCATGTACGGCCAGCTCATAAACAAACAGCAGCGTGTGGCAATCGTCTTCATGGGCAGAGAGCACGTGCAAAATTAAGCCTGTCAGATAGCCGCGGGCTGTATCCGCGAAGAAGGGGGTTTTAGTTTGAGCAGGCGTCATAATCAGGCTTTCAGACAGGCGTTGCGCCCACTTAACAGCGCTATCATCGCCTTCACGCTGCATAGCAGCCTTGATATCATCCAGTGGGTTCCACTGCGCAGAACGCTCAGGCTCGTGCGGACGAAACACAATCCACTCACGCTTATCAGCCTGCGCCAAGGCATTCGTGATCTGCCCTTTAGGATCAACAATGCAGGCACTGCCACGCCAGAGTGCCAGCATGGTGATGATCCATGTCGTTTTACCCGCGCCGGTCATGGCGTACACCATGATATGGCGCTGAATGCGCGCACCTACTGGCTGTATCAGCCCAAACCCTGCCCACCATACGCGCCCAATCAAGACCGTCGAGGGCGTATAAAGCTGAGTCATGATGGCCAGCGTGCTTGCAAAACCGGCGGTGGCATACTGACCAAACCGGAAAACAGTCTCTTTCCAGCGACCAACCTGCATTATCAGGCGATAAATAGACCGCCAGTAAGGCAAAGCACTGGGTAGTGCTGCGTAGAGAGTGGGGTTATAGAGGCCAAAGGCGCGAAGCAACCGCAGCAGCAATACTTTCACAACAAAGCAGGTGAAGGCGTAGGTCAGCCCCATGATGACGGCTAACCCGACAATCTCCTCGGGCGACATTGACTGCAATGTCGCAATGAGTTCGGCCAACTCGGGGATAGACTGAATAAGAGATGATGACGTGTTCATATCAGCCACCATTCCCGTAGTGGCCGAAGATACGGCGCTGTATAACGCCAATGATCAGTTTGGCGATATGCGCCCAGAACATGAAGGCAACCACGCCAACGATGATCACTCGCCAGATATGTGGCAGCTGCTCCAGCTCTATACCAAAGAGCATGAGGACAAGCCGAACAATCCATTCGGCTGGCCAGAGAGCAATAGATTGAATTGATGGCATACAACCTCCAAAGCTTACTGTGAACAGTAGAGCGCTCGTTAAGAGCGCTTGGTTTTGGTGGTTAATGCATCAAACTCAGAAATGATGGTGTCGATCCAATCCCCAGCGTCAAATACTGAGACCTCGACATCTCCGCTGAAGTATTCAAAGGCATTGAAAACAATGTCTTCATTGTGGAACACTGTTACCTGACTGATAGCATTTGACACAACATTGATGGTGATATTGTCAGATAGCTCAATAGACAATGTGGCGTTGTCTATGTATTCGCCCAGCTCGGCAAGATGCTCGCAGGCATTAAAAATTACGCGCTCTAATGTGTTGTTAGTCGTCATTTCTATCTCCCGTTTTATTTAGAAAATCAACGATAGATAGGATGATAATATTGACCCGTAATGCCTCTGCCTCGCGGGTGCCTCGCGTTGTACACATACGCCAACAAGGGCTTGCCGTAATCACGAAGCTAGGAAAAAAATTGTGACGAACTATTCACAAAAGAAAGTTGATATGCTCAGAAATGCTATTGTTAGCATTCAAAAAAATGGTTCTTCCGATAACGGGAAAGATGAGCTTTCATATAATTCATTGGGAACGAAGATCGAAAGATCATATCTCAAATTCAAGAACGCTCCATGGAAGCTCCAAAAACCTGAAAATATAAATCTTCCTGATGAAATATTTGTCTCAGCATCACCAAATGGAAATCGTTTAGACAAGTTAAGAAAGTTTGCTACAGGAAAGCAGCGAAGTATGGATGACCTTCATCTTTTTTCGCTGCTAATATTCTTAACAGATGACGAGACTAAATATTCATCATTCGATATAGAAGCATTTAATGCAGGAGATGATGATTTAACACTCCCCAGCCTTTTAGCTAAGGTATTAAGTCCAATAGGAAGCAGCTCAATTTATTACCATAAGCTGGCGGGGAAATATGTTGGAGAGCGAATAATAAACGATATCCATTCAATATACACCCTTAACCTAGAGAAGACTGTCAATCCTTGTGTGTTAAAATGTAAACTCAAAGAAACAGAAGACGGATTAACAATTGACTACTCTGGATGGTCTATTTTCACTGAACATGACTCATTAATACTCTTCTTGAAATCTGAGGATGAAGTTGCGCCTAGGGTTTTAATTTCGAATTCCTGCATGACTGAATTTTATAGCGATAATGCAGAAGTTAATCATGCATTTATATGTTCTGATTTCGATGAAATGGAAGAAATTGATGGATTTTGGGGGACATTTGCACAACTCAATAGTTGGCTAAATGAAAATTCCAGCTTATCTAAAGACGCTATGATTAAATTTATAAAATCATAATTTTATTGACATAACACATTAATTGTCTTAAAGGGTATCGTCAAAGATGAATAGAAAATACTTATTGGAGCACCTGAGGAAGGTTCGATCAGAAGAGATTATGTCTTTAACATTGTCTCTTTATAGAGTTTTACTGAAACGGAAATTAGGTGGTCAAAGATTAGTATCTTCTCCTCAAATTGAAAAAGAATTAGCTTCAAGGGAAGTAAGAAAATTTCTTAGTGGACTAAAAGGCCCACTAAGGTTAGAGCAAGAAAGGAATGGCGCAATGCCTATTGAAATCAACCCAAATGAGGACACTGAAAAACAACTATTCAAACTCGGCGTCAGGTTCACTAAAGCGGCAAGAGGACGCGGTCCTGATCGCGGTCTGGATCGAAAGAAATTTATTGATGAATATATTGCTGCCGGGTTAGATGTCAATTTCCAAGAACCCAGAAGAAAAATGACTGCACTACATTACTTGGCTTATCACGGAGATGAGGAGTGTGCTGAGAAAATCATGAATACTGGAAAAGTAAACTACCTACTTGGTGATGTTTTTCACCGGCTATCATTTGACATGGCATCAGGAAAATATAGCAAACCAGAAAATGATAATCTGCGACAAACCCTAATGAAAAAAGTAGAGGAGCAAATACTCAGCGAAGGTTATGCTGACTGGGCGGAATGGTCTCGGACTGAGGGCACACCAAGATATGAAGCACGCAAGAAATTCATCGAAAAATTTGAATCGCTAGGCTGAACTTCGATAGACTAACACTATCTTTTAACCGTTCTCCACCAATAGGGTGACTTTATGGAATGGAATACCTTAAGTATCATTGAGCATGTACAGCGTGAATGTTTGAAAAGAGATGGAATTCCAGAGAAAGAATGGTTAAGAGGAACAGCTGATAGATGGTCAACCACAAAGTACCAAGATAAGACCATCTTATCTGCCATGATGCTCCAATACGATGAACTGTCCGAGCAGATTGTTAATAGCTTTAACAATTCTGATGACTCTGAGCGAGTTAAAAAAATTTTAGATGAAACGGTGTTCGCTACAGCAAACATATATCCATTAAACGGTATTTGTTTTCATGATAGCGAAGAACGATACGGGGTATTATTCCAAGAGGGATTAAGGTTCTGGCCTTTAGTAATGGCAGTGTTTGCACATACTGCCTTATTCGACGATGACAATACCAAAACCAGCAAGGGATTTCTGATTATAAAAGCAATGGGTTTCTATTCCATTGAGGGGCTCATTTCATTGATTATCAAAGATCTGACGTCTCCTTTTACACTATATCCCGTAGGACTCTACAACTACTTTGAGGAGAGCGATGAAACAACAAAACTTAGAATACATTGGATAATCAAAGGGCTTCATGGGTTTGTACTTTCCCATGAGCTTGCCCATATAGCCCACGGACATGTAAAAGCCGATGACTCATTGATTGATTCAATGCCTCCACCTCCATCAAGCTATATGAAATATGCACTTGAGGAAGCAAATAACTCTTTGAAGGAGATGAAGGACTCGGGCGAGTTCTACTTTCATATCAATAAATACAGCTCACACCATGGCTATACACTAAAAAAATCAAAAGAGAACTCCAAGTATTATCAGCTTAGCGATGTTACGCCAGAGTTAAAGGATAACGTGAAACGCCAGCAAGTAGAAACGCACGCTGATAGGATTGCCATTCAGTCGATGTGGAACATGCTAATCCAAAATGGCTACGATGATGACATAGTTTTTTGCCATTTCATTGGCGTTGCTTGTTTTTTTTGGTATCAAGAATACCTCGAAAGAGTTCAGGCTATTATCGTAACCAAAAATGAAAATGCTTCTCCATCTATATTCCCTAACACGCTTTTGGCCCAGAATATTTTCGAGCGGCAAGATCACCCAGCCCCACTTACAAGATTTGAGAGAGCGGTAAATATCATATCCAATTCTTCTACGTCCGAGAATATTGATGCTGCAAAGTTATTAAAGGATATATGGGAAGATGTTTCTATCATGTTTAGTGGTGCGTGGGATCAATATGTACCTCAATATCTAAAAACAAGGATCGAGCAGGAGGATATCAATCTGCATAGCAAGTGGTTTGATGATATACCTTTTCCAGAAGATGTAGAGCTTAATGTATTGGGGCTAATAGGAGCTAGACGCTACTTTGCTTCATAGCTACAACAAGCGAACAAACCGCTCTCTTCATCAGTGAGTAAGAAGCCCGCGTGATAATCTTGACCAGTGAGAGAACCCATTCACTTACCACCGGCATTGAACAGAGCTGCGCACTGCAAGATGTCCCTGTGTAATACAAATGCAAGCAATTGATTACAAAGGGAATCTTGGCAAGGGAACCCACTGGCGTGTTCCCGTTGCATCCCTCCGGCCTGATACCGATACAGCATTGAGCTTTTCGGTATCACAAAACGTATCGCCGTTTCACCACTCGCAGGGGTTTGGAGATCTGCCTCTCCATCCTGCACCCAACCATGCATGAACAACTATTCGTTCAATCACCAATCATGGAGCGTTCCTGCTCCCCGATACCCCTTGACCATTTCATGGAGACCAAAGAGCGTATTCCAGCCCTTTGGAAACCTGAACCACCCCTGCGCGGATTGGATGCCGTCACCATAATGTGGCTTATAGGCCTTCAATAGTTATCAAGGGTACATTTATGGTTGTGGACTGGACAATTTTCTCATACCTTACCCTATAGTCTCGTAATGGGTGAAACTATGTCCGATGAAATACTGACCTTGAAAGAGGTCGCCGAATACCTCAAATTGGCAGAGAAAACCGCATACCGACTGGCCGCAGAAGGCAAATTGCCCGGTTTCAAAGTGGGTGGCAGTTGGCGCTTTAAGCGAGAGGATGTTTTGCAATGGATAGAAGAACAAAAGAAGAGAGCAGAGTGAATGACCAATAACGAAGAACAACAGTTTTTAGCAGAGCTTGATAAAAAACTCTGGAATGCTGCGGATAAGCTACGCTCTACCCTCGATGCATCTCAGTACAAACATACCGTGCTTGGCCTTGTTTTCTTAAAATACGTTTCAGACGCATTCAAAATTAGACAAGATGAGCTTACAGAACAGTTCAAGAATCCCGACCACGATTATTACTTAGACCCGGAAGATTTTGGCGGCGAAGATTCAGAAGAATATGCTGAAGAGTTAAAAGTCGAGCTTGAGCAACGAGATTATTACGCTGAAGTAAACGTATTCTGGGTGCCAGCCGCAGCGCGGTGGCAATTCTTGCAAGACAACAATAAAACCGTTATTGGCGGTGCGGAACTAAAACTGCCTGATGGCACTACTAAAAAATTTAGCTCTGTGGGGCATCTAATCGACAACGCCCTAGAGCAAATTGAAGCGGATAACCAAAAGCTAAAAGGTGTACTAAACAAGCTATACACCCGCTTGCAAATCGATCAAGCCAAGCTAGGCGAACTTATCGATCTAATCGCAACGATCCCATTCAACCATGCCAGCCTGAACTCCAAAGATATTCTTGGGCACGTATATGAGTATATGCTCGGCCAGTTCGCCTTGGCAGAAGGTAAAAAAGGTGGGCAGTATTATACGCCTAAATCTATTGTTAGTTTGATCGTCCAGATGCTTGAACCCTTTAAGGGGCGGGTATACGACCCAGCCATGGGTTCTGGTGGTTTCTTTGTTCAGTCTGAGCACTTTATCAATGCCCATAAAGGCAAGATTGGTGATGTTTCTATTTATGGGCAGGAGTACAACCACACGACATGGCAGCTAGCCGCCATGAATATGGCTATCCGCGGAATTGATTTTAATTTCGGTAAAGAGCCTGCCAACACTTACACCAACGATCAGCACCCAGACTTGCGCGCTGATTACGTGATGGCTAATCCGCCTTTCAACATGAAAGAGTGGGATACAGGCGTCAGTGAAAACGACCCTCGCTGGAAATACGGAACACCTCCTTCAGGCAATGCTAACTTCGCATGGCTCCAGCACATGCTCTATCACCTTGCCCCTAATGGTGCGATGGGGTTGTTGCTATCAAATGGTTCGATGAGTTCTAACACAAATAATGAAGGTGCAATCCGTAAAAATCTGATTGAAGAAGATTTAATCGAATGTATGGTTGCGCTGCCGGGGCAGCTCTTCACCAATACACAAATTCCCGCCTGTATCTGGTTTCTAACCAAAAACAAGGGTGCTCGCACTGCGGCTAGTGGCAGGCAGCTACGTGATCGTAAAGGCGAAGTGTTGTTTATCGATGCACGAAATCTAGGTTATATGAAAGACCGAGTATTACGTGACTTTACCGTAGAAGATTTGAATAAAGTGACCAATGCTTTTCACAATTGGCAGATGGGCGAAGATTATGAGGATGCTGCTGGTTTTGTTAAATCGGCAAAGCTTGACGAAATTCAAAAACATGAACATGTCCTTACGCCCGGTCGCTATGTTGGATCTGTTGATGCAGAAGAAGATAGCGAACTCTTTGCCGACAAAATAGCACGGTTAACGGCACAATTAAAAGAGGAGTTTGAAGAGTCCGACCGCCTAGAAGCTGAGATAAAAAATAACTTGGTGAGGTTGGGTTTCGATGTCTGAATGGAAAACATGCACTTTAAACGAAATTGTTGATTTTGGAAATGGTAAAGCTCGCCCAAAGACCGAAGGAAATATCGCTATATATGGTGGTAACGGTGTTCTGGGTTTTTCAGGCGATTCTAATTACTCTGGTGAAACTATAATAATTGGGCGCGTGGGAGCTTACTGTGGGGCTACTTATTACGAAAGTGATCCAATTTGGGTATCTGATAATGCTCTGTCGGCTAAGGCGAAAGAAGGTTTTATACCAAAGTATGCGTATTATGTTTTAAAAAGCAAAAATTTAAATCAGTACGCCCAAGGCTCTAGTCACCCACTTCTAACACAAGGCCTTTTAAATAAAATTGATGCTTATGTGACCACTAATCAAGATATACAAAAAAAGATAGTTTCGATAATTGGCGGGCTCGAAGAAAAAATAGCAGTCAATAAGCAAACAATCCAAACGTTAGAAAATATAGCTCAAGCAATCTTCAAAAGCTGGTTCGTGGATTTTGATCCTACCTGTGCCAAAGTTGCGGCTAGGGAAAATGGTCAAGACCCTGAGCTTGCTGCTATGGCCGCGATCGCAGGTAAAGAGGTTGATGATTTGAACAGCCTAGGTAGTGAACAGATCGAAAAACTCAAATCCACCGCCGCACTTTTCCCTGATAATCTTATCGATTCTGAACTTGGTCAAATACCAGAAGGGTGGGAAATTAAGCCAATAAACGATTGGGGGGATGTTGTATGTGGGAAAACCCCACCCAAGAAAGACCCCGGTAACTACGGTGGTGGCATTCCATTTATTAAAATTCCTGATATGCACGGCAACGTTTTTGTAACTAGGACAAGTGACTCTTTAACGTTGAAAGGTTCGGATACGCAGAAGAAGAAACAAATTCCAAAAGGTAGTGTTTGTGTTAGCTGTATAGCGACTGTGGGGCAAGTAGTTATTTCGTCAGAAACAAGTCACACTAATCAACAAATAAACTCTATTGTTCCTCATGATGAATCCTTTACGCCGTTCCTTTACTTTTCCATGTTGGAGAAAAATAAGCTGCTCCATGATTTAGCAAGCGGTGGCAGTGCTACCCTAAATTTGAATACAGGTAACTTCTCAAAAGTATTACTAACCTATCCCGGTGAAGATTTGTTGGCGAAATATTCAGATGTTGTTTCGCCACAACTAGAAGGAATCCTAGAGTTGGCTAGACAGACGATTTCGCTTTCTAATATACGCGACTCGTTATTACCTAAATTGCTCTCAGGTGAGCTGGAGGTAGCAAGTGCCAATTGAAAAGGTCAAAAAAAGCGCGGAGCTAATTAAGCAGGTTGAAGTCTTTCTTGAAAATGGCTTTAAGGATAATGAGGAGTTTAATGAAGTTTTAGACGGCGGCGACTTAATTCAGATTCGAAGTCTGCAAGACCACGATCAAACATACGAATATAAAGCCAGTGAAGTGCTCTACTGGGTGGATCGCACAGTTTATTTAGATGAACTGGATAATTGGAATGGTGTTCAGCTAAAAGAAGTTCACTCTGATGCAATCAGTTATATCGATGAAAGCAATCAAGAAGCTGTCTTCAGTGATCTAGTTAATCTTATTCGAAGAAGGAAAGTTGCTCCGTTTGTGGGGGCAGGTATTTCGGCTGCTGCTGGGTATCCCGGCTGGGGTAGCACACTTCGCGATTTGGGGCTAAAGCTAACAGAAGTCGATGATACAGAAGTAGAGCAGTTGTTAGCGAATGAAGATTACCTTTCCCTTGCTCAAAAACTATCTGAGGCATCATCAAGCCAGCTCGAAAATCATGTAAGAACTACCTTTCGCGTAAAGGCAACAATCGAAACCGACCGCAGTCATATTCCTAAAGTAATTCAGTTACTTCCTCGCTTATGTTATGGAGCAATGGTTACTACAAACTTCGATACACTCATTGAAGATTGGTTTAAATCTAAGGGCGCTCCAGAATTCGATGGTTTCCTTCTTGGCTTACAGCAAAATAGTAATTTTGTTCAAAAGTTACTGAAAGGTGATAGATGTCTGCTTAAGCTGCATGGGGATGCAAGTCAGCCTGACACTTATGTTTTTACCGAAGACCAATACAAACAAGGTTATGGTGAGGCTGAAGTTGATTTTCGCCTACAGCTCCCGAAAGCGCTACGCCAAGTCTATGTCAGTCATTCATTGTTATTTCTTGGTTGTTCTTTAGCACAAGACAAAACAATGGATTTGTTTAAGCAGGTAAAAGACGAGGGACAATTTGTAATACCAGAACATTTTGCTTTGCTATCCGAGCCTAAAAAAGAAGATGGTGAAATTAACCAGCAAGTTAAACAGCAGACAGAAGACCGATTATATGGAATAGGTATTCGTCCTATTTGGTATTCCGGCGATGACAATCATGCGATGTTGGTCAAGTTGCTTGAACTGGCGGTAGAGGTAGCAGAAAACCGAGTTGGGCTAGGAGGATAAGATGCGCAAAGGGATGATCCTATTGATAACAAAGACTAGAACTGTGAGCCAGCCATGATTACTGAAGATCAACTAGAACAACTCTGCCTCGATTGGTTTCAGGAAATTGGATACGACTATATCTGTGGTTATGACGTGGCTCCAGATGGAGTTAGCCCAGAACGAAGCGATTATCGCCAGATAGTTCTGGGTGCGAGATTGCTTGAATGTCTAGTAAGAATTAATCCGCATATTCCAGTTTCTACGCTTGAGCAAGTTGCTCTTCAGGTTGCTAAGCCAGAAACTCCAATACTGATCAAGAACAATAAAGCCTTTCATCAGATGTTGCTGGAAGGTGTGAAGGTTGATTACAAAGACGATAACGGGGAAGAAAAGCATGATTATGCTCGCCTTGTTGATTTTGACAATTTGCAGAACAACCAGTTTTTGGTGGTAAACCAGTTCACGCTCATCGGCAGTAAAGGTAATCGTCGCCCAGATGTCATTGTCTTTATCAATGGTTTGCCGCTGGCGGTATTGGAGCTTAAAAACCCTGCGGATAATAAAGCTGATATCTGGTCAGCTTATCAACAAATTCAAACTTACAAGGACGAAATTCCTGATCTGTTTGCCTTTAATGAGGCGCTTATCATTAGTGATGGGCTTAACGCTCGCGTTGGTTCGCTGACAGCCAATAAAGAGCGTTTCATGGCATGGCGTACCGTTAGTAATGAGCATGATAGACCTCTATTTGAATATGCTTTGGAAACATTGATTAGGGGCTTTTTTAAACCAGATTTATTTTTGGATTATATTCGCCACTTCATTCTGTTTGAGCAAGCAGGTGACGTTACCATCAAGAAAATTGCAGGCTATCACCAATTTCATGCCGTGCGTGAAGCGGTACGAGCCACGGTTATCGCTTCTCAAACCGAGGATGGAATTGCTGAGCCACGAGCTAACTATGCTAATAAAGTAGTTCCCGGCTCTGGTAAGGCTGGAGTTGTTTGGCATACGCAGGGCTCTGGTAAATCTATCTCCATGGTGTGCTATGCGGGTAAATTGCTCGCTCAACCTGAAATGAACAATCCTACAATTGTGGTAGTCACAGATCGTAACGATCTCGATGGTCAGCTCTATGACACTTTCGGTATGGCCGCTGAAACACTCAAACAAACGCCAGTGCAAGCTGAAGACCGTGATGATTTGCGAGACATTTTATCTTCTCGGCAATCTGGCGGAATTATCTTCACAACAGTTCAGAAGTTCGCTTTACTGGGGGATGAAACGTCTCACCCTGTTTTAAGCGAACGGAAAAACATCGTTGTGGTGAGCGATGAAGCGCACCGCAGTCAGTATGGCGACAAAGCCAAATTCAATGCCAAAACAGGTAAGTACACATTTGGTTATTCAAAACATATGCGAGATGCGTTACCCGCAGCCTCCTTTATCGGCTTTACGGGAACACCGATAGACTCTGCTGATAAAGATACCAGAGCGGTATTTGGTGATTATGTGTCTATCTATGATATTCAGGATGCCGTTGATGATGGAGCTACGGTTCCTATTTATTACGAGTCTAGGTTGGCAAAGTTGAATATCAACGAAGCAGAAATGGAAGCCCTCAATGATGAAGTTGATGAGGTCATTGAAGATGAAGAAGACGTAGCAGCAAGGGAAAACACAAAATCTAAATGGGCGGCATTAGAAAAATTAGTTGGTAGCGAACCTCGTATTGCCTTAGTTGGAAATGACTTGGTTGAGCATTTTGAAAACCGTATTGCAACCATGCCCGGTAAAGCTATGGCTGTTTGTATGAGCAGAGAAATCTGTGTTGATTTATACGATGCGATAGTCGCCATAAGGCCTGAATGGCATGACCCTGACCCAATGAAGGGAGCTATTAAGATCGTGATGACGGGAGCAGCTTCAGACAAAGAAAAGCTGCAACCGCATATCTACAATAAAGAAACTAAAAAGCTGTTTGAAAAGCGTTTTAAGGATGTAAACGATCCTCTGCAAATCGTAATAGTGCGAGATATGTGGCTAACGGGGTTTGATGCACCTAACTGCCACACGATGTATATCGACAAGCCGATGAAAGGCCATAACCTAATGCAGGCCATAGCGCGTGTTAACCGAGTGTTTAAAGATAAACCCGGTGGGCTGGTTGTGGATTACATTGGTATTGCCAACGAATTAAAGCAGGCACTAAAAACCTACACGGGTTCAAACGGGAAAGGTAAACCAACACACGATACCCATGAAGCCTACGCTATCCTTTTAGAAAAAATGGATGTTGTTAGAAGCATGTTCCATGGGTTCGACTACAGCGGTTATGAAGAGAATGCATTGCAGCTTTTGCCCGGTGCAATGAACCATATTCTTGGTCTAAAGGGTAAAAACGATGAATTAGATGGCAAAAAACGCTTTCTAGACGTGATGGCGGCAATTAGCAAAGCTTACACACTTTGCGGAACCATGGATGAGGTAGAACCCTACAAGAAAGAAATTGCATTCCTTAGTGCGGTTAAGAATGCTATCAGCAAGTTCACCACTATTGATAAACGCCGCTCTGACGAAGAGAAAAACTCAGCACTGAAACAGATAATTGACAATGCTGTTATTGCCGATGGTGTCGATGACATCTTTAATTTAGTCGGACTTGATAAGCCAAATATTGGCCTGCTGTCTCCAGAATTTATGGAAGACGTAGCCAATATGAAGGAGAAGAATCTAGCTGTTGATTTGTTAGAGCGCTTATTGCGTGACGAAGTTAAAGCTCGGATGAAAACAGATGTGGTTTCTGAAAAGAAGTATTCAGAACGTATTCAGGAGACATTGCGTAAGTATCACAATAGAGCGATTGAAACGGCACAGGTTATCGAAGAGCTAATCAAGATGGCCAAAGAAATGGCCGAAGATGAAGAACTTGCCGCGAACTCTGGCTTAAACACTGATGAAATTGCTTTTTACAGAGCGCTTATTCAAAACGAGTCTGCTGTTAGAGAGCTAGGTGATAATAATCTTCGTGAACTGGCTAAACACGTAACCAACCAATTGAGAAAAAGTACGACCGTTGATTGGCAAGTGCGTGATAGCGTACGAGCGAAATTGCGTAATCTTGTACGTCGAGCGCTTCGAAAGTGGAAGTATCCGCCGGACAAAGCTGATGAGGCAATTGAGTTGTGTTTAAAGCAGGCGGAAGCATTGAGTGAGCATTGGAGTGCTGAGAAGTGAGCGCGAGTTACCCTACAAAGATTTTCTTAGCTATGAAGAGTGGCAACCTATGCGCTTTCAAAGATTGTAGAAAATCACTCACATCTGATGGAGAAAAATCTGAACCCGCCTTGATTGGCGAGGCTGCGCACATATACGGTGAAAATGCTGGAACTGACAAGAAGAAGCCGTCAGCTAGATATCGAGCGGATATGTCTGACGACGAGCGTAATCATTACAACAATCTTATTTATCTATGTCCCACCTGTCACACTAAGATAGATAAACAGGAGGATGATTTTCCTGCTGATATGTTGTTCCAAGTCAAAGCGGAGCATGAGCAATGGGTAGAGGAACAGCTAGATGTTGGTATGTCCGACGTTAGCTTTGCTGAACTTGAAGTGGCTGCAAAGGCAATTGCTTCTGGTAATCATGTGAAAGACGGTGATTTAACAGTAATACCGCCAGAAGATAAGCTAGCGAAGAATAATTTAACATCCATTTCTCGCTCATATATTTCAATGGGATTAAGTAGGAGCTCCGAGGTAACCAGTTTCTTGGCGCAAATGTCGCAAATTGACGATGATTATCCCGTGAGATTAAAAGATGGCTTCAGTGACAAATACTTAGAGCTTTCAGCAAATTTGAACGGTGATGAATTATTTATGGCTATGCTGAATTTTGCCCAGAATGGATTCTCAGATTTCAAACAGCAGGCTGCAAGTTTGGCATTACTGAGCCATCTATTCCACCTTTGCGAGGTGTTCGAAAAATGATCTTGCCAAGCAAATACGTTCAAGAAAAAGAGTCACTGTTAGGTTTGGGAGCAATTGTCCTTCGGTTTCTCAAAAAAGATATGCCGCTATCTGAGTTGTGGGAATGCTCTAAGGAAAATCTTGATTCAATCAATTTTGAGCGTTTTGTTCTGGTTCTTGACCTGCTATTTGTTATGGGGCTGGTTGCTGTTGATGGTCAGATGGTGAAAAGGACTGAGCCATGATAAACCGTATATATGCCAACGATAAGCGATTTAAAGCTATTGAGCTTAAGGCTGGGCTAAATGTAATCGTCGCCGATCGCCAAAAGGAATCTGATGACAAAGATTCTAGAAATGGTGTAGGGAAAACTACGTTAATCAACATTATTCATTACTGTTTAGGTGCTGACCTTAATAGGAAGTTGTTGCCTGTTGATGAAATTGAGGACTGGACGTTTTATTGCGATATCGATCTTTCAGGCAGCAATATCGTGATTTCACGGGCAATTTCTAATGCAGGAGTTATTGAGGTCGTCGGAGATACTTCTAATTTACCTATTGCCCCTGAGGTCGATGAAAAAACGGGTGTGGTATTTTATAAACTTTCGGAATGGAAGAAGTTGTTGGGTATTTGTCTTTTTGGTTTGAAGTCAGCTACCGAAAGCAAGTATACCCCCACTTTCCGAGGACTTATTCCTTACTTCGTTAGGGTCGGAATGGATGCTTACAGCAGTCCATTTTCTTATTTCAGAAACCAAAAATCATGGCAGGTGCAGGTTTCTAATGCCTTCCTTTTAGGATTGAACTGGAAGCATGCTACTGATTCACAAATCCTAAAAGATAAA
>Ga0256829_1000291_pt1 | contig 56684 bp, 83 predicted proteins | sample 131447metaG_FD_185979 | JGI IMG/M metagenome (GOLD analysis project Ga0256829, IMG submission 185979) | Hydrothermal vent microbial communities from Lau Basin, Pacific Ocean - 131-447 | ecosystem: Environmental > Aquatic > Marine > Hydrothermal vents | place: Pacific Ocean: Lau Basin | collected...
AAAATTTTCATGCAATAATTGTGATAAATCATTTTCTAATACAGGAAAATATTTAAGTTCTAATTCAGCTTTTAACATCTTTTCAAAATTAAAAATTATAAGTTTGGTTAACTTAATCCCCCCCCCTTCAAAAAACTAACTACTTAATTGCCCAATGATATCATTGATATCACTGATAATTGTTTGTTGTTCAGTTGTTGTCAAAATCTGATTAAAATTCAAAGAAAATTGATTATTGGCATATTTACCAAAATTACCAATTTGAGTTGAATTTTTACTAACTGAACCATCAATTCTCTTTACAGTTGTTCCTTCTTTTTGAACAGAAATTGAATACATAAAATCTCCGTCATTAGTGGTATATAACGTTGTACTCGTTACATTACCTTTTTTTAGAACTAAACTCATAACTTACTCCTTTCTTTTTGTTTGGGGTGAACCACCACCCACAGATTTAACATCATTTTCAATCTTTTTTCCTGTTTTGAAAATTTTCTTCCAATTTCCAAGGACAATGCCAATTACAAAACCGACAATCAATCCAATAATCAAACTTTCCATAATACTTTAATTTTTAGTTAAACAATTAATTACTAACTATTTGGAAACGTATGGTCAAGTATAATATAACTTGTTCCACTTGTTCCCGCTCTCATACTTACTACTATTCTTCTATTTGTTGTTGAACCAATTCCACAGGCACCTAAACCTTTGTTATCAATTGTTGTTGAAGCATCATTATCTAACGTTACTAAATCAGCCCAATCACCAAGCTGGGAATCATTTGTTCCATCAGAATTAGTCCAATAAGTATCAACTTTCATTTGAAAATCTGTACTATCACCAGCAGAATTATTTTGAACATAAACATCACCAGAAACAAAATTATTACTATCAATACTAAGGTTACTAATACTTGCATTGAATATTGGAGGAACATAAGGAATATCAACACTTAAAAATTGATTTGTTGGAATATTCACCCAGGTACTACCATCTGCCGACATAGCTCCTTTCACAGTATATGTTTGACTTGTATATACATTCACAGAAATATTAATATAATCATATGTTTGGGTACTCAAATCCTTCTGTACATATGTAACTATATTTCCTGCACTATCTTCAATCCAAATTTTACTATACTGAAAACTTGTTCCTGATAACGCTTTGAATGCCTTACTTGCAACAGCTTGTACTACCGCTGTAGATGTAGAACTTCCATCAGGTTGCCCGTATACCTCTCCACTACTTTCATCTTTCAACACCAATCCACATGGTGATGAATGAGCGTACCAGCGAAACTCACCCATTTGATATGGAGCAGCACCATCAGGACAAAATTGTGCACAAAAATTAACAGTTGAAACCAATTCCAAATCCCCTTCTTTTCTAAGATTACTTCCGATAGCATTTCCTATCAATGTCATATCTATATGGTCACCCCCCAATGAATGATATACAATTGCCGAAACAGTTGCTGTCCCAGAAATACTTCCATTTGCATCATGTGCTGTCCAAGCCACCGGAAAACTACAAGTGCTATCAGAAGCTGGATTGTCAGGCAACAGTGAAAGCGTTCCATCTTTAGAGCAACCAACATAGACATTTGTAGAATCCGGGTCTGGCAAACTAATAGAATCTATTGTATAACCGGAATCAACATAGAACATAGTTGCATCAATTACAAATGCCACACCACCTGTTGAAATTATATCCCCTATTTTTCTTAATGTTGCCATGATTAATTTTTATATTTTTTCAATTCATTTTCCAATTCACTTATCCTTTGTTCCAATTGTTTTATTTTCGCTTCATGTTCCTGTTCACCAGCTATCAGCAGCGGCACAAACGAAACATAATCAATGCTCAAATAATCATCATATAGCGGATGAACAAACTCAGGTGCAATTGCCTGTACTTCCTGTGCTATCAAACCATAATTCAATCGGTTATCTTTTGCCGGGTTAAGTTCTTTTGCCAGACCATTCCAGTAATGCGTTACCGGTCTGAATTGGCCTATAAGTTGATTTGCATTTGTGATAGTTTGAACATTTTCTTTTAGGCGAATATCGGAGGCCGTCCATGCCGTTACTTCACCTGTTGCTGTTACATTCCCTGCAAAGTACCCATTTCCATTAACAGCAAGTTTGTTTCCTGATGTTGGGTCGGAGGTGTAACCAAGAAAAGTGTTACCATCTATTATAGCCCCACCTTCCGTTCTTAATATCCCCGCAGAATTGCGATATAAGAATGTATCAGATGAAGCATTATTATTTGTAACAGAGGAAAATGAAAACTTATAATCAGACGGAACCCTTATTTCTTTTACGGCATCCGATATATTTAATCCGATAACTCCTGATTCCCAAAATGAAAAATTTGTATCATTAGCACTAAAACCAGTGTCCGAATAAGAAGTAAAAGCAATCCCCGGCCCATCAGTAGCTATCACGCTACCATTCGGAAACCGAACTTGAGTAGGAAATGCACCCGCAATATCCAACAAGGCTGCCGGCGTCGTCCCAATCCCTACTTTAACCCCATCCGTATAAACAGGACTATTAACCAGACTTCCAGAAGATTTGTAAGGTAAGTAGCCTGTTGTTAAGTTTGTTGGGGTTATTGAACCAGTAGTGATTGAAGTAGCCCCCGTAATTGAGCCAGCGAGTGTTAAGTTTTTGGCTGACCAATCGACTGTTGTGAGATTAGATGTTCCAGAAGTATATATTTCTGTCCAGTCTGACCAACCCTGACAACAATCTCTTAAACTTCTTACATACAAAGGAGTTTTGTTTGTATTACTCCAATTTGCAGCAATTTCAAATGCTTTTCCTGAATTATTAACAGATAATGTTATATCATATTTAGTTGGTCTTATAGAATCCGGATTATTATAACCCGTATAAATTGCGATTCCTTTATAAATTTTTTGTGTTCTATCTCCACTACTTGTTGGGTCTGATGGTACATACAAAACATCGCTGCCTAAAATAGATACTGGTTGGTCAGAAAGACTATTATAACTAACGCCCAAACCATTAACATAAGATTGTGTTACTTTTGCTGCAACCCTCGCATCAGTATAGTACAAATTTGTTGAACCTTCAGATACCTCATCAGTTGTATAACTTGGTTTTGTTGCAGCCTTAGCCCAAGCATATACATCCGATGCTGGTAATGTAGTAGGATAAGCTGGTAATCCATAACCACTTGTTGTTGTTGGATGTGCATCATATCCCCACACCTGACCCGTTGCTGTTCCAAAATCCTTGTTGAAAGCAGTGTTTTTCGTGAAAGCTGGTTCTTTCCCATTCAGTGCTGTTTGTAAGTCTGTCTGGTCTGATAATGTTCCCGTTATATTTCCCCAAATAGCAGCCGTTCCCCCTCCGGCAGTGGTTACCGACACAACACCATTCGCATCTACTGACAATCCAGAACCAATTTGCATGATACCTGTTGAAGTGGTTGTGGCAATTGGAAGTGCATCTAACAAGCTTGCCGGCAATCCAGAGCCATCATCAGCCCATGCCTGAATCTCACCGGTAGCGTATAAGTTACCAGTTACTTTTATGTTTCCATTAGCATCAACGGAAATAGGGCTATTAACAAGACTTCCATTCATGTAAGGTAAGTAGCCCGTTGATAGGTTTGTTGGGGTGATTGAACCTGTTGTAATTGAAGTTGCCCCCGTAATTGTTCCTGCAAGGGTTAGGTTTTGAGCTGCCCAATCAACAGAGGTGAGATTAGCGTTTCCAGAGTGATAGGCATAATACATTGCCCCGCCTGTCCCGTGTTCAAATTGTAAAAATAAATTAGGCGACCGACTCGCATCTACTGTCAATACCATCCCAGTACCAGATTGCTTTCTTAGATAATTATCAGAAAAAAATTGAATACCCAAAGAATCAACTGAAAAAGTCAAATTACCTGTCATCGTATCCCCCGTAACATTCACAAACCTTGAATCTGCATCTGTTTTTGTGTAAGAATCTGTAATACCGTAACCAGACAATGTAGTATGATGCCAATCACCCCAGCCATAAGCAGTATTCCAATTATCTGAATTATCAGTTATTGACGTTCCCCATCCTGTACCTGTACTGACAGGAATGCCGGCAGCAGGAAAAACCATACCACCACCAGCCCCCGAGACAAGTGTTACAAGTCCATTTGCATCCACGGCAAAGTTAGATGCACTGAATTGTGCAATACCGGTGCTGGTTGTACTTGCAATTGGCAACGCATCTAATAACGAGGCAGGTAAGCCAGTCCCATCATCACTCCATGCCTGAATTTCTTTTGTTGCGGCAAAATTACCGTCAAAAAGTAGAGTTCCAGCTGTTGGTATTGAGAAACCAAATTGGTCTAATATTTCCAATACATTTTTCTGTATAGTATTAACATATAATCTATCTAACAAATTACCTTCAGGTATATTATCAGTTGTATAAGTTTGAGGATTCGTACTAACAACTTGATATACATTAGTAGGGTCAAAAGCCTTATAATAGTTTACATTACGAAATGATTTTTCTATTGTAACACCTAATGTAGCCATAATTTATTAACTCCCTGATTCAATCAAATATACTTGAGTATCTGCATCATATTCTTCCAATATAATAGAATACTCATCCATCAAAGGATAGTGATTATATCCAGTTAATAAAAACTTTTTATCATCCTGTTTACTGTCAATCCATTTATCAAAAATTTGAATTCTTTGTATTTCATTTTTTGGAATAATAACATCCGCTGTTATTTTTTGTCTTGGTTGATAATACAGTCTAAATTTTGCAAAAATAAACCATGTAACTATATCACGGACTATTGAACCACCATTAGTCCACTGTGTAGTTCTATCTTGTAAGTAAGAACCAGTTAAAATACCGTTTGAATAATTAATATTTGAAACATCAACAACAGTTAAATCATATTTCTTAACATTATGTACCGAAGAATTAATAAGTGCATTAAAATGATTATCAATATTCTTAACTGGTTGATTTGCCGTAATTAAGACATCACCATATAATTCAGAATAAAAAGTACCAAGTGCACCAGGAACTAACGGAACTTTGTTACTGTCATAAACTTCTGTAATACCTATTCCAAACACCAAATCTTGAATAGTACCAACAACACTTGAGCCTGCCTTACCTATACCTATGTTAATATTCAAAGTATAAGTACCATTTTTCAAATCAAAATCTTTACCTTCAACATGCACCGTATTATAAACAGGTGAACCAGCATCTACCTCCACCAATTCATATTCTCCACTACTTTCATTCTTGATGAAATACATATAACTATTCCAATACTGGCGTAAAGACCAATGAAAATCAAAACTATGTTGTTTAAGAAAATCTGAAGTCCATTGACTATCATTTGTTCCAGTTAAAGGTGCGTATTTCCAAGTAATAGAAATAGTTGTATTCTCATCATTAACAAAAACTTTGAAAGCCGTCCAAAGCCCAATAGAATACCAATCTTTATTCCCATTACAACCAACATCATTCTTCCAAATAGTATTAGTTATGTTATTGAAAGAAGGATAGTTAAGCCATGTAAATAATCCATCTTTTACCCATTCCCGAATATTAGGAATTGGTACACCACTACTTGCAACATCAGGAATATTATCAACATCAAATTTTGGGTCAATTAAATTAAGAAACAAATGATTAGCTGTATCTACATCCACTTTTATATTTGAAACAGCTTTATTCATTCTCAATGTTTGACTTTGTCTTAGAAAAACAAAATCATGTAAATCTATTTGTTCCCGGTTTATGGTAACAATATCAGCTTTTATTTGCCCATCATATATAACACCTGTTGTATATTCAACATAAGAAACAGTATCTTTCCAAAGGTCATCAAATTGTTCAATATACCAGTAACCTTCCTTCCAGTATAAATAACAATTGAAACTTTTTAGAATTTCTTTCAAAATTTCATCATTATGTTTTCTTTTTACATTATCTTCCCAAAATAATTCTGTATTAATTCCATTAACATCGAATAATGTATGCCCAGCTGTAACACTACCGTCTGATAACGAACAATTAACCCTAATATTATAAGAATCTATTTCACTTAATATTGCATCAATCAAGTTAATAAAGCGAATATCTTGTTTTTGATTAATTAGTCCAATAGTCCAATTTTTAAGTTTTGAAAGTTGAGTAGATGCTGTCAAATGTATTACACTATTTTTCAACATTTTTTGTGTAGTAGGAACCTGGTCAATATAACCAGTAAAGATATTACGTTCCATACCACTTGGACCTTCAATATCTAATCGTACCCTGTGAACAGCACCCACTTCAGTCATCAAAGGCAGCAAAGTATAAAAGTCAGAAAAATTATTAATTATTTGAAAAGATAAAGTCTTTCCAAGTATATATGAATCCCAACTATCCCAATGTTGAACTATTTGAAGAGCATTTCTTGATTTAGAAAGTTTAAGATTTGTAACACCCCCTGAATAATATGCTTCATCAATGTATAGATGCCCATATAATCCTTGTCTTGAACCCCACTCAGCCTGATATTTCAAAGCAAATTCACTCATACTAAAAATTCTCCATAAATAAATCTTCTTCTTTCAAAACTCCTACTAATTCTCTTCCTTGTATATGTAATACAACTTCTTTAGTTCCTGTATTTTTGTTAAGATTCAATAATTCCGGTAATTTTTTTAAAGGTATAACTACCTCCCTACTTTGTAACATTGCAGGAAATGAATCATTTGAAAAACCATCAGGAACGATCCCTCCATTTGCCATACGTGCTTTTGCCTTAGCCTTTGGAATTGACGATAAGGCGGCAATAACAGCGGCTACACCCATTACAATAGCGATTAAGTTCATAGGAAACGGTTGTCCTGCCCCTGACTTCACTGCCTTTGAAACAGCAGCACCAGAATCCGCAGCACTTTGTACATTTGCACTTGCAGCGTTTGCGATATTAGCCGCTGTATTACCCATTGTGGCCGCTGTATGTAAGGTTGTTTGTAATGCAGCGGCTTTATGCATCAATCCAAGTAATTTAATCATTCTAATAATTACCGGTAATTTATTCAACACATTAGCTATCCATTGTAACCAACTACCAGCCATACCACCTATTGATGCACCCAAACTATTAAAAGCAGAAGACATTTGATTAATCATTGCTGTTGTTTGATTATATTGCTTCATGGTACCTTGTAACTGACTTAATTTTTCTGAATATTGCTTAATAAGTGTAATTTGTTGTGGCGTAAATATGCCTTTATAATTTTCTAATTGTTGTAAAGCATTACTATATATTTGAATTTGTGCATTAACAAAATTAAATGAATTACCAAATAACTTAACATTTCTTTTGGCAAGTTTAAGTTGTTCAGGGATGTTTGCAAATATTTTTCCTATATCTTGACTTTGTAATTGAGCTTGTAGTTGTTTTATTTGTTCTTTCAAATACTTATAAGAAGCAGCTGTTAACTGCCCTGTTTTTATCCCTTGTTCTAAAGCGTTATTGAATAACTGTAATTTCAACTGAGTTGAATCAAAACCTTTTCCAAGTAAAATTGATATAGCATTGATATGAGCCAATTGAATAGATAAAACATTTAATGGACTTGTTGATTCTTCATATTGTTTAATTAGTTGTTTTTGTTTTGAGATTAATTCTTGCAAAATTCTATTATTAGGTTCAATACCAGACTGTAATAAACTACCTATTGCATCTTTATACGCGTTAATTCTTTGTTTTGTTAAATTAACCTGATTTCCATAGGCTTTTTCAGTATTAGTTAAGATTTTAAGTTTTTGTTGTAATTGGTCATATATTTTACCTTGGGCAACATCTAATACTGCACCATGAATAGTTATTGTTTTTGGTGTTTTATGAAAATCTTTTAATCTTTCATCTACTTTCTTAAGAAAATCTTGTAATTCTTTTATTCTTTGATTATAAGTTTTTATTTCTATTTGTTTTTGTTTATTACTTGTTTCTTGTTGTGTTTTAACTACTTGTTTTTGTATTTTGTCTGTTGTATAAACAATACGATTATACCTTTCAGAATCTAATTTTTTCTCATAATCAGCAACTTTTTGTAAAGCTTCTTTTCTAACAGCTAATTCTTTTATATGTAAATTAGTTTCTTTTTTAATTTGTGTAACAATTTTATTTTTTAGTGCAAGTATCTGCTCTTTATTCATACTTGACAGGACATTAACATAAGATTTCAAACTATTAGTAGCCTCAGTTAGATTCTTAGCTCTTTCAAATTCATCATTCAAACTCTTTTGTGCTATACTTGCTTTTTTAGTATTATTCCAAAAAGTATAAATAACAGTAGCGGCAATACCAGCAACAGCAATCCAAGCAGTTAACGGGTCAGTTAATATGGCAAGTTTAAGTGCATCAAACATTTTTACTAACTTACTGCCAATCATTAATAAACCAGGTAATACGCTTGTAGTCAAAAACCCTAAAACAGTTAAGATAGGACCTAAAACTGCCGTAATTCCTACCGCAATTATAATGAAATGTTGTGTTGAAGCGGATAAACCAGTAAACCAATTAGCAATAGATTGTATTAATTTTGAAAATTTAGTAATGATTGGAATCAAAGCCTTTGACGTAACTTGCCCAAGTTTTGTTAACGCTGTTTGCATTCCTGCAACTGCTACATTCCACTTATGTTGTACTGTATTAGCAACAGCCGCAAAAGCCCTGTCTAAAGTACCTGTATTATCAGACATCCTCTTGAAAATACCAATTGTATTTTGAAGATTGGAACCAACTAAACTTAAAACACCGGTAAGGGCACGTATATTAGGAAATACTTTAGACATTATTGTTGTTCCATATTTTTCACTTAGTTTTCTTAATTCAAGTAATGCAGCAAGTAATCCTTTATCTTTAATAACCTCCCGAAAATGTTCGGCAGAGGTACCCATTTCTTTGAATCCATTTTGTACTTTTGCAAACGAAGTACCCATAGATTCCAATACTTGTTCACTTTTAGTGGTAGGTTTCAAAAATGCAGCCAAAATTTGACGTAATTCCATAGCTGCAGTAGAAGCATGCGTACCGGTCCTGGTCATGGCAGCCATTGCAGCCCCTACCTGATTAAATTTCACACCCATAGCAGAAGCAATAGGTAGTACCATACCCATACTTGCCGCTAACTCTTGCGGTTCAGCCTTACCTTCCCTAACTGTAGCTACTAATGTACTTACAGCCTGTTTTGCCTTTAGATTTGCAGCACCATAAGCATTCATAGCAGAAGTAGCCAAATCAGCAACTGTCTTTACATCACCTAAACCAGCTTGTGCGGCTTCAGCCGAGTATTTTAGAACATTCATAGCATGTTGACCACGTAAACCAGCAGACGTGATAAAAAACATTGCTTTAGCCAATTTTGTTGGACCTTCACCAACAACTGGACCTAACTTGAGAATTTGTTTTTCCCAAACATCTACTTTATCTTTTGCAACACCAACTAAACCATTGATTTTTGCAAGTTCATACTCAAACTTTTTGAATGTTATGAAAGAACCAGCTCCTAAAGCAACAATAGGTAATGTAACATATCTATTAAGATTAGAACCAATTGTTTTGAAACTTGCCCCTAACCTTTTTGAAGAAGCTTCAATACGCGTAAAAGTAGCATTAGCAGTAGCTTCAAACTCCTGCATTTTCTTTTCTGCCTGATATAGTCCAACTGTATTAACACCTAACGTAGCAATTAATGAACCTATATTCATTTATTTTTTTCCTTATTTTTCTTTTGCTTTTGATTAACATTCGCAAGCCCCAACAAAATAGCTTTCATTTCTTCAACTGATTGCGGTTGTTCTTTTTGTTTTTCAATCATTTTTTGTTGTTCTTTACTCCAAATCAATAGAAAATCTCTTGGAGTAGTCAATTTTGTTTCCTTTTTTCCATAAACTTGAATAAACAAATTAGTTATATGTGAAAGTATAACAGATATTCTGTAATCATCCCTCCATTCACCAACTGGGTCTATTTCATCGTATGCAAGTAATTCAGTTAATTGAGTACTGGTTAACTGTTTTAACATTATATCAGGATGAATATAACCAAGTTTTCTTGCCAACCGAAAATAAAATTGTCTTTCCGGCCGGCTAATTAGTTTTTTACCATTTTTTCTTTGACCTGTTCATCCATAGCATTCAATCGCTGGGCTACTTCAATCACCTTTTCCAATTTTGCGGCAGACATCGAATTACTAAGTAATTCAATATCATTTGGTTTCAAAATCAAATTACCTTTTTCATCACAAATAGTTTGCACAGCAAGTTTTGCCCTAAAATCTTTAACGGAACGTTTATACTCCACCACCCCGTTAGGATGTTCAATTTCTTTTAGAAGAGATTGTTCAAAACTATCTCTTTCATGTCCTGTCATTTGCCGAACAAATACAAAATCACCATTTCCCAAGTCTACTTTTTCAATACTTAGGTCATCCCTTTTCAATAATTTTTCCCTGGTTAATAACATAATTTTTTACTTTTTCAAAAAAACACTTGATTAGTGTGTTAATTAGATTTAGGCGGGACTTGCAGAACCACCTGAAGAAACAGCAATATTACCTGTAATCTTAATTTTTACTTCCATTGTAATTGCTTCTGTACCCGTTATATTCAACGGACATTCCGTAACTAATCCTTCAAATTCAACTGCAGTTTGGTCAACATCAGGTAAAACAATTTCATAGTTTTGTGTATCATCACTTTCAAAATCGGCTTTAAACATATCATACCCTTGACGGGTAAAATTCATATTCAAAGTCAAAGTACCACCATCTCGAAAACCAGCTATGAATCGTTTATACCCATCTACAGCATCCAAAGAAGTAGTTTCAATCACTTCCCTTGTAGGTTGAGGTCCTTGAATTGTTTTTACTTCTGCTATATCAGTCCAAGCGGAATTAACCCACTTTTTGAACTTTGTACCTACACCTGTTACTACATCGCTCATAGTTTACTCCTTGTTTATACTTATTATTTCATAATTTACAACAAATACAACTCTATTGTTTTGATCCCATTCCAAAAGAAACGGAAGACTTGTAGCCCGAATAGAATTGTACATCACACCGTTAACTTCAATATTCATTATTTTTGTTAACGTAAAAGAAATCGCCATTGCCAATTGATATCCCTCCAAATACTTGTTATTTCTAACTTGTATTTGTATAGCAGGGGATTGAAAATCAGACTGGTTTAGCGTATAGTCCAGTTTACCCGGTGTATCAAAAATAGTTACGCAATTATCAGGATGAACCGGGGTTCTACCAATAAACAAATTATTAGCAAAACTTAACCCCAAACTGGACTCATTAACCAACATATCTTTTATATCTTCACTTGTCATTTTCTATATTTTTGCATCTTTCTCAATTATTTTTAACATTTTATTGTGATTTCTTTTCAAAGCAGCTTCAAACCATTTTGCACCTGCACCAGGACGCCGAAAATGAGCACCAACCATTTCATGAACATATACAGCATAATTAGCGGAAAAACCCATCACCAATCCTGGTCCTTTAGGCGTTTTAAAAGAACTTACAAACCAACTTGCTCTTAATTTTCCGGTTTTACCTACTGGTATAAGGGGAGGTGTTTTATCCATATCATAACGAATTATACGGGCAGTTTCTTGCATAGCAGTAATAGATTTGAATTCTAACCCTTGTAAAGCGGCATGTAAATTTACATTTACTTCATCAATTCCTTTCAATTGCATAATTACCTCCTATACATATACATACTTAACAAAAGCATTAGTAGCTTTGAATAATGGCGTTTTTTCAATGTTAATTATCCTGAAAGCATTTTCAACCTGTTTGGGGTCTTGCCAATTACTATTCATAGCCTGTAAATCTGCCAATGAACCTAACCACAACCAACCACCTAAATCTAAATCATCCATAACTAAGATTTTGGCTTTACTTGTAACTTGTTCAGCATCTTTATTAACAACAATCTCCATTTTATCTTCCCAACGACAATTTATTTGTTTAATAATTGAAAATACTTCTCCACCATACCCATCCTTCATACCATCACCCCAGTAAACTGCAGATTGTACACAAATACTATTCAAAAACTTTAATATACCTGTTGTAGCCATAATTCAATCCATAATTAGGTGTTTTTATTGCCTTAGAAATCAATCTTTTACCTTCTAATGTTCTCAAAATACCAGTTGTATCAATAACAAGTGCCATTTGTCCGTAAGGAGTTGAATCAAATCCTTTTCCCGATATACCCATATAAGTTATTTCAGCACCGCCAGCACCTTCTTTTTGTGCCATCCTTTCCCGTAAAGATGCTAACAAATGAGCAGCAACATATTTTTCAACTTCTTCTTGAACTGTAATATCAACTGTTACATTAGCTTTAGCATAAGCATTAGTAACCAAAGTAGTAGCTGTATCAATAAAAGATTGAATACTTTTATCACTTGTTGTAATTGAGGAATCAAACAATAATCTTATATCATCCGGTGTAATCATTTACTTTTCTCCTTTCCTGACTAACGGGTCAATAACATTGACAATATCCAAATTCCATTTTAATCCTAACCAATTTAACATTTGATTAACTTGAGAATAATCACCTTCAACCATTCTTTCAGGCCAAACTATTTTTATATCTAAACCAGCCTGAATCATTTCTACCCAATCTTTTTCATACTGATGAACCAACCATAACCACCCTTCAGCTTCATTTTTCAGATTTAATCTTTCCAAATTTTCTTTATTTTTGAAAAGTTTCATATATCCCGTTTTTATACAGGAATTAATTATATCAGAAGTTTTACGTCTAACAATTACCCATTGAGCACTGGGGTACAATTGATTCCAAATTTTCCAAGTAGGTGTTAATAATGAACTTTTTAGAAAAAGTTTTGATTTGTAATGACGTAAAAAACTAAAGTTATTTTCAACATTAATTGGAATAACGTTCAACTGAGGATACAATGTATTCTTTGAGTATTGACTAATCAAACCATTTAAAATATCATGAATTGCTTTACTTTCCAAAAGATTGTTAACTGGTTCTACCGTTTTTACCCCTACAATAGAAAAAATTCTTGCAATAAGGGCAACCCCGCTTCTTTCAGCCCCAGTTAATAAAATCGGTGTACTATTTTTTGTTTTTATGTTCATAATACTTTATTCTGTTCAAAATATCTAAAATCTTGACCAACAATAGTTCTAAAATACTGCAAATTAGAATCAGGCATTCTACAGCCATCTCTATGCCCAATACCAATACCAGGGCGTCCAGGTAATCCTTTTATCCCAACTGAAAGAGGATGTCCATTAGTATAGAATAACTTTTTACTTGTATTCAACCCTTTCCATATATTCATATCAATGAAACCAGTTGATTTTTCAACTAATTTCCTAATTTCTGATAATAATGTTATATCAAAGGCTGTTTGGAAAAGACTTGAATGTTTTGAATTAACATTCAATCTATACTTTCTTTGAGGTATGTTATAATACACCGTATTTGCCTCGCCAACCATCTTGTATTTTTTTAAATAATCCAGCATCTTTTCCAAATAAATTGATGAATAATAATCATCATCCTCAACTATGAATACTTTATCAATAACAAACAAACTAATTATGTCAAACGCCAATAACAAGTTTCTTTTTTGTGTATTCATTCCCGGCTTCCATTCAGGAACCGGATGACGTTTAACCACAATCCAATTCTTACCAAATGGTTCTTCAATAATATTTGAAGTTATTGGTATACAATCATCCACAATAATCCAAAGAACTTTTCCTCGATATGTTTGATTAAGCATCCATTGTTTGCATAACTTCAATTGTTTTGCTCTTCCACCCGTCAATGTAATTATCCCTACCATTTTTCCTTGTACTTAACTCATACATACGCTTAAAATCAATTTTTTCAAACACATTAATATTACTATAAGGATTAACGTTGTAAACGCTTACATCGCTTAATTTTGCTTCATCAGCAATCTTTTGAAAAGGCTTGATATGGATATTAAAAGGTAACACCCTTCTTGCCACTTGTTCATCATGTTCCCTGCGATAAGCATTATGCCAATGTTGATGGTTCTGCTCATCTAAATTCATATCAAAACCTAAAAGAAAAATACGTTTTGCTCCCAAATGAACAGCTAAATCAATCGCGGCCGCACCAGAACTATTATTCCAACAAATCTTTGCAGGATTTGGTGAAATACCTGTAACATGATTTCTATCTTTATCGATATAAATAAAGTTATCATCCTTTGCAACAGTTGAACTACAAGTCATCACATAGTTTGGAAATGCTTCCAATTCTTTTCTGTATTTCAAACCAAAAGTCCTGTCGCCGAAAAACACAATATCAATCCAATTACCAAGTTTAAAAGCAATATTAACACCAATTACATTTTTGTTTCTAAGAAATGACATATATTCCGAAAAAATTGACATTGGTTTTTGATAATTCCTTACAGCCAGTACAACCTCCTTTGGAATATCAAAAATTTTATTAATTGATGAACCACCACCAATAATCCAAACATCTTCACCTTGCCATATTTTCGGGATATATGTCATTACTTTCCCTTTTGAATTTATTAGTTGTTGTTTAATTTTTTTTTATTCAAAATTTCGGCTAATGTTGAATTAGCTTCATCTTCCGGTAAAGCTTGTTTGTTTAAAACATTACCTTTAGAATCAACAATATCATACAAAATAGTGGAACTGGTTGAACTTTCCTCATTCTTAACTATTTTGTATGTAACATCTTCTTTTTGTGTAACTTTTCCTTGGTCTTTTTTACCGGTGATATCTTTTTCAATTTTTTCAAATTCTTTCTTTACCGGTTCTTCAATCAATTCAAACAAATCACGAAAAGCTTCAGGAATTTTTTCAATATCTAACCAAAGGGTTTCTCCTGGCTTAATAATTTTGTTAGGTAAATGAAGACTCCCTCCACCTATTTTACGCCATTTCTTTTCACCAGGTTTTGGTTTATAAGTTTTTGTCCTTTCCATTTTTTTTTCAGATTAAAAATAAAACACTTGATTAGTGTTTCAACGTTATGAGAAAAATTAATTAAGCCAAATGAACAATTCCAGTTTTTCCACTCTGATCAGAACGAATCTGCGGAACTTGAATGGTAATAACTTTGAAATGATTAACAAACTTGCCTTCAGTCTGCCATTGAATATTCTGAATAGGTAAACCACGTACCAAACGAACCACATCACTGGTCATCTGAACAAGTAACACATTGTTTGCCGGCAAAGTATCAATAACTTTGATTCCTTTGATTCCAGAAATCTTTAAAATCCTTTCACGAATGGTCATGTTATTTGCCCCGGTTACTGAATAATCTTCATCAATAATAGTTTCATATGCAGTAGGGATATATAACATCCAAGGACCATAATGCCAAGCATCAATACTTTTTTGTTTCATTTTCCGCACATCTTCTACAATCTGTGCCGGCGTTTTACCTGACTCATCCCAAGCAACAGTCAATGGTACAGGTAATCTATCAGGATAATTAATATATGAAAAAATAGTATTTCTTCCTTTACTATCTTTTGCACCAAAGGAATACTTAGTATCAGTGAATAGCATTTGTTCAAGTTTTACCAAAACTTTACGTCCTGCCCTTTCCACCATTGTAGTATCCAAAGGATTACCAAGTGCCCGACTGGCAGCCAAAACCCTTGCATTGATTTCATAATCTGCATGAATTATTGGAATTGGCAAATAATTGTGTGTATAAACCACCCGGTCATTTTTACCACGTGAAATACCATCCATGGTCAACTCGGCTTCCAAGGCATCACTAACATCATGCCATTCCAATACAGTGGTTCCCATTGCATTTCCAAGGTTATACACCAAACCATTTGCCACCAAATCAGCAACACCACCCAAACGGATTGTTGAAATTTGCTGCAAAGCCCGGTCTAAAGCAACCCATTCAAACCTTTCCAAAGTTGCCCCACCATCATGTACAATCAACTTGTAATGTTTTGGATTACTGGGGTCAGTACCTGTGAAAACAGAAATATAAGATTTCCCTGTTTTCGGGTCATAGAAAGGACGCATCCTTTCAGGAGCAAGTTGTCCATTTGCAGAAAGCATTTGAGCCACTTCCCCATTTACACCATTTCTTGTTATAACATCAACATTTACATTATGTTCCATTTTTCTTCTCCTTTCTTTTTTTTAGATTACGCGAATTTGAATACGTCCTGAATTAGATTCACCGGAAAGGTCAACATTTTCCATTGCCTGTCCAATAATCCAACCACCTGCACTTGCATTATATTTTTTCAAAGTACCATCTCCGGCACTAACCAAAAAATCACCAACAACAACATTTTCACCTGATGCTAAAAATGCGTATACCATATCACCACGTGTAGGTAACCAAACTTGGGCAACATCATCAACAACATATTGGTCATCAATGCCACCTCCCTGTAACTCATCTTCCAAGGCAAACATTAAACCTGCAGGACCACCTTCTACTGTATGCGGTTTAAGCTTGGCATTGGAATCAAATTCCAATAACATACCCGGTATAAAAGCAGTCCCTACCGTATGTTCTTCTTGTACACTCAAATAATCTTTAATTTTTACTGTATTCATAATTTATTCCTTCCTTCATTTTTAATTGTTAATCATTTTATTTTTCATCTTTCTTATCAAAAGAATAACCCACTAACGGAAGTGGTTCTACTTCGGGTTCCTGATTAACTTCAGGTTCAGCAACATTATTGCCCAACAACGAAAAATCCAAACCTTCTCTTTTCTTATTAACAGAAATTGATTTCTGAAGTTTCTGCAATGTTTCAAAAGGCATGTTTTCTAATTCTTCTTTTGACCAAACATTTTCAGTATCAGCCAAAATAGAATTAACAGCCAAAGCTCTTTGAGACTTGTATAATCCCAATCCAAAACGCATTTGTTCTTCAAATTCTTTGGGATTGCTTATACCCAAAGCTTTGTAAGCCTGTTCTTTTGAAATATTCACCTGCATAGGTTTTTTTTCAGGTTCCGGTTTCGGTTTAGGGTCCGGATTTTTCTTTTGAACAACAGGTTGTAGTTTTTCCAATGTTTCAACCTCTAATCCCATCAACCAATCTTTTTCAGCGTCTGTAAATTGAGTAAATTTATTGGCAATCAAACTACTAACCAATTCATCTTTGTTTTTCATACTTTTTTCTCCTTTCGTACTTTTGTTATTAATAATCCCTGATTTCTGCGTAACTATCGGGGTATATGTTACATTTCTTTTTACTTGTACCGGTGTCCCATCTAATACTATCTGAACATTATCATCATCTCCTTCAACATTGTATTTTTGGGAATAAAATTTACTTCCACCTGTTTCAGCATTTCTATTTTCATATATATACTCGTTTGGATACACTTCCAATAACAAATATATCTCATTTTCTGTATCTAACGCATTAACTTTCGTTCTAATAGCATTAACAATATCCATATAATCTTTTTGAGCATTGATTTGTACTGTTGCGTAACCATCAATATTCATTAATTTTGCTTCTTCCAAAACTGTTGGAATTTTAAGTTTTGCATTGAATTCACTATTCAACAATCGATAAGCCCTTCTTCTTGCAGCACTTCTTTGTTCAGCACTTATACCAGTTACCTGGGCACCACGTCCACTAATTACAGCCCTCAATGCATGTTCATTCAATTTACCTGTTTTGGGATTGACAACTGGTAACTTCAAATCACCAAATGTTGGAGCAGTAGAAGACCCAACTAAGAAATGTGAAGCAATTCTTGCCTTTTCTGTTCTGTTTAATTGGTTCCAATTACCATTTACACCAAAATCAGACAAAGTTGGACTTCTCCAAACATCGCTTTCTTTGCCATTGTATTTCAATGCGTTAATAACTAAACTAACATTAACATTCATATTTTCTCCTTTCTTGTTTACCCGGATACCACAACCGTCTTCAATAGAACAAGCTCCTTTATCTTTCGATAACAAAGCCAAATGGTCCGGGCGATGATTTGTTGCAATTGCCGTATAATGTTCACCATTCCAATCACCTTCTTGTGGTATTTCATCTGAAAAAACACCAACAGAAACTTCAATTATTTCACCAGCCCTAATCTTTGTTAATAATTCATTATCAACATTAGAAAGTTTATCAGGATTTATCCAGGCTTCCGCTTTCAACTTATTATCAACAAATTGAGTATTAAAAACAAAACCAACTGCATTATCTTCCAATACTTCAGGAATATTTGCCGAAATATAGTTACCAAACGCATCTTTAGGATGATTAACCACTACTGGTCGGCCATCCCAACTTGCAGGAATCTTGCCCAACTCCTGGGCTGTGTGTAATAATGGTCCATGAGAACCATTATGAACACCTTCAACCATCATAACAACAGGAACAACAATGTAATCTTTTTCTTCAAATTGTTTATTAATTCCCTGATAACTGGTAGTATTTCTATAAATATTTAGATTTTTCATTATAACTCATTTAATTTACCGCAAATTTGCGGTAAATTTGATTACAATACACCATTGTTTTTATACAAACTAACTTAATATTGAAAAACAAAAACAATTTTAACTTTATTTTTTCTTTAATCGATACATAGGTATATGAGCCATTTTTCGAGCTTCTTTTAATTTACCAGCCTTTATTAATCTACCATAAACAAAAGGGTCAGCACTGGCCAAATCAGCTCCAATGTTAAATACCATTTTTCCTGAAGAATCTTGTTCTTCTACAGGTACTTTTTCATATTGTACCTTTTTCTCTGGTTGTTTTGTTCGTTGCATAATTTCTTAAATTTATTTTTATAATACAGTTTGTCTAAAACCAGACGACCCTATTTTTGATTCCCAGCTTTCTAATATAACGCCACCATCTTCTTTTGAAAAAATAGTTAATACTGTACGTAAATCTTTTAAATTGTAGACCCCTGTTTCTCCTATAACTATATACTCACGTTCTTTTATAAATCGACGGGTTAACCAGGAAAATAATTGAGTCGGTGCAAACACTTGATTTATTGGTATTTCTTTTTTAACAACTAATTCGTAATTTAACAATCTTTTTTTTCCTTTATATAGTATAACACCTTTTGACGCCCCAAAATCATCAGCAATTAAATAATTTGAAGAATACCCAACCAAGGTCATATCTTTATAATGCAATAAAGTTCTTGCCATATTACCATTAATTATTTTTAACACATTCTTAGATATTTCCGTACCAACATCTCCACTAATACCTCGATAAAGTGTTATTTTACCAGCCGGAAAAACTCGTTCCAAATATGCTTGTGAAAATGCCCTAAATCTCAAATAAACTTGTTGCATTTCTTCTTCATTTTTAAATTGTTTTTGAACATATTTTTCAACCCATGCAATTCCTTTTCTTTTTGGGTCACTAAATACCATATCTGGTAAATCTTTTTCATATTTTTTAGCCATATAACGAATTAATTGGCCTCCTTTTGATTGAGTGGTTTGACCCCATTGCCCTAACCAATCTTTCCACATACCCTTATCAGGATATATTTCACGAATTTTATATGAAAAATCTTTCAAAGAATGTTCACCATCAATAAAATTATATGGATTATCTTGTTCATTATCAAAAAAAGCTTTTCTAATTAATTGCCAATCTTTTTCATCAGAAATAGAATCAATTTTTGAAGAAAAATCATCATAATACTTCAAAAATTGTTTAGCATTTTGTTCATTAACAAATGAATTATATACTTTTTGAATTGCATCAGGATAATTTGACAAATCAATTTCTGGTCTATTCAATTTTATATTTACTTTTTCTTTTAACTTAACTTGTTGACCTTCAGGTTTCTGTAATACCTTTTTCGTTGGAATTGCCACACATCTACATAATGGATGAGCAGGTATCATATTTTGTATTTGGTTCAAAGTCCAAACACTACCTTCCATACTTGAACATATATCACATACATGAATATCACCAGCTGTTGCCCACTCAGCCTTAACAATAACATTATTTGCCTTCCAATTTTTGTATTCTTGAACCATAGCAATATGATGGGCACGCATTACTTCCGTACGGGCAAGTAATTCAGCCCTTCTTTGTGCCGGAATAAATCTTCCTAAAGTATCTTTAATTGCCAACGTACCCATACCTGTACCATCAATAACAGCAACCAATTTTTTCGCAAGTAAAGTTGTTCCATCGCCATCTATCATTCCTTGTGAAAGCACCTGGGATATTTGATTACTCATTGCACTGGTTATTCCTTTTAATCCTTCAAATGTTCTTGTATACAATACACCCACTACATCCATGTTAAAAGGTGTTGACATAGATGCTTCAACACCACCTGTTTCATTCATACCAGGAACATTATAACCAGCCTTCTTTAATTCATATCGTGCCCTTAACAAACCCCGTTTATAACTATCAGCTATCCATCTATCAGTCCAAGCTTGATTTATACTACCACCAATTCTTTGCATTGTTTTAACCTGTAACAAATCATCATCAATTTGTTTATTCAACCAATTCATGAAATTCTCTACTTTCTGTTGACTGGTAGCAAAATCAAAAGCATGCCAACCCGGGCTACCCGGTAAAACAATAGCCTGTGCAATTAACTGTTTTTTCAAACCAAAAACATCATCCTGAATAATTGCCTTTCGTATAGATGCCTTTAACTTGTAAAACTTTGCATTCATAGCCTTTACAAACGCATTCTGCAAAGGTAAAGTCTTTGAAGGGTCAACGCGTCCATAATAAGTTCTACTTTGTTTAGAAGCATTAATAATCGGTATATCAATAACTTTTTCCATTTTATTATTCTTCTTGTATATTCGGTGGACTTTGTAAACCTGTACCTTGCATCTGTGTAATCTGACTCAATTGTTCTTCTGATAAACCAAGGAAAAACTTCAAAAATGCCTCAGGCGAAACAATACCTTCCGACATTGGTTGTGAAGTATAATCTTTTAATGCAGTAGCCCTTTGAACACCAATGTCAACCCTATCTTTTTCTGACAACAAAAACAAATCTTCCCAAACAATTTCATAACCATTTTTAGGTTCCGGCAAAATACCAAATTTTATCAATCTGTCTAAGAATGGTCGCAAAATCATTTCTGTTGCATAAGTATTTCTCCTGTTTTGAATCAATTCTTTCCATTCTTGTGTATCCTGTGTACTGGCCAATTTAGCCCTTTCACTACCTATCAAAATTCTTTTTGGTATACCTGTTTCTGCACTAATAAGTTGTAATTGTATATCAATATGATTAATTGGGTCTGCCACTTGTTGTGCAAGTGCCTTGTATTCAATACCTTCATTAACTAAAAAACGTCTCAAGTTATGTTCATACTCATCCAATTGTTTTTCCAAATCATCAATCATTTCATCTGTTAATTGGTAATCTTTATCAACATTTCCAGTATAACCAGGACGGGCACCACGCCAAAACATTTCAGCGTCACCCCCACTAATCTTTTCAATGTCCATTAATCGATTATATACAGCTTTTAATCTTGGTATTCCTTCTAACTCATTGTCTAACACTTCATCAACCACATGAATAACCCGAGTCCAATGAATTGGTATATCTTTACCCCCAATTAGGTAATTCAAAGGTAACCCAAAACGTGGGTCTTTTGGGTCTGTTATTGTTTTATTCACCTGTGCATTGTTTTCATTGTATGGTTTGATGAATATTAACTTTAGATTTTTACTTTTTTGAATTGGTTTAGACCAACTATCTTGTGTAACTAAATCATTAGTCCCCAACAATAGAACAGCATATTTACCAATTCCAACCATTTTATCTAATCGTGTAAAAACAGAACGAAGCTTAAACTGTTTTTTCAATTCATCCACTGCAAGTTCAAACTGTGTTTTTTCATTCCCTTCTTTTTCTAAAATTTCCTGTACATTCCAACCTTGCCCCTGCCATGTTGCCTTAACTGGCTTATCAATTATTGCTTTCGCTATTTCTTGACGCGAATAACGATTATAATAATCCCTATACCTAATAATCTGCGGATAACCAAGTGCATTGAATAGATTTCGAGCTCCATTGTAATTATCCCAACCAAACTTATTGAAAAAATCTAAACGCCCTGCCAAAGCCGACATAATTTGCAACCTACTAAATCTTTCCAAAACATTTATTTGTCTTGTTTTGTCATTTGTTTTTTCCATTATCGTATCCTCCTAACTTGTTTTTTTCTAACTAACGCATGAAAAGCACCTGAGGAAGCATCCACCTGGTCTTTATATGTACCATTTGGAAAATATTTCAATTCATCAATATAATCTTTATTCCAAGGTGCTTGCATCAAATATACATTACCTACTTCAACTTGTACTGAATAAGGGTCAGCCCTATATACTTTATCTCCTGATGGTCTTTCTGCATATACACGAAAACCAGCTAAATTTCGTATTGTATTTTCTGCACTTTCTTTTCCACCACTTCCAGGTTCTTGTTCAATCCAAATCTCAACATGAACACCATCAGCCTCTGCAGTTGCTCTTATAATTCGTTCACGTTCCCCTGTTGACCATTGACCACGCTTAACATCCTCAACAATAAATTTTCCATTACGCAATTTGGACATCTTAACACCAACCGTATAAGCACCACCATCTTTTGTCCCTGCCTTATCCCAGTATCTAACTGTTTGTACATAGTTAACTTCTGCAAATGGATGAGTTATATATTGAAACATATCTACTTTAAACATTCCCCCTGTTAATGGAACCGGATTTTGCCCTATTTGACCAGCATAACCATATTGACCTAACTTTTTTCGCATATTTTCCAAAACCAAAAAAGGTAACCGATTTGGGTCTAATAAACCATTCTTATAATTAATTTTTAAATATGCAGGTTTTAACACTTTTTCATAATTAACAATTTCACCTGGTAAACAAATATGTTTTACCGGTGTTCCTTGTTTTAGTATATGACCTGTTGGGTCATCCTGGTTTAATCTTTGCATAATTAATATCATAACAGAAACCTTTTTATCAATTAGCCGTGTTGATAATGTTTGATCAAGCCAATTATTAACTGTTTTTAACATTGTTTCTGACATCGCTTGTTTTGGGTTAATCGGATCATCAACCAATAACAAATCACCATGAAATCCAGTTAACGTTCCACCCACCGATGTAGTGTATCTACTACCACCATTTTTTATACTGTAAGCTTTGCCTTTGTTAGTCCGTAACTTCCTGATAACCTGAAAGTTGGATTTTGTATCTTTATCCACACGAATCATCAATTCCGGATACATCTCCCTAAATTTATCGCTATCAAGTAAATCCCGTACCTTATCACTAACTTCCATAGACAAAGACGAAGAATAAGAAGCACTGGCAAATTTTAACTTAAAATATTTAGTCCATGCCCATGCATTCAGCATAATATTAACAATAGTGGTTTTAGTAGTTCCAGGAGGTACATTAATTATTAAATCATATAATTTTGGTTTTCCTGCCGCTACCCTTTCTACTACTTTTTGTAATTCATCACATAAATATTCTATATGCCAATTATCCTGTAATGATGTAGTGGAAACTTCATCCCAAAAATATCTAAAAAAATGATAAAACCTTTTATTATTTAAATTTCTTTGGATGGTTAATGGATTTAATAAAGCCTGTTTTACCCTTTCCCTTTGGGGAGGTTTTGTACGAATCATAGTTCCCACTGTAATAGGAACTTGTTCAGGAAGTAATATATCAGCTTGTGGTAACATGATTTTCTTCTTCTTTTTGATATTGTGTTATATTATCATTGGAATCTATTTCTTCTGCTTCCTGAACATCCTGATTTTCCGGTATTTGAACTAATTTTTTATTGGTTCCAATTTTCCCTGTCAATTTTTGAAGCAAAAGCAATTCTTTTTCCGATAAATCGGATAAATCCAATGTAGCAAGGTCTAATGCCTGTTTTTCCTGCCATTCCAATGAAAAATCCACACGATCAGACCAGGTAAATTCATTCATTCTGGTCCTATTTTTTAACCAAAATATGGCAGCCTGTGTATCAGGGGGAAAATATTTCATCATTTGCACAATTTCTGATTGTTTATTTTTGGAAATAATGACCTCCACCGGTTGATAAAATCCGGTTGCTTTCCGATATATAGCACGTGCCACATTGGCATCTGCAATACGTTGACCCTCCCGTAATGATTCCAATAATTCAGAATGTTGCATTATCCATTTTTCAAAACTATCCACCCGAATATGAAAAGCTGCTGCAATTTCCCGTCTGGTCAACCCAAGTAAAGCCAAACGATGTGCCATTTTTGGATGAAAATTCGGATCATATTTACTTTTTGGACCAGTTTTTCCCGTTATTGGTTGTAATTTTGGTTTTCTTGTTCTAATCATTTTTCCATTTTTTGGTTAACCCTTAAAAATTTTGGTTAGCCAAAAATAAAAATTTCATAAAAAATAGCAACCTGAATTTTTATTTTAGTTTAAAAATAAAGCCTATTTTGAACATATTTTTAATTAACAAAGCAAAATAAAGCGATTTAAACAATTGATATAGCTTTTCAATATAAACTATTGACCTAATAATAAAAATGCCGGAAATCGCTATTTCCTCGCATCAAGGCATAAAAAAAGCCGGCTTATAAATGCCGGCATTTATAATAAAACAAATAAATTAATCTTCCAAATGTAACACCCTTATAAAATTTCCAGTTTTACCTCCACGTGGAGCATCATTTCCAAATACATATTTAACATTAAGCAAATCCAATAACCTACGAACATCATATGTATAATCCAAAATACGGGTAAATCTTCCGGTACCGGAAACAATAGCCGGCCAAATTGTATTTGCATGAACCTGTCCGAAAATAGTTTGACCATCAGCAATTGCCTTTACTAATTGGTATGCCTTAGCATTTTTACTACCGGTATACCTTTTTTCCAACCTTTTTTTAATTGTAATGCGTTTCATGACTTTTTGTTTTTTGGTTAATTACTAATGCAAATATACTATCATTTGTTACCAGAAATCAAGTTTTTTGATACTTTTTTTCATCATTTTTGTTAATTTATACTTATTCTAAGTAACTAACAAAAAAACCTATCATAAAATTAACAAATCTTTTTCACTAAATAACTAAGTACACTAAATACTAATAAATAAACTAAAAACAATCAATTTACTATTACATAAAATAACTATACTACCCTTTTATTAATTATCCCACTACCAACTACATATAAACGTAATATTATATGCAATTAAGAATTAATCAACGCAAAAGCATCTTCGTTAGATATAGGCATTAAATTGCTATATCCATCTTGAAAATTTAATCTGAAGAATTTACCATTCTTTACTTGAACTAACATAATGTACCCGGTTAGATTTAACGGGTCTGATACTACAAATTGTTTTATTATTTCCATAATTCAAAAATTTATTGTTAATCATTTAATATCTTTTAAGCATACACTAAACTTATATATATTAATTATGTGTAATATTAAATTCTATCGCCTGCATCATCGTGAAATAAATCATAACCAGGTTCTGCTTCATCATTAATTTTTGCTTCTATTAAAATATCATCGGGTATATCAACAGAATTAACATTTTCATTCAACCATAAAATATATGAAACGTCTTCATAATCAATTAATATTTCTCTAAATGTTTTTCCCTTATATTTTCCAAATGTTAATTTTTCCATATAATTAAATTTATTAGTTAATAATCACATTCCTCAAACAACACCATACACGGATTGTTAATATACAATAAGGCACCCTCCTCAAAGTACTGCTATTTGCTTCCGAATAGGACGCCACCGCTTGCCCTTCTGCAGTAAACTGACAACCAACTCCAGATATAGTTCATGGGTTGCTATTTGTTATTTTAAAAGGCTTAGAATCTAATTGCCCCTGATGATAAATAAATATAGCCCCAACAGCCATAATTACACATTTTAATAAATAATCCCAACCAGAAAGATTATTAGCAAAAAATTTATCAGCAAAAACTATAATTAAAATACCTAACATAAGTGGACTAAATAATTTTCTAACAATGTATTTCATATTCATAGATTTTTAATTATTTTGTTTAATTTACTTTTTTTTACTAACAAATAACGAACAACTGCAGTAGCCGGCAAAGGACTGGGAACCCACCTTGAATAAAGATAATAACCATACTTAGCAAAATAATTTAATACAGTTATTTGATTACAAAATTTAGCACCATGAACCTTACCCCTTTTATTATATACTGGTTTAACCCAATAATTATAACAACTTCCTACATTCATAGTTACTTCTATTCCTCTATATGGACCACCAGAACTTAAACTTGTTACATACATCGTAATAGAAATATACTTAACATTCAAAGTTTGCAAATTTACCGATTCCTGACCAATAACAAAAATTGGTAAAACCAAAAATAAAAAAATAACTAACTTTTTCATATTCTTATCGTTTATTTTTTCGATTATCTTGTTTAACACTATCAACAGTCATACCAACAACCTCAAACAATTCTGGATAATTGAAACTTTTTAAATACCTCTCGGCATCTTTTTTATGAAAAAACCAATAACCTACATATACTTTTTCATCATCAAAAAAAGTTATTACATCTTCAGGAACCAAATTGTCTTTTTGAGTAGCACCTTTCCTTTTTATTGTATACAAACGTAGTTTTGCCATATCATTTATTTTTTAGATTATTAATATTTTCATTTTATTATACATTTCTAAACCGTAAATCACAAAATTGCAAAATATAATAAATAGCTGCAATCCAAGCCTTATACTCACTGTTATAAAACGCAGATGAACAAGCATATACACAATAACGTCTTTCCCTTACATCAAAAACATAGTATAACCAATTTTGAGACGTTTTACGCACATTTAAACGATAGCCATATATATTTATAAGCCACTTCCGAATATCTTCGATTGTAGCCTCTTTATAAGCCTTTGTATAGCCAAAACGTTTAATAAAATTAAACAAACGTAAATCACCAAGTTTCAACATCTTCTTAATAAAATTGAAGATAAATAACAGGGAATCCTTTTTCAATAGTTATATAACTATTGTACATTGTATTCACCCTTTCCTTACAAAATTCTTTGGCTGTATCAATCAATTCTTCAATATTCACAATATCTAAATTACTACTATTTGAAATGATACGTAACCACTCAGAATTATCATTTCTAAGAAATCTAAAACTACTTAAATTAACTGAATGAAAAAATTCAATATTCAATCTAATTACATTTGCCTTTGTTTTCATGACTTTATGTTACTATAAGGATTTAAAAAATCTATCATAATTTTCAAACTGAGTTGAATAATAAAAATACCATTTATTATCCTTTGGAAGTTCAATTTCCGATTCATAAAAACCATAAATAATACCAGTTATTCCTGCAACCTTAATTTGATGAATAAGGCGTTCTTCATTAGTTTTGATTTCACTTGCTTGATTAAAAAGACTTACTTGCTTTTCTAATGCCTTTTCAATTTGTTCAATTTGTTTTTTTGTTGCTTTCATGACTTTTTATTTTTAAATTATAATGCAAATATACTATGATATTTTACAAAAAGCAAGTATTTTTTAAAATTTATAATCATTTTAAATAAGAAAACAGATAAATAGTCTAAAGAATAGAATAATACCATTTACCAACTTTACGTGATTTTGTACATTGTCTTTCCATATACTCAATATCATTCAATTTAGTTATAAAGCTTTCTTCTTTTCGTGGAATATTAAACAAGGTAATTTCGTAATAATTAACATTATTAGAAACATAATTTTGTTCCTTTACATTTTCAGGAATCATAAAATAAGCAAGGCGACGAAAAAGAAAAAACCCTTTTATGACACGTTCATTATTAATAATATGAACCAATCGGTATACTGGAAAACCAGAAACAACAGGAATATTTTTTCTTTGCATAAATCAAATCTTTGACATTATCAACTTTGGTTGAGCAAATGTATATTTAACATACTTTATCTTCTTCTTCTCTAACTCTAAACCAACATTATACACCAATTCATCAATTTCTACCCTTACTTGTTCATTAACTTGATATTGCATGGCAAGTATTTCAAAAGCTCTTTGTATTGCATGGTAACTATGATTAGTTGTTAATTCACCCACGTATTTCAAACTTACACCCGTAAACCAATACAAAACATACCACCAATAACGCCTTAATTTGATAGCCTCATAATTATTTTGAATATTTAGAAAAGAAAAATTTTTTGAATATGTTTTTAAAATTACATTCTTTATAACATAGGCTATTTTATATGTTTTAATTGTTGGTACTAAATAACCCCCAAAAATGTTTAATTTTTGTAAACTTTCTAAACTCATCTTTGCCCTATCTTTTTTCTATTCAAAGAAACAAAACGTAATCGTACATAAAAACTACGAAGTTCTGTAACCTTAACAAAAATTTTTGCATGATTAAGTTGTTTAAATTTTAACGCTATATTTTTATCTTTTGTAACATCCAATTTTTTATTCTTCAACCATATACCTTTTTCCAACTCAATGATATACATAACAAATTATTTTAATTCAACATAACTTTGCCCATTTCTTTGACGTACAACAAATAATCTATCTGCCGCTTCAGTCAATTCCTCTTCATGAGTAACAATAATAAATTGAATATCTAACTGATTAGATAACTCACTAATAATTAATGATGCTTTTTCTTGTAAATCTTTACTTAAAAACCGTAATGGTTCATCTAATATGATTACATTTCTCAATTTTGGCCTTTTCATAGACCAAACAGCAACCCTCAAAGCAAAAGAAGCTAAATCAACAACACCACCCCCACTTGCTTCCATAGGAGAAAATTTCTTACCATCCCTAACAAAATATAAATCACATTCCGTCTTATTACGCCGTTCCACAAATTCAATTTGCAATTCATAAGAATCCTCTCCAAAAACTGCTTTTAATGCGTTAGTAACCACATGAGAAATATGATACTGCAAACTTTTTTGAGTTTCCAAACCAACTACACGAGCAATTTGTAATGCTTCATCTATATCATTTTGTTGAATAGATAAATTTTGCAATCTTTTCCGGGATTGTTTTATCAAATTAATTACTTTATTTTGTTGTCCTTTTAAATGATTGACTTTGGCAATTAATTTAGTAATCGAGATATTTGCCGTATTGTTCCATAATAGTGTCATAATCTTTTCCAATTTGATTTTCCAAAATTTGTAAATCTTTTTGCATAGACTTTAATTCCTTTTCCGCTGCACCAATAGAATCAATTCCAAATTCATCTTTTAACGTTTTTAACAACTGCTTCTTTTCCCCTTCTAATTGTGCCAATTGTTGTTCTGCATCTTTAATTTTTTCTTGTAATTGCAAAAGCTTATTTGTATCCATAATTATAACTAATTAAATGTTTTCCAAATATAATCCTGAACCCTCTTTGGTATTTTATTTGCTGCAAAATACACCCGTAAATTATTTGCATAATCCAAATCAGACTTAAATTCCCCTTGTAAACCCGAAATAAACGCTTGTACGTCCATATCTTGCTTTATTGGATGCCTTATATCCTGCACCCATACATCTTGCCGTATAGGCAAAGGAATTAATTCAATTTCTTTAGTTTCCAAATCATATAAAAATACCTGTGGTTGAAAATCTTTTTGTTGACTGGTTAATCGCATCATACTACCAGGATTAACCAATAATTTATCCCCAAATTTAACAAAAAAAGATTGGTGATTATCCCCCGTCACAATAACATCAGCTAAATCTTTATACTTACGCAAAATACGCACGGCATTTGTACCTATATCAGCTTGCCAAGTTTCTACCTTTCCAGGCTTATATACAAATTTATGCCAAACCAAAAACCGGGTATTACCAAAAACAATAATATCTTGTTCATTTGGTTCCCTGTCCCAATGACATCCAGATAATACCTTCAAAACACCAGCTTGTTGTAAGGTATAAATACCAGTCATTTCTTTCAATTCTAAATTATGTTGAGGTAAATCATGATTACCATACAAAGTATAAAATTGGTCTGGTAAATACCCAATTGTATAAGACAATAATCGAGGAGAAGGTTTCCAATGATCAAATAAATCGCCAGCATGAATAACTGAACAATTATACTTTTTTTGCAATTTAGAAATAAAATGTACCTTTTCCCACATATCATTCCAAAAAGACCCTGTACGAGATATCGGGGTCTTTTCACGTAAATGCCAATCACTGGTTAAAATCACCTTCATCTTTCATGTTTATTTTGATTGAATTATTCATAAGTAACTCTTTTCCCATCAACCTTATACCAGCTTCTACTATCTCTTCTGGTTTTGGATTTACCTGACGATGTAAACTAATCAAAAGATCAATTAACATTTCCCGAGAAACTTTTCCAACAATTCTTTGAATTTCTTTATTTTTCCCGTCACCCCTCACATACAAAAACGCAGTAAAATTCATTTCTTGCAATTCTTGTTCCGATATACTATCAGTAAAATCAGGTAACAACTTTTTATACAAATCCAAAGTTTCCATTAACCTTTTCATCAAAAATTTACCCTCTATATCTATATCTTTGTAATTTTTATTTTCCATAATTACTATTTGAAATGTTCCATCAAAGCTTGTAACATATGCAAAGCATCTTTCTTACCCATTCGGGCTACCTTTCGTAAGGCTACCGGTTTTTTCCCAATTCTTTCAACAACCATAACCATAACAGCCAAATTATCAACTCCCTGATGAACAGAATCTTTATACTTTTCAATCAAAGGTAAATCATTCTCAACATCATCAATTGGACAAATTTTATCTACGAAATCTTCAATATCTTTTTGTAAGATATCATTAGTTAATTCTAATTCTTGCATCATTTTTAATTTTTTAATTTATATAATATATTATACAAAACAAATCTATTTACTTAATGAGTACATTTAGAAACTTGACAACCACATAACGGACAAATATCAGGAAATTCCCTGTTAAATAGTTGTTTAAGTTGATTATGAGTAGTATACTGTATTCTCCAAACTGAAATATTATCTTTCAATTGTAAAATTAATTTTTGCAATTTCTTAACTTTTGTTTGCAAATTAACATATTGATTCCAATTTTCATTTAATAAAATAATCTTATTTTTAGCAGAAAGCAAATCTTGATATCCGGATATTTCTTGTTCCAAATTCCAGAAATCATTCTTTATACGATACAATTTTTGTTTACGAGTAATTAATTTTTCCCAATCTTGTCGTTTCTTTATTAATTTTTTAACCTGCGGACTTATCTTTAATATTTTTTGCTGTACAACATAATTTCCTTCGATTTCCCGGACTTTATTAATTAATACGACCAAAGTATTAATATTGCGTTTTAATTCGTCTAATCGCTTTAATTTAGCTTGTAAATTTTTTACCTCTTTTTCCAACCCTGGTAAAAAAGAATATTGCTTCCGCTGTTCCCGATATTCTTGTAATTTTGCTTTTTCAAATTTATATTCTTGGTTTACTTCAAATAACTGATGATTTAATGACTTTAATGTAGTATGAATTTGCTCCAAATGAGCTACTCGATTAAAAAATAAAGCAACCTCGCCGGGTGTATTAGAAAATAAAAAAGAATTATCCATTTGATGTTGAATATTTACTTTATCCAAATTCAATAATTCTTTAACAGAATCCGGCACATCAATTTTTAATGCTTTTAATAATAAATTATCATTAATAATATATTCATTTTCATTTTTGGTTCTTTTTCTTTCAATTTTTCCATTATCTAAATCTAAAATAACCCGAGTATCACCACCCCAATAACTCCTAAATTCATCTCCTGATGGACGATTAAAAACAAGCCAACGAATAGCCCGTATAATAGCAGTTTTTCCTGAATCACTTGAACCCAAAATAATATTAACACCAGGATGAAAATCAAGTTCAGTTTCTTTATGACTTTGAAAATTTTTTATTCTAATACTTTTAATCATTTTGTTCTTTTTAACAATTTTGTATGATACAACGTTTTCTCTGTCAAATGAAGTAAATGTAAAGCATCAGCCTCGTTATCATCATTACCCAAATAATTATACAGTTTCTTGGCAGCTTCAATCATTGCAAGTTTACCACAATTACCTTTTCCCGTAGCGAATTTTTTTATTTCAGACGCAGAAAAAGCTATATATTCCAATTCATAATCAATAACAACACTTTCAATAATCCCGATTATTTTAGATTGTGTAATAATTGCCCTCGTATTACGCCCCGCCGGACGTTCATAAGCAATCACTTTTATTTCCGGATAAGCTTCTAATATTTCAGTTAATTTACTTCGAAAACGAATCAATTTCATACCCCAACTTTCATCCGTCCTGGTATGTAGATTCCATGTACCGTAAATTTCCTTACTCAAAGCCCAACCACTTATTGTTGCAGGATCAATCGCCAGTATTCTCATTTTTTAATTATTTTCTTTATTTTTATACATGTTAATCAAACCAGCTATCCATTCTGATTGATTAATTAATTTTTCAACTTGTTGATAAGTAATTCTTTCACTTCTTGCTTCTTGCATTAACAAAACCTTCTGTAAAGCTAATGTTAATGTTCCTTGCAATTTTTTAAGCTGTATACCATACTTCTTAGATATATCCTTTTCTTCATCAAATCTTTCAAAAGCCAAATCAATAGCCACTACAAAATAATGCAAAGGATACTTAACAAGCATTCTTTGAACCCTACTATCTTTCTTTTTTTCTTCCACTTGCAAATTTTTTTTCAATTAATTCCCACAAATCAATTACCTGTTCCCGTAAATCTTTTTCCCATCCATTCTCTTCAATAATTTGAATAGATTTTTCCAAACTTCGATCCAAATTCTCACCATTAAATGTATATACTGACGAACCATTATATTGTTTAATAAACTTTAAATTCTCCCTAATATCATCAATTCCATAATCAAATAAAATAGTTAAATCTGCTTCCCTATATGGTGCCCAAACAGAATTTTTAAACACTTGTATTCTTGATGTAACACCTATTACTTTTTTAATTTGTTTTCCTTTTATTGTAACTACTTTTTTAATTTTTTCCAACAAATTTACTTTCAATCGAACAGACGAATAAAAACCAATCGCTTCACCACCCGGAGAAACATATTTCTGACCAAACATGCCGGCATTTGCATTAATCCTAACTTGATTGGAAGCTACTAATAAATAATTTTTTTGCTTCAAAATACGAGCAGTTTTACGTAATTCCTCAGAAAATTCTTTTGCCCGACGCATTCCCATCTTATCCCCCTCTTGATTATCCATTTCCAAATTAGTAGATAATGCAGCTAATGAATCGGCCATAATCCCATTAATTTTTGTAGGGTCATTTGGTTGCCAATTACGAATTGAGGAAAAAACTTCCGGAATAGTATCAGGAGTAGTATAATCCATTTCATCAATTTGCAAATCAAATAAACGAGCAAAAGTAGTATTCAATCTTGCTTCCGGGTCATGAAAGAGAATACCCCCACCTAATCGTTGAATATTACCGGCAATTTCACACAACATAACAGTCTTTCCAGAACCAGATGGACCGAATATTTCCACCATAATACCACCCAGTAAACCACCCCCACGAATACGACCACCAGAAATCGCCAAATCTAATAAAGTAGAACCAGTTGAAATAACTTGTGAAATATTTCCATCATATTGAAAATTTTTATCATTAATTTGGGAAATACTATTACTTATTTTTTCTGCTAAATTTGTACGTCGTATCATTTAATTATATGGTTTAAAATATAATCTTCATCTTGTTTAGTTAATCGCAAAATAGATAAATCAATTTTTACACTCTCTAAAAAATCATTAAATTCAACATCAATTAAATTAATTTTTCCTTGTTCAATTAAAGAATTTCTCTTTTTAGCCCAATTTGATGAATAATTTTGGGTAATAGCTATTCGAGCTTCCTGTAACTTATTAGAATAATCACTAAAATAAGTATGAAGAACTACCCGAATCAAAGCTGACCGGGTAGTTCCTGAAGCTCTTTTCAAAAGATTCAAACGATAAACATCCTCTTTTGAAAGATAAACACCAATAAAATCAAAATTTTTTATTTTCATTTTTTCCTCCATCAATTAGCTTCTTTTTTTTCAATACAACTATCCCAAATTTCACAAGTATCACATTCTTCAAATTTATCGGTATCTATTCCAAATTTATGACCATATGGACAAATATGTTCATTAACTTGCATTTGTGATTCTTCCATTTTTTCCGGTTCCTCTACTTGCTTTTCAACTACCAATTTTTTACGTCTAATCGGTTTCTCTTCTTTCGGTTGCAATTCCTTCTCCTGATGAATAATTTTTTTCCGGCGTCTGACCAATTTTTCTTCTTCCGGTTCCTCTATTTCCTCTTTAATTACTGATTTCCGGCGTCTGACCAATTTTTCTTCTTCCGGTTCTTCCTGTTCTTCTTTTAATTGTTTAACATCATCATCATCCAATTCAAAGAAAAGTTTTGTTAATTCATCATAAGATATTTCATGCAAAATTTCATCCAACTTAGGAACTTTACTTAAAATATCATCTTCATACACCGCATCCCTCTCCAAAAAATCAATACGACTTGCTTTTGCAAAAGGTTTTCCCCCTCCAAATGAATCACTATCAAAACGAATTTTCAATGTATATCCTTCCTCCAAATCCGGAAAAGCAGCCATATCCGGATCTTCATTTAATTCATCATCCAGTAAATCCTGAAACAAATAATGAGACATATCCCAAATATGAATTTTTTCATCAAAATCTTTATTCCCAATAGGAATAATAACATAAAGTATACGTTTAGAAGTTTTTAAAACATCAGTTTCCGACTTTTCAGCTCCTTCCCGAAATAATTTTGCCCGATATTCACAAATTGGACATTTTTTACCAAAACTTGTAGGACAAATAACTGTACTCTTTTCCGGTCCAATATTACGATGAATCTTAAAAGGACGCCTATACCAATAAGTACCCGGAACAGCAATTTCATTTTCATCATCACGATCAGGATGTTTCTCAACAGTTACCTGATATGGTAAAATATCTATTAATACCCTACTACCAGGTTTTGGGGAAAAAATAGGAATACCATGAGGTAAATCCAAATACCCAAATCCTGTTGTTTCATTTTTTGCTTTTTCTGCAGTTTTCCGAATTTTATCACGGAAACCCATTCTTTTTTTTGCCATTTTAATTTAATTTTTAGTTATACAATCTATTTTTTACGTTGCATCATTCTTGAAGCAATCACTTCATTTACTCTTTTTTCCTTTGCTTTTTTCTCCCATTCCCGATTTATATTATTAGGAATTGAAGGACCAGCAAAATACTGTTGACCAAATAATCGTACCAAATTTTCCAAAGCACTTTTCCTATGGTCCATTGCATCAACTGCAGCTTGTGCCACATTTTGTTCATATTTAGAATTAATTACATCTAAATTTGCCTCAATATAATTCGGTTGTTTTAATATAGTATTAAAAATAACTGTTTCAGTCAATTTAGTATTTATTTCAAAACTTTCCGGATTTTCTCGAATTTCCCGATCTAATTGTGCTTTTACTAATTCTAACTGTGTCTTTGCTTTTTCAACTCGCCTCTTCCAAAAAGCCAAATTCTTGGCATATTTCAACATCAACATAGGTTGCTCTAACCATTCCAAATCTAACGCATCCTGGTCAATTTCAATGTCATGTTCATAATCTAAATTTTCCATATCTAATCAAAATTAAATTTAAAACGTTCTTCATTTTTTTGCATACATAAAACAGCATATTCATTTAACACTGACTTAGGTAATTCCCGCCAATCAAACTGAGCCTCTTCCATAGCATAGAAAAGTAATTCTTTACCTACTTTTGCTGTTGAAGGAAAAGCCGAATCCGCAGGATAAAGTTTTTCAATTACATCAATTAATTCCTGTTTTGTCTTCATTTCTACATTTATTATATAAAGTTAACAATCTATCAGAATATATTCCCATACTAAATTGCCTACCTAATACACCACAATTCTTACATTTATATACCCAAACATTTTGTCCATGTTTATCAATTTTTTCTTTTATTTTTTGCCAATCATGTACACCATTATGTAATCTATCAATAAACATTAATTAACTTTTCACTACCGTATAACAAGCTAAAATCAATCGAGCAAATCCACCAGAATAAAAATAATCAGAAAATTCATCAATAACAATTGCAGCCCGATCACTTGTTTTATTAAGTAGCACACTTTGGGAATAACCTAAAACATGCCGGCGAATACTTTCCGGGTCTTCATCTTTTAATCCTTTCAAAATATTAGAAACCTTTTTCCAAGGACTACCATCAATAAGTGCCCGACACAATTCAATACTTTGTGATTGTGCTTCCGCTGTTTGTTTTGCTATTTGCAATCGTTGGTCTTCCGGAGAAGCCAATACTTTTTCCAAAATTTGCAAAGCATTACGCGGATGACCAAAACTATCCTGAATTATTTGCTCATATACCAATTTTTGCAAATTTTCCCCCTCTTGCCGGACCACTCGACGAAGCAAATGCATCATTTCATTATCATTGAAAACCTTCACTTCAAAAATAGTAGTCCTACCTTTTATTGTAGAAATCAATTTTTGAGGGTCAGTAGTAGCCAAAATAAAATAAACATGTTTTGGGGTATCCTCCAATATTTTTAACATTGCATTTTGAGCATCATTACTTAATTTATGACATTCATCCAAAAGAAATACCCGACATTTACCATTCATTGGAGCATATTGCGCCCGTTTCCGGATTTCACGAATAGTATCAATCCCCCTAAAATCAGCACTATCAATTTCAACAAAATCACCTCCCGCACCCAATTCATCAGCTATAATACGAGCAAGCGTAGTTTTGCCACAACCTGTTGGTCCAGTCAATAAAGAAGAATGAGGAAATTTACCAGTTTTCAATAAACTTTTAATAGTATAAACAACCGCTTTATTTCCAATAACTTCATCAAAATTTTTTGGTCGATATTTCAAATATAAACTCATAATCTTATTTTTATTATTATACAGTAAATTTAATGATTCATTTTAAACTTCATACTCATATTTATCAGCCCAAGGTTTATCCACGTCTGTTATTTCAAAAGAAATGTCTAACGGGACAATAATCCAATCCCAAGTAGCAGGTAATTGTTGAGTAGTGATTTCCCTTATTTTTTGATAAACTTTTTGCAATTCATTCGGGTTAACATCCAAAACCATAGCATCATGAATCTGACCAATTAATTTAGTATCCATATTATTTTCAAACAACCACTTATCCATCTGAATAAAACTCCAAAGTAAACAATGAAATGCAGCGCCTTGTACCGGATAATTGATAACTTGATTGCGTCTATAAATCCCCCTATAACGAAAACCAGTCAATGAATCAAAATAACCTTTTCTTTGATAAGCTGCTAACCACCGGTCTTTCCATTGTTGATATACCTTAAACCGACGATTCCAGAAATCATCTTCAACTTGCTTTATATGATTTTCAAACTGGTTATAATTTTTTATACCCTGGTTAATTAAATGTGAAGAAATAGGAATACCATTTGGTAAAGTCACTCCTTCTTTACCACTAAAACGGGAATGTGGTAACTTAGTCCATTTAGCCAAACTATCCGCACATCCAACATAATAATCACCATAAAATTGCGGAAAAACAAAACCATTTTTTGCCGCAGAACGTAAATACCCGTATTCTGGAATATGCCGGTCAAAATCATCAATCTTAAATAATTGTGCAGCTAAATCCCTGTGCATATCATTATGCTCACTGGTTAAATATTTTAACATTGTTGGGTCTTTATGATAACAAGCAGCGATAGATACTTCTAATTTTGAAAAGTCAGCTTCCATCAATAAATGTCCCGGACGAGCATAAATAGCCCTACGAACTGCTTTCATTGCTTCTTTATCCCGTTTTGGTATATTCTGAAAATTTGGCCTATCACTACTACTACGAAAAGTTATAACATTATGTAAATTAAAAAACGGGTGAATATATCCATCAACTTGTTCGCGTTCAAAATTCTCCAAATAAGTATCCCGAATTTTTTGTAATTTACGTATTTTCAAAATTAAATCTAATCCCAATACATCTATTTGTGATAATGTCTCATCATCAGTCTTTCCAAATCCTGCGGCCGTAGTATTAATTGGTTTTAATTTATACTTGTTATATAAAATGTCACGTAACTGTAAAGAAGAATTGATATTTATTTTTGCACCAAAATACTTTTCCCAATCTTTATATAATTTTGTCTGATGTAATTCCCGTTCTAAATGTTTAACTTTAAATGTAATACGCTTTTTTTCCTTATGTAAATAATTCAAATCAATACGCATTCCTACCTGCTCCGCCTTAGATAAAGCAAGTACCCCCTCATGAAATAACTCATACGCGTCTTTTTGAGTTAACTTACTCATACCCCAACTCCTTTCGTTGTTTTTGCATTAATTTAAAAGTAAATAAAGAATCCAACCCACAATACAACATCATTTTATGTCGGTTAATAGGATTAGAAATGATTTGTCTTATTTGATTTAATGCATTTGAGTCTTTTTCATCTTTCGATTTTAACCAATCTTCAATATCAGAATCATAATCATATACCCCAAAATTAACAAAAGTTTGAAATTTCAAACCAACCGTACCCGGAATATTATTAAGTAAATGAGCAGCCTGCATAGAATCCCAAAACCAACCTTTAACTTGAATACCAACAATTTGTCTCATCCAAAGATTTTCATATTTCATATTATGAGCAACCTTTTTTATTATTGGTTTTTCCATAATTCTACGCAATAACTTTAAATTCTTTATATCATTTGGAAAAGGGATAACAAAAGCCTGGTTAGGTGAAATAGCAAAAGAAATAATTTCAATAGAATGCCCTGGTTTATATGGTTTCAAACCAGTTGTTTCCAAATCAAAAGCAATTATTTCCTGTTTAAGTAAATGTAATAATAATTTTCGGACCGGTTGCACCCCTTCAATAATCTTAATCTTGCTTGTATAATCAATTTTATATAGTTGTAAAGCATTTTCTTTTGCCTTGCCTATATAATACTTAACTAATACCTCAATCTCTTTATACTTGCGGAAATTAAATAAATAATCCCTCCCCCAAATAGGTAATACAAAAGTTTGCAAATCAAAATCAGGTATCAAATAACCAACCCACCGGTCCAAAAACCCCAATCCTTTTTGCCAACGATTTTCATATAATACTTTTAATGGTAAATCACCAAAAGTAATAATAAGCCGTGGTTTTAATTTTTTAATCAATGAAATTAACTTAATCTGACAACTTTGAATAACTTTTGTAATTTTTGATTTCTTTGAAATATGACAAAAAACCGCAGAAGCAATAACTATTTCCTCTTCTAATAAACCAACTTTTTTCAAAAATTGCTTAAAAAAAGCACCTTGTGAACCTGACAATAATTTACCCCGCAAATCTTCTTTTTCAGTAGGGGAATCAATTAAAACCAAAATTTTACCGGACCCGGAACCAATAATTGGTATTTGTGGGGTCTTGCAATACTTAGATAATCCACAAGTCACGCAATTATTATATCCAACAAATCCAAAAGAAGCCCGTGATTCCTTTTTTGAAAATAATTCCATATCATTCAACTATTCAATAAGTGCAGCCGAACCATAATACCAATGATCTGTTTTAAAAGAAATGAAATTATTACCAATAACCATTATATTGACTTCTTGTAAAACAGCCATCAAAAAATTAGGATTAATTTGCATTTCCAACGGGTCAAAATTATACTTAACATTCAATTCTTCCTGAAACCAACCATTGTCAGTTTCGATTGAAACTTTAAGACGATTATTGTTAAAATACAAATTAACAAGCGGGTCAAATTTCAAAGTTTTAGAAAAAACCATTGCCTTTTCCAAAGTCACCGTCAAACTGGATGGAATCTTAACTTTGGGTCCTTCATTATTCAAAAAAGGAGTAAAATCAACAAACTCCGCATCGTATAATTTAACTGATAAAATTGCATTATCTGCAGTCTTAAAATATGCCCATTCTTTAACCACATAAATATGAGTCAATTCCAATACCAACAACCGGTCTAAAATATCCGCCGTAATAAGAAAATCAAAATCAGCTAACTTCTGACCAATATTAGCCTGAAATAAACGAAAACCATCAGTAGCCTGAATAACACCATCTGATTTAAAATTAACTGCTCGCAAATTCATCCGGGTCATATCCCGGGAACAATTTTCTTTTGCTTTTAAAAGTAAAGAAATAAACTTATCCCCTAATTTAATCCAATCAAAATCAATATCTTCAAACCGATCATATAATTCTAAGGCCAACGCAGAAACCGGAAAACCAGCCCTTGTTCTTTTTTGCTTACAAAGCAATTCATTTTCTTTTATTTTCATTTCCAATGGTATATCATTTTTTAATTTGCTTAAAAATGATTCAAAAATTACACCATCTGTCATTGCTTCAAAATCAAATTGCATAGGATACCTTGCAATCATCATTTCATTAAAAGCAATCAAATATTTTTTTGTAAACGCTATTTGACTGGCGTCTCCTAATATATTACTGGTTGAAATAGCGCTTTTACAAACGCTCATTGCGTCTCTTAATCGTTGCACCTCTTTTATTTCCATTTTTTTTATTTTTAATCATTTGTAATTGCTTATGATGAATGTTATCCTTTATTATATTGTAATAACTTAATAATCCGTGAGAATACTCAAAATCTAATAATTCTTTAATGTCAAATGTCCCTAAATAAATTTTCATAACTAAAAAAGCATATTTAATCCAGTAAATTTAAACCGCGTTGGATATTCCGGCATATGAGAAATTAAATCCTCATAATACTTAACATTGAATAAATCCCGTTGTGGATAATTATTAGAAACACCAGATTCTTTAATAAATTCCGCTAAACGCTTTTCCCTTTTACTTTTTGGTTTTCTTTCCGCCCAACGTATATTTTGACCATCTACTTTTGTGTCTTGTGAAATTTTACGAAAATAAGATTTTCCAACTTTGAACCCCATTTGATTGATATAATCAATCAAAAACTTCTTTTCTTTATCCGGTAAAGTAAATAAATGTTTTGCCAATTGTTTAACCTTTGGACTACGTGATGACACCCCAATAACCATAGCATCATGATAATCAAAAGACCCATTTACATATTTTGGAACTATAAGATTCCCCATACGAGCCTGTAATACCCAACTGGTTGAATCCACAGAATACCAAGGATAACGCCACATTAAATTTATACGCGTCATACCAAATCCATGAACTTTAATTTTTGGATAACCCTTTTCATCACAAATATAGTTAGTAAATAAATAATCCAAAAAATTAGTCACATTAGGAACCCTGACCATTCCACCAATACCAATAAAATCATACTTTTCAACCAATGGTTTCAAATATTTATCCGGATTTTCACCATAATGAAATACAGGTAACGGGTGTAATCCGGCTTCCTCCATAATTTGTAAATTTTTTAAAGAATTATCCGGATTATCAATATCATCTAAATTTGCATAGACATCAATTTTATCTTCATACTGCTTAATAAAATCAATGTAATCATAAATATCAATTGACACCCCCCGTGTTTTTGCGGAAAAAGCCCCAGAATCCAAAAAAAGTTGAATATTTTTCTCCATAACTTCAATGTAAAAAAGGTGTTGCACTAAACCACCAGGCTGCGCATAAAAATAACTAATCAATCGTGGTTTATTTTCAAAAACATTAATAAGTGGGTAATACTTTTGACTAATATTACCCACTACATAATTGCCTGATTGATAAAGTATCATGTTACTTGTTTATTAAACGCATCAATTCCTGCCGTGCTGCAAGGTCAGAACGAAAAACACCTTGCATAGATGAAGTAACCATTGTTGAATTTTGTTTTTGAACCCCACGCATTCGCATACACATATGTTGTGCTTCAATAATACAAGCTGCACCTTTTGGTTGCAAAAACTGCATCAAAGCAGTTGTAACTTGGTCACCAATACGTTCCTGTATTTGAAGACGTCGAGAATAAATTTCAACCAATCGAGCAAGCTTGGAAATACCAATAACCCGTTTATTAGGAATATAAGCAACATGAGCTTTACCTACAAAAGGTAACATATGATGTTCACACATTGAATACAATTCAATGTCTTTCAAAAGAACAATTTGGTCATACCCATCTGCAGCAAAAGTAGTCAGAATATCTTCCGGTTTTTTATTATATCCTGAAAATATTTCATCAAACATTTTAACAACCCGATGTGGTGTTTTTAATAAACCTTCCCGGTCAGAATTTTCCCCAATAATTTGCAATAATTGTTTAATAACTACTTCTTTTTCTTCTTTTTTCATAACTAATTAATTTTCATATTCAATTGGGTCTTTTAAACCATTTAATTCAAATGCTTCCAAACGCTCCACACAACTACCACACTTACCACAAGCAATAGCTTGGTCTTTATAGCAAGTCCGGGTGTATTCATAAGGAACTTGTAATGAATGTCCAATAGCTACCAAATCTGCTTTACTTTTTTGCAAAAAAGGAGCACGTAACATAATTTTTTGGTCTGTAGAATACCAAATTGCTTGTTGTGCAGCATTAATAAATTCCGGACGACAATCTGGATAAATATGATGATCACCAGAATGTACCCCTATATAAATGTCATAAGCACCAATAGATTCCGCAATAGAAGCCATAATAGAAATAAAAAGCATATTACGCCCCGGAACTACTGTTTTTTTCATAATTTCTGCTTCATAATGACCCTCCGGAATTTCCCCTCCTGAAAGTAATAAATCAGAAGAAACATGTTGAAAAATATTCTGCAAATCAATTTTATGTAATACCAATTTATGATTTTGAGAGTAATATTTCACTAACTTAGTAATAGCAATTTGTTCATACTTATTTTGTTTGCTACCATAAAAAAAATTACATATATGTAATTCAATTGATGGCACGTCGTTTAAAATACGTGCCATCAAAGTAGCGGAATCCAATCCACCGGATAAAGAAATAACAGCTTTTTTCATAATTAAGCTTTTACAAATTTACCATTTTCCAATTTTTTGACTTCAAATTTTTCCTTTGAAATCCGACCCGGTACTTGTACATTCACAGTTTTACGCATTGATTCCGGGTCACGTTCCGGAAAATTTTTCACCAACAAAGCATGAATCTCATCTTTGGAAATGCCTTCTTCATCAGCATCTTCAATTGCCTTAACAATAGTAGCAATAACTCCTACTTTTTTAACCAATTTTTCCTTTTTAACCGATTTTTCTTTCTTAGCCGATTTTTGTGCAGTAGCAATCTTTTCCTTTTTAGCCGGTGTCTCTTCTACTTCAACTTTTTCAGCAATTTCATACCAACCTTTTTCAGTCAAATAAGCAATAGTTGCATCAGACAAATTATCTTCCGGAACAATCATTTCAGCAGCTTCCTGAATTTTAGCTTCCACTTCTTTTTGAGGTGCTTTAATATCAATTGCCGGTTCAATTCCTAATACCTGATTTAGCTCTTTAGCTACTTCTTGATACTTTTTCATTTGTTTAAAATTTTAAAAAATTAATAAATACTTTTTTGATTAAATCGCTTAATCTTTGATATATTATACATAAAAAAATGATTTACGTTAACAAAAAATTAACATTATACCGATTTTTTATTATTCCACAAAACAACCTGTAATCGGTCTGTATACTTAAAACCAAAACGAATAGCTAATCTAACTACTTTCTCCCGAACATTTCTTAATTCTTCCCGCGTAGCACCCTCAGGCATTAACCAAACATTTTTTCTCGAAATTATTCCAGTTTCAATGTATCGAACCTGAATACCCATAACATCATCCAAATTACGTACAACAAACTTAAAAATAGAATTTGATAAATCATTCATATGAGACAAAACATCCTCCTTACAAATAGAAAGAAATGAATTACCAGAATTGATTAACTTTGGACTATTATTCCAAGCATCCACTAATAATTCTAACTCTTTTTCAGGCATCAATACAGCTTCATTTTCAACTTCAATAAAAGGTAAAAATAAAAGTTTTGCTTCTAACACACGTAAAAATTTAATTAAATTTTTTTGTTGTAACAAAGGACTACCACCAGTAATAACAAAATGAACACCATCTCGAAATAATTCAAAAATTTTAGTTTTTGACATTATATCAACTAATTCATCAACCCCAATAAAAAATCCATTTTTCCATATATCCTTTGTATCACACCAAGTACAATTCAAAGTACAACCAGCCAATCTTAAAAAAACAGCCGGATAACCGGCATACGGTCCTTCACCCTGAATTGTATCATAGAATAACTCTGAAACATTCAATTTTGGACCAACTATTTTTTGATTACGAGCAATTATACGCTCATACTCATTGGCATTAAAAACAACCTTACTCATAATTCAAAGTATTTTGCACTGGTTTTAGGTGTTTCCTTGACTTCAATAGAATAAAGTTCCGGATACTTATCACGCCAAACATCAAAAATAAATTTCGCAATATTCTCAGCACTGGGATTCATACCTATCGGTAAACGCTCATTTAAGTACCTATGGTCAAACAGGTCATCCAACCATTGTTTAAATTCAGACAAATCTCTATAATCTCGAATAAATCCAGCTTCATTCAAATTTTCACCACGTAATGTAATTGTAACATGATAATCATGTCCATGTAAACGCGTACAAGGATGAGTACTCGGCAAATGTTCTAACGAATGGGCAGCCGAAAACATAAATTGCTTTGAAATTTCATACATATCAATAAATTTTAAGTTAACTATTTCTTTTTAAAATCTTTATATCTTTATACATATAATAAACTATGTAAAAACAACCAAATGTAATAACAAACAAAAGGGTGACGGCAAAAATCGGAGGCTTGTTAGAAACAGCCAAACGGTAAGTCATGAAAGCAAAGCCGCCACCCAAAATTGTAAGAATACACAAAAATAACCAATCAAAGAAAACAATAAAATTTTTCATTTCACCAATTCTTTTAATTCCCTTTCTAAAGTTGTTACTTTTCTACGCAAATTACTAATAAGTTGGTCTTTTTCAATATCCAAGTTATTCTTTTCTGCGTATTTAAGATTGGCTTTCAAAACAGCCATTGTACTTTCCCAAAGTTTATACAACTTAACTATTTTATTAATTTTTTTGATAACTTCCTTCATAACACAAATATTTTCTAATTATTATACAAATTAATTTAACTTCCTTCAAAAATAACTGGTAATAACTGGGCGTCCACGTTTTAAATCTTGTAAAACATATACCATTTTATGAGTTAAACCCCCCTCCCTAACCAATAATTCATTTATACGCAAAACACCTAATTTCTTTTCCCGGCCACTTTTATCCTGACTCATTCCATACATTGCTGTTACATGGGCGTATTTACGTTTATCCTCCGAATAATTACTTAAACTTATAGTGTCAGAATCATATGCTTTCGCGTCTGTTTGAGTCGCTGTGATTAATAAACAATTATATTTTTGTGACAATCCACGTAATTGTTTCCATATTTCATTCTGAGACTGTCTAAAATCCCGATATTTATTACACACCAACAAATCAGCATAATCAATTATAATAATATCCGGTACATAATTATTTTCTAATTTCCATTGCTTTATTTGTTGGTCTATCAAAGAAACTGTTAATGTTCCATTAGAGTAAGTTAATAACTTAAATTGATGCTTATTTTTAATAAAAAATTTACGATACTTTATTTTTGCTTGTTTTAATGTTAATGGATTACCCAAATCAATTGGTTTTAATAACACTGTTCCCCAATTACTACTTTTAAATTGCTTACAATTATAACAAGCCTTGTATTCTGGTTGTTCTTTTATTGCCTCTATCAAATCCTCATATGTTACTTTTACCCGTAAATCTTGTGGCATGTAATTAGCATCTAAAAATAATCCAAAATTACATTCTCTTTCTGAACGATTACATTGGTCCAGTTGATTATATATACAATCCTTTACAGGAGTATATTGTTTACCTACAAATTCAGACATCGAACTTTTTCTTGCTAAATAAGTAGCAATACGGATTAATTGTTGATTTTGACTCATATCTCCGGCCTGTATAAATAATACCTTACGATGTTGATGCAAAGCAAGCATCCCCAAATGCAATAACATAAAAGTCTTTCCCCGCTTTTCTGGTGCCATTAATCCAACAAAAGCACCTCGAACCATTTGATTATTCCATAATTCTCCCAATGCCCCAGATGACTTAATTAAATTTTGTCGATCAGTTGTAAATGCTTCCACTAAATTTTTAATTGAATTAGAATTACTTAAATCTAATTCTTGTACCAAATCATCATCTTTTTGGACCTGTGACAAATACTCTAATATAGACTTATCTGCTTGTTGTATATCATTTTTTTCGAGATACTCCTGTAATTTCTCCTGTAATAACTCTAATTTACGCCTTTGAATAAATTGATCTGTGACCTGTTCCAAGTAATCCCGGGAAATTAATAAACCTTCAATAAATTTTTGTAAGTCCTCAAAAATATCTTGTTCAATTTCAGAGGCTATAACTTCCGGAATAGCATCTAACTTTACCTGTTGGTAATACCAAACTTGAAAATCATTACCAAATACTTGCCCAGTTTGTAAATAGTGTTTTCTAACAACACTAAATAAAAAACGAGCGGTATCAACTTGAAAAAAATCCTTTTGAAGAATATCAATATATTTTTTTATGTACTCTAAACTCCCTACCAGTCCCAAAATAACATATTTTTCAATTGAAACCGGTTCATCATTTTGCTTCTTCATAATGCCTCAAATCTTCATTTTCTAAACTAACCAATAAACAAGTCTCTTTTATACGACTGGTAATACGCCGGTCATTCAAATGTTTTACCAAATCCGGTAAAGTATAATTACTGGTAATGATGATTGGTTTCATATTTTCATATCTATTATTAATTATCAAATATAAAACTTGATATACCCATTGACTAACTTTCTCCACACCCAAATCATCCAAAACCAATAAATTCAATTGAGAATACTTTTCAATCAATTGTTTTTCACTTAACTCCTGACCATCTTCAAAACTGGAACGTATATCTAAAAATAAATCAGGGACAGATATAAAAGCCCAAGTTAAATTTAACCCAGTGTCAACATAAGCATTTTTAAGCGTTGTAAGCAATATTTTGGCCGCTAATATAGTTTTACCTGACCCAACAGGTCCAAATAAAAAGTAACCCTGTTTCCTCGCGTCATACATAGTGTTTTCGTATTGACCAATAATAGACTTAATGCGTGGGGTTAATTTATCCAATAATTTTGGATAAATTAACTTTTCCCACTTATTGCTACGATTACAAAATTCACAATATTGCCGGAAATACTCTCGACCACATACCTGACATATTTTTGATTTTACCATCATATTTTTTTATTTTTGAATTTTTGTTGTAATTACTTTGGCTCCATTCATTATACCCTCAATTTCATTATCATCCAAATTATCCCAACCGGAAGAGTAATCATTTAACCAACCATAATTATTTAACCAAGTGGTCGGATGTGGTATATATTTTTCATTTTGCCATTGTTTAGTTTTTTTCTGTCGTTCTAATGCATTTCTAATTTGGTCAAATGTTGGTTTATCTTTTTTATTACATAATTTTTCCCAACTTTTAAGTGCTTTACCTTTATTAATTTTTCTTGGATATATTTCCCAAAATTTATCAAATATTTTATTTGTTATTTTTGGTAATTGACGTTTAAGTTTTTGGGAATTTTTGTTATTTTGACCAATAAAAAATTTATTATTATTATTTTTATTATTATTATAATAGGTCAGTTCCGCGATTCCCACGGGACCAGTTCCGTGATTTTCACGGGTCTTGACCTTTGAATTTCGCGGAACTGACGGTTCCCGTAATATCGATAAGGTTTCTAAAATTTTATCTTCATTAATTTTGTAATAATTTTTTGCTGGTACACCTTGTTTTTTAATAAGAAGAAATCCACTTTTTTGTAAATTATTAATTAGTAACCGGAGTTTATATTCACCAATATCTAATTGTTGTTGTAGTTCCTGCTGTAAATTAAAAAAATAACCATCGTCGGTTAACATATTTTTTTTCTTAAAATATTCCTGCTTACTTATTAGGTCGGCTAATAAAATTGTTTCCATTAGCCCAATTTTTTTGGCTAACTTTTTATTTACTGTCCAATAAGCATCGGACGATAAAATATGGTATAACATATGTTTAAAAATTTGATTTTAACTCATAATATATATTACCGTTAATTTTTCTTTCCTTATTTAACATTATATAACTAATTGACCGGCATATTGATTTAAAATTTCATTAACTATTTTTTGAGCCTGTAAATTGGTTAATTCGCCGGGGTCTTTTGCCGGTACCCTATATCTAAAAGCATTAACACCGGCAAATTTTAATTTAGCAATCAATTGTTGTGCTTTTGCTTCCGCTTGTGGTTCATTGTCATACATAACCACAATAGTATCAAAATACTTAACCATTTGCCTAACTTGTTCCCGGGTAAACTCAATACCAAAAGTAGCAAATGATAAAGGACCAATTTTCCAAACGTCAGTTACCCCTTCAACACAAATTCCAAAACGCAACCAATGACTTTGTTTGCCATATAAAATATGTTTATGATGAATTTTTTCATAATTTTCCGGACATACTAAATAACGATAACTGGTTTTACCTGTAAAATCACGGGCAACAAACGACACATTTTCTCCTTCCCATTCAATTGGAATTATTAACCGGTTTGCATAATTATGTGTACCTAACATAGAAACTGGTCCGGAAGCTTTAACCCCCCAAAATTGTTTAATATAGATAGGATCAAATCCTCTATTATGCAAATATTTTCTATGTGTTTTTAAAAAATAAGGAAATAAATTTGATGGGAATTTAAAATCATTTTTAGTTATCTTTTTTTGAATTACCTTATTTTTGCCACCATATTCATTAATAATATCCCTTGCTTCTAAATAAGGAATATTCAAAAGAGCGGAAATAGTTTTGATAACCGGATGAAAACCACAGCGCCAACAATAAAAATAATTGTGACGCAAATTATACCCTAAATGATAACCCGGATTTCCAGTACAAAAGGGACATTCCACATTAACCCATCCAGGCCTACAATGTTTATGTCCCTCCGTTTTGTAATCCAGGTTATAATCCTGATATAAATCAATTATTTTCATATAATACCTGTTTCATGTCTCGAAATGCACTGTAAATTCGTGGCCAAGTCCAACCTTTTTCTCTCAATTCTTTTTTTAATTGTCCCCGAATATATTTTGGAGGTTTTCCAATATATTGATGAGGATTAGTGATAATCATATTAGCTATGATTTTTGCATCTTTTGAAAATTGGTCTTCCAATTCCCAATAATACCCAACTTTCGTGCTTTGATTGACCTGATTTAATTCTACTTGAACCGGCATTTTTTCCTGATGTGCAAAATTAATAAGGGCACTTTTTATGCGAATATAAGCCCAAGTTGAAAATTTGGTTTTAGATTCCGGTTCATACGTATTTATTGCTTCGGCGTAGGCTAACATTGCTTCGGCGTATAATTCGTCATATTCAATTCCAGTGGTAGAATTAAATGACCAAGCAAGTTGTCGGGCAATACCTAAATCTTTTAATTGAACTTTTGATTTTGATTGAGGAAATTTTGTACGTTTCATCATTTTAATACTTTATTTCAAAAACATCTAAAATCTCATACCCTTGTTCTACAAGGGTATCTTTCCCCTCCAATGAATTGAAGAGGAATAATTCAGCCCCTTCCCAGGAATCTGGATGATGGGCTATAATGGCAAACTTCTCAGAATGCCCCACTATTTCATCCCCAAAGGGGGTAAGTGGGGTTTCTTTTTCAAAAATGTCATTATAATTTATTTTTTTCATGATTTTTTTGTTTTTGATTATTAAAATTTTATTTGCGAAGGTTTACAATCAAAATAAATAACAATTCCTGGGAAATTTAAACTTTTAGAATAATAACCCACTTGAATAACATGTGGAAGCTTACGAATTGGTGATTTTTGCGTTTTCATGGCTTTTTGTTTTTATAATTCATTAACTATTTTTACTAAGTCTACTTTATGTAATGTATAATTTTTTGGAAGTTGTACAACTTCCTGATTAGCCAATTTAATAGCTTTAAATTCATTATCTGAATAATTACCTAAAAACATATAAATTGTATCACTATAAAGAGTGTGTTTTGCATCAATATAAAACAGGTCTTTTAATTTTAAAGTTTCCCAATTTTTGAAGTTTGATTTTTGTGCTTTCATGACTTTTTGTTTTTTGGTTAATTACTAATGCAAATATACTATCATTTTTATATAAAAAGCAAGTCATTTGGTTAAAAATTTAGTTAAAAAGTAAAATTTATAATAATTCTAAATAACATCAACTAATTAACTTATCAACCAACAAATTGAACAAATTATTTTCATCAATACCTTTGCCATCCACCACACTATTTATAACTTTCTTTTTTTCAGCTAACAATTGGGCAAGTGTTTGATCAATGGTTCCTTTTGCTAATAAATAATGTATCATTACCGGATTTTTCTGACCAATACGATGACATCTATTCTCAGCCTGCTCCAATTCACCTGGTGTCCAAGGTAATTCTACAAAAGCAATATTTGAAGCTGCAGTTAAAGTAATTCCCACACCAGCCGCTTGTATATTTCCAATGAATAATTTAATACCAGGTTCATTTTGAAAAATATCTACCAAATCTTGTTTTTTACGACTATTAATATTTCCATTTACTTTAACACTAATATTAGAAAATTTTTTATTTATAGTATTTAGTAATTCCTGATGAATGCCAAATACTACTAATTTTTGATCTGAATCTTCTAAAAAATTAGAAATCCAATTAATAACATTTTTTTGTTTACCTTTTGCTGCCAAAGACCGTAAGTAAGTTATTTTAACTAATGTTTCAGCATTAACAGCTTTTTGTGCAGCTTTTTGACTTTTAGTATGTTTCAACCAATTAACTAAATCATATTCTGCAGTTTTATATTCTTGAAAATTATCTATTTCTAAAGGAATATAATTCCAATTTTTTTCAGGCAATTGTTTTAATACTTGCTGTTTAGTATGTCGTATCATTAAAATACCATTGATCATTTGATGTAATTCTTTTGTATGAGAAGCCCCAGAAAAATCCCAACCATAACCATTATGTTTTGCATTACAATAACGCATTGCATATTGAAATCGATTTGGAAATAGATTCGGTTTTAAAATTTTCAATAAATTATAAAATTCGATAGGACGAGAAGTGATAGGGGTACCAGTCAACGCAATAAAATGAGAAGTATTTTTAGCAAGTATTTTTATTGCTTTAGTTCGTTTAGTATTATTATTTTTATAATAATGTGCTTCATCAGTAATTATAATTTGAAAATTTTTTTGTTTTAAAATTGATACCCAATCAAATAAAATATCATAATTTATAATATAATAATCTGCTTTAGGTAATAAACCAGGGGTCCTGCTCGATATTATATATGTTTCCTTTTTTATTGGGAACCATTTATTAATTTCATTTTCCCAATTATATTTTACAACAGCCGGACATATTATGAGAACCGGCATCAATTCCGGATGCATATATGACCAAGCGAGTGCCTGAATAGTTTTTCCCAATCCCATTTCATCAGCAATTAAAGCCCGTCCTTTTCTTTTTTCTAAAAAAAGAATTCCACTTTTTTGATAAGGATATAATTCAAAATTAAATTTTGGAATTTGAGCAAAACTATATTTTTTAATTTCTTTTTTATTTTTTAAATACCAATTATTTAAATCAATTGAAAAATTAAAACCTAATTCTTTTAAAACCATTAAATTTTCAATATTTAAAGGGGCTTCCCAATTTTTAGTTAAAGAATTAAAACTACGTCCCTTAATTTCAGCTTTTATAAATGCAATTATTTGATAATCAAAAGAAAATTTAATTTCAATTAAATTTTTTTCTTTATTATAACTAACAAATTTACCAGAATATGTAATACTCATTTTAATTGATTATTTAAATAATATTTTTTTATTTGTTTTTCAAAATTTTTTCTTTTTCGATATACTTGTTGAGGATGATAAAGTAAAATATGTCTACCATGCCATTTTTGTATTGCATTTTTAGAAATCATTGCGTAATTTGCAATATAATAACGACATATTTGTTGAACTTGTTTCAATTTTTGTTGACATTGCAAAAATTTAATATGTTCCTGCCTATACTTATAATTTTGTTGTATAGCGGCAGCAAAAACAATGAATATAATTAACCAAACTGTAATACTAATTTTTTTCATAGAGCGTAATATTTGAAACCATTCTTAAAAATAGTTTTATGTTTTATCTTCAATAACGCATAAAATTGTTCTGCATTAGCCCTTGCCATTGCAGTTGAATAGTCACCACTAAGAACAGCTTTCCAAAACCAACTATTTGTTTCAATGTATTGATTTTTGGCAAGTTTTCTTAAAAACATTTTTGCGGTATAACTTGATTTTTTAGTCTTTACTAAAACATGTAACATTTGATGTTTTAATTTTTGTTTGTTAGCAGGTTTTGTACGTATCATAATTCAATAATAACTTTTACATTTTTATAAATAAAACCATTTTTTATCAAAAAAATCTGCGTTGGAAATTCCCTTTTTAATTGTATATAAGTTTTACGCAATATTTTACGCGTAATATGTAAAGAAGGAAAATATACTTTATATGTATCCGCTATTTTTTCAAACATACCAAAAATGTCAACCCGGAGTACAATATCAAATTGTACTTCCGGATTTATTTTTGCATTATTTAATATAATTATATTTGTTCTCATTTTTATTTTTATTTTGTTCGCATTAAAGTAGTTATACCAAATTTACGTCTTAATTGAATATAATCAATTTTATAAATAGAAAAATTCTTTGCTAAACCAATAGCACTCTGAGTATTAATATCAATTGCTTTAAAATAAGCCGGCGACCGATCCCCTAAAAACATATAAGTACTTTTGAAATTCTCTACATAAAACAAATCACCTGGTTTTAATTTATTCCATTCAATAGACTTTTTATTAAAATTTTCATCAAATCCAACAATTGCCACAATATATGGTTTTGAATTAATAGGATTACGATAAACAGGAACCCGAATTGAATCTCCATTTTCCCGAATCGCTATAAAACGGGAACGATTCATTTTAACAAAAGTAACAATTTCACCATCAATTAATTTAACGCAAGTACCAGTTTTAATGTCCTTAAATTGAACTTTACCTTGTATCCCTACTGGTAATAAATAAGTTTGTGCTTTCATGATTTTAAATTTTTATTTATTTTCTCATTGTTATAAATTCCTGAATGCTATATTTTTTGTAATTTTTGAAGGGGTACATTTCTTTTTGGAATTCTCTATAATATTTTGATTTTTCCGTAGCACCAGCCCAAGTTGGCAAGGAATAAATATATTGGAATTGATTAAGACCACTATCATAAAAATAATAATGATAAATATTACCCCAATTTCCACCAGGAGCAGACTTAATTACAACTGCAGATGGATAAACCCATCCGTTTTTAACATTTTCAACAACCCGGTCCATATAAGAACCTGTGTTTGCAATTTTGCGATTTTCTTTTTTAATTTGTGATTTCATGACTTTTTTTATTTATGGTAAATCTTTTTGATTGCTTGCTTAAACATAACATTGAGTGATTCTGCATAAGTCTTACGTTGACTTTCAGGACTAACATAACTTAAACTTTTAAGCCAGTTAGAAACTGGTAAATCGGCAGGAAATAAAATAACTTCCAATCCATTATCGGTAAATAAATATACTTTAGAAGGATTGAGACCGTTACGTAATCCGGTCACAATCTTAAATTTTTTACCATTAAACTCAACGATTTCCCGGAGCTCTTTTCCATTCCATTGTTTTTCTAATAATGTTTTCATGACTTTTTATTTTTAAATTCTAATGCAAATATACTATGATATTTTACAAAAAGCAAGTATTTTTTAAAATTTAGAATGATTCTAAATAAAATAAATAACATAAAAAAATGACAAACTTAAAATAAAACGATTTGCCATATTGATACCTTATTTTAATATAAAATATTAACCCTAATAAAAAATTTTAATACAACGCCTAAAAATTAGTTTACATTTAATTTTTAAATATATTTACTTGCGTAGCCTTAATCAAACTTTTAGGATTATTTGATTTTATATGAACTTGTATTTTCCAACGTGGAACAAACCATCTTGCAAGGAAAAATCTTTTTTTTCCTTTTTTAGTTTTCATATCCCTTTTTTTGATAGTCCATACATATACTTTTTCTTTATACAAGTAATTCCAATGTATACTATCATTCATTAACCAAGTAGCATGAAAAAACAAATAACCATCACTAACTTTGAATGAATGTTTACGTAATGAATCAATTATTGTGTCATGAATAACTGACACCCCTGAATTGTTACTTGAAATATTAGCAGAAATAAATTTTTTAAGATGTCTTATTTTTATTCTGGATGCCTGTATTTCTTTCAAATACTTATGCAAAATAGTATTTTTGTTCTCTAATTGTTGTTTAAACTGACGAGTCGTAAATTGTAATTGTTTTATAATATATTGTTTTCTCCCAAGCAAATCTAAACTACTATCTACTTTACTTTGTGTTGTTTGAAAATTTGCCTTCCATTGTTTTGCTTGTTTTCTTTGATGAACATATAAAACATGATTAGTATAACCATAACCAACGAGAATAATAAAAACTAAAATGATCCAAGTCCATTTGTTTTTGAAAATTTTCAGTAACCATTCAAATAAGAAACCATACATTTTTTTAAATTTTTGTTTTTATATTTTTTGAATTAAGTATATGAATAACACCCTTCCCTGGTAAAACAGACATTAATTCATCAAAAGCACGTTTACTCTTAGTAACATCAATTAATCCATTATGATTAATATCAGCCATTCCAATCCCAATAGCAATACAACCAAGTAATTCTTGTACATAATTTGCAACATGTATTTCTATACCTTCCCTACCAGGAACATTTTCAAGTAAAACAACTTCATAACCATGATCAGGTGATAGATATTTATGCCAATGATATGTACCTGTTGGAATACAACTTATATTATTTTTGTTTCCTTTCCATGGTAATTCTAACGAATCATATATATAACTACGCAAACCATTGAAAAAAGATAATTTTCCAAGTGTTTCTTTGTTAGTTCCTATTAATCGGTATATAAATATTTCATTGTAATTATTCATTATTTTTGATTTTTAGTATATTCCAATTACTTTTTTGATTTTCTGTAAATCAATAGAATCTTTTTTACTTCTAATTGTATTAGGATGAATTTCAGCTTGATAAATTCTATCAATTTTTTTATCAGACTGTTTAGTTTTTTTCAGTATTTGTTGAACTGTATTATAAGTTTGCACCCTGAAATCATACGACCTTTCAGCATAATAATTAATAGAAAGTAATACTTTCAAAGTCACAACAAATACAGCTATTAGAATAGTCAGGAGAACTTTATTGACCAATCCTATATTTTTCATTTGCTTTTTCATTTGTTCATGTTCAAGTTTATTTGTTTTTCTTAATTCTTCAATCTCACTCATTTCTACCTCCTTTCCTATTCAAGTTGTTTTTGTTTAATTTTTCCAAAAACAGCTACCCCATACATAGTTGATAATGAAGTAATGAAAGCAGCGGCACCCAACCAATCAGGATGCCGTCCCAATATTACCATATATACTGATAATGCCATGATTATAAACATAGAAAACAAAATCATCAAAATAATAGAAATCATTCCAAAACGAATTGAACTTTCTTTTGTATCTAAACGAATAAGTTTACTAATGTATTGAAACATAATTCTCTATTTTACAAAAATTTTCAATAAAACATAATAAGGATAACTTGACTTTATATCTTCAATTTCTTTCCATGAAATAGAACTTATTATAACTTTTTCTTTTTTATTTTGAAATTCTTCTAACTCCTTTTTTAACTCATCAGAAAGATCTGAAGGCAAAATATACTGTCCATTTTTTTCTGTACCATGTTTTTCATAAAATTCTCTTTGGAATTTTTGAAACATTTCTACTTTAGGTTTAATTTTTTGAATATCTTTGTAAATATCCCCCTTTTTTTTCAACTTAAAATTTTCATGCAATAATTGTGATAAATCATTTTCTAATACAGGAAAATATTTAAGTTCTAATTCAGCTTTTAACATCTTTTCAAAATTAAAAATTATAAGTTTGGTTAACTTAATCCCCCCCCCCCTTCAAAAAA
>Ga0256829_1000292_pt1 | contig 56633 bp, 55 predicted proteins | sample 131447metaG_FD_185979 | JGI IMG/M metagenome (GOLD analysis project Ga0256829, IMG submission 185979) | Hydrothermal vent microbial communities from Lau Basin, Pacific Ocean - 131-447 | ecosystem: Environmental > Aquatic > Marine > Hydrothermal vents | place: Pacific Ocean: Lau Basin | collected...
CTCATCGCCGATAATACTGCCCCTTGACTTTGGTTGGGAATGTAGGTCGCTGCCGGTTTGAGTTAAATCATCAAAAACTTATAAAATCATCAAAAATTACTTAGATATTATATTCTTTATCTCTGCTTAGTTAGAATATTGAATTATCTTTTTTAAAATTTATACTATAATTAATCTTACACACTATATCATATTTATAGTGTCTTGTAATACATAAGTGATTTATCAAAAAATTTTAACTTATAGATATAATGAGCAAAGCTTTCTATTGTGGCAGAAACTAACATCCCTGCAACTCTCTTGAAGCTTACGAAAAGTAGGGCATTTTGAGAAAAAAGTGCATAAGGTTAGTTATAGATACTATAGTATCTAATGTTCTTCTTTAACCATTTTATCAAGTAATTCAAAAAGTTTTTCACTATTATCTTCCATTTGTTCAAAGTTATATAATAACTCTTTTCCAAATTCTTGTTTGAGTCCATATTGCTTTATAATATTTGCATTTTTTATAGCACTTGAATGTACAAGTTTATGTGGTTGCTCTATTGCTTTGTAGGCATTAGTGGAGCCAAATATATCTTTTCCTTCATTCTCATACCATTTTCCAAATCTGCAATGATGAACATCAACAAAATTTTTATCATTAATTTTTTCACCTACGACACTTGAGTAAATATTTGTTTTATATATCACATGATCTACTTTTATCAATGTTGTGAAGCTTTTTTCTGCTATTGTATTTGAAGATTTTGCTGTAATATTTGCATTTTTATCAAAATCATGGAGAGTATTTTTAAATTCATTGACAGTTGTACCTGAAGTAGTGGCGATCTCATTTATTTCCTGTGCATTAGACTGTATATCATTTGTTTCTTGCTGTAAGGTCTGTATTGTTATCGCAATCTCACTTGTTGCCTTTTGTGTTCTCTCTGCCAGTTTTCTTACTTCATCAGCAACAACAGCAAAACCTCGCCCATGTTCACCTGCACGAGCAGCCTCTATGGCAGCATTTAGAGCAAGTAGATTTGTTTGATCCGCAATATCTTTTATTAGATTTACGACTGAAGATATCTCGTTGCTTCTTTCACTGAGTGAGCTTATCGCATCTGTTATTTGAATAATTAGCTCAATAAGAGTATTTAACTTGTCAGATAACTCATTGGTTGCTTCTAAGCTACTGCTTGATTTTTTTGCAGTCTGAGTAGAAATTAATTGAATATTTTTTACCTCGTCAATAAAAGTACTTATATCATTTTGAATAATATTTAAAGACTTCACGACACCACCGTTTAGTTTGCTAAATTTACTACCCAATTCTGCTCTAAATTTCTCTTTGTTGCCTGTGATTATATTTTCGACACCTTTTTCTATATTTAAGGCAGAATAGTTAAATAATCCCTTAAGTCCTTGAGGATAAACTTTTCTCCAAGAAAGCCCATTGCCAGCATCAATTATTGCAGTATCCACATCCCTCATATAGGCTTCTACCTGGTCTAAGAGGTTATTGATACCCCAAGCTATTTCAGAAAGAGGATGATTTGTATCTATATTTGTTATTCTACTTTCCAAATTACCATTTGCAGCCTCTTTTATTGTACTGTCTATTTGTGACTTTAAAGGATCATTTTGAAAGTTTTTATTTCCGCCAAAGAATCCAGCAAACAATCCAAATGACATAGCCTGGGTATAATCTTGAAAAATGTAATGTAAAATAAAAACTAAAATTATTGCAAATATTAACTGGATTCGTTTATCCTTGTAAAGACGAGATATATTCATCATAGCTGATTCCCTTTTCTTCTAAGATTTTATTAAGATATTTTTCTGAAGCTGTCATATTTTGATTTTTTTCGATACTTATTAATTTTGAGTAAAGATTTTCTATTGTCTGTAAAGCATTTTCATTGACTTTTCTTCTGACTGAATAGTACCCTATAGCTTTTCCGCTGGAGTCAGTAGAAGTGGTAACATTTGCATATACCCAATAATATCCGCCATCTTTTGTTTTATTTTTCACAAATGCAAATATTTCATTGCCGCTTTGAATTCTATCCCAAAGTAATTTAAAGATGCTTTTGGGCATATCAGGGTGTCTTACTATATTGTGAGGCTTACCAATGAGTTCACTTTCGCTATATCCAGCAGCTTTGATAAAGCTTTGATTACAATATGTCAATCTACCTTTTAAATCTGTTTTGGAGACTAAAAAATCATTTTCACTAAATATTACACGCTTTGTATCAGATGTATTCAATGATTGCTCCTTGTTTTAATATTTGCTAATTATAACTATATTTTAATAAAATAGATATAAATATATGCTATACTACAAATAAAAAATAGGATATATTATGTTGATAGACGGATTTGGAAGAAGAATTAATTACATAAGGGTTTCAGTAACTGAAAGATGTAATTTCAGATGTCAGTATTGTATGCCGGAAAAACCTTTTTCCTGGGTTCCCAAAGAAAATTTACTGACATTTGAAGAGCTTTTTTTATTTTTAAAGGTTGGAATTGATGAGGGTGTTGATAAGATAAGAATAACTGGAGGAGAGCCACTTTTAAGGGCAGATTTGGATAAGTTTATAAGAATGATTAATGATTATAAAGACGGTATTGATATAGCTATTACCACCAATGCTTATCTTTTAAAAGGTATAGCTAATAAGTTAAAAGATGCGGGGCTTAAAAGGCTCAATATTTCTCTTGATTCGCTTAAACCTGAAATTGCTCAGCAAATAGCTCAGAAAGATGTTCTAAAAAATGTTTTAGAGGGCATTGAGGAGGCTTTAAAAGTTGGATTAAAAGTTAAAATAAACTCTGTTCCTCTAAAAGGCATAAACAGTAATGAAATAATAGAACTTTTAGAATATTGCAAAGATAAAAAAATGCAGATAAGATTTATAGAATATATGGAAAATATACATGCAAATAAAAATATAAAAGGCTTGTATGGCAAAGAAATTGTTGATGAGATAAGAAAAAAGTATCATCTCAAAAAGATAGGTAGAGAAGGGAATTCTCCTGCATTTTTATATGAACTTGAAGATGGTTACAGGTTTGGCATCATTGACCCACACAAGCATGACTTTTGCGAAAGCTGTAACCGTATAAGGCTGACAGCAGAAGGTAATATAATACCCTGCTTATATTTTGATGAAGCTATGAGTATAGCCCAAGCAGTTAAAAAAGGTGATGTTGAAGCAGCCAGCGAAGTATTAAGAGAAGTTTTAAAAAATAAACCAGAAAAAAATAGATGGGATGAAAATCCACCTGAGAAAGAGCTTTCTAACAGAGCTTTTTATCAAACAGGCGGATAGTTTGATTATTGAAATAACAATTATTTCACTATTTTAAAATATGATTACGAAATATAAAATCAGGAGAAAAAATGAGAAATATAATCTTGGTATCAATTATTATATCTTTTTTAATGATAGGATGTAGTGATAATTCCAAAAAAAATACAGAGATAAAAGTTGGGCAACAAAACGAACAAATAACTAAAAAGCTTGTAGTTAAAAAAGCTTCAACCGTCACAAAAAATAGTAAAAATTTGGCAGATGAAACAAAAGAAATTAGTAAAAAAGCAGTTACTGCTGTGAAACAAAGTGCTAAAACAATTCTTAATAAGACTAAAGAGTTGGCAAAAAAAGTAAAAAATAATGAAACAGTTCAAAAAGTTATTAAAAAGGTATCAAAAGAAACAAAAGCCCTTGTTAATATTGCAGCAGGAAGCGGCTTATCTGCAAAAGCCTCATCGCAGAAAAAAGATAACTTAAAAGTGCCAAAACTTTTTACCAAGTGTGCAGGATGTCATGGCAATAAAGCACAAAAACATGCTCTTGGTGTTTCAAAGATTATAGCCGGGTGGAGTGCTAAAAAGATAGAAGATGCACTTCATGGTTATAAAAATGGTACTTTTGGCGGTGTAATGAAAGGTGTAATGAAAGGGCAAGTTTCATCTTTGAGCGACAAGGATATAAAGGTATTGGCAAATTATATTTCGAAATTATAAGAGTATTTGTCATAATGATAACAAAGAAAGAAAAGTATGATATGTAAAAAAATGAATTCATTTATCGTAATGGATATACTCAAGAGTGCCTTACAGTATGAAGATACCATACATTTTGAGATAGGGCAACCAGATATCCCCCCTTCTACTAAGGTAAAAGAGGCATTAAAGATAGCGGTAGAGAAAAATCTTTTTTCGTATACACAGAGTTTTGGTATAAAAAGCTTGAGAAGTCTGATAGCAAAAAATTATAAAGAAGAATATGGTGTTGATGTAGAAGCTTCTCAAGTTTTGTTAACACCAGGAACTAGCGGAGCATTTTTAGTGGCATACTCCATAGCCTTAAAACATGGACAGAAACTAGCTTTAAGCGATCCGTCATATCCTTGTTATAAAAATTTTGCATATCTTTTAGATATAGAACCTGTTTTTTTTGATATAGGCAGAGAAAATAACTATCAACTGCGAGTTCAAGATATAAAAGATAAACAATTTGATGCTTTGCAAATATCTTCACCGTCAAATCCGGTAGGAAATATATATGAGAAGAATAATTTAAAAGAGTTGGTTAGATTTTGCGATAAAAAAGATATATCTTTTATATCTGATGAATTGTACCATGGGCTGAGCTATGATTTAGATGCAAACAGTGCATTGGAATATAGTGAAAATGTTTTTGTTATAAATGGATTTTCCAAATATTACTGTATGCCCGGACTAAGGCTCGGATGGCTTATAGTCCCTAAAAAACACTTAAGAAGTGCAGAGATTGTGGCACAAAATCTTTTTATATCTGCACCAACATTGAGTCAGTATGGAGCATTGGAAGCATTTGATAAAGAATATCTTAAAAGCACAAGAAGTGAATTTAAAAAAAGAAGAGATTATTTATATGGGGAGCTTTCGAAGTTATTTAACATAGAAGCAAAACCTGATGGTGCTTTTTATCTATGGGTAGATATATCTAAATATAGCGATAACAGCTTTGAATTTTCCAAAAGACTCTTGAGAGATAAACATGTGGCCTGTACACCTGGTATAGATTTTGGAAAAAATAAAACATCAAAATTTGTCAGATTTGCTTACACAAGAGACATAGAGCACATGAGCGAAGGAGTTGAAAGGCTGAAAAGTTATCTCTAAGCAAAAATGATATATAATTCACATTCCTAACCAATATATTTTTATATAGTTTAGTTGTGGCCCCTTCGTCTAGTGGTTAGGACACTGGCCTCTCACGCCGGTAACACGAGTTCGAATCTCGTAGGGGTCACCAGTGTATATCATTTTTCCTAACAATAATTAGGATATATTATGAAACAAATATTTATACTGTTTTTCTTTTTTATACCAATTTTTTTATTTGGAAAAATAAATGTAACCGTTAGCATTCTTCCTCAAAAATACTTCGTTCAAAAGATTGCCGGAAATTTGGCGAATGTTGTTGTTATGGTTAGACCAGGCAGTGAGCCAGCAAGCTATGAGCCAAAGCCCAAACAACTTTCTCATCTTTTAAAATCACAGATTTATTTTAGTATAGGAGTTCCGTATGAAAGGGTGTGGCTTAAGAGATTTAAAAATATTAATCCAAAATTGATTTTTATAAATACTGGTAAAAATATAAAAAAGATACCAATGCTTGAGAGTTATTCTTTTGGTTTAAAGATAAAAAAAAGATTAAAAATAAAAGTATCTGATTTGGATCCTCATATTTGGCTTTCACCTTTACTAGTAAAAAAAATTGTTTTAAATATTGAAAAAGCATTTGTAAAAATAGATCCAAAACATGCGAAAATATATAAAAAGAATTTGGTAATGTTTGATAAAAACATTGAAGCATTGCATAATTATGGTATTTTAAAATTAAAAAATTTAAGACACAGAAAGTTTATAGTATTTCATCCGGTATGGGGATATTTTGCAAAAGAATTTAATTTAAAACAGATTCCTATTCAGCTTGAAGGTAAAAATCCAAGTTTATTAACTTTGACAAAAATGATAAATTATGCAAAAGAGTCAAAGATAAAAGTAATTTTTGTACAACCAGAATTTTCAAAAAAAAGTGCAGAAGTTATAGCTTCAAGCATTAAAGGAAAAGTTATCGTTTTGGATCCGCTTGAGTTAAATTGGGAAGCAGGAATCAAAAAAGCGATAAATACATTTAGCAAAGTATTGAAAAATGAGTAATCCCTCAACTGTAGAAGTTAGAAATTTATATTTTGCTTACAATGATGAGATAGTCTTGGAAAATATCAACTTTAGTGTTTCTACAAAAGACTTTTTAGCTGTCATTGGTCCAAATGGTGGAGGGAAAAGTACATTATTGAAGTTGTTGCTCGGTATATTGACACCAAATAAGGGTAGTGTTAAAATCTTTGGTAAAAAGCCAAAAGAGGTCTATTTGAAGTTGGGATATGTTCCACAAGATACAAATATAAATAAAAATTTCCCTATAAAAGTAACTGATGTAGTCTTGCAAGGAAGAATAGGTGTTTCCAAAAAATTTTGGGGTTTTTCAAAAGAAGATATTTTTATAGCAAAAGAATCTTTAGAAAAAGTAGGAGCTTATAATCTCAAAGATAAGAAAATAGGCGAATTATCAGGTGGTCAAAGGCAAAGAGTGTTTATAGCTAGGGCTTTATCAACAAAAGCTGACATCCTTTTGCTTGATGAGCCGACTGCAAGTATTGACTCAAAGGGGCAAATCAGTCTGTATGCAATGCTTAAAGAATTAAATGCAAATAAAGGTATAATCGCAGTTAGCCACAACATAAATGTGGCGACAGGCTTTGCAAATAAGGTAGCTTACACTAATAAAACTTTGTATATGCATAATTCTCCAGCTGTAAATAAAGATAAAATTTTACAAAATATCGGTAATTCTACAGAGCACATCTGCCCAGTAGAATTGATGGTAAATGAAAATATGTGTTTACACTCTCAAGATACGGATACAAAATAATGTACAACTCTTTAATAGAAATTATGTCATTATCTTTTATGCAACATGCTTTTATGGCAGCATTTTTTGTAAGTATCTGCATAGGTATAATAGGAACATTTGTGGTTGTCAATAGAATGATTTTTTTAGCAGGAGGAATTGCTCATGGTTCATACGGTGGCATCGGTATAGCAATATATTTGGGCATACTGCCTATGTTTGGAGCCGGAATATTTGCAATTATTCTGTCATTTATTATAGCTGCTATTTCTTATAAAAATAGCGAAAGAATAGATCCTGTTATAGGTGCAATGTGGGCAGCAGGAATGTCTATAGGTATTATTTTTATAGATTTGACACCGGGGTATCATGCTGATATTATGAGTTATCTTTTTGGAAGTATTATATCTGTTGCCTCAAGCGATCTTTGGATTATGGGAATGTTAGATTTTTTAATGCTTGTTTTGGTTTCAATTTTTCATAAAGATTTATTGGCAATGAGTTTTGATAGAGAATTTGCAAAGCTTAGAGGGGTGAAGGATAAGATATTATACTATATGCTGATAGTATTTATAGGCATTAGTGTTATTATCACTATTAGAGCTGTTGGTTTGATACTAGTTATCGCACTTATGAGCATACCTCCTTTTATAGCAGAGAGATTTTCGTCATCTTTGTATAAAATGATTTATATATCGACTATACTAACTCTAATTTTTACTTTTAGTGGATTGAGCATCTCATACTTTTACAATATAAGTTCAGGTGCAACTATCATACTTGTGGCATCTATTGTCTTTTTCTTATATTTGAGTATCTTAAAACTAATTCAATATACCAAATAATTAATATCAAATAATTTTATAATATAAATAATTATTATAAAATTCTAAAATAATTTATTATATCTTATTATAATATATTGTTACTCAATGTAACAAATAAGTCACTTTTTCATATATATTTAATATATTATGCTATTTTTATTGACATATTAATTATTCTTATAATATAATACAAATACTTTTTAATATTTAAGAATTAAAACTTAAGGAGGTTTAATTGAAAACAAAAGATAAAAAATCTTTTTCTTTATCTGTGAATGATGAGAATAATAAAAAGATACATTCAAATGAGAGAAGAGAATTCTTCAAAAAAGGATTGTTTTACTCTGTCGGCTTAGCTGCTGCTAGTAATGCTTTGGCTTCAAATGGAGCTAATGTTGACCCTGCAAATCTTCCTCCAAATATACCATCTTGGGCGAAGATTCCAGGAAAACCGGTAGATTGGCATCCGTATGGACAACCCTCTGCTTATGAACATAATGTTATAAGAAGAAGTGTGCCTTTTCTTTCTCCTGATCCTATGGCAGATGTTGCTTTTTCGCCATTGCAAGATCAAAACGGTATTATAACTCCAAATGGATTATTTTTTGTAAGAGATCATAACGGTACCTGTATCGTAGATCCAAATGATTACAGATTGATAATACATGGTCTTGTTGATAAGCCTATTATACTTACATTAGAAGAGATAAAAAGATATCCTAGTGAAAGCAGAATTCATTTTATAGAGTGTCCGGCAAACGGTGCTACTGAATGGAGAGGAGCACAGCTTGATTCGGTTCAATTTACAAAAGGTATGTTAAGCTGTGCGCAATGGACGGGAGTTCCACTGAAGACTATACTCAAAGATTTAGGTCTTAAACCAAATGCAAAATGGGCATTAGCTGAAGGCGGTGATGCTTCTACTATGGCAAGGAGTATTCCAATAGAAAAACTTTTAGATGACGCTATGATAGTATATGCTCAAAACGGAGAAGCCCTGAGACCTGAACAAGGGTATCCTGTTAGACTGATAGTACCAGGCTGGGAAGGAAATCTAAATGTTAAATGGCTTAGAAGAATAAAAATAGGTGATAAACCTTGGCATGCAAAAGAAGAGACCGCAAAATATACAATGCTACTTCCTTCGGGTAAAGCTATTCAGTATTATTGGGTTATGGATGTCAACTCAGTTATAACAAGCCCATGTCCTGAAAAGCCATGGAAAGATGTAAAAATTGGTCAAAAGATTGAAATCCAAGGTATTGCATGGAGTGGAAGAGGAAGAATCAGTGCTGTTGATATTACATTTGATGGTGGTAAAAATTGGACTAAAGCAAGGCTTAAGGGATTAATTTTACCAAAATCATTTACAAGATTTACCATAGAATATATTTGGAATGGAAAACCAATATACCTTGCTAGCAGAGCAACTGACGAAGTGGGTATGACTCAGCCGACAATTCAAAAGCTTAAAAAAATTAGAGGAGTTCAGGGGATTTATCATAGAAATTCAATAACTACTTGGGAAGTTAAAGCAAATGGGGAGGTGCATAATGTTCAAGCAATTTACTAAAAAAACAATTTTGGCAATATTGGGATTGAGTTTAGCAACTATTTCATACGCTACGGCAAATAAATATACTGATGCTTACTATGCCTCGTCTCACAAATATAAAATAAATGTAGACGGTGCTATTATATATCCTAATGACTTAAGAGTTCAATATATAAAAAATGATCAGGTAAAAGGTCCTTTTCATATAGGGCAAAAAGCTACAAAAAAGGAAATTTCTGGATGGAGTGCAGATATAAGACCTGATGGAAAAGGTTTGTATATTGGGCATGGAAGTGTAAGCCAGGGTGCAGATTTATTTGAAAATAAATGTTCAAAATGTCATGGGACATTTGGTGCAGCAAATAATGGATTTCCTGTATTAGTCGGAGGAAAAGGAACACTAAAAAATCAAATATTAGAACCGGGTGAGCCTGGACCGTTAAAAACTGTAGGAAGTTATTGGCCGTATGCTACTACTTTATTGTGGTATATCAAAACAGCTATGCCTCAAGACCATCCAAATTCACTTACAAATGATCAAGCTTATGCTATAACAGCGTATGTTTTATCACTAAATGATATTACAGTTGGCGGTAAAGAGATGGATGATGATTTTGTATTGAGTAATAAGAATTTTATGAAAATACATCTTCCAAATGAAAATGGATTTATCCCTAAAGATAAAAATTTAAAGCACTCTTTAAACAGCTCAACAAACCCATATTTTGGTACAGGCAACAGATGTATGAAAAATTGTGCTAAAAAGATAAAAATAACACATGTTGTTGGAAATCTTACACCTAAGATAAATGAAGCACTTGACTTGCCTAAGCCTAAAAAAATTCATACAGTAAGTACAAACACAAAAGGTGCCAAAATATACAATTCAACTTGTGTGTCCTGCCATGGATCTGGTGTTTTGGGTGCGCCAAAGTTTGGAGATAGTGTGGCTTGGAGTAAAGTTTTAAAACAGGGGATTTCAAAAGTTTATAGCAATGCAATAAATGGAATTGGAAATATGCCACCAAAAGGAGGCAACTCATCTTTAAGTGATTCAGATATTAAAAATGCAGTTGACTATATGGTTGAATCTAGTAAATAAAAAGGAGAACAAATGAAAATGTCAAAAATATTATTAATGGCTGCTGTTATTAGTAGCTTATTTTCAGTTTCGAGTTTTGCACAAAGTAATGCAAAATTAGTAAAAGAGGGTAAAAAAATATTTTTATCAAAAAAACTAGGAAATTGCCTGGCTTGTCATAATATTGCAGGTATGAAAGTACCTCAAGCAGGTGCTCTTGGTCCAAAACTGGCCCACTTGAGCAGTTATCCTACCAGTTTTCTTTATAATAAAATATATAACCCTTATACTACAAATCCGGTTAGTCAGATGCCACCATTTGGCAAAAATGCAATACTTTCAAATCAACAGATAAAAGCAGTAGTAGCTTTTCTAAAAACAATTAAATAAAAAAAAGGAGATAAAATGAATAGAAGAAAATTTATAGGAATAGGAGCAGGAGTAGTTGCAACAGCTCTTGTTTTACCATCGCAGTTAAGTGCAGTTGATTTTAGAAAAAAAGATGCAAAAGCATTTGCAGATAAAGATATAAAATCAGCCTTAAAAGATTTATATGGAACCGATGCAACTATAAAGGGTGGTGTTAGTATAAGTGCCCCGGATATCGCTGAAAATGGTGCGGTTGTGCCTATCACTGTGAGTACAGATAAAGCAAATGTAAAGTCGATAGCTGTGTTTATAGAGGGTAATCCTGAAGCATTAGCAGCAGTATTTAATGTACCCGCGACAAGTATTCCTAAATATGCACTTAGAGTTAAAATGAGAAAGACAGGGCATATTGTAGTTGTTGCAAATGTTGATGGTAAACTTTATACAAATAAAAAGCTTGTAAAAGTTACTATCGGCGGATGTGGTGGTTGATATAATAAAATAAAATTAATATTAAAAATATAATAAAAAGGAATTAGTAAATGAGAGCAATAGCAAAATTAAAAAATGGCATAACAACAGTAAGAGCAATGGCGCATCATCCGATGTTGAGCTACTTAGTGGCTAAAAAGAAACATAAAAAAGCAAAATTTATCACACATCTAACTGCAAAATATAATGGACAATTGGTTTATGATTTATATTCAACACAGTTTTTATCAAAAAATCCATATATCCAATTTGCATTTAAAGGTGGTAAGAAAGGTGACAAGATTGTATTTTATTGGATTGATAATACCGGTGAAAGCAAAACAAGTTCTGCAAAAATTAGATAATTAAGAAAAGGAGAAAATATGTTCTCAAAAATAGTTAAAACATCAATATTTATAGTTGCCTCGGCGACTATTTTGGTAGCTGGAAGCTTTAATGCCCAAGCTGAAAAAGACAGATTGGCACTGCAGCATTACATGCTTGCAAAATTTAAAAATCCTGTTGCAAATAGAGCCGAGTATTTTCCGTATATGCCTTTACATATACTAAAAACACAGTATGCCAAAAATCTTAAACTAAGCGATTTTCTTTTAGGATCTTATGCTTATGATTTGGATGCAAGAAAACAATATACCGAGTTAAATGAGTTTCCTCCATATGTATTTAATGTAAGTCATGGAGAAAAACTTTATAATACTAAATTTAAAAATGGAAAATCTTTTAAAGATTGTTTTCCAAATCCTGCCATAAAAGGTAACTATCCATATTTTGATACCAAAAAAGGAGAAGTTATCACCATAGGATTGGCTATAAATGAGTGTAGAGTTAAAAATGGAGAGAAGCCTTGGAAGTATGGAAAGGGGAAGTTGGCTGACTTGGACGGTTATTTTGCATTTAAATCCAGAGGTCAGGTTTTAAATGTGACTATACCAAACGCTGCTGCAGAAAAAGCCTATAATGCTGGTAAAAAATATTATTATTCACAAAGAGGAAGTCTTAAAATGTCTTGTGCAACTTGTCATGTTCAAGGTGCAGGTAATAAATTAAGGGCGGAATCTTTATCTCCACTACTTGGTCAGTATAATCATTTTCCTGTTTACAGACTAAAATGGCAAGCACTTGGTACAATGCAAAGAAGGTTTAAAGGTTGTAATAAAAATCAAGGAGAGCAGCCACAAAAATTACAATCAAAAGATTATAGAGATTTAGAATACTTTTTAGCTTATATGTCAAATGGACTAAAGCTTGACGGTCCAGATATTAGAAAATAAAAGGAAAAAATATGAAAAAGATATATTTATTGGGAAGTGTAGCTGCTTTGACAATACTGATTTCAGGTTGTACAACCCAGCCATCACAACCAAATAGGATTGAAATGGGAAAACTTGATGCTAGTAAAGTATGTAAAACTCCTGAAACATCCAAAGGTATAAATGCAACGCTTAAAAAGGCAAGTATGTATCTAAAAGTTACAAAAAAAGATAAAGTAGAATTTAGAACAAGAGATGTAATACACCATAAGTATATTACAACATCACAAGATATCGCACTTTCAAAAAAACTTTTGGCAAAAGGCGATATAAAAAATGCTACTTTTGCTGCATATCAATCCTGCGTACAGGCAATAAGAGCCGTTCAGCAAGAAGATGAAGCTAACAAAACTTATCTTTTATCTGTGCCAAAGTAGGTTAGTATGAGTAGTATAAGCAGAAGAGAGTTTGTATATATGATGGCAATATTGGGTTCTACTCAGTTATTTGCCAACTCTCATACAAAAATTACGCAAGGCGGAAATCCTAAAGATTACTATAAACTGAAAAATTTTGGAAATGCCAGAATTTTACATATGACTGACCCTCATGGACAATTACTCCCTGTGCACTTTAGAGAGCCTAGTGAAAATCTTGGCTTTTTTGGCAATTTAGGGCAGCCCCCTCATATAGTTGGAGAGTATTTTTTAAAGTATTATGGTATAAAAAATGGCACCAGACTTGCTCATGCATTAACTTGTGTTGATTATGTTAATGCTGCACATAAGTATGGAAAGATTGGTGGATATGCTCATATAAAATATTTAGCTGATTACCTAAGAGATAGTTACGGAAGAAAAAATACCTTATTTATAGATGGTGGAGATACTTGGCAAGGCAGTGCCACCTCTCTTTATACCAGAGGCAAGGATATGGTTGGTGCACAAAACTTACTTGGCATCGATGTTATGGTCGGACACTGGGAATTCACATATACTGAAAAAGAAATTTTAGAAAATATCAAAGCACTTGATGCAGAATTTATTGCTCAAAATGTTTTTGTTAAAGATGAAGCTCTTATGGATGGAGCTCAAGCATATAATGAAGATACAGGGCGAGCATTTAAGCCTTATACAATGAAAACTATAGATGGTAATAGGATTGCTATAATAGGACAGGCATTCCCATATACAACTATAGCAAATCCACAGCGATTTATACCTGATTGGAGCTTTGGTATTCACCAGGGAGATTTGCAAAAGCTTGTAGACAGTGTTAGATCAAAAGAGAAGCCAGATGCTGTGATACTCTTATCTCATAACGGTTTTGATGTTGATAAAAAATTAGCTTCAGTTGTAAGTGGAATAGATTTTATTATGGGAGGGCATACACACGATGGTATTCCAGAAGCTGTTTCCGTAAAAAATAACTCCGGTGTTACTTATGTGACAAATGCAGGAAGTAATGGTAAATTTGTTAGCGTATTGGATATGGATATAAAAAATCATAAAGTAAATGATTTTAAATTTACTTTATTGCCAGTATTTTCAAATATTCTTCCAGAAGATAAAAAGATGAAAGAGTATATAGAGGGCGTCAGAAAACCTTATTTGTCAAAATTGACAAGAAAAATTGCAACCACAGATACACTTCTTTATAGAAGAGGCAATTTTAACGGTAGTTTTGATCAAATAATATGTAATGCTTTAAGAGAGGTTAAAGGCTCTGATATATCACTTAGTCCCGGATTTAGATGGGGTACTACAGTATTGCCGGGTGAAGATATAACATTTGATGACCTTATGACTCAAACAGCTATGACATATCCTGAAACTTATGTTAAAGATGTAAAGGGAAGTGATATTAAAAATATTCTTGAAGATGTTGCAGATAACTTGTTTAATAAAGATGCTTTCTTGCAACAAGGCGGTGATATGGTTAGAACCGGTGGACTTTCTTATACGATAGATCCTGTAAAATCCATAGGACATAGAATCAGTAATCTTCAATTATCCAGCGGCAAGAAAATAGAAGCAAATAAAAGCTATAAAATGTCAGGATGGTCAACAGTAGGTTCAAAGTCACCGGGTGAGCCAGTATGGGATACGGTTATAAAATATTTGGAAAATCACAGGCATATCAAAAATTTGCATATTGATACACCTGATATTATAGGGGTAAAAAATAACCCTGGAATTACAAATTGTAAAAAAGTTTAATAATTTGAAGAGAAGCGGTTACCACTTCTCTTCAAATTTAATTTCACTCAAATATTCTTCATAAGTGAATTTTTTATATGATTTGCTTATGATATAGTTAAGTATGCTTTTATATTTTTTAGGATTTCTGTATCCTGGAAATTTTGCTATAATATCACCAGACTTATTTAAAAATACCATTGTAGGAGAAAATATTAACTTCAGCTTTTGTTTAAATTCTTTTTCAGTACCTTTAAAATTTTTATAATGTACTATTCTAGAACCCTCGCTATTTATGTGAACAACAATAAAATTTTCTCTAGTGAGTTTTGCAAGCTTACCTCTTCTTAGATTAACATTTATCATTTTAATACAATAAGGACAACCTTGTAAATCAAAAAAAAGTATAATTTTTTTATGTGTGCTTTTTGACTTTTTGATGATATTGTTTATATTTGTATTATCTTTGACAAACCAAGATGGTAAATTATTTGCATTTACTGATATACCTAAGCCTATTGCAACAAAAGATGTAAGAATAAATTTTTTCATTTTTTTACCTACTATAAGGAATTATTATTAATTAAGCATCTTATAATTATATCGAAATATAACTGACCTTACGCACTTTTTTCTCAAAAAGTTCTATTTTTAGTTAGCTTCATAAATTTGCTCATTATAGTGCACAAGATCAGAATATAAATTTATTTCAAAATTATTTTACCTCTTTTGAGCAAAATCAAATTCTCATTTTCAAGTTTTTTAAGAGTTCTGCTGACTACTACTCTTGTGGAGCCAATTATATTTGCAATCTCTTCGTGTGTAATTGTTATCTCCTTGGTATTTTGGGTTTTTAGCCATTCATAAATCCTCTCATCAAGATGTCTAAATTTTATATTCTCAAGTAGTCTTGCCAAAGAGTCAAGCCTTAAAGTCAAAAGAGAGAATATATATTTTTGATAATTATTATTTTTTTGCATCAAATCAATCACAATATCTCTATTTAACATATAACCTTTTACAGGCGAGGAAGTTATGGCAGATCCTATTGCAGGTGTTTGATTTATAGCAGAAGTTGTATTGACAATACACTGCTCATTGGGATTTAGAGTATATAAAGTAATTTCATTTATTCCATCACCTTGTATATAAACTCTAACTTCGCCCTCAGTTAAAAATAAAATATCTTTTGTAATATCTCCTTGATAAAAAAGGATAGACTTTTTATCTAAAGCAATAGGCTTTAGATTTACTTTTAAAATATCTTGTTCACAAGGACTTAATTCACTGTAAAAATCAAATTCTTCTATTTTCATAGAAGAAGTATATCTAAATATTACCTATTTTTTGCATCCTGTGTTTATCTTAAAGATAGTATAAAAAGGGCAAAACCCGATAATTCCGGTTATCAAAGGTATAAGTCCGATTCCGGCAATTATGTAGTTAATTATATATAAACCGTAAATAATTAACACCAAACCTATAATAACTCTAATAATTCTATCAACTTTTCCAGCATTAATACACATAATTCATCCTTTTATATTTTTTAGAATTATATGATGAAAAAAATAATTTGTATGTTACTTTGGTTACTTAATGGTGTAAAATTTCACTTAAGAATTTTTTTGCTCTATCTGTTTTTGGGTTATTAAAAAATTCATGCGGAGTATTTTCCTCAACGATAATTCCATTATCCATAAAAACAATTCGATCACTAACTTCTTTAGCAAAGCCCATTTCATGAGTAACACAGACAATTGTATAATTTTCCTTTGCCAAATCTTTCATAACATCTAAAACTTCACCTATCATTTCAGGATCCAGCGCTGAAGTTGGCTCGTCAAATAGTATAATTTTAGGTTTCATCGCAAGTGTTCTAGCAATAGCAACTCTTTGTTTTTGACCTCCGCTTAATTCTGATGGATATTTATTTGCCTGATGAGGTATTTTTACTCTCTCAAGCAACTCCATAGCAAATTTTTGAGCTTCATTTTTAGAAATCTTTCTAACCTTCATTGGTGCAATCATAATATTTTCGATAATTGACAAGTGTGGGAAAAGATTGAAATGTTGAAAAACCATGCCTGCTTCTTCTCTTATTTTGGTTACATTTGTCTTTTTTTCATCAAGATTTATGCTATCAACAATAATTTTTCCATCATCTATATCTTCTAATTTATTTATACATCTTATAAGGGTTGATTTTCCACTGCCACTTGGACCGCACACGACAACGACCTCTCCTTTTTTTACTTTGAAGTTTATCTCTTTTAGCGCTTGAAAATCCCCAAAAAATTTATTAACATTATTTAACTCAATCATATTATCCATACAAATCTCCTTAAGCAAAATTGTAATATAATTATAGTTAAATCCAGTTTATATCTTTAAAGCTGGTCAAATTTAGCAAATAGGAACCTATATGGAATATCTTATAAATTTTTTGGAAAGTAAAGATGTTAATGAAAGCCAAATCTTCTCTCACTTAAAATGCAGCATAGAAGAAGCAAATATACTTAAAATTTTAACACACAAATATATAGAAGGAGTGGAGGATGTGGTTGCCTCTACACTTCTAAAAGAGATATATTCATCCAGTAAATATGAATATGTCCAAAAAATAGAAATTATAAAAAATCTTATGGAATTGGGATGGATAGTAAAAAATTCACTCTCAAATATAAAAAATCTTGAATTATCCAATTTAGAATTGTTAAATGCAAATATATCTTTAAGTACAACTTTTTTAAAGCTCTTAGAAGATGGAAATTTTGATTTTGTATTACCTGAACTGGAGCCATATACTGATCATTTGGAATACTTAAAAGACCAATTTTTAAAAATAGAGTTTTATAGAAAATTGGCGATGTTAAGAAGTAATTTTCAAGAAAATTCACCAAATATCAATCGCTTAAAAGAGAGATTAAAATTACTTGATAATCGGATTGGAAAAAGATTGGAACTTAGCAAATGTGAATTGGCGGTTGAAGATATCTTTAAAGAGTATGAATTATGCGAAAAAGAAAAAATTATATTTTTATCTCTTTTAAAAGAAGAGTATAGCTCAGAAATTGAGAGTTTAAGAGAGATGAACACCCTGATAGATATTATAAGTAAAAATGAATATGAAAAGATAAAAAATCGTGCATTATTGGAAGAGAGTTCAAAGTTAATAGAACAGGGATTAATAGATTTTGATGAAGTTTTGACAACATTTGGCGGAATGAGCAGAAGTTTTTTTATATCCGAAGAAATTATACAAAAAGTAATAAGACCAAAAAAAGAGAAAGATAATAAAAAGATAAAATTAAATGTTCTGATAAAAGAACAAGATATTTTTGAATTAATTGAGCCTAAAACTACACTTGATGATGTTGTTTTACATCCAAAAACAGAGAAAATATTAAGAAATTTTTTAAAGAGAATGGATAGAAAAGTTTTGAGCAGATTGAAAGATTGGGGTGTAATAGACAGAAAAAAGGGATTGGAAACACGAATAATGTTTTATGGGTATCCAGGAACTGGTAAAACAATAACGGCTTTATCTTTGGCAAAATCTTTAAAAAAGAGTATTTTAAATTTTGACTGCTCTAAAATACTTTCACAATATGTGGGGGAAAGTGAAAGAAATGTTAGAAAAATATTTGATACTTATTATGAGTTATCTGAAAAAACAAAGAGTAATCCCGTGTTACTGTTAAATGAGGCGGATCAATTTTTAAGCTCCCGTTCAAGCGGACCAAATAGCAGTGTAGACAAAATGCATAATCAAATGCAAAATATATTTTTAGAGCAAATAGAGAATTTCAGGGGTATTTTGATAGCGACAACAAATTTACTGGAAAATATTGATACAGCATTTTCAAGAAGATTTGACTATAAGATAGAGTTTAAAAAACCTGATTTTAAGCAAAGACTTCTTTTGTTTAGTAAAAATTTGCCCGAACATGCCATATACGAAGAAAATTTCAGCATTGATGAGCTTGCCAAGTTTCCCTTGACCGGTGGACAGATAAAAATGGTTATAAAAAATACAGCTTTAAGCATTGCAGTCATGGATGATCCTGTATTTACTATAAAAGAGTTTACTTCTGTAATTAAAAGAGAAATAACAGGTTCATTTGGTGAGAGTAGCTCAATGGGATTTATTGTTACCTAAAGTTACAACTTATAAAACACTTTATTTATTGTATAATTGCCTACTATATAGGGAGTTATGAGCCTATAAACAATTCTCATAGTAACAATTGGTAACATAATTAATATATAAATTAATATATAAAATTAAATTTTTATACTAAATAAGATTAATTTTTATTTTAATATAGTATCATGTTCAAATATTTACTTCAAGGGGTCAAATTATGGGACATATGAATTTTGCTCATCCGTATTTTGGGGCATTTGTATTTTTAGCTCTTAGTTTTGGAGCATTTTTTGCAACAACTGTATTAGCAAGGCTTGTTAGCAGAAAGTTGGCAAGACTTGATGATGAAAAATTGAAATTAACTATATATGAATGTGGTCCAGAAGTTACCAAGCAGCCAAATAAAATTTCTGCTCAATTTTATCTTTTTGCATTATTATTTATATTATTTGATGTAGAGATTATTTTTATGTTTCCATGGGCTATTGATTTTAAAATTTTAGGATCGTTTGGTTTTGTTGAAATGATATCATTTATACTATTATTAGCAATTGGATTTATATATGCATGGAAAAAAGGAGCATTGCAATGGCACAGCATAAAGTAAATTATCTTCAAGACAGCGGGCTGCCAATAGCCTTGACAACTGTTGACAAACTTGTTCAGTGGGGCAGAAGCAACTCACTTTGGGCATTAACCTATGGGCTTGCTTGTTGTGCTATCGAAATGATGGCAAGTGGAGCAAGTAGATATGATTTTGACAGGTTTGGTACGATATTTAGAGCAAGCCCAAGACAGGCTGAAGTCATGATAGTAGCTGGAACCCTAACGAAAAAACATGCTCAATTTATAAGAAGATTGTATGATCAAATGGCAGAGCCGAAATGGGTTATAAGTATGGGTAGTTGCGCAAATACAGGTGGAATGTTTAATACTTACGCAACGGTTCAGGGGGTTGACAGAGTTATCCCCGTTGATATTTATCTTCCAGGTTGTGCGCCACGACCAGAAAGTTTGCAATATGCAGTCATGATGCTTCAAAAACAGATTAGGAAAGAGAGTGCTTTTCAAAAGAGAAAGCCTAAAAGGTTGGTGTAATGAGAGAATATAAAAATAGAAAAAATGTTCAAAAAAAAGCATACTATAATGATAGATTTTGGGTAGCACCACAGTTGCCTAAATTTAATCCGCAAGAGGATAAACAACTTAATGAAGATTATAAAAAAATAGATGAAAAATTTGAAATAAAAGAAGCTTTTATCCAAAGAGATCAATTAGTCTTAATAGTCCATTCAACTGATATAAAAGAGATATTGACTTTTATGAAAGATGAGTTATCGTATACTGTTCTATCAGAGCTTAGTGCAAATGATTATTTGTCTCAAAGTGGAGAATTTGAAGTGTTTTATCAACTTCTGTCTATGACAAAAAGAAAAAGAATAAGAGTTAAATGTCGCATCAAAGAGAAAAGTTCTGTCGAAAGTGTATATACTGTTTTCAAAAGTGCAGACTGGGCAGAAAGAGAGATGCATGATCTTATGGGGGTAAATGTAAATAACCATTATAATTTAAAAAGACTTATCATGCCGGATGATTGGAGCGGACATCCACTTAGAAAAACTTATCCTCTTCAAGGAGATGAGGCAGCTTCTTGGTATGAGATAGATACAATTTTTGGAAAAGAGTATCGTGATATAGTAGGGCCAGAACAAAGAGATCCTGCTAAAACTGATAGAAAAGATACTAAAAACTTTTCTAGAATTTTCCATGAAGTTCCATTTGGCTCAAATCCAAGTGAGGAAAAAACAATTCAAGATTATCAAGAAGAAGATGGAGTATATTTTGTAAAAGAGCTTAAAAAAGAAAACTCCAAAGTCTTAAATACAAGAAGGTAAAAAATGCAAGCAGTAAACAGACTAAAACCATTTTTTGAAAATATAAATTTTGATAGAGATGACAATAGGATGGTCGTTAATTTTGGACCACAGCATCCCTCTGCTCATGGGCAGTTGCGTCTCATACTGGAGTTGGATGGTGAACAGGTGACAAAAGCAATTCCTGATATTGGTTATTTGCACCGCGGTATGGAAAAGATGGCAGAAAATATGATATATAATGAATTTTTGCCTACAACAGACAGGATGGATTACATAGCAGCAACTTCAAATAACTACGGCTTTGCTCATAGTGTAGAAAAACTTATAGGGCTTGAGATACCAAGACGGGCGCAAGTTATCAGAATGATGTTGCTTGAGCTCAATAGAATCATATCTCATCTTTTTTGGCTGGCTACTCATGCACTTGATGTTGGTGCTATGAGCGTATTTTTATTTTGTTTTAGAGAAAGAGAGTTTGCTATGGATTTGATGGAGGATTATTGTGGGGCAAGACTTACCCATTCTTCTATCAGAATAGGCGGAGTCCCTCTTGATCTTCCAGAAGGATGGCTTGGAAAATTGAGTGTTTTTGTGAATACAATGCCAAAAAATATAGCTGATTATGAAGGATTGCTCGATCAAAATAGAATTTGGAAAATGAGACTTGAGGATGTTGGAATTATTTCAAAAGAAGATGCTATTAGCTGGGGATGTTCAGGTATAGCTTTAAGAGCTAGTGGAGTTCAGTGGGATATCAGAAAAGAGGAGCCTTATGAGTTGTACGATGAAGTTGATTTTGAGGTGCCATATACTGATAGATGCGATAGCTACGGAAGATATAAGCTTTATATGCAGGAGATGAGGCAAAGTATAAATATCCTTAAACAGCTTGCTCCAATGTATAACAAAACAGAACCTGAGATTATGGCACATGCACCAGAGTATATTTCAGCTCCAAAAGAACAGATAATGACACAAAATTACTCATTAATGCAACATTTTGTACTTGTAACACAAGGCATGAGACCACCTGTCGGTGAAGTGTATGTGCCAACTGAGTCTCCAAAAGGGGAACTTGGTTTTTATATCAATTCACAAGGTGATCCTTATCCGTATAGACTTAAGGTGCGAGCACCTAGTTTTTGGCATACTAGTATATTGCAAGAATTGTTACCAGGTCATTATTTGGCTGATGTTACCGCAATAATCGGTAATTTAAACATAGTCTTTGGCGAAATAGACAGATAATACGGGAGATATGGATTATGAAAAGATTTGATTTAAGACCATTAAAAGATAAGTTTTATGATAGAATGATTGAGTTGCTTGGTAATGATTTAAAACCTGATGAAGTTGGTATTTTTTTATTTGAAGTTGGTGATTTTACTCCTATACAAAAGAGTGCTGATATTATAAAAGAAAATGGCCACGAACTTATGAATTCTTTAAAATTTAATGAAGCCGACTGGACTATAGTTGTAAAAAGGAAAGCAGTTTAATGCGATTAAGTATTGATAAGATTATATTTTTTGAGGGGAGAATATAAATTATGATGAGTATGGTGCGTTTTTCTACCTGGCAAGGAAATGTTATAGACAACAGGGATAAAAAAAGAGAACACTGGAGAAGGTCAACTTCTTATTTTCCTGAAATACATAGGGTGGAAAATGATACAGAAGCTTTTATAGGATGGGATGGATTTGTTCTTTTTAAAAAAGATGTAGATGTTGTGAAGCTTGCTATGAAATATGCCGCTCAATATCAAGTTTACAGCGAAGCTTGCGGAAGATGTACTCCCGGACGATGGGGTGGACGGATTTTATATGATTTGCTCGATAAAATTGCAAGAGGAGAGGGAGAACTTAGCGATCTTGAGCATTTAAAAGAAATCAGTGAAACTATGCAAGCAACAAGTAAGTGTGAGATAGGCAAGAGTGTTCCTACACCGATACTTGATATAATGAAATATTTTGAAAGCTCTTTTTTGGATTTGATTAACAATAAAAAGCCTTCGCCTGAATATCTAAATGATAATACTAATTATATTGCAAACATTACAGCTCCTTGTACCGACATGTGCCCTAGTCATGTTGATATACCAGCTTACATTGAAGGTGTCAGAGATCTTAAATTTGAGGAATCATTAAAAGCTACAAAGCAAACTATGCCATTAGCTCATGTTTGTGGTCGTGTATGTCCTCATCCTTGCGAAGACGCCTGCAGAAGAGCAAATCTTGATGAACCTATTTCTATAATGGAGCTTAAAAGAATTGGCGCCGATTTTGAAAGTGATCATGGGCTTGATTTTATATATCCTATTAAAAAAGCAAAGGCGACAGGAAAAAAAGTTGCAATTATTGGTGCCGGACCTGCCGGACTTACTGGAGCTTATTATTTGAGCCTTGGTGGTGTGGAGTGTGATGTTTATGAAGAATTGCCGGTTATCGGCGGTGAGGTAGCTGTTGGAGTACCTGAATATAGAATGCCTTATGATAAATATTATAAAGATATTGAGTCTATAAAGGCTCTTGGTGTTAATTTTATATTGAATACAAAAGTTACAAAAGAAATGATGAAAGAGTTTGAAAAGACTTATGATGCTATACTAATAGCAACAGGAACAAGAATATCCAAAAAAATAAGAGCAAAAAATGAAAGATATGAAATAGATGGTTATTGGCCAGCTATAGAATTTTTAGATCAAATAAATTTGAGTGTAAAATGGGGTATAGGAGAAAATATTGACTTAAGCGGGAAGACAGTAGTTTGTGTTGGTGGAGGTTTTACTTCAATGGATGTTGTAAGATGTGCTATAAGAGCCAATGCAAAAAAAGTGATACTTTTATACAGAAGAGATGAAAAAACTATTATCGGTAATACGAGTTACGAAGAGTATCACGAAGCAGTGGAAGAAGGGGTTGAATTTAGATTTTATTCTGCCATTGAAGAGATAATAACTAATGAGCAGGATAAGCTTGAGAGATTGAAAGTAAATACTTTTGAGCTTATACCGGATCCAAATGGCGGAAGAGCAAAAATGAATCATATTATTGGCGGTGACTATTTTATAGAGTGTGATTATCTGATTCCTGCTGTAAGCCAAAGTGCAAATCTTGATTTTCTACCGCAAGAGTGGGAGCTTGGTTTGACTAGTTGGGGTACATTTAAAACATTTAATAATACATATATGACAAATAAAATAGGTATTTTTGCAGCTGGAGACTGCGAATATGGTCCAATGACCATAGTAAATGCTGTTGGGCAGGCGAAAAGAGCTTCTTCGGTAATGCTAAGGTATTTAAAAACAGGAGAAGTTTCTTTGAGTGATGAAGAGATAATGGAAGATCACTTGAGAAAACTAAAGGTATATAATAAAAATGAAAAAATAACCGGATGGATTCCGGGTATTAAAAGAGAAATTAGTGAAAAATTAGATATCAATACAAGAAAATATTCTCAAGAAGAGGTAAATTTCGGATTAACAAGAGATGAAGCCATAAATGAATCCGAGAGATGCATGCGGTGCTACTATATAGCAATGGTAGCAACAAGCTCAAATCATAAAGGTTTGGCAAATGATTAATATAACAATAGATGGTCAAAAATTTAAAGCCAACAAAGGTGAAACTATCTTGGAGGTTGCTAGAAGGGAAAATATCTATATCCCTACAATGTGTCATTTGACAAAAACAACCCCTATAGCATCTTGCAGAATGTGTTCAGTTGAAATAGAGGGAATGGACGGTTTCATACTCAGTTGTCAGGAAAAAGCAGTTGATGGAGCTGTCATCCATACAAACTCATCAGAACTTTATAAACATAGACAAAATATTATGAAATTATATGATGTAAATCATCCTCTTCAATGTGGAGTATGTGATAAAAGTGGGGAGTGTGAGTTACAAAATAAAACTTTGGAATTTAGAGTTTCTTCGCAGGAATTTACAGCAAAAGAGCAAAAAAGAAGAGGTAAAAAGTGGAAAATACTTGGATATGACCCTTATCTTTGTATCATGTGCGAGAGGTGTGTTCATACTTGCAATGAAATAGTCGGGACTTCAGCACTTTACATAAGACCAAACGGTTATAACTCATCTATTGATAATGATATGAGAAAATGTATCCAATGCGGTGAATGTATAAGCGTTTGCCCGGTTGGCGCAATGATATCAAATGAATTTAAATACAGTGCCAATGCATGGGAGTCTACTCAAATTCCAGCAGCTTGTTCTCATTGCAGTAGTGCTTGCTTTTTGTATTATGATGTTAGGCATAAAAATATAGAAGATCCTTCGCAAGTTATAACAAGAGTTACAAATGAATACGAATTTGCATCTTTATGCGGGGCGGGTAGATTTGGCTTTGATTTTGCAAATAATAACGCAAAAAAAGATGAAAAAATTTTCAGTAATGCTTTGGAAGCTTTTAAAAAAGCAGATACTATAAGATTTAGCTCAATCATAACAAATGAAGAAGCATTAATCCTCCAAAAGCTAAAAGAGAAGTTTAACTATAAGCTTATAAGCCATGGTACAAAAGAGTATCAAAAGTTTTTAAATGGTTTTGCCAAAGAGAGTGGTCTTAGTTTGTATAATGGTGATTTGAAAGAGATTTCAAAAAGTGATATGATTATAACTCTTGGTTTAAAAATATCTACTGATAATCCTATGGTAAGATTTGCCGTTAGCGAGGCATCCAAAAAAAGAGGAGCTAAAATAATCAGCATACATCCTATAGAAGATTTTGTACTTCAAGATATAGTTACTGATTTTGTAAGATATGAAGTTGGTAGTGAAGAGGGCGTAATGGCTATCTTGGCAAAAGAGCTTTTAAAAGAGTACGATATTGAAAGTAATTTGCAAGAGTATTTTAGTGAACTTGATAACGGCTATATAAGTGCTGAAACCAATATCGGCGAAGAAGAGATAGAAGAAATTATTAAAAAATCAAAAAGAGCAAAATATAAAACTCTCATCCTTGGTGAAGATTTATACTCTCATAAAGAATCAAAAAATATAGCTCTCATAGCAGGACTTATAGAAAAATATAGTGATTTTAAGGTAGTTATTATCCCACCTCAAACAAATTCATTGGGAGTATCTTTGATATGTGATTTAGATGATAAAGAGGGAGATTATACTATCGGATATAATGTACAAGGAGATTTTACTCTTAGTGCATTAGGAGATGGAGACCTTGATATGCCAGCACTCAATCAACAAGAAGGAACATTTACAAATATAGATAAAAGGGTTGTACCTACAAATGCAGCACTCTCTTATGGTGGATACACCCTAAATGATATAGCAAATGCTTTAGGATTAAAAGCAGAGTTTACTATTGATTATACCAAACAACTTCCTAAAAACAGAGGCTTTAAAGATATAGCATTTGATGATTTACCCAATCATTTTGATAATAGTGGCAATGAACACAGAGGTTATAAACTAACAAATATAACAAAAAGAACAAAACAAAGAGTTCCCAAAGAGCTTGAAGAGATAGAGAGTTTCGATGGGGTTGTTGTTTACAGGTGCGATCCTGTTCATCAGTTCAATGAATTTACGACTATTTGCAAGCCTATTGAAGAAAAAAGTTTTCTTTATGGCTCAGCCCAATTTGCAACTGCGGCAAAGATAAAAGGTGGAATGAATGTCATTGTTGATTTGGGTGAAGTTACAATAAAAAGAAAATTTAAAATAAATAAGAATTTAAAAGGTACGGTTGCTGAACTATCTTTGTTTGACACTATTTTACATCAAGATATATTGCTGTCAAAGTATAGATATTTTAGAGCAAAAATAAGCATGGACGGAAGTGATACATGAGTGAAATTACAGTAAACATAAATGGCAAAAATTGTAATGCAAAAGAGGGTGAGTTTATACTAAATATTGCCAGAAGAAATGATATTTATATACCCGCAATATGCTATCTTACAGAGTGTTCTCCTACTCTTGCTTGCAGACTTTGTTTGGTTGAAGCGGATGGAAAAAGGGTATATTCATGTAATGCCAAAGCCAAAGACGGTATGCAGATAATAACCGAGAATGAAGAGATTGCAAAAGAACGAAGAGCCGTTATGGAGGTTTATGATGTAAATCATCCTTTGCAATGTGGTGTTTGTGACCAAAGTGGGGAGTGTGAGCTCCAAAATAATACTTTATATATGGGCGTTGATTCTCAGAGCTATGCAATTGTGGATTGTGATAGAAGTCTCAGGAAGTGGGGATTGATTGATTATGATCCCTCTTTGTGTATCGTTTGTGAAAGATGTGTTACTGTTTGCAAAGATATGATAGGAGATAGTGCTTTGAAAACTATCCCAAGAGGAGGAGAGCCTCTTGATAAAGGCTATAAAGAAAAAATGCCAAAAGATGCTTATGCTATGTGGAATAAGCTTCAAAAGTCTATCATAGGGACAGTCAGTGGCGAGAGTCTTGATTGCACATTTTGTGGAGAGTGTATCAGCGTATGCCCTGTCGGTGCATTAACCAGTAGCGATTTTAAATACAATGCAAATGCATGGGAGCTTAAGAGAATACCAGCTTCAAATCCTCATAGCAGTGACTGCTCACAAATATTTTATGAGTTAAGACATGAGAGTATCAAAAATCCAAAAGATAAAATTTTTAGAGTTACGAATGAATTTCACTATTCCAAGATAAACGGAGCTGCCAGATTTGGGTTCGATTTTGCCAATGAAAATGTAAAAAAAGATAAAGTTGCTTTTAAAAAGGCACTTGAAGCTTTTAAAAAGGCTGATACTATTAAATTTGACTCTTTTATAACAAACGAAGAAGCTCTAATCTTGCAAAAATTAAAAGATAAGTTTGGGTTTAAATTGATAAATAAAAATACAAAAGCTTTCAAGAAATTTTTAAATGAATTTGCAAAAGAGAGTGGACTTAGTCTGTATAACGGTGATTTGAAAACTGTAAAGGAGAGTAATTTTATAATATCTGTTGGATCTGCTCTTAAAACAGATAGCCCAAACAGCGGTTTTGCTTTTAACAATGCTCTAACTATGAATAAGGGTGCGGGGATATATTTTCATCCGGTTGGAGATCCCATCGTACAAGGTTACAGCAAAAATATTTTGCAAATTGAAAATAAAATTGGCTCTGAAGAGGCGATACTGTATCTCATACTTGATAAATTTTGCGATAAAGAAAAATTGCCAAATGAAATTTTGGATATATTAAGCAGTTTTCACAAAGCAGAGAAAAAAACAGTAATAAAAAAACTTGATGAAAAAGATATGGAAGAGATTGTTGAGGTGGATAAAAATATTTTGTATGATAAAATTGGCATAGGAGATGAATTTGATGCCAAGCTAACCAAATTTCTTGCAAAAAAAGATAAGTTCTCTCTCATCCTTGGTGAAGATTTATACTCTCATAAAGAATCAAAAAATATAGCTCTCATAGCAGGACTTATAGAAAAATATAGTGATTTTAAGGTAGTTATTATCCCACCTCAAACAAATTCATTGGGAGTATCTTTGATATGTGATTTAGATGATAAAGAGGGAGATTATACTATCGGATATAATGTACAAGGAGATTTTACTCTTAGTGCATTAGGAGATGGAGACCTTGATATGCCAGCACTCAATCAACAAGAAGGAACATTTACAAATATAGATAAAAGGGTTGTACCTACAAATGCAGCACTCTCTTATGGTGGATACACCCTAAATGATATAGCAAATGCTTTAGGATTAAAAGCAGAGTTTACTATTGATTATACCAAACAACTTCCTAAAAACAGAGGCTTTAAAGATATAGCATTTGATGATTTACCCAATCATTTTGATAATAGTGGCAATGAACACAGAGGTTATAAACTAACAAATATAACAAAAAGAACAAAACAAAGAGTTCCCAAAGAGCTTGAAGAGATAGAGAGTTTCGATGGGGTTGTTGTTTACAGGTGCGATCCTGTATTGCAATTTAGTAAATTTACCAACAAATGCAAGCAGTTAAATGAAAAAGGTGCATTATTTGTTTCAAATGGGTTTTTAGAAAATAATGATTTTAGTGAAAATGATATTGTAGAGATTTCAAATGATAATGGTGAAAAGCTTGAAACTGTTATTAGAATTGATAATAAAATAAATGGAAATATACCATATCTTCCGACTTTTGATAAAAATTTAGATAGTGAGATTTTATTTGAAGGCGGTTATAGATATGCAAAAGTTAAAATTCAAAGGTGTAAGTCATGAGTGATACAGGATATATAATTGCAACACTTATAAAGATATTGGTTATTCTTATAATCTTTTCAGCAGGTGCCGGTTTTACTACTTATGTAGAAAGAAAAATATTAGCTTTTATGCAAAGAAGATTAGGTCCTATGAATGTAGGGCCTTATGGAGTTTTACAGATTATTGCTGATGGTATAAAACTTTTTACAAAAGAGGATATAATCCCTCAAAATGCTGTAAGAGCTATATTTATAATAGCTCCGGTAATTTCTGCTACTGCAGCTTTTACGGCACTTTCAGCTTTACCAATACTTCCCCAGTTTACAATATTTGGATATACTGTTCATCCTATAATTTCAGATATTAATGTTGGTATATTGTTTATCATAGGTGTTATGGGAGCAGGTATGTACGGACCATTATTGGCTGGAATGAGTTCATCAAGCAAATGGGGACTTTTAGGAGCAGCAAGGACAGTGATACAGCTCTTATCTTTCGAAGTTGCAACAGGTTTATCCATATTGGCTCCTTTGATGATAGTAGGCTCATTGTCATTGATAGATATAAATAATTATCAAATCGGTGGCTTTGCTGATTGGCTTATATGGAAACAACCGATAGCTTTTATCATATTTTTAATTTCAGGTTATGCGGAGACAAACAGGACCCCATTTGATTTGATGGAGCATGAAGCTGAAATCGTTTCTGGATATGCTACTGAATATTCTGGTATGAGATGGGGACTGTTTTTTATTGGTGAATATGCAAATATGTTTACAATATCATTTTTAGTCTCGCTTATATTTCTTGGAGGGTTTAATCCATGGGGATTTATACCGGGAGCTATTGCAATACTCATTAAAATATCATTTTTTATTTTCGCATTTTTATGGGTAAGAGCAGCCTGGCCGCATGTCAGACCTGATCAGCTTATGTGGTTTTGTTGGAAAGTGTTAATGCCTGTCGCTGTTATCAATATACTGATAACAGGTATTGTGCTTGTATAGGGAGGAAAATTATGAATAAAGATTTTAAAGATAGAAATATAAAAGAAGGGTATAAATTCATAGATATCAAGGCACCTGCGAGTAAACCATGGGATAAATTTTTACAAGTATCTAAAAGGACCTTTAAAGGTGAGCTTTTTGTAGGTTTATGGATAATGTTAAGAGAAATGTTAAAATTTAACATACATACTGTTCAGTATCCTCTTGAAAAGTTGCCTATATCTCCAAGATACAGAGCAATACATAGGCTTCAAAGACTTCTTGAAAGTGCTGAGAATCGTTGTATTGGATGTGGACTGTGTGAAAAGATATGTATAGCAAATTGTATTAGGATTGATACAAAGATTGATAAAAATAGTAGAAAAGAAGTACTTGATTATACTATTAATTTCGGAAGATGTATATTTTGCGGATACTGTGCTGAAGTTTGTCCTGAACTTGCTATTGTCCACGGAAAAGATTATGAGCATGCGGGAGAACAAAGAGCCGATTTTGCCACAAAAGAAGACTTGCTTACACCTTTAGATGAATTTAAAGCCGGAAAACAAAAAGAGTTTCTGGGTTTTGGGTCACCAAGTAAAGATGCAGATAAGTTTATTAAGAAAACACCATTAGCGTATTAAGGATCTATAATGTATGAAATAATTGCTTTTTATTTATTTTCGTTTTTAACGATATTTATGTTTTGTATAGTTGTATTTAGCAAAAATGCTTTGTATGCTATGAGTGCCTTAGCGGGTGGTATGATTTTTATATCAGGATTTTTTTTCATACTCGGTGCCGATTTCTTAGGAGTAGTACAGATTATAGTTTACAGCGGTGCAGTTATGGCTGTATATGCATTTGGTATGATATTTATAGATACAACAAGAGATGTAAAAGAAAAAATCAAAGGTAAAAGAATGATTTATTCATTTGCCGTTGCCATAGCAATATTATTAGTTGTTATAGTTTCTTCTCCTTTGGTTTCAAGTGCCATAGTATCACAATCTCCTATGATTGATGGAGTCAGCAATCCAAAAATGGTAGGTTATATTTTATTTACACAATACTTGGTACCTTTTGAGTTGACTGCCGTAATGCTTCTTGTTGCAATGGTTGCAGGAATTGTGCTAGTTAGCAAAAAAATGGATATAAGTTTAAGTTTAAAAGATGATTTTATTGCTGAAGATGAGTTTGAAAGAGGGGTTGCAAAATGATAACACTAACACATTATTTGGTTTTAAGCTCCATATTGTTTGTGATTGGACTGATTGGTATAGTAAGAAGAAAAAATTTATTAATGTTGTTTTTTTCTACCGAAATACTTTTAAATGCAGTTAATATAGGTTTTGCTGCTGTTTCAAAATATCACCATGATATGACTGGGCAAATGTTTGCTTTTTTTATAATTGCAGTTGCCGCAAGCGAAGTTGCAGTTGGATTGGGACTTTTGATGTTATGGTATAAGAGGAATTCAACAATAGATCTTGACAGTATGCAAAGTATGAAGGGTTAAAAATGGAAAAATATATATACATAACACTGTTTGCTCCACTTGTCGGTTCGATGTTTGCGGCGGTTTTTGGAGGTAGAGACAAGAAATTAATAACTGGTATTTTTGCATCTATTATGTTGATTGTTTCTAGTATATCGGCATTGATATTATTGTACAATGTAAGTCAGGGTCATATTTATCATGTAAAACTTATGGATTGGATTGATGTAGGTGGTTTAAATATTCCATTTGGTTTTGTTGTAGATTCGGTTTCGGTTATAATGATGGCAATGGTAACTTTTGTATCTTCTATGATTCATATTTATTCTATCGGATATATGGAGCATGATAAAAGTTTTAACAGATTTTTTATATATCTTTCATTATTTGTTTTTTCAATGCTGATACTTGTTATGAGCGATAACTTTTTGGGTCTTTTTATAGGATGGGAAGGAGTTGGGCTTTGCTCATGGTTGTTAATAGGCTTTTGGTATCACAAAGATACAGCATCATGGGCAGCAAATGAAGCATTTATTATGAATAGAATTGCAGATTTGGGGATGCTACTTGGAATACTTTTAATATATTGGAATATTGGTAGTCTTCAGTATGATATAGTTTTTGCAAAAATTTCCGGAGTTAGTTTGACTACTGTTACTGTTATTGGTATATTATTATTTATCGGGGCTATGGGTAAATCGGCACAATTTCCATTTCACACATGGCTTGCAGATGCCATGGAGGGTCCTACACCGGTTTCTGCTTTGATTCATGCCGCTACAATGGTAACAGCAGGTGTATTTTTAGTAATCAGAGCCAATCAAGTATTTTCTATGATCCCTGAAGTTGGTATTTTTATAGCTAGTCTTGGAGCATTTGTTGCCGTATTTGCGGCATCAATGGCACTTGTTCATAATGATTTAAAAAAGATTATCGCATATTCTACTTTGAGTCAGCTTGGGTATATGTTTGTTGCAGCCGGATTGGGTGCTTACTGGATAGCTTTATTCCATCTTATAACTCATGCATTCTTTAAATCAGTTTTATTTTTAGGTGCTGGAAATGTAATGCATGCTATGGATGATGAACTTAATATTAAAAAAATGGGTGCATTAGGTGATAAAATGAAATGGACTATGATTATCATGGCCGTAGCTTCTTTGGCATTGTCAGGCATTTATCCGTTTGCCGGATTTTTTAGTAAAGACAAGATTTTAGAAGTAGCCTTTACTCAAAATCATTATATTCTTTGGGCTCTTTTATGGATAGGAGCTGGAATGACTGCATTTTATAGTTTTAGACTTGTAATGCTTGTATTTTTTGGAGAAGCTAAGTATAAAAGATTTGGTTTTCATCCACATGAAGTAAAAGCATTTGTACTTTGGTCTATGGCTCCACTTGCACTGTTTGCTACAATCGGTGGATTTTTTGAACATCCTTTTGAAAGATTGGCAACTGAGCTTTTGCCTTCTTATGATATAGATATAGTACCTCATTTTATGAGTTATGTTTTGATGACAGTTACTTTGGGTATCGCATTCTCCGGTATTTTTTATGCTGTTTATAAATACAGCACAGGAGGTTTTAGTAAAGAAGTTGAAGAATATCCTATTTATAAATTATTATCAAATCAGTATTATATACCGGATTTTTATAATAAATGCATTGTGGGACCGTATATGACGGTTTCTACATTTCTGTGGCAAAAGATTGATGTTGCAATAGTTGATAAAATAGTAGATACTATTGCTAGAGTGCTTTATTCAGGCGGAGATAAAGCACGGGTAATGCAAAGTGGTAATTTATCTAAAATGCTGAGACTTATGGTCTTTGGTCTTTTGGTATTGTTGCTCTTAGCAGTCATATTTAACCCAGCTAAGTAAGGAGCGGTTTGATGGATCATTTATTATCATTAATTATATTTTTTCCTCTATTTGCAGGAGTGTTAGGATTTATCGTAAACAAAGACAGTATTAAAGCTTACGGTATATCTATTGCAACTGTAGAATTTTTATTATCCCTTGCTCTTTGGTTTAATTATAATATTCACGGTGCAAATTTTCAGTTTGTAGAGTATTATCCGCTTATCAGTAGTTATGGTATCAATTATCATATTGGAATTGACGGAATATCGCTATTTTTGATAATACTTAGCACATTTATGACCATGTTGTCTTTAATAGCGCTAAGTGTCAAAAAAAATATTAAGAATTTAGTAATAACCGTACTTATTCTTGAAATGACACTAATCGGAGTATTCAGTGCTTTGGATGTCATAGTATTTTATCTTTTTTGGGAATTTTCTTTGGTTCCTATGCTCTACATTATCGGTGCGTGGGGTGGCAACCTCAGGATTTATGCATCTATTAAATTCTTTTTATATACATTTGCGGGTTCTCTTATCATGTTAATCGGTATTTTATATCTTGCTGATTATTTTCATCAAGTAACAGGTATTTGGACTTTTTCTATCACAGATTGGCAACTTTTGGTAATTCCTGTACATTTACAAATTTTACTTTTTATAGCCTTTTTTATAGGATTTGCCATAAAAGTTCCAATGTTTCCATTCCATACTTGGCTTCCGTATGCTCATGGTCAAGCTCCTACTATTGGTTCAATCATCTTGGCAGCAGTTTTGCTTAAAATGGGAACTTACGGTTTTGTAAGATTTTCACTTCCTCTTTTTCCAGATGCTAGTGTTTATTTTACTCCCGTTATAGCTATCTTAGCTATTATTATGATTATTTATACGGCTATGGTAGCATTTGCCCAAAAAGATATGAAGCAAGTTATCGCTTACAGTTCTATTTCCCATATGGGTGTTATAGTTCTTGGAACATTTGCTTTAAATGCGATAGGTATAACAGGGTCTATATTTTTTATGCTAAGCCATGGTGTTGTAAGTGGAGCATTGTTTATGCTTGTTGGAGTTATATATGATAGAAGACATACTAAACTTATGAGTGAATTTGGTGGTCTTGCGTCAGTTATGCCAAAATATGCAGTTATATTTGGTATTATTATGATGGCATCTGTCGGCTTACCTCTTACAATGGGGTTTGTGGGAGAATTTTTATCACTTGCAGGATTTTTTAAAGTATCACCTGTTTTGACAGCATTTGCAGGTACAGGTATAATACTTGGTGCTATTTATATGCTAAATCTATACAGAGAATCATTCTTTGGAAAATCTAAGAATAAAGAGAATGAAAAATTAAAAGATTTAAATAAAAATGAGTTGATGGCTCTAATTCCAATGGTTTTAGTGGTATTGTGGCTTGGAATTTATCCTAAGCCTGTTTTAACTCCAATAGACAATAGTGTGAAAAAAATGCTAAATCTTATGAGATTGAAAGCTCAAACACAAGCAACCAAAGATAGACTTATCTTGGTTAAAAAAGTTAAGGAGGCGAAGTAATGTTACAAACTATAACAATAAGCCTATCATCTTTAAATATCAGTAGTCTTATGCCAATGATAATAGTAATTTTTGGAGGGCTTGGAATACTTTGTATAGACTTGATAAAGAAAGATTTATCAAAAAGCTTGTATGTAATGCTTAGTATATTGGTTCTTGTGATTGATTTGGGTGTAGTTTTAGGATTTAACGGACCAAGCAGAGGAATGTTTGGCATGATATTGGATGATGGTATTGCAGTACTTGGTCAAATTATCATATTAGTTGCCTCTATGCTTTTTATCCCTTTGGCATTAACATCAAAAAGATTTCATGAGTACTCTCATCCTGAATTTTTTGCACTATTTTTATTTATGACAGCAGGGTTTCAATTTATGGTTGCAAGCGATAACCTAATGCTTATTTTTATCGGGCTGGAGACAGCAAGCTTGTCTTTGTATACAATAATAGCAATGCACAATCTTGAAAAGTCATTTGAGGCAGCTATAAAGTATTTTACCATGGGGGCTTTGGCAGCAGGCTTTTTTGTTTTCTCAGCACTTATACTCTATGCTATAACCGGTAGCGTTGAGCTTCACCAAATAGCCAAGGTCGTATCAGCGGGTGAGTATGGGAGTATTATTCCTTTATTGGGTGCTATTGCGTTTATGTTTGCTGCTTTGGGATTTAAATTATCATTTATTCCGTTTCACACTTGGGTTCCTGATGTTTACGAAGGAGCAAGTGCAGCAACAGCCGGATACATTTCAATAGTTCCAAAAATAGCGGGATTAATAGTGGCTCTAAGATTTTTTGATATTTTCATAAGTGCCGGAATTTCCTGGGCATATTATGTATTATATGCCATGATAATCATTACAATGACTTTTTCCAATATTATGGCTTTGGTGCAAAAAAGCGTAAAAAGAATGTTAGCATACAGTTCCATAAGTCATGCCGGTTTTGTTATGAGTGCTGTACTAATCAATACTACTCAAGCACATAATGCTCTGTTTTTATATTGGATAATGTTTACTTTTACAAATCTTGGGGCATTTGCAATGCTATGGATATCAAGATACAAAAAAAGTGAATTTACCGCAAAATATGATCATCCATATCAAAAATTTGCCGGCATGGTTACTGTAAAGCCGGTAGCTGCGACAATCATGGCTATATTTATGCTTTCATTAGCGGGAGTTCCTCCTTTTGCTCTGTTTTGGGGAAAGCTATATCTTTTAGGAGCTATAATAAACAGTGGCAATACTTTTCTCGCTATATTAATGGTTTTAAATAGTGCAGTCGCTGCATATTATTATCTAAAACTTATAGTTTATATGTTTTTAAAAGAACCAGATAGTAAGGCAAATATAATATATGTAAAAAATGCATCAACAGCACTTAAAACAATAGTTGGTTTCAGCGCTATTGTTACAATATTTGCTATATTTACTATTGAACCTTTCTTGGAAATGATAAGTTCGTATGTGGTGGCAAGTGGATTTTAGATAATGAAAATTGTAATTGTTTCCCTCACTGCAGCTTTAATTAGAGGTCTTCTTGTTAAATTCTGCTTCAATAAGAGGGAGACTATCTGGTGAAAAAACTTTTTGTTGCCCTGTTGTTTTTAACATTACACTCTCTTTTTGCATTAACTATAGTACTAAACAGTACAAAAGAAAATAAAAAAGATTATGCAATTTTACATATTTTTAATAAAACACCTTTTGCATGCAAAAAAAAGATAATAAATATAAAAAAAAATAGTTATATTTGTACAATAAATGGCAGTAGTGATATAAAAATTATGCCCAAAAAAACAAAGTTTATTGATATATATATAACCAAGAAGTTAAATAGTACTGTTGTTACATTAATTCCTGTCTATAATATAAAAATATTTAAGATATCAACTCCATTATATGAATCAAAACAAATTAGAAAATATATTTATAAAAATGCCAAGCATTGGATTTTCTTATTGTATAAAGGCGATAGTTTTTTAAAAATAGCTCCAAAAGAGATCGGTATAAAATTTCCGGTATATTTTGGCGACAATATAATGCCAAGCATTGGCGCACTTGATTTAAATGCGATGCCAATAAAATATGTAAGCAACAGTAAAGATATACAAGCATATCTCTCTATCAAGCAAGATTATAAAAGAAAAAGATACCGTTTTGTGATTTCGGAAGCAGATAATGCGTTAAAAGATTTTCCAAAATCTATATTTGTTAATGATTTCTTGCTTTATAAGATAAGGTCTGTTGAAAAAGTTGCAAATAGTGCTGATATAGATCCAAAAATACAAGATAAATATAATAATGAGATTGTAAAGATGGGTAAAAGCTGGATTAAGAAATTTCCATCAAATCAGAATATACCTGAAGTTTTATATCATATTGCAAAAGCTTATCAAAATTTGGGACAAAACAGTGATGCAAAATACTTTTTCGATATTTTAATAACAGAGCATCCCAAAAATAAATTTACTGAATTTGGTATATTATCTTTTGCTGATAGTTTATACAATGAAGATCAAAAAGAAAAAGCTTTGCAATTGTATAAAAATGTTTTATATTCTACAAATAATGTAAAAGTAGCAAGTGTAGCAGCAAATAAACTTGCAAAATTATATTTAAGAATGGGAAATATTAAAAATGCTAAAAAATATTATAAAAAAATTCTTGATGCAAATCCCTCATTTTTCTTAAGAGATTTAACAAAAGCTTATAACATGGCGATAAAATTTCAAGTAAACAACATGAAACAGTTATCTGTTAAACTTCTTAAGAAAATATTATTGAAGATAAATCATAATCCAGGCTTGAAAGGCAAAGTATTAAAAGCTTTAGGAGATGAGTATGCTGTATTAAAAAATTATAAATTGGCCTCTATGTATTACAAAAAATATCTAAAATCTTTTATGTACGGGCAGTATGTTGATGAAGTCAAAAGAAGTCTTGATGGTCTGTTTTTCAATGTATCAGATCAAAATAGTACGAAACTTTTAAATTACTATAATAAGTTGATAAAAAAATATGATAATGGCAATATATATCAAAAAGCCAATATTCTTAAAATAAAACTTCTTATAAAAGAGAAAAATTATAAGCAAGCGCTAAAATCATTAAAAAACTTTCAATATATACAAAAAAATAAAAAAATTATACAAAAGTTAACAAAAAAGGCTGTACGGAATATTGCTGTTTACAATCTAAAAAAAGAAAATTGTTTCAGTACAGTAAAGCTTCTAAATGAATATAAAGTTGAAATTAATAAAAAATATGATTTAAAATTGGTGAAATGTTACTTGGATACAAGCAATTATAACAGAGCATTTACTTTGGCAAGAAAGAGATTGAAAAATACTAAATTAGCACCTCTACAGAAAATAAGTTGGTTAAAGGTAATGGCAAAGATATTGTATAAGCAGCATAATTTTTCCAGATTGCTGCCGTTAAGTAACGATGTGCTCTCTCTTGGTCAAACTTATGATGTAAAAGGTTATAAAGAGATATTGTATTATAAATTTTTTGCACTATTTGGGCTTGGGAAGTATGATTTAGCTTTAAAAACAGCAAATAAAATAGAAATGATATTTAAAAACAGATACAAAAATGAGCAAGTATATCAAAAATTGGTCAACTATGCCAAAATGATAGACAATAATTTGATGATAGCACAATATGCAAGAAAAATAATTTCACTACAAAAAAGATACAAGAGTTATGTACTCAGCCCAGGCATAGAGCTTGATTATATAACAGCATTAAAGAAGCTCAATAAATATTCAACTGCTTTAAAAACAGCAAATGATCTTTTGATGCGCATACATAAAAAAACTCTTAAAGATAGAGTTTTATATGAGATTGGAGATATTTACATGAAGTTAAAAGATGTCAAAAGTGCAAAAAAATCTTTTAAAAAGTGTACCGATTTAAATACAACTAGCGGATGGAAGAATTTGTGTAAAGAGAGTTTGAAGTTTTTATAATGTCAAATAGACGATTGAGTATAATTTTGCCTATGATAATAATGTTATTATTTTCAGGCTGTAGTTACAAAAGAGATATATTAAAATCTCAAAGCTACCTCATAACAATAAAAATGAAAAGTGTGGCTTTTAGTGATCTTGGTTTTTTAAATTATGGAAAAAATTATACAAATTTACAACTATTTTCTGCCGGAAATCCTGTGTTAGAATTAAAAATTGGTAAAAATATATGTATAAATTCTCACTGCTTTAGCAAGACTAACTTTAATGCAAGATTTTTAAGTAACCGTTACAAGCAAAATACGCTCTCAAATATACTAAACAAAAAAACAATATTTAAAAAATCTGGCTATAAAAAAACTACTAACGGTTTTATGCAAAATATCAAACAAAACTCTCTTGTTATAAAGTATATTGTTAGCAAAGATAAGATATACTTTAAAGATTTTTCCAATCATATCATTATCAAATTAGTAAAAATGGAGAATTTATGAAATATATAGGAGCTCATGTAAGTACAAGTGGTGGGGTTTTTAATGCTCCTTTGAATGCTATGAATATCGGAGCAAAAGCTTTTGCCATGTTTACCAAAAATCAAAGACAATGGGTTGCTAAACCTTATGATGATGAAATAATTAAAAAATTTAAAGACAACCTTGCATTATCAAAAATAGAGCCAAAGCATATATTACCTCATGATAGTTACCTTATAAATTTGGGACATCCTGATATCCAAAAAAGAGAAAAATCACTAAATGCATTTTGTGATGAGATAAAAAGATGTGAGCTTTTGGGGCTTGAAAAATTAAATTTTCATCCAGGAAGTCATTTGAAGTTAATAAGTGAAGAAGAGTGTTTGGATATCATAGCTAACTCACTAAATGAGGCTATAAAAGTTACTAACAGTGTTTGTTTGGTTATAGAAAATACGGCTGGACAAGGAAGTAATTTAGGCTACAAGTTTGAACATTTAGCACATATAATTAATAAAGTAGAAGATAAAGCAAGAGTCGGTGTTTGCATAGATACTTGTCATATGTTTACAGCAGGCTATGATATACGAAATGAAGAAGTTTATGAAAAAACATGGGCAGAGTTTGAGAAAATTGTAGGCTTTAAATATCTTCAAGGTATGCATATAAATGACTCAAAGCCAGACCTTGGAAGCAGAGTTGACAGACATGACAGCATAGGAAAAGGAAAGATTGGTCTTAAGGCGTTTGAGCTTATAATGAATGATAAAAGAATGGATGATATACCTTTGATACTTGAGACGATAGATGAGAGTATTTGGAAAGAAGAGATAAAACTACTTTATAGTTTGATAAAAAAATAACAACACACAAGGAGCAAACATGACAAAACGGGCAAAAATACTGATGCTTAGCCTATGTGCAAGCACAGCAATCTATGCGGCAGGATATAAAATCCCAGAGCAATCGTTAAACTCGGTAGCTCTTAGTGCCGCTTATGTGGCAAATGCAAACGGAGCAGATGCAAGTTACTATAACCCGGCAAACATGGTATGGAATGAAAATTCAAATTTGATGGAGTTTGATTTAACATATATAAATCTGCCAAGAGTTAATTATGCCGGAACGGTTAGCGGTATATCAGCAAATGCAAAATCAAAAGAAGAGCAATTTCTTCTTCCAACACTACATTTTAGCTCAAAAGATCAGGGAGGCTGGAGATATGGACTCTCTATCACGGCCCCAGGAGGACTTTCTAAAAGATGGGATTCGCCATTACAAAAAGCAAGCGTCCAAGAGTTTACACTAAAAGTGATAGAAGTAAATCCAACTTTTGCATATAAAATAAATGATAAATTTGCAATAGGCGGTGGCATAAGAGGTGTATATAGTGACGGAAAAGTAAAAAGTGATGCTAATGGGATAGGTGTAAATTTAAAAAGAGATATGACAGGAAATTCTATAGATTTTGGCTACAATCTTGCCTTAAGCTATAGACCAAACAGTAATCTAAAACTATCATCCACTTATCGCTCAAAAGTTGATTTAACAATTAGCGGCAATGCCTCTTTGGTAAGTCCAACAGGAGCAATATACAATGGTCCGGCAAGTGTAACCATTCCTCTTCCGGCAACATTAGATATGGCAGTAGCATATACTTTTAAGAAAAAAACTACTGTTGAGTTTGTATATGAAAGAACTTACTGGTCTGCTTATAAGAATTTGGATTTTAATTACTCTCATGCTTTGAGTGATCCATATCTAAAAGCAAAATTTGATGATCCGATACCAAAAAACTGGAAAGACACAAATGCATATAGGATAGGTATAACCCACCAGTATAATAATAAGTTAAAACTAATGGCAGGATTTGCCATAGACAAAAGCCCAGTGCCTACGGCTACTCTTGGATTTGAATTACCGGATGCAGATGCAAAACTTTACTCTGTCGGCTTTGAGTATAAATATAGCAAAAAGATCAGTTTGGGTATGAGTTATCTTTATGATGACAAAGATTCCAGGATAGTTAATAACAGTAATATAAATGGAACTTTTACACATATAAGAGCAGATCTTCTAACAGCGGCTATAAAATATAGGTTTTAATGAATGTCAAGATACAAGTACAATAACTTTTATGAAATGATTGAACAAAATGCTAAAGATTTTCCTAAAAAACCTATTATTTTCATAGATAAAAGAAAAGTCAGCAATTTAATACTTAAGCAAAAGATAGATACCCTTGCTAGATTTTTAGAATTTAGTGATATAAAAAATGGTGATAAAGTATGCTTGATAATTGAAAATTCCGAAGAGTTTGTGATATCATTTTTCGCAATATCCAAGATAGGGGCTGTTGTGGTTCCTGTTAATAATTTCCTAAAAAAAGATGAATATGAATATATTCTAAATGATTGTGATGCAAAACTTTTGATAAGTTCTTCAAAGTTTGCAAAAGAGACAAAAACTCTTATAGAAACTACAAAAATAGAAAAAATTATATGGGTTGGGGAGTATAAAAACTTAGATAAAAAAAACTTTAGTTTTATGGAGGTTGTAAAAAGTTTTAAAGTTCACGAACAACTTTCACTATCTGCGAAACTTGATGATTTATCATGCATTGTTTACACTTCTGGAACTACTGGAAAACCCAAAGGAGCAATGCTTAGTTATCGTAGTATTTTCTCAAATTTAATAGCTATTAATGAGATAATCAAACTTACACAAAAAGATAGATTTATTGTCTATCTTCCCATGTTTCACTCATTTACGCTAACTGCAACAGTACTTTTACCTTTTTTTACGGCTTCGTCTATCGTGATTGTAAAGTCTGTTTTTCCCTTTTCAAATGTATTAAAACAGGTTTTGCTAAAAAGAGTAACTATCTTTTTAGGAATTCCTACGGTTTACAATGCTCTTATAAAAGCTAAAATTCCCTGGTATTTTATGTGGTTTAACAAATTAAGAGTTTTTGTTAGTGGTGGTGCACCTCTTAGCGAAAAAGTTTTAAATGAATTTAAAATAAAATTTCCAAAGGCAACTTTAATAGAAGGCTATGGACTTAGTGAATGTTCTCCTGTAGTTGCAGCAAATAGACTTGAGTTACAAAAGCCGCTTTCAGTCGGTCCCGTGCTTCCTGGATATGAGGCAAAATGTGTTGATGAAGAGATGATAGAGTTACCTTTGGGAGAAGTTGGTGAGCTTATTGTAAAGGGTGATTGTGTAATGCAAGGGTATTATAAAAGAGAAGATGCCACTAAAGAAAGTATTGTTAATGGTTGGCTTAAAACCGGTGATCTTGTCAAAATAGATAAAGATGGTTTTATCTTTATCATGGACAGAAAAAAAGATTTGATAATTTCAAAAGGTATAAATATCTATCCAAGGGAGATAGAAGAGTTACTCTATCAGCTTAACGAGGTTGACGCAGCAGCTGTTATAGGGGAAAAAAATGAAGAAACCGGCGATGAAACCCCAACAGCTTTTTTAGTTTTAAAAGATGATGAAAAAGATAATTTAAAAGAAAATGATGTTAAAAAATATTTAAAAAATCATCTGGCAAATTTTAAGGTACCAAAAAATATCTATTTTGTGGACGAGCTTCCTAAAAATGCTACCGGAAAAGTTTTAAAGAGAGTTCTTAAGCAAATGATTTCCGAGGGATTGATATAAAAAATTATTTTGTATAACTTTAAAAACTAAAAAGGATAAAAGAGTGAATAGCCCAAAAGGATTTGGAAGACGATATTTTTCATTGGCAGCAATACTTGCTTTTAGTGTAAGCTCCGCAATGGCATCAAATAAGCAGAGTTTTAATGATCATGAAAAAGTAGTAATCCAAAAGAAAATAAGTAAAAAAGATAAAATAGTAAACGAGGATGACCCGCTGGTGATCACAAAAAAAATAGAGGTAAAAGAAGTCGATGCTCCATTTGCATCTGAAGTATATACTGCAAAAGATATTAAAAATTCCCACTCAAAAAATTTATATGATTTTTTAAATACACAAACATCACTGACTGTTATGCCGTCATTTGGTAATACATTTTCCCAACTGATTGATTTAAGAGGTTATGGACTTGCAAGTGGATATGAAAATGTAGTTATAACTTTAAATGGCAGAAGATTAAATAATATTGACGCAACACCTCAGCTTTTATCTTCAATCCCAATTGGAAATATAAAAAGAATAGAAATTATAAAAGGTTCCGGTTCTGTTGAGTACGGGGATGGTGCCGATGGAGGGGTTGTCAATATAATCACTAAAAGAAGTAATAATATGACTGTAAAAACTTATGCAGGAAGTAATGGTTTGTGGTTTGGTGGCATAAACTTTGGTATTAAGAAAAATAAATTTTCAATCTCAGGCTATATGAATAAAACTCAATATGATGGAGATAGGTATATAGATACAACCGGGGATAAAAATAGTAACTCAAGCGAGAATAAGGCTTTTAGATTTGATTATAATCCGATAGATAAATTGAGATTATATGTGAGCAAAACATTTTCAAAAATGGATATATTTTATCCAGGAAGTATAAGTCTGTCTCAATATGAAAAAAATCCAGACTCTATACCGGCTTACTATACGCACCAATATTATTGGGATAATGTTTTAAGTTACGGCTTTGATTATAAGCTTACCAATCATTATCAGGTACATTTTGAAGGTAATAATGAGAATAAACTTTCTGAATATATTCAGTGGCACAGTATATATAGATATTACTACAATAGCTATAACACGAGAATTAATTATAATAAAAATAATCTAAAAGTAGTCGCAGGAGTTCAAATATTTAATGGTTTGAGAAAAAAAAATTCAGGCGATAATTTTTACAAAGATAATACAGGGTATTATGTAAATACAAGTTACAAAGTCGGTAAAAATACTATTTCGTTAGGAGCAAGAAGAGAAAAAATAAAATATAATTATGATGCAAAATATTGGAATAAAATCATATACGAAAATGCTTATAACATAGGTTATAATTATAAATTGAATAACTTCACATCTTTATTTGCCAATATAAACAGATCTTTTCAAACTCCAGATATTGACAGATTTTTTACATTTAACAATACTACATATACCCAATATTTTAATAAATATATTAAACCGATGAATGTTAACAATTATAATTTAGGTTTTAATTATTTTAAATATCCACATAAATTAAAATTGTCAATTTTTTATGCAAATGTACATAACGAGATATATTATAACACTCTGCCTTATCCGCAAAATTCATACAATACAAATCTTGACAGGACTAGAAAATATGGGTTTGAATTGGATGAAAAATATAATATCCATTATAATCTTTTTATAAAATTAAATTATATATTTACTGATACAAAAATACTAAAAGACACAAATAATCCGCTAATTGCGGGCAATTCAATCCCTGGTGTTTCAAAACATAAGATAAAATTTGCCATAGGCTATAGACCAAACTTTAGAACAACTTTTCTTTTATCCCATATTTATAGATCTCAAGCTTATGCAATGAGTGATTTTGAAAAGAAATATGCAAAGATGCAAGGGTATAATTCAACAAATCTTTCTGTAAATTATAAATGCAAAAAGATAAATCTTTTTGCAAAAGTCAAAAATATTTTTGATAAAAAAAATGCTTTATTTGCTTATAATGGAAATAGCTTAGGGGTGTATCCTGTAAATTACGAAAGAACTTTTATGCTTGGAATGAGTATTAGGTTTTGATGAGATTAAATTATAGAAACTATCTTTGGTATAAATTTTTCAATTCTATGTTTTTAGGGCTTACTGTTGGAAGTGTGTTTGTATTGTATACTCCTCTTGAGCCTTCCATATTTTCTCTTGGCGGTATATTTTTAGCGCTTGGAACACTCTTTATAGCTAAATTTTATGAAGATATTATGAATATACAATTTTTCTTTTATATAACTATGATTGTAGAGATAACTGTTTTTATATTTGTGAGTGTATTTTTAATATTTAATTATTCATATATGACAGCTTTGATTATATATATTGGATATGAAGTTACATTTGTATTTGGAAGTTATCTTGTAAGAATGGAGACTATTGCACTGAAAAAAACTAAATTAATATCTTTTGCTGATATTATAAAACAAAAAGGCTATCTTGTCGGTCTTGTGATTTCATATATTTTTTATAAGATATTGGAATTTTTTGGTATTATTAGTAAGCAGACTCAAGTTTATGACTTGTATTTAGGTGTAATTTTCTTACAATTATTTATCTTATTTTTGGTATTTAAATCTTTTTATAAAATGGTAATTTGATTTTATTGATGTTTAAGTATAAATGAAGTATAAATATATAAGGATTTTTAATGCAAACACAATTAGACTATCTAAAAATTTATAAAGATAACAAAAATATTTTTGATGAGTGCGAATATAACTTTGCAAGATACAGTATCGGATATTCTTTAGCCATTATCAAGTTAAACAAGCATATTATCCACAAAAAGATTCATTTAAAACAATTTATAAGACTAACAGATAAATGTATAAAGATAGATGAAAAATATATAATACTTGTTTTAATCGAAACAAATTTAAATACAGGCTTTGATATTTTATACAATATTGAGAAAAATCTCATAAGAAAGTATCAACTTTATGATTACAATAGTGAAAAAGTTTTTAAATCAGCAATAATTACAAAAAATCATACTTTTGAAATAAAAGAAATGCTGCAAAAGATATGTTATATAGTAGAAAATGTTTCTAAAAACTGTTTGATTGAGACTGAAGAAGATATATAAGGATAAATTTGTTATTTGCTATGCTAAATTTTATTCTTTCTGGAGCCATAGGTGTAGTAGGCATACTTACGCTAAGAAAAGTAAGTACTCCTAAAGAAGTTGTTTTTGCCAGTTTGCCTATGCTGTTTTCATTGCATCAGTTTACTCAAGGATTTGTTTGGCTTGGTGTAAATCACTTCATTGGTGAGAGGGCGTTATATATGGCGGAAAATATATTTGTTTTTTATGCACAGGGATTGTTGCAGTTTTTAGTTCCTCTATCTATTTGGCTGCTTGAACCATCAGGGACTCGTAAAAAAATTATATTCATACTTATGATACTTGGTGGATTGTTAACAGCATATACGCTTTGGGGACTTTCTGTCCAGCCTACTTATGTTTCAGTAGAACACAATGCCTTAACTTATGTAAATCCTTGGACAAATCATAGATGGATCGCAATGATATATGTTTTAACAACTTGTGGTTCATTGATACTAAGTAGCAGCATAGCAATACAAATTTTTGGTTGGCTAAATCTCATTGGCTTATCAGTTATATCATTGCTCAAACCTTATGCTTTTACATCTATTTGGTGTTTTTATGCAGCTACTGTCAGTGTTTTATTGTATTTTTATTTTGTTGAACGCCGTATTTCATTTTTGCAGGATATCAAAAAAGAAGAAAACGGTTTTAGTAAAGAGCTTGAGAAAGAGCTTGGAAAGCTTGAGAGGAGATATCCAAAATTTAGAAGAAGAGTTTTGAAATATTTTTCTAGTTTTTCTAAAATATAACAGCATGGAGAATATGTGAAGTTAGACAAAGCATTTTTTACAAATTTTATAGCATTATTTATTGTAGTAGGCTCATTTTTTACAAATGCGGAATTTAAAGATTATCTTTATTATACCGGTTTGTTTGCACTTTCCGGTGCCATTACAAATCAAATAGCTATATATATGCTTTTTGAAAAAGTACCTTTTCTTTACGGCTCAGGAATTATAACTTTAAAGTTTGAAGAGTTTAAAAAGTCCATAAAAGAGCTTATTATGGGTCAATTTTTTACAAAAGAGCAGCTTGATAATTTCTTTAAATCTGAAGAAACAAAGATAGATATATCTCCGATCATAGAAAATACCGATTTTACCCCGGCTTATGAAGCACTTAAAGCAAGTGTAATGGAGTCAAGTTTTGGTGGAATGCTCAGTATGTTCGGAGGAGAAAAAGCACTGGAGCCACTTAAAAAAAGTTTTGTAAAAAGGCTTAAAAGTTCAGTTGTAGCCATAACAAAAACAGAAGCTTTCAATAAAGTTTTAGAACGAAGTCTCTCAAGTTCTACTGTCAGTGATGACTTAATCAAAAAAATCGAAAGATTGGTTGATGCAAGATTGGATGATCTGACGCCTATAATGGTAAAAGAGATTATAAAAAATATGATAAAAGAACACTTGAGCTGGCTTGTTTTATGGGGTGGGGTTTTTGGTGGACTGCTCGGGCTTGCCTCGACACTTGTTACGCATTTGCATATAGGGTAAAAATACCCTATATTTTTATTTTATTATATTTGCTACAAAAGCACCTCTAAAATCACCAACTTTATATCCGATGGCTTTATCATTTGGATATTTTTCTTTTATTATTTTATATGCCTCTTTGCTTCTGTGTCTTGCATCACCATGACAAACAATACACTTTTTACCTACAAAAATAGGCTTATAGACTTTATAGTGGTTATCTGAAATTTTTTCAACTATTAATTTTGGAAGTTTTTTTCCTGTCTTTGCCTGAGCAGAGAGCTTTTTTAACATTGCAATCTCATCTTTTGAAGATGGGTAATTGTTTTTATCTCTATTTTTTAAAGATATTCTTTTAACGGATATCCCTTTTTTGTAAGTTGCATTTACTTTTTTTGTTAATTTTTTTGCATTTTTATAACAAAAATATGCCGTACTTACAGGACCGTTAGCCTTCATATTTTTTACTACTTCGCTTTTTAATGTTTTACCAAGTTTCATTATAGCGGCTTTTGCTTCCATTTTTATCTCGTTATTTGAAGACGCCTGCAAAGATAAAGAAAACATTGCTGTTGCAAGAGTTGCTATAAATAGTCTTTTTTTAAAATATAAATTTTTCATTTTTTCCCCTTATGATTAATATTTGTATATTATATAAAATACAGTTAAAATTGAATTTACTTTATATATTAGTTCATTAGACTTGTTGTAATATAAGGATATATCTTAAAGATATGGAGAGAAGATTGATACTAAAGAAGTTGCGACAAGTAAAAATATAATAATTTTTTTTAATACTATATGATTTAAATAATTACCAAGCTTTACCCCTATGAGTGTTCCAATAACTACAATTGGAGTAAAGCTTAGACCGACAATAAAATATTTTAGTAATTCATGTCCAAATGTGTAGTACAACAAAAGAAGCAAAAATGGAGAAGCTATAAAAAATAATGCACTTAGAAATGCTCTGATTCTAAGTGCGTCCCATTTGTGTGCCATTACCCATAATATAACAGGTGGCCCACCCATAGAAATCATACCCAAAAAAATACCACTTGAAAAAAATGCTATAAAAGTCCATAAAAATCCAACCTTGTCAACAGGCTTAGTTTTCAAAAAAGATTGTAAAACAATTATCAATAATATAACTATTCCTACTATCTGTTTTATATCATCTTTGTTGAAACCATTGATGAGCGTTAATAAAAATATACCAAGCGGAAGCCCGAGGTACCTTAAAATACTTCCAACAGCTACTTCTTTCCACTTAATATACTCTTTTAACTTGTATGAAGAAGTGAGAGATTGCATAAATATCGGAATAGATGTTATGGTTATAGAAACCGGCAAGCTAAGTCCACTCCAGATAAGAAGCGGTATGGCAAATATATTAAAAGCAAACCCTACTGCTCCTTGTATGGTGCTGCAAATAAAAAGAATTGTTCCGATGGTGATGAGCAAAGAGGTATCAAGCATGCTATTTTTGAATTTTTTTTGCCAAGAGATTATTGAAGGTAGTGGCAAAGTTATGAATATCCTTTTTTGAAAAAGGTGCCGGTCCTTTTGTTTTTTCTCCACTTTGCCTTATCTCTTGCATTAGATTTCTTATTGCCAGATGAGATTTGATATTTTCTTCATCATAGAGTATACCCCGATGGTCAATGGCATATGCTTTCTTTTGTACAACTCTATCTGCAAGAGGTATATCAGAAGTGATAACTATATCGCCTTGAGTTAACAGATCCACTATAAGATTATCAGCTTCATCCATGCCTTGTTTTACTATTTTGTAAGTTATATTTTTAGAGTCACCGATACTTATTTTTTTATTTGATATAACTATGGTATTTAGATCAAGTCTCTTTATGGAACGAATCAAGATATTTTTAAGTAAATTTGGCAGGGCATCCCCATCTATAAAAAGAGTCATTACAGTATCTTTTTAACCCTACCGATCTCACCACCAAGCAATTTAACTTTTATTCCGTGCGGGTGAATTTGAGAATTAGTTAAAATATCTTTGACTATACCTTTTGTGAGAATTCCGCTTTTTTGATCTTTTTTAAGCACTATTTCGACTTCTGCTCCTATCTTAATGTCTACTCTTTTTTTGCCATTCATTTTTTACCTTTTAAGAAAGATTTTTGATAAGTATAGCATAAATGAGGCTATTGTTTTATTGCCACTGCAATTGATCATAACAGTTGTGTATGGCGTTATAATTTAATTTGTTAAAATATTTTAAATGGCTGAATTTTTTCATATTGATATTTTTAACCAATTCACTATCATCAATATTTTCTTTTATGGCTTTTTCAACATCTTTTTTGAGTGCTTCAAGATAGTTTAGTGTAGTTTTGTATGCGTATTTTCCATAAATATTTCCATGTCCCCCAAAAAAGTATTTCACATGAAGTTTTGCAAGTTTTTTCAGTGCCTCTATCCACCCATTCACACTAGACTCTTTTCTATAATTTAGCATTCTGTTATTAAATACCATATTACCCGCAAACAAGAAACTATCTTTTTTGCTATATATTGCTATGTCAGAGCTCTCTTCAGATACTTTACTCGGTTTTAGTATGATAAGTGTTTTTTTACTTCCTTTTACTTTGTATCCATTGTCTGCTAATATATCAGGCTTTACAAGCTTTGTATTTGCATAAACATCTTTTGGAACAATTTTTTTGATTCTGTCAAATTTTGATTTGTATTTTTTCATATCTTTGATGATAGTTTTATACCCTATAATTTTCACTCCTTGTGCTTTAAAAAATGAAGCTCCAAGCACTCTGTCATCATGAAAATTTGATAATATAACATAAGAGATTTTTTTCTTAGGATATTCCTTTTTTATAATACCGTATAACTCTTTTGCAAAGCTGTATGTCGGACCCGCATCTAAAACTACTATACTCTCTCCCATATTCACATAGCAAACATTAGAAACAAAGCCCAAATTTTGTTTTGTCGGAGGTGCAAAAGCTCCTATAACACAATGGATATCTTTTGTTATTTTTATCGGTTTCAAATTATAAAAATTTGCAAAAAGAGTTGTCGTGATAATCAATATAGTGAAAATAATCTTTTTCATTTTGATATTTCCTTTTTTATTGCTTTTAAAAGTTCTTTTTTTATAAGTTTGTAAGTTTTTTCAAATTCATCAAAATCTTTCCCGTCAGGATCTTCAAAGTCTATGTGAATTTTTTTAACAGGTTTTGGAAATACAGGGCAACTCTCTTTAGCCTGATCACACACAGTAACAACCAAATCAAAAGGAATATCTATAACTTCATCCAAGCGTTTTGAGTGGAGAGTGTCGTCCCAAGCCGAATGTAATTCTAAAATTTTTTTAGCATTAGGATTTACTTTTCTAGTTGGCGCTACGCCGCAACTATAAGCTTTTATATCATCTAAATATTTATTGATAAGAGCTTCGCCGATGATACTTCTGCAACTATTTCCACTGCACATAACCAATACCTTTTTATCCATTTTGCAACCTTGTAAAATAAATTTTTGATATATTAGCATAATAAAATTTAAATATCAAGATATATTGATATTACTGTACAAATATCAATCATTATATTATTTTGCACTATTTAAAATTTGTCAATTTACATTAAAATACATAGCTTCTTTATGATGAAAAATCAAAGCAGATGTTGTTTGCTCCGGATGCATTTGATAAGTTTCACTAAGTGTTATACCAAATTCTTCAGGCTTTAAAAAATCAAATATCAGTTTATTGTCAGCAAGATTTGGACATGCAGGATAACCAAAGGAGTATCTACATCCTTGATAAGCCGACATTTTTACATCTCTTAGAGTATGACCTTCGTTTTTAGCAATCCCAAGTTCAAGCCTTATTTGTTTATGTATAACTTCTGCTAACGCTTCAGCTAACTCTACACTGATACCGTGTATCAAATGATACTCTTTGTAACTTCCTTTTTTGAAAAGTTCTTGCTCATATCTGCTGAACTCTTCTCCGGCACTAACACAAGTAAGAGCTAACACATCGTGCCTGTTAGGTGCAAGATAGTCACTAAGAGATCTATATGGTTTTTTTCTTTGTCTTGGAAGTTTTAATACTTTTACAGCTCTTTGTTTTATATCTTTTAAAGGCTCTTTATTTACCTCTTTTTCACTAAAGTACCCTTCATTTTCATCAAAAAAATATATCTCATCATTATATCCTCTTACTGGGTAATATCCATATATCAAAGTTGGTTTAAATAAATCCAAGTTTTCTATATCTCTTTTTACTCTCTCATAAAGAGGCCACAATTCTTCATCTCTTTGTTTTTGTTTTTGCTCTTTTGTTTTTCCTTTGTTTGTATATCCCCAGGCTCGTTTAAAAAGCATTTTATGATTTATCCATTCATACGCTATCTCTTTTATGTCTGTCTTAAGTACTCTTCTTCCCCAAAACGGAGGAGTGGGTATCAATATATCACGACTTGGCATCTTTATATCACTATAAGCAGGGATAGGCGGCAACTCTTTTTGCGGCTCCTTCTTTATCTGTTCATTTGCTTTAACTCTTTTAAAAGTAGTATTAAAATCTCCTTTTTCTATCCTGCTCATAGCTTCAATACCCTCAAAAGCATCCTTGCAATAAAATATAGGACCGTCATAAACAGGTCTGCAAAACTCTTCTATAAATTTATCGGTCAATGCAGCACCTCCAAGAAGTACAGGAATTTTTATCCCTTTTTGTTTGAGAGTTTCGAGATTTTCTTTCATAACTGCGGTTGATTTGACTAAAAGTCCACTCATTCCCATAGCATCCGCATTATGTTCTTTATAAGCTTTTATAAAATCATCCAAATCAACTTTTATTCCTAAATTTATCACTTTATAACCATTATTGCTAAGAATAATATCGACTAAATTTTTACCAACATCATGCACATCCCCTTTGACAGTTCCTATTATCAAGGTAGTTTTACTTGATTTTTCAACTTTTGGCAAATACGGATTTAAGTAGTCAACTGATGCTTTCATAACTTCAGCTGATTGCAAAACAAAAGGAAGTTGCATCTGTCCGCTTCCAAAAAGCTCGCCAACTACTTTCATGGCGTCTATGAGTATCTCGTTGACTATCTTTTGAGGCTCAATCACATCTTTTATTTTAGCCAAAAGTGGTATCATTCTCTCTTTGTCGCCATCAATTAACAGTTTTGCAAGCTTCTCTTCATTATTCATTTTTTTATAAGCTTCATCTTCTTCATCTTTGTTTATTTCAACTACATCTGAGAAATAATCAATAAATTTAAAAAGAGGATCCTCTTCATCTCTTTTATTGAAAAGTAAATCTTCACAAACTTTTTTTTGCTGATCACTCATTTTATGCATAGGAATGATACTTTTTACATTCACTATTGCCATGGATAAACCGGCATTTACGCAATGATATAAAAATACCGAGTTTAAATATTCTCTTGCTTGCTTAGACAGGCCAAAAGAGATATTGGAAACACCAAGTACAAATCCAACCTCAGGATGGAGATGACTAAACTCTTTTATGGCTTCTATGGTATCAATGGCCGCAGTGAAATAATCCTCTTCCCCGCTCCCAACAGTAAAAGTTAATAAATCAAACACCAAATCCTCAGGATTTAGACCATGTTTTTTAGTAGCAAGTTCATAAATTCTTTGTGCTATGGAAACTTTTTGTTCTTTTGTTTTTGCCATTCCTTTCTCATCTATGGTTAAACAGACTAAAGAGCAGCCAAATCGTTTGGCAAGTGAACACACTTTATCAAATTTTCCAATGCCGTCTTCGAGATTGACTGAGTTAATGATAGGCTTACCACCTATAAGTTTGAGTGCCACTTCGAGAGTATCAACTTGAGTGGTATCTGGCATAAGGGGCAGGGAGATTTTTTGGGTGTATCTGTTAAGAACCTCTCTCATATCCTTACTCTCATCTCTTCCGGCAAATCCTACACTAACATCTATCCCATGAGCCCCACTTCTTACTTGCTGTTGAGCAACCGCCAAAGTGCCATCATAATCTTCTTTTAAGAGAAGTTCTCTAAAAGCTTTAGAGCCGGTTGCATTAGATCTTTCTCCTATCAAAAAAGGAGCTGGTTCTTGCTTTAAAGCTTTTGTTTCAAATAAAGAAGCTATTGCAGCAGGTTGGTTTCCTTTTGGAGGCAGTGGTTTTTTTTCTTTTAATCTTTTTGAAAGCTCCCAAATATGCTGAGGTGTTGTCCCACAACATCCACCCATAAGACAAATTCCATCAATTTCACTAAATTTTTCTTGAATATCACAAAACTCCTTTGGTCCCATGGGATAGTAAGTGTATCCGCCCCTGTTTTGGGGAAGACCCGCATTGGCATGTATGCTTATGGGCTTGCCCCAAAGTTTACTTAATGTCAATAAATGTTTTTGAACTTGCTCAGGTCCGGTGCCACAGTTAAATCCAAGAGAAAATATATCAAACGGTTTGAGTATCGTAACTATGGTGTGAACATCTGTTCCTATAAGCATAGTCCCAGAAAGCTCTATTGTAACTGAAACCATAATGGGAAGTTTTACATTTTTCTCTTTTTGAATATCCTCTATAGCGTGAATACAAGCTTTTATCTGTAAAGGATCTTGAGCAGTTTCTATCAAAAACAAATCAATCCCACCATCAATAAGCCCGGCAGTTGCAACTTTGTACCCTTTGTACATATCATCATAGCTTATATGTCCAAGAGAAGGCAGTTTGGTTCCTGGCCCTAAAGATCCGGCTACAAATCTTGGCTCATCTTTACTTTCATATTCCAAACAAGCCTTTTTTACAAGCTTTGCACCTTCAAAAGCCAGCTCATAAGTTTTCTCACTTAAATTATAATCATCCAAAACCCAAGGAAGTGCTCCGAATGTATTGGTCTTTATGATATTTGCTCCGGCTTTTGCATAAGCTTTATGAATATTTAAAATCTTATCACTGTAAGTAACATTTAAAAGTTCGTTGCACCCTTCTGCTTTATCCCATGCTTCTATCGGCACATCAAGGGCTTGTATCTGAGTTCCCATCGCACCGTCGATAATAAGAAATCTCTTTTGTATTAAATCTTTTATTTTCATAAATCTCACCATATATAAATTACCTGATTATACCAAAATAAACACAAGCTACACATTAAGAATTTATAATGTTATAATACAAAGGATAAAATGGAGGTTTTTAGTGAAAATATTACTTTTGGAAGATGATTATATGTTATCAGATATTATCGTCAGCTTTTTGAAAGAAAAATTTTATGATGTTGTGCAAGTTGAAGATGGAGAGAGTGCGGTAGAACGAGCAAGCACAGATAAATTTGATCTTATGATACTTGATATAAATGTTCCTAAATTAAGTGGTATAGATGTTGTAAAAAATATAAGATCATATAGCGATACAACTCCTATTATACTTATAACTGCATATCAAGATACTACCCATTTAAAAAAAGGATTTCAGAGTGGGTGTGATGATTATATAAAGAAGCCGTTTGATTTAGAAGAACTTGAGCTCAGAATCAATAACATAAAAAAAAGATTTAGTATAGAAAGTGATAATAAGATAAAAATAGATAATGAAACATATATAATACCCTCAAAAAATTTACTCATTATTAAAGATAAAAATTTGCAATTAGCCAACAAAGAAACTCAAATACTTTTGTATTTAAGCAGTAGAAAAAAAATAGTTATTTCAAGTAATGAGTTGATCCAAAATATTTGGAGATATGAAGACATGCCAACGGATGCAACAATAAGAGTTTATATAAAAAATTTAAGAAGTATTTTAGGAAAAAATAAGATAAAAACAATAAGAGGGAGTGGATACTACTTTGAATAAAAGTGAGAAAAAGGCACTTTTTAGCTTTTTAGCTATATATACACTTTCAAGTTTTATACTTATTTCCATAATTGCTTTCTTGTACTATAATCAAGAAATAGTAGCTATACAAAATCAGTGTAGCATACAGATGAGAAGTGCTTCTTTAAATATCGAAAAAGATTTGATGAGAGCTGATATGGATAAAACTACTTACAAGTTTTCACCGCCAAATAATAGATTTAAAATCGGTCTTTTTGATCAAAACGGAAAAATTATATACTCAAACTTAAAAGACAATAGTGTACTACTTTCTAAAAAAGCATATAAAAACAACTTACATACATATCATGTTGACAGACTTAAAAAACCTATTCTAAAAGTAGCATATATAGTTGTGGAGGATAACAGCACTTATAAACAAAAACTTAAATTGATTACATTTTTGATTGGCATGATTTTGATAGTCAGCATTTTTATACTTTTTATAGGATACCTGCTAAGTAAAATTCTCATAAAACCTATAAAAATTAGGATAAAAAAATTGAATCGTTTTATACGGGACAGTTCACATGAATTAAATACTCCTGTTTCTGCTCTTATGATGAGTGTATCGTCATTAAAAAAATCTGACAAAAAAGATCCTCGTATTATAAATCATATATCAGTCAGCACAAAATTAATCTCTCAAATATTTAATACTCTATCTTTTATATCTTTTAAAGATATTGATGAAATTTATAATGAATATTTTGATTTAAAAGAATTGGTAGAGGAAAGTATTAGATTTTTCGATGAAGTTGCAAAAAGTAAAAATATGAATATAAAATGTGATATTGAGCCTACATTTGTATTTTTGGATAAATTTAGGATTCAAAAAATTATCAATAATCTCATTTCAAATGCTATAAAATATGGTTTTAAAAACAGCATTATTGAAGTCATATTAAAAGATTATACACTTTGTATAGTCAATGAAGGCGAGGGAATAAATAAAAAAGATAAAGAGGTTATTTTTGAGAGATTTGAAAGACGAAACAATAACGAAAGTGGTTTTGGTCTGGGTCTTGATATAGTAAAAAGCGTCTGCAACGAGTATAACATAAAGATAAAAGTAGAATCAACTCCAAATGAAAAAACAGTTTTTTTCTTAACCTTTCCCAGACCCAAGAAAGGAAAGTGAAACTTTATAAAAAT
>Ga0256829_1000293_pt1 | contig 56615 bp, 48 predicted proteins | sample 131447metaG_FD_185979 | JGI IMG/M metagenome (GOLD analysis project Ga0256829, IMG submission 185979) | Hydrothermal vent microbial communities from Lau Basin, Pacific Ocean - 131-447 | ecosystem: Environmental > Aquatic > Marine > Hydrothermal vents | place: Pacific Ocean: Lau Basin | collected...
GTGCACTATTCTGCACCGGCGTGTGGCATAATCTGTTCAACATGGGCAGGTCTTGGAATTGTGTCCCACACCCGTCTGTTTGAATGCACCCATATATAAGAATCAAAATTTATCCTTATAAACGAGCTGAAATCCTCGAAATTGAAATATGCTAATCCGGCGTTATATTTTCTGCTGTAATTCAAAAGTATCGGTCAAGGGTAGTTCGAGTCACCGCCGGAACGCCCGGATCTTCTCAGGTAAATCTTACCTAGAAGAGCCTCTATGGAACGTGAAATGGATGTATTTTTAAAGTAACCGCTCGATCTCTTATTCGCTTCCATGAAATAATCCAGAAACGCATCCGGATCTTTCTTAAATCTAATAAAGTTCCTGACCTGATCCACGATGCGGGCTTCCGTACGTGAGTTCGGATACAAGTATTTTAGCTCGTAATTATATTCCCCAGTATTAATATCTTCTCTAAGTGCAACGTATCCCACGGCGAGACTGATATCCCCCTCAGGTATTCTCTGCTGCTTTGCGAACATCTTCCTATACAGGAGTAACTGGGCGCTATAGTCACCATTCCTAATATTCCTACTACTTTTATAATCTAGGATGAGATACTTCCCGCTTTCCCCTAACCTGAAGACTGCGTCGATTGCTCCTGTTATCATCAAAGAATTTTCACTGTCCAGATAGGGAAATATATCTCCAACCGGTAGGGTTATCCATTTCTCCGCATATATCTGCTGAGCCCCTTCCCCTATGATCATGTTTCTGATAGACTGAATGTTGCGTACAATCGCCTTACTCGTATCATCAAGCTCTCCGAGGGGCGTGTCGTAGTAAAGTTTCACCGCTAAATGGTGGACTATAGTTCCAAAATCGAGCGCGGCGCTGTCTTTACGTACATTAATTATCCTTTCAATGAGATAGTCCAGTGGATACATTATACTATTTATGGAACTATGTGAAATATGGTTAAGGTTAAAGAAATGCCTTCTGATCTCCTCTATCAGCCAATTTCCATTATCATTCAGAGCCTCGAGAGCCTCATTCACCCTTCCGGCCACGAAGAGAGAATACGCTTCACTGAAAGCATTGCTAATGGACGGTAAAGCAGAATCGACGTCCACACCTTTTAATCTGCAGATATCTGGAAACACATAATTTTTGCGGTAATTTTCTTTTATAACGATGCTAAGCGATCTTTTGGCTCTTGTGAACGCCACGAAATCAACTCTGCTACCTTCACCTTCCAGCTCTGAAGATGCATCCTTGCCCAGTGTGGACTGTATTATGATGTTTGTAACAAAATCCATCAACTTTTCCCTTTTATTGTTGCTCTGCGGGACATACACCACATGTTCGAATTCTCTCCCCTTCGCCCTGTGAACCGTGGTAAGTACAATTCTCCCGGCTCCAGGTAACGGATCATAGTTGACATCCACAACGTCGACGAAATCAATCAGCTCGTCGAGATCCATGGGATCACCTGTCCGAATAATATCCTGCAGCGAGTTGAAGATCACGTTCACCGTCAGAAAATAGTCTCTGCCCATGGGAACAGATGCCGGAAGAATTCTCGTGCTGAAGATATCTGTAAGGCCATGGGGTTCATCAAGCTTTTGCCTTGCCTCGAAGAGGTATTTCATCTTCTTAAAAAGATCTGTTCCTAGAATGGTCTCCAGACGGGGTACCATTTCAACATCTGATGATTTTACCTGTTGAACGTTATTTGATCCGGGATTACGTTCGTAGGATCTGTATCTGGAGGAGATCTTCATTGCTTCCGCTATGCCGATCCCAGAAAAGGGGGTGAACAAGGCTTTGATCACGTCCCTTTCATCGTAAGAAAGAAGGCCTTTGAGGAATGTCTTTATATCATTCCTAGCCTCTTCACTGGAGGATGGCGGCGAATAATTTGTGTACTGCACGCCCAGATTATCTAGATATCTCGATACATTCTGCAGCTGTTCATTCGTTCTCGTTATTACTGCTATTCTATCCTTCTCACCGGTGGATTCAAGCAGTGTAGAAGCGAGATTCGCTGCGGTTCTGGTCGGTTCGTTGGAAAAAACTACCTCCGGAAGATCACCCTGCCCGTTCTTGGAGCTGGCTCTGAACTCTTTAAGCTCTTTCTCATAAATATCGCTCTTAGAAGCGTGTCTGAGATACTCCTTCGCGTAGTCGATTATCTGCTTTGTGCTGCGATAGTTCTCGTCAAGAATTATTTCCTCGTATCTATGATCAGAGGCAAACTTTTCAAAAACAGAAAGAGTTCCACCTTGAAAACCAAAAATAGATTGCTTCCTGTCACCGACCAAGATCTTAACCTCACCCGCCTCATCGATTATTCTGGCCTGGATTATATTAACATCCTGCAGCTCATCCACAAATACGTATTGATATTTTCTCCGTCGGGAAGCGGGGATATCCAGATACTTCAGGAGAATGTCATTGAAATCCAGAAAATTTCCTTCCTTAAATCTTTCATATCCCTTATAGGTTTCCAGAAAAAATTCGACAAATCTAGCAAAGGCGTCGTCTGAAAGTTCAAGATCTCTATATTGTGGATGCTTCGAACCCATCTCCAACACCTGCTGCTCTTCTATCATGTCTGGTAGAATTCCAAAGCTCTTCACGTACCTGATGGCATTCTCCAGTTTAGGTACTATTCTCTTCACAACGTGCGATCTGCTGTGTGTAAAAGGGTTGTGCCTGTGTATGCTTCTCAAAATCGAAAAACGTAGGAGGATTGTGGAATTTGTAATTCTCAACAAATCCCCGAATTCACTCAACTGGCCATATGCAAAGCTATGGAAGGTACTTACTTCAACCTCGTTCGCAATGCGGGGATCAACACCTATATCATCGCATTTCTTCCTGATAGCGGAAAGCATCTCCTCGGATGCCTTCACAGTAAAGGTTAGACAGAGAATGTCAGATGGCTTTATTCCCTCTTTAAGAAGGGTTGCTACACGTCCAGCTATTGTGGTTGTTTTGCCAGTTCCAGGGTTTGCAATAATGATCTCCGAATTATGACGCGAACCCTGGGTGTTCTCATCATGCATGCGATTATGATACCTATAATGAATAAATTAGTTTCCACATCATTAACACTACGGGAAAACGAGTGGCTGTGTAACTCGAATGCGGTTTGCTGAAATAATCCGTTAACAGATTCCTGCAGTTTACCACCAATCGTGAGGAACAGTAGTTCTATAACATGGTAGTAAAATGTTTATAGATGCCTGAATTGCTCAGTGGATGAGTCAGGCCGTTGAGATCAAGATACGCAAGGGGCAAAAGTTTTCGGATGCCATAAGGGATCATGATGTTATCGTGGTGAAGTTCAAGGGAAAACTCTATGACCTGGATTATACGGCTCCGGAAGATGGAGTTTTTATTCCTGTGAAGCTCAGAGATGAGGAGGGTCTAACCGTTCTCAGACACTCGGCGGCTCATCTGCTGGCCCATGCTGTTACTTCGCTGTATAAAGGAGCACTTCCCAACACGGGCCCTCCCACCGAGGACGGTTTCTACTACGACATTAAGATGGATCCTATAAGTTCCGACGAACTCCCAAAAATAGAAAAAAAGATGAAAGAGATAGCCTCAAAAAATCTAAAGATAGAGAGGCTGGAATATGATAAGGATACCCTGGTGAAGATTTTTTCTGGTAATAGATTCAAGCTTAACATAATAGAGGAAAAGGTTCCCGATGGATCCACATCAACCGTTTACAGACAGGGTGATTTCGTGGATCTCTGCACCGGCCCCCACGTTCCCTCGACCTCTTATCTGAAAGCGGTTAAACTCCTTTCTCTTGCATCGACCAACTACAGGGGAGATATAAATGGAGAGCCTCTTGTGCGAATTTACGGCACTGCTTTCCCGGATCAAAAATCCTTGAACGAGTATCTCAGAATGAGAGAGGAAGCCATAAAGCGTGATCACAGAAAGATAGGACAGGAGATGGATCTATTCATATTCAACTCTGAACGTGCACCAGGCTTTCCGCTTTACACCCCCTATGGAACCACTCTTAGGAATTCCCTCGTAGGATACATGCGAGAATTGAACAGAGAAAATGGATGGTCAGAGGTTTACACTCCTCACATCTTCAGAGATTCTATGTGGAAAAAGTCAGGTCATTACGCAAAATACAGAGAGAGCATGTACACATTTCAGATGGATGATGGTACCGGCTATGCCATAAAACCCATGAATTGTCCCGGACATGTCACAATCTTTGAGAGAGAGCAGCACAGTTTCAGGGATCTTCCGGTAAGATACTCTGAGCCCGGTACGGTATATAGATACGAGAAATCTGGTGAGGTTGGGGGTCTCACGAGACCGAGGATGTTTACCATAGATGATGGTCACGCTTTCGTTAGAGAAGATCAGATAGTGAGTGAAGTTACGGCCATACTGGGCATGATCCGAAAGACTTTCACGGATCTTTTCGGAAAAGCGGATCTGACATATGAGTTGAGCGTCATTGACAAGGATGATCTTGACAATTATCTCATAACATACAGATGTTCTAGATGCCAGACAGAGATAGAGTCGAGAAAAACCTCTCAGGACCATCTCATCTGCCCGAATTGCGGATCGACGGACCTCAAACCGGACCTTGACCGATGGGATGCAGCGACATCTGCACTGAGAAATGCCCTACAGTCACAGGGGGTTGACTTCAAAGAGTTTGAAGGTGAGGCTGCATTCTATGGACCGAAAATAGATGTGCATCTCAGGGATGCGCTGGGACGATCGTGGCAGCTCTCGACTGTGCAGGTCGACTTCAATCTACCTCTGAATTTTGATTTAACCTATGTTGACAGTGGAGGGGAAAGAAAGCATGTAGTCATGATCCACAGAGCTATATATGGCAGCTATGAAAGGATCATGGCGATCCTGCTGGAACATTACGCCGGAAAGCTTCCAACATGGCTCTCTCCCATTCAGGTATACATTACACCTGTGAGTGATCGATTCCTCCCGTACACGGAGAGGGTACATGAAAAACTACTTGCCAGTGGAATAAGGTCATTCCTCGACTACTCGAAGGAAACCGTCAACAAAAAGATAAGGATGAACAGAAAAAAGAGACCAAGTTACATAGTCATCATTGGTGAGAAGGAGGTAGCGAACTCATCGGTGAGTGTGAGAAACAGAAGAGGAGATGTAAAGGCCATGGCACTGGATGAATTCATCAATATGCTAAGAGCCGAGATATCTCATAAAAGGGTTGAACAACCAGATTTCCAGTGATCCAATAAATGAAAATATCAGGAGCTTTTCTTTGCTCCTCCCGAACCTTTTTTGCGTTTTTTGATCTCCTCGATCATTATTGGTATTGCTTTGTAAAGATCTGCATTTATGAAGTAGTCTGAGTATTTGGCTATCCCGGCATCCGGATCGTTGTTTATGGAGATTATGGTCTCAGAGGCTTTCATACCAACCACATGCTGAATCTTTCCTGATATTCCGGCTGCCACATACAGTTTGGCCCTGACGGTCTGCCCTGTCTGACCCACCTGATGATCGTAGGGGATCCATCCAAGATCCACAACTGGTCTCGAGGCCCCAACATCACCTCCGAGAACATCTGCCAGCTCCTTGATCAGTTTGAAACCATCCGGCTTTCCGAGACCAAGACCACCCGATACGATTATATCACTCTTGGTCAGATCGAGTTTTTCCTTGGGTTTTCTGCTGACAATCCTGTGTTTCAGGTACTTTTCGTCCAGCTTCACCTTTTCTATCCTGACCTCACATTTCCTGCCAGGAATTTTCTCAGGAACAGGATAACTACCGGGTCTCGAGCTCACAGTCTGAGGGCGGTGTTTTCTGCACAGGATCTGGTTTATCGTTTTGTCACCAAATGCTGGCCTCCATGATATCAAGAGGCGCTGCTTTGGTTCGACATCCAGTTCAACACAGTCTGCAGCCACACCGGTTCTCACACGAACGGCGATTCTCGAAACAAGATCTCTCCCTTCCCTGGTACCGGAAATCAAAAGAATGTTGGGTTTGTACTTCTCAATGAAGTCCGTGATCTTATGAGCGTACGGGATGCTCCTGAAATACCGGTGCTCAGGAGACTCCGCGCCAAGGAAAATATCACACCCGTACGTTCCGGCCTCCTCAGCGATTGGTGAGAGATTATCTCCCAGAGACACACATATAACCTTCTCGTTGACCTTGTCCGCAATGACTCTGGCCCTCCCGATCATTTCCAGAGATCCTCTCACGATCGAGCCGTTTCTGTGCTCAACGTAGACCATTACGTTTTTGTACTCTTCAATGTTTTCAGGTGGAACACAGTTAATGAGTTTTGACATTACGCTCCATCCTCCCTTTTAATGATTCCCTTTTCAAAAAGCTCATCAATCATCTCGGGAATTTGTTCCAGCGAAATCTTCTTGGATGCCCTCTTTTTTTCCTCCGGAACCTTTACAGCACCGACAATGGTGGGACTCCCCCTTATCCCGATCCAATCAGGAGGCAGACCAAGAGTCTCATGATCCCACCTCTCTATTCCCTTCTTTATTGCATCGATCTTGCGTCTGAGAGTAGCCCTTCTCGGAATGTTTGCACCCGTTAAGACCGTTACAAGAACCGGGAAAGGGGCCTCCACAACCTCATCCGCATCTTCGAGAATCCTCTTCACTCTGATCTTGCCGTCAACAACCTCCGCAGATTCCGCATATGTGACCTGATCAATATCGAGAAATTCGGCAACCCCAGGGCCCACATGCCCTGTTCCTGAATCGGTTGTGCTCTCACCAGCAAGAATGATGTCATACTCTCCAATCTTATCGATTGTCGCAGCCAGGGTAAGAGATGTTGCATAGGTATCAGCCGCGGCAAAGGCTCTATCGGTTATGAGGATGCCACGATCGGCCCCCCTTCCCATACATTCAATTATGGCTTCCTCGGCCTGCGGAGGACCCATTGAGATGACTGTTACCTCAGCACCCACCTTATCTTTAATCTGCAGTGCGATCTCGAGTGCATTCTCATCGGGTATGTTGATAACACCTCTAGCTGCTGTTCTGTTAAGCGTATATGTGACAGGATCTATGAATATCTCCTCAGCATCCGGAACCTGTTTCATCATAACTATGATCTTTAATGTCATTATCTCACCTCATCCATATTTGTATTTGATTCCGTGTCCACCCTTTGGGTTTGTCCACTTTACACTACCATGCGAACAGGCAAAGAAACAAGTTCCGCATTCAACGCAGTCTTCGTACTTGAAGTTGATCTTATTGTCTATTACCGTGTAACAGTGCGCCGGACAGGCGAACGTGCAAAATCTGTCAGGGCAGGTCTCACAGATGACAGGATCTATTGTTATGTGAGCATAACTTTTGTCTGTTTTGTAATTTAAAACTCCGAGTTTTTCTTCAATTTCCATATTACATCCTCCTCATCATTCTGTACGCCTCAAGAGCGAGACTGGTCTTATTGTGGCCAGACTCAGAAACAGATCTCAACAGAAGCTCCAATATGTGTTTTTTCGGAAGTCCATCCTCCAGGTTGAGCCTGAATAGAAAACGCTCCAGGATGTCCGGGATCGTACGATGCGCCATCGAGCTCCACGTGGAGTTTTCGATACCCTTGAAGGTTCTTAGATCCTTCAAAACATAGGACTCTTCAAGTTTTTTCTGATAATCAGAAAGCGCTTTGGCCGTATAATTACCCTTTTCCTTCGCTTCTATGAATGTATCAGCAGCAGCGATTCCAGAGGCAATGGCGTAATTCATACCCTGAATGACCAATCCGTTGCTAAAACTGAATCCGGCGGCGTCTCCGGCGATCATGTAACCATCTCCATATAGCTTCGGGACGGACGACAGGCCACCCTCAACCACGAGATGGGCACTGTATTCCTCCAGTCTCCCACCCTCAACCAGCCTCGCAATGGATGGATGCTGAACAAACTCTTCCATAATATCGTAAGAGTGCATCTGACCGTAGTTCCTAAGATGAGAGGGGGAGACAACTACTCCAACTGAAAGAGTGTTTTTATTTGTGTAGAGGAAACCGCCAGCCTCAACACCATCCGGAAGATAGCCAAGTACGTACTCTCCAGCAAAACCTTCGTTACCGGAGAGATTGAAACGTTCGTTGATTTTATCCTCCGGAATCTTGTAAATCTGTTTGACGCCAATGGCAACATCACGGTCGCCTATGGGTTTTCTTAGACCTGAATCTATTGCAACGCGAGGATTTGCGCCCTCAGCAAGTATTACGGTATCTGATGTTATCGTATCTCCATCTTGCTCTATTCCTATTATTTTACCATCCTTCCTTGCTACGCTGTCTACGGTCACACCTCCTATGACCATAGCACCCTCTTCTTTAGCTTTTTTCGCAAGAGCGAGATCCATCTTGACACGCAGCACAGAGTAACCGGTTCTATTCGTAAGGAACTTCCTAGACGAAAAATCGAGCGAAATAGCTGAATCTTTAGTCAGAAATGTTGTTCCCTTCCTGGTTATCAGCCGTTCCACTGGAATGATCTTCTCCCAATCCGGAATAATTTTACCGAGATCATTTCCCCAGAGAACACCACCCGAAACATTTTTACTTCCGGGAGGATCAGCCCGGTCCACAAGCAAAACATTAACCTTATTCTGAGCAAGCCTTATGGCGGCAGATGTCCCAGCCGGCCCGCCCCCCACTACAATGACATCGAATTCGCTCATCATACCGTAATTCTACCATCAATAAAACAATTATTGCTTATACCTTTGAGAGATAACATTTTGTAAGATCCTTAAATCACCAACAAGATTGGGTTGACTGTAAACCACACAGATATTTACAATGTTATGTACGAGAGATACGGTGATCTTCACTGGTGGCCTGCCGACACCGCCGACGAGGTGATAATCGGAGCTGTGCTGACACAAAACACATCATGGAAGAATGTGGAGAAATGCATGGAAAGGCTTAGATCCGAAAAACTCAACACGCTTAAGGCCATAAGCGGCGCCTCTTTGCATACAATATCTGAAAACATTAGGAGTTCCGGATTCTACAACCAGAAGGCGCAGAGGCTTAAAATGATCTCGGTTTCCATTGTCCGGGTTTACGGATCTCTGGAAAGAATGTGCAATAAAAACTCAGAAGAGCTGGAGAAATTTCTTTCATCCCTCAGAGGCGTTGGTCCTGAGACCATGGAGTCGATAATGCTATATGCCTGTGAAAAACCCTTTTTCGTAGTGGACAAATACACGGTGAGAATACTTGGGAGGGTAGGTTTCCGTGATATTGAAAGAGGAACTCTAAGATCGCTGGTAGAAGCTGAATTTCATGGGGATCTTAAGAAACTCAAAAACTACCATGCAATGTTCGTGGAAACAGGAAAGAATTACTGCAAAAAGGTGCCCGATTGTGATGGATGTCCCCTCAACAAGGTTTGCAGCTATTCAATGGAGCGGAGATTACCATAGCCGATAAGTCTCCATCTGTTCTTGATCCTTCTACCTATAGCTACCCTGTCTCCAGGACTTGCAGATACTGGGTATTTTAATGCAACCTGTATCTCATCGCTTCTCGCTGAGGTGACTGATGCAATGGTATTGGCTGTGCCAACGGTTATCATCAGGATCTCGGCGCTTTTGATGGGGGTTACCTTCTCCTCATCTGCAAAACCAACAACCCTCTTGAGGAGGTGAGTTTCTATTGTTGCACCGTAAACGACCGGTGGAACCTTTCCAACCTTACCTATGATCCTACCGGTCAGAGAATCATTCTTAGTGAGGAATGGATCGAGCAATGTACCAACGGCTGCGAGACCTCCCGGTCTAATCTGCTTATATGAGTGTTTCCCTGATTTCAGAGATACAATCTCAGTAGTGAGGTTGCTCCAAACTTCACGATTACCCTGTGTCCTCAGTATACCTGGAGCTATTTCTATTTCATCACCTATAGATAGATTTCCCTTCACAAGAGAGCCACCAAGAACTCCACCCTTGAGGTTACTGATATTGGTGCCTGGCTTGTTTATATCAAAGGACCTGGCCACATACATCATCGGATCCGCTGACGGATCGAATTTGGGAGGTTTAAACCTCTCAACTATGGCCTTAAAGATAGCATCAATATTTATGTTATGATAGGCAGAGGCAGGTATAATAGGGGCATTCTCAGCTATACTCCCACTGAGGAACTCTTTTATTTCTCTATAATTTTCTACGGCTCGTTCCTTTGTAACCAGATCGATCTTGTTCTGCACCACAATGATGTCCTTTATGCCCATAATCTCAAGAGCCGTTAGGTGTTCCCTTGTTTGCGGTTGAGGGCATTTTTCATTTGCCGCTATGACAAGCATAGCACTGTTCATAATAGACGAACCTGCTAGCATTGTTGCCATGAGTGTCTCATGACCGGGTGCATCCACAAAGGAAACTGTTAGAACCTCCTCACAGTTATCCCCTGGTGTGCGCGTAAAGTATGAATTGCCATTTTCCTCGCATTTAAATATGGGTGTATCTGCATACCCCAATTTTATGGATATGCCTCTCTTAATCTCCTCAGAATGTATATCGGTCTTTGTTCCAGTAAGGGCCCATGTCAGAGTACTCTTCCCATGATCAACGTGCCCCACCATACCAATATTTATTATCGGCTGGGATGTCATTGCTCGTTTTCCTTCTCTTCTGCGGTATGTTCATCAATAGGATTAGGGCCATACTGAATTATCATAAGATTTAGCTGAGAAATATCGGAACCAACAATGGCTCCCCTAAACGTTATTCTTTTTCTGATCCCTTTCTTGGCTCTACTGCCGCGTTTGTATGTTACCAGGATCTTTTTCTTGCCCATCAAACCGAGATCTCTTCTCATGGGGAAACCATCAATGGATGTCCCACCAGTAATCTTCAATTTGTAACCCGGAAGATTGAAGAATATCCCATCAACTTCATCTCCTATTTTTCGCCCAGATAACAGAGCCAGATTTTCCTCTGCTATCTCGCGTTTGTACGTTTTTCCATCCTTTGGATCTGCTATTATTGCAACAGAGTCAGACATTTTAACCTCCTGCGTCCCATTTATTTTTATCCTAAGGAATCGGGTATTTTGATGAGGTTTATAAATAATTCCTAGGCTGGTTTTCCAACGCCGCTCATCCTCCAGAGATAATTCTATCTCAAAAAAATGTGAATGGGTTTCCACATTTCTTCTTTTTCCCATCAATCACAGTTGTATGTGGTAGATGATTTGATCATTCACGAACCCATAAAATTGGTTCCCCAATTGATCTCTCATGCGAATATCCTCGCACTTTAGCAAGTAAACAAATACAAAGCAGCGTAGGTCTAAATCACGGTCAGATGATTCTGGTATATCATCACCCTATGCAACTTGAGGAAAGATTAATTTTGAACAGCCGAGATGAATGCAACACAAGGTACGGAAAGATAAAAATATGCAATGAAGGCCCAAATCATCTCACAACGGGAAGCATATTTTGTTTCTGAACCCCACACTCTGCTCTATATCTCTCTGCTGCATTGAGCAATGAAGCCAATACCAGAAGGTAGGAAAGAATGACTTGAAACGTTTAGATCTCACGTAGCCTAACGGAGCACCCAGAGAATTAGGATATTGAGATCGACATGAATACCACCCACTTTTCTGGATGATTACTCCATCCGAATACTGTAGATACCAGAAAAAACCACTTCATACAACAGCCAGTCAAAATTTAAATAGTAAGATTTACATCACTTATCAAATTTTGGAGGAATAAACAAATGGTAGAAGACACTAACAAAGGAGAAGAACCGGTTGGTGGACCAGAGGGTGAGCCATTTACCCCGCCAAAAAAGGTTGGCGGAAACGGTAAGTGGTTTGCAATCATAGGTGTGCTGATCGTTATAATAGCAGCGCTTGCAGTTATAGACGCAACGCACCCAGCAGCAAAAACCAAGACAGTCACCGTTCCCTTCGTACCTACACCGAGTTCATTGACTGGACCATCCAACATATTTGCAGGAAATTACTATTCGTTCAACTTAACAGCAAACGGGCAGTTTAACAATGCAACAGTATACTGGGGAGATGGGACCAGTACAGTGTATTCTTATTCAACAGTGGGGAACACGATATTTACTGCTAAGCACTTTTATGCAACCCCTGGAGCTGATGTAATTTGGTACAAGGTTAACTATTCGACCGGAAACGGTTATGGCAACGCCACAATGGTTCCCGTGACGGTTGGTTTCCCTGTTTCATCGAGCCCCAACACAGTGTTTGGATACATAGCAGTTACGAACTCCTCAGCTAAGGCACAGGTAGCTGGCTCTAACCTCTTCGCACCTGGAACTACTCTCCACATGATGGTATCTGCCTTGGGCGAGCCAAGTAACCAGTCAAATCAGGTTATTCAGCAAGTGGTAACTCTTTACAACAACGGAAAGGCCGTTAAGACTGTATACTATAATTATACCTGGTTCCCGAACGCTGCGAGATTTTACTATAAGTCACCCAGCGCCAAGGAATACTTCAACGTGACTAATCTCCCAGCTGGATACAACGTGGTCAACGTAACAACAGTCATAGGCCAGAAACTGAACAAACACACTGGAAAAACAACGGGTACTCTGGAAACCTATTACACGATGACCGTTCCGTCATTCAAGAACGGTAACCTGATAACCTCAAAGAAGGTCACTTCAAAGACAACCTTCACCAACGCCGAGATCGCTCCTGGAGGATATTCTAGACTCGATCCCCAGATAGCATATGATACCGTTTCCAATGAAATACTGATGAATACGCTTCAGTTCCTGATCCAGTATAAGGGAAACAGCACAACCCAATTCTTCCCTGAGCTCGCTGCGTACCTTCCAAGCCCCGGCCATGGAATAAACACCAATTACAAGAACTACACAGAAACCTATGTGAACAACAATGGAACAACTGTAAGTTACACAGTTCACCTGAAGCCATATGAGAATTACACATTCCAGATAAGGGCTAATGCAAGCTGGCAGGATGGTACTCCTGTTACCGCCTATGACGTTTACGTGGCATTCGTAAGAGATCTCCTGTTTGTTGCTGGTCCAACGGGAACACCTGGATGGATTCAGGCTCAGTATCTGCTTCCCGGTAACTACTATGCAACGAACACATATTACAACATAACGAACAACATCACATACAGCAACGCTACGAACACAATAACCTTCCACTTCCAGCTGCCGATGAACCCAACGCTGGTCTGGCAGATATTTGCTGCTTCCGGTGCGTACATCGGTCAAGCTAAGTATTATGTAAAACAGGGCGAACATCTGATCTTCAACAATGCCGGGTTCATGAACTATGAGAAGTATGCAGACCCAGCTAACATCCCATCCACCATCGTGAATGGACTTGCTGCTGATGGTCCGTATATGATCAACTACGTGATTCCAGGAGAGGAGGTTGTCCTGAAAGCAAACCCGTACTTCAAACCCGTTAAGTACTATCCCGCACCCTCAATCCCAAACGTTGTGATTAAGTACGTTAGTTCGTACTCACAGAGCTACCTGCTTCTTAAGTCCGGCCAGGCACAGACTGGTGGAATACCCAGCGCTGACTGGAGTCTGGCTCTTCACCTCGAGAAGCTCGGCTTGATAACAACGCTTACATTCCCAACTCTCTCGGTGTTTTGGTACAACTTCAACTTCAACATAAATACATCTGCAACATCATCGATAGATCCAAGTGCGAACCTGCCCAGTGCCCTGTTTGACAGCTGGCATGCTAGGGCTGCCTTTGCCTATGCCTACAACTACAAGTATTACATCGACTACCAGATCGGAAACGCTCTGTATGGTGTCAACTTCGGAACCCTTTACGCTGGAATGATTCCGGCAGGTATGGCATTCTATCAGAACATGTCAGTTCTGAACCAGACCACAATAGGAGTCCCATACTACAACATGAACGCAGCCAAACACTTCTGGGAAGTGTTTATGAACAAGGATGGTGCAAAACTTGGACTGTCCTGGGCGAACACAACAACTGGACCACAGGTTAACTACAACGGAAAGCAACTCACTGTTCCTATAGCAATATACGCTGGAGATCCTGTTGATCTCGATGGTGCTACCACATGGGCATCCAGCCTTGCTAAGCTGGGAATAAAGGCAGATGTGATTCCAATTAACTTCAACATACTGCTTACGTTCTTTGTACCGCCCAATCCAGCACCGATATGGATACTTGGATGGGCACCTGACTACCCATACCCATCTGACTATCTGCAGCCTATGGCCCTGCCAACAGATGGACTGTACCCTGCTGCGAACTACTTTGACACACTCTGGATGAACAATACCACCAACAATCCGCTGGCAAACCAGTCTGCTGCGAATGCACTTCAGAACATGACTGACTACTACAACACAGCATTCAGTGCGACAAACGTTGCAACAGCATCCCAGTACTACCAGATGATGAACCATGAACTCATCAACATGACTGCATACGTGTATCTGTTCCAGGCTAATGCCATAGAGATATTCAGCACACAGCTCAATCCAACGCCAAACCCAATATGGCAGACCAACGTTATGTTCGGTGGTGGAGGAGACTTCTTCTACAACTACTTCCAGTACAAGTAACTGCAGAAAAACTAATTAATTTTTTATTTTTAATTTAATTTTTTAATCTGTTCATATTTAATTTGCGTTTTCATGTTCTTCAAATAGGATGTGCATTTTTATCGCTTGTACTATGCAATTAATTTATACCTCCTTCTTATAAGTCACACATCAAGAGATCGATCATATGGGTGTTTCCTGATGGTGTATTCGCAGCCAGTGCGCATTGACGAAGTTGAGGTGGACGGTTACCCGCTCATAAAATATCACGGTTTTATAGCCAGTAATAGAACTGGCGGCCTGGTGGCAGCCAACGGAAAAATAGACTGGATGTGCATGCCAAATTTCGATTCAGCTCCCATTCTGGCATCGATCCTCGACCGAAAAAGAGGAGGATATTTTTCAATCCGACCGCGAATAACAGATGAAGTTTACGTTCAGCAGTATTATAAAGGTCTCACAAACATTCTGACCACCGAGTTCGTGAAAGAGGGCAGAACCATATTGAGGGTTACTGATTTTATTCCCACCTCAGAGTATTCCACAGTTAATTTCCCCGAGGTGCATAGATTTGCTGAGGCAGGGAAATCCGATGTTGATGTTGTTGTGGAGTTCTATCCCATTATGAATTATGGGAGAGATGAAATTCGCATCAGGAAAGAGGGAGACGGTTACCTCTTTGTTTCTCAGAAAAAATCTATCGGTCTCGTAGGTAATGTTCCGTTCAAGAAGAAGGATGGTGGTGTCTATTCTATTTTCAACCTCCCATCAAGAAGTTCTCAATGGTTCATCATGCTCTACAACGTTCGCCATTTGGATCGTATAACAGACTATAAATCCTACGAAAGAATGGAAGAAACATCCGCATTCTGGAAGAACTGGGTTTCACAGGGAAATTATTCTGGAATCTATGGTGAGACCGTTATAAGGTCTGCTCTCACCCTTAAAGGGCTTTTTTATGAACCAACAGGATTGATGGCAGCTGCACCCACTGCCAGTTTGCCTGAAAGCATAGGCGGAGATAGGAACTGGGATTATCGTTTTGCATGGATACGGGACACAGCGTATGTTGTTGAAGCCCTCTCTATGATTGGTTACAAAAGGGAAGCAACAAAATTCCTTTACGATCTGATGGAGAGAATTCAGGGGGATGGAGATATAAAAACCATTTACACGATCTCCGGAGATGGTGAGACCGAGGAAACGACGCTGGATTGGGAAGGATACAGAAACTCCAGACCTGTCAGGATAGGTAACAAAGCCTCAGATCAGCTGCAGATAGATGAATACGGTTCCATCGTTAATGCCATATATTACTTCAGTAGAATAGGTGGTTTGATAAACTCTTATCTCTGGGATTTTGTTGTTTCACTGCTCAATAAACTCAAAACTCTGTGGAAGGAGAAAGATTCCAGCTTGTGGGAATTCAGGGGTCCACCACAGCATTATGTCTACTCCAAATTGATGTGCTGGACCGCTTTCTCCAGGGCAATTGAGATCGCAAATGATCTGCATTTTTCTGCCCCTATTGATCAGTGGAAAAAAACCGCTGATGAGATAAAAAGATCCATTCTGATGAATGGTTATGACCGTGAAACAAATTCATTTACCCAGTACTACGGATCGAAATACGTGGATGCCTCTCTCTTGCGGTTACCACAACTTGGTTTTCTTTCCCTTTCAGACCGCCGACTGCGTGGAACGATAAAAAGGATAGAGGACGAGCTGATGGTTGATGGATATCTCTTCAGGAGATATTTGAATGATGATGGTTTGAAAAGCAGGGATAACTCATTCCTTCTTCTTTCGTTCTGGTACGTAGAAGATCAGATACTCTTCAACAATCTGCAAAAAGCAAGAGAGATATTCGAAAACCTTATGGAAAAGAGCAATGATCTCGGTCTCTTTTCTGAAGAAGTGGATTATGAAACAGGAGAAATGGTGGGAAACTTTCCTCAGGCAATAACCCATCTCGGAGTCATAAGATCGGCAATAAAACTCAGTGTAGAGTACAAAAAGAATTCTAGAAGGGTAAGGCCAAGAGATATCTTGTAGGTCAGTATCGATCTCTCCTGAGTTCTCTCCTTCTTATGACAATAGCGAGAATAACCAGAGCGATTCCCGATGGCAGAAGTGAAAATCCGATAAGAAACAGGGACAGAATCCCATACTCCAGATGGCCTACAGTTATCTTCACTGACAGATTTGACAACCCTTCGTTCATCACTTCCACGTGCCACTGCCCTGAAGCGGGCGATACGATCTCTTTCGTGACGGTATATGACGCTCCCGAAAGGTTAGAAAATGCCGTCGTTATGTTGCCGGGTCCAACGAGATAGGCACTCAGGCTCGCGTTACCGGAAAGAGGTGTTATGGAATAAAGAAGATCATCCCCCGCAGATACACTCCCGTTGAATGGTTTCTCGATATGGGAACCAGCGGCAATGATTGCAGTTGATGTCTGGGTGCCATTATAGAATGAATATACCGATATGGAGAATATTACTATCGATGAAACAATCAACGTATAACCAATCCTCTGAATCAGCTTGATGTTTATATTCATCCTTTCTCCGTCTCCCCCTCGGAGATCAGTTTGATCTCCATCTCTTCAGAGTCATCAATGGCCACCACCTTTGTTCGGGTCATGTATTCAATCACACTTTTGTTGTCACTTATTGTGGAAAACACGCCACGTAATTCAACATCGAGGACCTCTGATGGTTTGTGCCCCATCTTATTCTTCTCAGACCTTATCATCTTTATAAGATTTATGATATAAGATATTTCCCTTTTTGGTTTTGAAAAGTTCGAAACCTCCGGAGGTTGCGGCCAATCTTCCAGATGAACGCTTGATTTCTTGTGCTTCAGGGGGATCGTTTCGTACAGTTCCTCTGTTATGAATGGCATAATCGGAGCATACATTTTTATAATGGCCAGGAGGGTCAGATAGGATGATTGCAAAATATCATCCCTATCCGGATGGTTGATTCTAAATGCATATTTTGTCAGTTCCAGCTGAAAATCGCAGAAGGTGTTCCAGAAGAAATTATCAAGTTCGGATCTGGCCCTCGAGAATAGGTAGCTGTCCATATATCCTGTGACCTTCTCGATCGTCTCCGAGAGGGCACCGATTATCCACTGACCGTATTTTGATCTTGGTGACAAAAATGCACCTATCTTCTCCTCTCTGTTCCAGAGAAGGTTAAGAAGCCTGGCAGCATTATAGAGTTTTATAACGGTCTTCCTTCCCCTAATGAGTTCCTGCTCCTTAAACCTGATATCCTCCCATGGGAGAGATGAGCTTGCCCAGAACCTCAACGAATCTGCTCCATACCTCTCAATAACCTCCATCGGGCCCACTGTGTTCCCCCTGCTCTTGCTCATCTTTGCTCCGCTTGGATCAGCAACGATGCCGCTGATTAGAATCTCATTCCACGGGATGTCCCCCCCATGGAGAAGCGATCTCAGAATTGTTGTGAATGCCCACGTGGTTATGATATCGTTGGCCTGACATCGAATATCCATCGGATATCTTCCGATGAGTGATTCCTCCATTGACAGGGATATCTTTGGAGACAGGGAAGATGTTGCCCAGGTATCCATCACATCGTCCTCCGGCTCAACATTATGGGAGCCACACTTTGGACATGACTTGCTGGGTGAGGTTCTTGGATCTACGGGTAGTTCTTCCGGAGAGGCAAAAATTGTCTCACCACAATCCTTACAGTACCACACGGGGAATGGAACACCATAATACCTCTGTCTGGAAATGCACCAATCCCATTTTAGGCCTTTCACCCAGTTATCGTATCTGTAACGCATGAACTCAGGGACCCACCTTATCCTTGAACCATGCTCGAGAAGCTTTGGTATCAAATCAAGGACCTTTATGAACCACTCCCGCTCCACACTAATCTCAACAGGCGTATCGCATCTCTCGTGAACGTTGACAGAATGCTTGATTTTTTCTCGTTTTACTATGAGATTGTTTCTTTCCAGCAGTTCAATGATCCTTTCTCTTGCTTTTTGGATCGAGAGGCCTTTTAACGGTCCATCATCGTCCATTGTGCCGTCCTCTGCTATTGTAATTCGCGTTTCGAGATTGTATTTCTTCCAGAGGTATACATCGTTCTGATCTCCGAACGTGCAGACCATCTCTGCCCCGGTTCCCAACTCCATATCCACAACCAGATCGCTCATCACTGGTACTCTGCGATCGTAGATGGGTACGGTTACCTCCTTTCCAATGAGGTCCCTGTACCTAACATCATCCGGATTAACAAATACCGCAACGCATGAGCCGAGAAGTTCTGGTCTCGTGGTTGCGATGATAAGCTCTCCTCTGTCCAGAGTAAACTTGATGTGGATGAATTCAGAACTCAGAACCTTGTCTTTCATATCAATCTGAGAGATAGAGGTCTCGCAGGATGGGCAAATGATCGTTGGACCTGTAGCGCTGTAGGCATAGCCCCTCTGAACAAGTTCCAGAAAGGCTTCCTGCGATATTCGCACCGTATCGTCCGAGATGGTTCTGTAGTAGCTTGTGAAGTCACTGCTTATCCCCAGGCGTTTGAACAGAGAGATCATTTCTCCCTCAGCCCTCTGACTCTGCTCTCTGCAAAGCGCAATGAATTCTTTCAGCGGGGTATTCTTTCCGCGTTTGCCCGTAATCTTCTCTGTGTAGCGCTCCGTGGGCAGGCCATTGTCATCGAACCCAAAACGATAGTAGACGTTATAACCCCTCATCCTTTTGTATCTCGCAATGAAGTCCTGGTGAGGGTATGAAAAGGCATGTCCCATATGAAGATTCCCAGAAATGGTGGGAGGAGGTACATCGATGGTGAACGGTTGTTTTCCAGAGGTTTTGAAGGCGTACAGCCCTGATGAATCCCACCGTTCCAGCCATTTCTTTTCCATTGAATGAATGTCGAGAACCACGCTACGCTATATCGCATATAGTAAAATATTTTATGGGTTTACCCTAGGAGTCCTGTGATTCATTACTGGTTGATCAGAACGGACATTGTATCTATATTTCTTTCACATCGATTGTTTCAGTAGAGGAAAAGTTCACTCATCATCTTTTCATAATACCGCTGGGGAAAATAACTGCAGAAATACTGTTGAGCTCCAGTTTATCCCCTCAGCACTCAATCAAAAAATAAAATTACAAATTTATCCCGGGAATAGTTCCCAGGAGTAAATGCTCAGGCCCAACAATGAAAAGTTCTAGGGCGGGCTTGCAAGATGTCCGTTGAAAGCGCCGTATCCGATAAACAGAGCAAATATAGTGCCTATCAGGAAGATTATCCACATTGCGTAGTAGAAAATCTTTATACCAGATGTTCTGGGTTTAAGATAGAGAACCGGAACCAGAATAGCTCCGATGCCATCAAACAGGTAGAGTCCCATTGAGGTTACCAGATGCTCGCCAGTTTCCAACTTCAGAGCAACTATGCTGTATGCGCCAACGAGCACGTAAATTCCTAGCAGAAGGACTATCAGTGGAATCAATCCCAAGTCTCTATCTTTATATATCATCGACCCAGATATGATCAGTATCAAACCGAAAAACAGTAGTGGATCTCCGAAAAGCATATTGTAAGCATACGCCCAGGGAGCGTTCATGGGCCAAGCGAATGACATGAAGAATCCACTTATGAAATTGAATACCCCGATGCCTATGGCCGGCATTGCAAGGTTTTTCACCTGCTCCTTGTCTCCTCTTGCACTAAAGAAAAAATAGAAGCCACCAAGAAGTGTTCCCATCGCTAAGCCTATAAGCATGATTGCCAGGGGATCTATGAATACCATTTTATCACCTCCATTTATTTAATTCAATAGGATATAAAAGTCTTTACCCTCATGTTTAATGCTTTCATGCATCATACCGATCTCATGGGATAACCGCATTGCTATGAAAGGAATTGAAGACTGGTTATCTGGTTGTTAAAAGTTTTCAGATCATAGAATTTAAAGTCTGGCTCTTATTGCGTTACTCCAGAATTCTATTCTGCCTTGGTTCGATCATCGGATCCGTGAAGAAAGGCGAGAGCGAAGCTCAGAAACATGAGAGGTAGCATAACAAAGTACTCAAGATCATTCCATATGTATCCATAAATTACGAGTGAAAGTGATCCGGAATAATACATTGTAAAAGAGTAAACGCAAATAGCATCGAAGACCAGATAGAGAGATGTAGTTGCGATGTAGTATCTTTTTCCCACCACAGGTCTGTTTCTTACGATCCTTCCGAGGAGATGCGCTCCTGCAAGCCCCAGAAACAATCCGGATAGATCATCGATCAATCCAACAAAATACCAGGAGAATCCTGAAGAGTGAAATGTGACAAACAGCAGCGGTAGGTTGACACTACTGAAGATGCCATAGTCCTTTACCCACGCCCCCTGAGCGTTGAGCCAGCCACCGAAGGCAATCATAATAAGAATTACTACGGGAAAGTAACGTGAATTTGATATATTTCTAAAGATCTTTCTGAGGGAAAAACTCACCATCAAAGAGCTTTTTATCCTTTATATTTTTTCTCTTCTGGCTCACGGGACATGGGTCAGGGATCGGTATCTCTACGCTCAAATCAAGCATCCTTACGCGGACTGGCTTGAATGAAAATGTAGAATAAGGATGTGAGAATATATGTTTAGATGGAAGCAAAGTCTGTCCTCAACGAACTCATACAAATGGAGAAAAATGTATCGAAAGAGTACAAGCAAATGGCAGAAAAAACATCCCTTCAGAACATAAAGTTCTTTCTTGAGGCATTTTCAGAAGCACATGAGGGTTTCGCCGATAGATTGAGGGAAATACGAGATGGAGTCTCTCCGAGGCTCAGGAAACCTTTCAGCGAGTTACCAGATATAAAGGCAACAGATCATCTTGTTCTGCAAGGAGATCCGGATCTCTCAAGCATGTCCAGCACTCTGATGTTTATAGTTAGAAAAGAAAAAGAAACGTTCGCTCACTACACTCGTTCGTGGGAAAGTATTGATGACGAGGACCTCGGGCGAAGCTTTGATGAACTTCTAGCACAACGAGAGCAGTTGAAGATAAAGGCAGACAGACTATACAACGATCTCATACAGTCCTCTTACTGAAAGGTGGTGCCCCCGTGTCGAGAATAATCGTAGCCAGCCTTCAAGATCCGGCCAGTGTTTCCATGGCCAGCTATCTGATTGAGCACTATTCCTTCAGAAAAATCAATGATGAGAATAACATCTACAGACATGATAATTTCATTCTGATCTTCACGGAAAAGAAACATCTGTTCTTCCAGGAGATCCAGGAAGAATACAGGAAATTCACCAACCATCTCGAAGATATCGTGTTCTTATCAAAACACTCCTCTTCAAAGGGAATAAAATCACTAACGGTGCATGTTACCGGTAACTTCGGGGTGGCGGAAATGGGTGGTCTGGATCGCCAGCTATCACTGAGCGATCCGCAATACATGTCTTCTTCGCTCAGGATCCTCTCTTCCCACCCTGTGGATGATTTCTCCATAACCTTCGAGGCAACTCACCATGGTCCACTTTTGAACATACCCAGCTACTTCATAGAGATCGGGACCACGGAGAAAGAGTGGAACAACGAGGATTGCCTCGACTCCATTTCAAGGGCCGTGATTGAATCGATTCCCAATGGATCCCAACAGGCATTCGTGGGTATTGGTGGTGGACACTATCCCTACAAGATAAGCAATTACGCCATTCAAAACGATTCCAACGTGGGCCACATAATACCAAAGTATGTCCATGATAACCTGACCATCGATATGCTTCTGCAGAGCGTTGAAAAAACGCCTGGGTTTTCGGGTTTCATAATGGATCGAAAAGGTACCAGGGGAAGGGTGAAGGAGATGGTGAGGAGCATATCCGAAAAATTATCCTGTGAAATCATCTCTCTGTAATGTTTGAATTCCGATCCCTTTCTTGCCGGATATCTCCACTTTTTTTCCTGAACCCTCTATCAGTTTCAAACAAACCAATTCAATAGAATAGTTTTATTTTTTCCGTAATACAATCCTGATCATAACAACTGGAATATTCACAAAGGGGTTCTCTGTTAACCGTTATAAAATTTATGCCCCAGCTAAATTTTCCAAGGATGAGTTCAGAGAGATCCCTAAAACCAGTGAGGTAGAGAGCCGCCGCAACAGCTTCAACGGAGCTGAGAAGACCTACCTTTCCATAGTTAACAGGATTGACCGGTACAAGAGGGGGGAGTTTACGCGCATTGCCTGACATTATCTTTTTCAGGGAATCCGCCCTGTTCCAGGAGCCCTCTATGACCGTAAGCCCCCCTCCTGTGATGATTTTTGAGTCTCTGGCTGTCACATAAATATCCGCGAAAGGGTTGAGCAGCAGTCCCCTCTGAATCCTAGAACGAGGAACTTTCTCAGCAAGATTGAACCTCTTAAGCCTCTTCATTGTGGCTTTTTTCGGATCATCCTGCTTCAGGTCTATAAAGTATATCCCGATTCTCCCCTTACCTTCCATTTTCTCACTCGTAAATTTAATTAATGGATTATAGCTTATCCATAATGCATTATCTGTTCATAGCAGGCGGAGTTATGTCTGGTCTCGGCAAGGGGACCATTACCTCGGCTTTATCTCATTTGCTGAAAAACAGTGGGCTGAAGGTTTCCGCGTTAAAGATTGATCCCTACCTCAATTACGATGCGGGAACAATGAATCCCTATCAGCACGGTGAAGTGTTTGTCCTCGATGATGGCAGTGAGGTTGATCTGGATCTTGGAAACTATGAGAGATTCCTTGATACCGACCTCGTGGGCGACAACAACATTACAACAGGGAAAGTATACAGAGAAGTCATCGAGAGAGAGAGAAGGGGAGAGTATCTTGGAAGCACCGTGCAGATTATCCCACACATAACTGACGAGATAAAAAACAGGATAAGAAAGGTGGCTGAATCTAGCGATCTCGATATTCTCCTTGTTGAAGTTGGCGGTACGGTTGGAGATATAGAATCGATGCCCTTTCTTGAAGCTATCAGAGAGCTGAAGGGCGAAGAACCTCCTGGTTCTGTCCTGACCGCTCTTGTGACCCTGATTCCAGAGATTGGGCAGAACGGTGAGCAGAAAACGAAACCAACCCAGCACAGCGTCAATACGCTGAGGAGCCTCGGTATCCAGCCGGATATCATATTCTGCAGATTGAAGGGACAGCTCCTCAATTCAACGCGCAAAAAGATATCACGATTCACAGATGTGAGGGAAGATGGAATAATAGGGATCCGTGATATGAAGAATGTCTACGGCCTACCAAAGGCCATGAATGATCAGAAGATCACCCAGTATCTCACCGGGTTGATGCATTTACAAACGGATCCTTTCAGAGATATACTCCAGCAATTCAATGCAAACATAGAGAACCCGAGAGAACACGTTAGAATAGCTCTCGTTGGAAAATACACCGCACTGCAGGACGCATACATCAGCCATCGGGAGGCTTTTCTCCATGTAACAGGAAATACCGGCATCGGTGTGTCTATAGAATGGATCGATGCTGACGAGATGATAGAACGGCCCGAGGCATTCAACAAGGTTCACGGTGTTATCATCCCTGGCGGATTCGGCTACAGGGGCGTGGAGGGCAAAATTGCAGCCATAAAGTATGCCCGGGAGAATAATATTCCTCTGGCAGGCATATGCCTTGGATTCCAGGCTGCCACCATTGAATTCGCGAGAAATGTTCTCGGTCTTAAGGGTGCCAACAGTAGTGAATTCGACACAAACACACCACATCCGGTCATAGATCTCCTGCCGGAGCAGATGCACGTAACGGATCTTGGAGGAACCATGAGGCTTGGTTCCAAGAAGATCCTGATAAAAAAGGGAACGCTGGCGTATCACGTTTACGGAAAATCAGTTATAGAAGAAAGGCATCGCCACAGGTATGAGGTAAATCCTGATTACATAGAGAAGTTCACCAAGGCAGGATATATATTTTCTGGCACCGATCAGGAGGGAATCAGGATGGAGATATCCGAGCTGCGGGGTAGAGACAATTTTCTGGCAACGCAGTACCATAGTGAATTCAGATCAAGACCTCTCAGACCATCCCCCATTCACCTGTTCTTGGTAAAGAAAGCGCTGGAGTACAAGATGAAGAGGGAAAGATCATGAAGGAAATACTGGAAGAGCTTCGAAAGAAGGTTAATGAAAGGGTCAGCACCAATGAGAAATACAGGAAGAAATTGGAGAAAGCCCAGAAATCATTCTGCATCGTTTTCGATGGTTCAGCTTCCTACAACTTCTCTCTCAGAGATGGAAAATTTTCTGAGATAAGAGAGGGTGAGACTGAAGCCGACATAAGGATTGAGGTATCATCAGAGGACTTCAGAAAGCTTCTCTCCAGAGAGCTGGATCCGATGACAGCCTACATAGAGAAGAAAATAAAGGTTAGGGCTTCGTTGATGGACAAACTCCTGTTAACCGAGTTATTCAAATGAATCCAGATGAACAGTTGCAGGAATATAGGGAGAACCTTCGAAGACACGTGAAGGACATTTACGGTCTGGCTGAGAAGATCAGAAAACTGAAACAGGATGTTACAGACAGAGTGGAGATTCCACTGGCCTCCGATATGGCTGAGCGTGTGGAGGAACTCATCCAGATCAAGGGAATAGCCGATGATATCAGAAAACTCTCCGCCCATAAATCCAGAGAGGAAGTTGCAATTCACGTTGCGAGAAAAACCGCAGAGCTGGTACGTGATAGAGGGAAAAAGGAGGCGCTGAGCAAATCCGTAAGGGTCGGTCTCGCCATTCTCACAGAAGGGATCCTTGTCGCACCCCTCGAAGGTATTGCAGATGTTGATATTCGAAAAAACAGAGATGGTAGTGAGTATGCTTCCATCGTGTACTCTGGTCCCATCCGAGGTGCCGGTGGCACTGCCCAGGCACTGAGCGTTCTGATTGCGGACATAGTGAGAAGAGATCTCGGAATAGGATCATTCAAGGCCAGAGATGATGAGGTGGATAGATACATAGAGGAGGTGGAGGCATACAACCGGGTGAAGCACCTTCAGTATCTTCCCACTCCGGATGAGATCGCCCTTGTGGTCCGCAATTCACCAATTCTCATTGATGGCGAGGGGAGTGAGGAGGTGGAGGTGTCCGGGCACCGTGATATGGAGAGGATAACCACCAACCGGATAAGAGGGGGAATGTGTCTCGTTCTCTGCGAAGGGTTGATTCAGAAATCCCGTAAGATCCTCAAGTACACCTCCGTCTTTGGAGTAAAAGACTGGAATTTCCTGGAAAAGATTCAGGGAAAAAAGACCGATGAACACAGTGATCAGGGCAAATCAGAAAAGTTTCTCAAGGATATCATCGCAGGAAGACCCATTTTCAGCCATCCGGGCAGGCCGGGTGGTTTCAGGCTCAGATACGGTAGGAGTAGGGTATCGGGTCTTGCAGCTGCGTCCGTTCATCCTGCAACAATGTACATCCTTGATAGATTCCCTGCGATTGGTTCTCAGCTCAAGGTTGAACTGCCCGGAAAGGCTGCAGCTCTTACCCCTTGCGATGAGATTGAGGGGCCGATGGTACTCCTTGAGGATGATACGCACATCAGAATCAACACCGTCGAGGAGGCAAAGGCTGTCCAATCGCGCATAAAGGAGATTACCGACATCGGAGAGATTCTCATTTCATACGGTGATTTTCTGGAAAACAACCACAGACTGGAAAGACCATCCTTCTCAAGGGAGTGGTGGGATGCCATTGCAGAGAAAACGCCCGAAACGAAGAAGTATTCTGGCACTGTTCCTTCAGAAGAGGAGGCCATTCAACTTTCCAGGAAGTACGGAATTCCGCTTCATCCTGAGTACAATCTCTTCTGGCATGATATATCACGCGACGAATTTTTTACACTCAGAAATGCTCTCTCTGCCTCCCCACTTCACGACGGCTCTCTGAGAATTCAAAACGACGATAGAATCAAGAGCATTCTCATCAAGCTCGGCGTTGAATTTACCGTCAACGATGATTCCATAATACCAAAAAAATCCAGAGTTCTTCTTGCGTGCGCTGGTCTAGATCAGCAAAAGAACCTGCTTGCAGCTGAGAAATCAAACGGCGGAGATGTTGTTGATCTGGTGAGGGAAATATCTGGTATAGTCATTAAGGCTAAGTCTCCCACGAGAATTGGCGCCAGAATGGGAAGACCGGAGAAGGCGGGAGAGAGGAAGATGAGGCCAAAGGTCCACGTTCTCTTTCCACTGGAAAACTACGGGAGCGTTAGGCGATCATTCAAAAATGCCAGGAAAACCGTAGGTGGGAAAATAGAGGTGGAGATCGCCCAACGCAAGTGTGAATCATGTGGTTCGATAACTGTTCAACCACTATGCCATCTCTGTGGTGGTGTAACCCGAGATATGAATCACACTGATAGAATTACTCTCAATATAGATAATCTCCTCCGCCAGGCAGAAGAGAGAATAGGCATCAGCTTGAGCAGCTTGAAGGAAGAGATGAAGGGCGTGAAGAAGCTCATGTCCAGCCGAAAGGTGTGCGAGCCCGTTGAGAAAGGCATCCTCAGGGCAAAGCACGATGTCACCATCAACAAGGATGGGACCTGCAGGTTTGATATGACAGACATACCCATAACACATTTTAGACCGGAAGAAATAGGAGCTCGTCCCGAGATCCTTGAATCCCTTGGTTATCACGAAGGTCTGAACGAGATCTTTCCACAGGATATTATAATACCAAGGAAAGCTGCAGAATTCCTGCTTCGTGTTTCGCAGTATATTGATGATCTCCTGGTCAAGTACTACCACGTGGAGCCGTTCTACAACTGCTCGGAACCAGAAGATCTAATAGGTCATCTCGTTATAGGTTTAGCTCCTCATACGTCCGGAGGAATCATAGGAAGAATCGTTGGATTCACCGATGCCAATGGATGCTACGCCCATCCACTATTCCACGCAGCAAAAAGGAGGAACTGCGACGGTGATGAGGATAGTATAATGCTTCTCCTTGATGGACTGATAAACTTCTCCCGCGAGTATCTGCCCTCAACGAGAGGCGGAATGATGGATGCTCCTCTGGTTCTCACGACTCTTCTAAATCCTGATGAGGTGGACAAGGAAGCGATGAATGTTGACACTCTGAGCAGATATCCACTTGAGTTTTATAATGCAGCAGAGAAAAACGTTCTACCCTCCACCATAGAAGATATTATGATGCCGCTGAAGAAGCACATAACAAAAACTGGAACCCTCATGAAGCTGGGTTACACTCACGACACAAGCAACATTAATGCTGGTGTTCTCATCTCATCCTACAAAACCATAGGGAGCATGGAGGAAAAAATCGAGCGTCAGCTCTCTCTCGCCAGGAGGATCGTTGCTGTGGATGCTGACGATGTGGCAACACGAGTGCTCAACAGTCACTTTCTTCCGGACATCTATGGAAACTTCAGAAAGTTTTTCTCCCAGGAGTTCAGATGCATAGAGTGCAACACAAAGTTCAGGAGGATTCCTTTGAGCGGAAGATGCACAAAATGCGGAAGCGATCGTATCAAACTCACCATCTATCCGAGGAGCATTGTGAAATACCTTAAGGAGACCATATATGTATCTGAGAATTTCAGGCTTCCTGAGTATCTCCAGAAAAGAATTGAACTGCTGATTGACACTATCAATTCAACCTTTCCAGAACAGAGTTCAGATGAAGACGAGGAGAAACCTGATCTCTATGCTGAGCCAGAAAATGGGCATAATGAGGATCTCTTTGCGTTTGAGGGATGAAGATGATTGGTTCATTGTTTGTTACCGGCCCTGCAGGTACGGGAAAAAGCACGTTCTGCGCCTCCTTTAAGGACTGGCTGCAGGAGCAGGGATTTGATGCGGGAGTGGTTAACCTCGATCCAGGAGCGGAGATGATCCCCTACGAGGCAGAGATCGATATCCGGGATCACATCTCCATAACGGAAATAATGGAGCAATACTCTCTAGGACCTAATGGTGCACAGGTAGTTGCTGCCGATCTTATCTTGGAGCGGCTTGATGAGATAAAAGAATCGCTCGAGGAACTTCAGGACTACTATGTCATTTTCGATACTCCGGGTCAGGTGGAGCTGTTCAGTTTCAGGCCCGGCAGCAAGATCTTGGTCGATCAGATCTCTGATGGTAGGGCAATGCTGATCTTTCTTGCTGATGCCGTTCTTGCAAAGTCTCCGTCTGGATACATATCTCAGAAGATGCTGTACGGGTCTGTCATGGCACGGTTCTTCTATCCAATGTTGTTTGCCATCAACAAGATCGATCTTCTTGATGATGAGGCACTAGAATCAATCAGAAAATGGGAATCGGATCCTGAAATTCTGGAGGATGCGTTCCTCAGGGAATCGAACAGGATCCTGAAGGATTATTACTACGCGATTCTCAAGGCTTTTCAAGAAATTTCACTCTCCACAAGGCTTTACAATTTATCCGCACGTGAAATGTATGGCTATGAGGATGTTTATGCGCAGATGTCCCTCTTTTTCACGGGAGGAGAGGATACCGACACACTCTACCGGGATGATTGAAATACCGTACAGATTTCTGAATTGTGGGACATAGAATTATTTATATTCAGTTGTGATGTAAACAGGATGGCCGAAAAGCGTCATTGCCTTATATGCGGAGAACCAATATATTCCGGCACCTACTGTGTCGATTGCCTCACAGAGATCAGAAGAGTCAGGACCGCCGATGATGAATCATTCGAGGAGTGGCTCCAGCATAAACGAAGTTTGAGGTCAGCATCAATTACAAATTTAGATGGATGCAAAACCCTTGACAGCTTTTTCTGATTCACCGTTATAGTAGATGAGAAGAGTGCCATAACTCCATGGTGGAACATACGGTCGCCAATAAATGATCTCTGCCACTTGAAATTTATCAGTCTCTGGATGCTTTCGCCTGAAGAACCTTCTACCGGGTTAAAGGTTATCAGGTTACGGTTATTAACTTTCCTGCAATAAGGGTAGGATAGCTTTGCTTCAAAAACTTTTCAGTCCAAAGAGTATTGCTGTTATTGGAGCTTCGAGAGATCCGGGAAAAACCGGAGGGGTCATCTTCGAAAATCTGATAAATGGTGGTTTCCAGGGGAGGATATTTCCTGTCAACCCGGGATACACCGATATCAGAGGGGTAAAATGCTATCCTTCGGTGCAGAGCATACCTGAAGATGTGGACCTCGCTGTTGTGGTCCTGAGATCTGATCTCGTGGAGAGGGCCATAGAGGACTGTGCATACAAAAGGATTCCCTATGTGATAATAGTGGCAGGAGGATTCTCAGAGACAGGAGAGGAGGGTGCCTCTCTGGAAAGATCGATCCTTAGAATTGCCAGGGAATCGGGTATTCGGATCATTGGCCCCAATACCGTTGGGATCTATCTTCCTTCAGTAAAGCTTAACACCGCCCTAACCCCGATGGATCGCGTGAACTTCCCTGGAGAGGGCAGCATAGCCCTGATCTCGCAAAGTGGGGCCCTTGGGCTTCTTATGATGGATGGTATGGCTGAGATCGGAACGGGAGTTTCTGCGTTCGTGAATCTGGGAAATCGCATAGATCTCGATGAATCCAGCCTGCTTGATCATTTTGCATCGGATCAGAAAACAAACGCGGTTATGATGTACATTGAGAGTGTGAGCAATGGCAGGAAATTCTATGAGGCTCTGCACAGAATATCGGAGAAAAAACCCGTGGTTGTGTTGAAATCCGGATCCACCACTGAATCGGCAAGAGCGGCCATGCTTCACACCGGTGCCATGATGAGCGATGATGCCGTCTTCCACGGAGTTATAAATCAGGCTGGTGCAGTTCGCGCCAGGGATGAGACGGAGCTCTATGATTTCGCCAGAGCTCTTGCCTACAGCAGACCCTTGCTGGGTGATAGAATTGCTGTGCTAACAACAGCAGGGGGAGCTGGCGTTGTATCAACAGATCTCCTGACATCCAACTTTAACGGTCCAAAGATGTTACTAGCGACACTCTCAGAAAAGACCAGGAAGCAGATCGCTGAATTTATGGTGCCCTTCGGATCGAATAGCAATCCCATCGACATAACGGCTGAGGGAAGTGTTGAGCAATATTCCTCGATTCTAAATATTCTGGTTCATAGTGGAGAGATTGATGGTGTTCTGGCATTTGCCCTTCCTCAGACTCCCAGAATGAATGCGGGTGTTGTGGACGTCATTGAAAAATACAGTGGAGAGATCCCCATAGTGGTTGGTGTTATTGGATCGCGACTCGCAAGACCTCTCCTGTTTGAGTTTGAGAGAAGGAAAATACCTGCGTACCCCTCAATAGGCAGGGCAGTTTCATCTCTCAAGGCACTGAGAACATACTGGAAGCACCGGGGTGACGGTCATGAGTGATGCTCCTGTGAATGCCATTGTTGGCCACGAGTCCAAGAGAATACTTTCCTCTTTCGGTATGAGCGTTCCTAAGGGTATGGTCTCCTCTGGACCCGATGATCTTCCTGATTTTAAAGGACCCTATGCAGTGAAGGTTTCCGACCCTTCAATACTCCATAAAACCGAGATGGGCGGGGTAATCTTGGGGATCCAAAGACAAGATGATCTGAGGTCGGCCATTGGGAAGATGCAATCGCGTTTCCCTGGATCTCCTATAATTGTGGAACAGATGATTGAGAGCGGAATCGAAGTCATAGGTGGGATTACGAGTGACAGACAGTTCGGACAGGTCATCATGATCGGTACCGGTGGGGTATATGCTGAGCTATTCAACGACCGCTCATTCAGGCTCGTTCCTCTTTCAAAGAAAGATGCCCTCAGCATGATCGAGGAAACAAAGTTGTCCAGATTTATTAGTGGATTCAGAGGTATTACCATCTCTGTGGACGCCTTCGTTGACTTTATCCTGAAGGTATCCAACTTTGCACTTAGGAACAGAGAATTGCTGATGGGTATGGATATGAACCCCATCATCGCAAGGGGTTCCTCTTTCACCGTTGTGGATGTGAAGATCATATTGAAAGAAGGCGTGAACGGAAATGATCTGCTAAAGGAAAGGTGATGTGTGATGTCTGAGATTGATGATATGATTGATCCCAAGGGCAATAAGGTCCTACTCCTGCTGGGAAATGAAGCCATAGCTCGTGGAGTAATAGAGGCAGGTGTTGCCTCCGCCTCCACCTATCCTGGCACACCCTCCAGCGAGGTGGGGGATGTTCTTTACAGAGTTGCCAGAAAGGTTGGGATGCGCTTTGAGTATTCTGTCAATGAAAAGGTTGCTCTTGAGGTGTCATTTGCCGCTTCCACACTGGGCCTAAGATCCTTCGTTTTCATGAAGCATGTGGGCCTGAATGTTGCAGCGGATGCCCTTATGAGTATTTCGTACAGTGGTGTGAAGGGTGGGCTGGTGATCATGAGTGCCGACGATCCCAGCATGCACTCTTCACAGAATGAGCAGGACAACCGTCTATATGGTCAGCTTGCTCATATTCCCGTTATTGAACCATCAACCCCGCAGGAGGCAAAGGATTTTATCATCTCGGCCTTCGAACTGTCTGAGAGGTACCACATACCGGTGCTTTTCAGAACCACCACTCGCGTGAGTCACGAAAGATCCGCCGTGAAAACAGGTCCAGTTGAAAGGATAAGGAAATCTATCTCCTTCGATTACGGAAAGATGGACTTCAATTCTCTCCCATCACTCGCCAGACAGCACAAGCTGAATCTGGAAAGGAAGATGAGAGAGATAGCACATGATGAGAGAATATCCCTTAACAGGATGATCGAAAGGGAGGGTAGCTGGGGTGCAATTACATCCGGTGTGGGATACAGCTACCTCACCGATGTCATAGAGGAGTACGATCTACCTGTTTCGATGCTGAAGCTTGGTCTCACCAATCCATTGCAGGATAATATCATACTCGATTTTATGAGAAAATACAGCAACATAATCATTGTGGAAGAGCTGGATCCTTATCTCGAAACGAAAATAAGAGCTCTCGCTCAGCTGAACGGTATCAGTGTAAAAATCTACGGAAAAATGGATGGCTATTTTCCGACAGATTATGAGTATGACGGAAACGTTGTTCTTAGAGGTGTTGCGAGGGCAATGGGCCTTAAGATTGATGAAAAGGCCCCGGAACCAGCTGTGAACGTAACTCCCAGGCCTCCCGTTCTCTGTCCGGGATGCCCCCACCGGGCATCATTCTTCATAGTTAAGAGGGCCCTTCGAATGCTGAAGATAGATGATGCCATCATATCATCTGACATAGGCTGCTATTCGCTTGGAGCCCTTGATCCCTTTGACATGGGAGACATAATTATATCCATGGGCACCTCTGTGGGATACTCTTCCGGGATGGTTCCTGAATTTGGAAAGAGATCCGTGACATTCATCGGCGATTCAACACTCTTTCATGGAGGGCTTCCCGGAATTGTTAACGCTGTTAAAAACAATGCCCAGACTACCATCATAGTTCTTGACAATAGAACAACCGCAATGACCGGACAGCAGCCGACACCAAGTGCTCTAGATCCGGCCTATGAAGACGATATGAAGGAAATCAGTATAGAAAGTACCCTTAAGGGTATCGGTGTTTCCAAGGTTGTTGAGGCAGATCCATACGATCTGAAGGATATGCTTCACAAGGTTACAGATTGCCTTAAAACGCCTGGCGTGACTGCTATTATTGCTAAACGTGAATGTGCCATTCTCCGGGACCGCAAAATCAGGAGAGTCAGCAAAATAGTTCCATACCACGTGATACCTGATAAATGCACGGGATGCTTCAGATGCGTAACTGATTTCTCCTGCCCCGCAATGTCGATCAAAGGCAACAAGGTTGTTATTGACGCTGCTCTTTGTGATGGTTGTGGCGTCTGCGCTGAAAGATTTGTCTGTCCCTATGGCGCAATAGAGGTTGATGAAAATGCAGAGTAATGTGGTTATATGTGGTGTTGGTGGACAGGGAGTACTCACAGCCGGCAAACTGCTTTCCACGGCAGCCCTGAGTGAGGGTATACAGGTTGTCATGTCTGAGATCCACGGTCTCGCCCAGCGGGGGGGAGCTGTTTCAGTTGACGTCAGAATAGGTAGTGTTCTTGGTCCCATCGTTCCTGATGGGAAGGGAGATCTGATTATCGCCATGGAGCCTCTTGAAGCTTTGCGCGTATTGCACCGTTCCTCACGAGAATCGGTGTTCGTGGTAAATACACAAAAGATTCCCCCTGTCTCCCTTGGCATAGCACACAGAGAATACCCCAGCATAGAATCTCTTGTCTCAGATCTCAAGCGCAGAAGGACCGTCTTTACCGTAAACGCTCTGGAGCTCGCCAGAAAGACGGGCGAGCTGAGAACCGCCAGCACAATCATGGTCAGCATGGCTTCAGCACTGTATGATACCGGTATAACCGATGAATCCTTTCTGAATGCAATTAAACGGCTATTCCCACCCAGATATCAAAAGGCAAACATAGAAGCTTTTGATCTTGGCAGAAAGGAGGCAGCCGCGGTTGTGAAGTAAAAAGATTCACATCGATGAGTGATTTCACCAAAGACACTCTTGTTCCGTGACAGGATCGCCCTTTATGACATTTAATTCCGACAACGTAAATGATTTTCAGGTCTGGAGCAATATTCAATCTATAAAAAAGTAGATTTGTGATCCAAGTTAATGCAGAGTGATCAAAAGATCAGAAAAGGCCTGTTATTTCTCCTTCATTTGTGATGTCAACGCCCTCCGCAGCTGGCTTTTTGGGTAGGCCAGGCATTGTCATAATATCTCCGAGCATGGGAACCAGGAATCCAGCCCCACTTGAGATATTGACAGCCTTAACTTCCACCACAAAATCCCTGGGCGAGTTCAAAAGATCGGCCTTATCGCTGAGCGAGTACTGGGTTTTCGCAATACACACGGGGAGTTTTGTCAACCCCAACCGCTTAATCCTTCTGAGATCCCTTTTGGCCGTTTTACTGTAGATAACCTCAGATGCTCCGTAAATCCGTTTGGCTATTTTCTCAATCTTGTCCTCCACAGGATCGTTGAAATCATACACACGGTTGATATTCTCTGGAGCGTTATCGATGAGTTTCAAAACCTTGTTCGCGAGATCAATACCCCCCGTACCACCTTCCGCAAAAACACGCGAAAAGGCATAGGTTATGCCATTATCATCCATCACCTTTGATATCGTGCGCTTTTCTCCCTCAGTGTCTGATGGAAATTCATTCAGTGCAACGACTGGCTCGAACCCGAATGAACGAAGATTCTCAACGTGACGTATCACGTTGTTGGAGCCTTCTCTGAGAGCGTTGATATCCTCGATGGCAAGATCCTTCGCACCACCATTGTGCTTGAGAGCCCTGATTGTGGTGACCAGCACAACCGCTGAAACCCGTATCTTTCCAAGCACACTAACAAGATCCAGGAATTTCTCTCCTCCAAGATCTGAACCAAAGCCAGCTTCAACGACCACCATATCTGCGAGCTTGAGTGCGATCTTTGTTGCAATTATGCTGGATGTACCATGTGCTATATTGGCGAATGGCCCAGTGTGAATGAAGGCAGGTACTCCTTCGGTGGTCTGCACAACGTTGGGTTTCAGAGCATCCGTAAGAAGGGCTGCCATGGCACCATGAGCATTCAGATCCCCTGCATATACTGGTTTGTGGTCGTGCGTAAATGCAACGAGTATCTTTGATAGCCTCTCTTTCAGATCTGCATATGAAGTTGACAGACCCAGTATTGCCATTATCTCGGAGGCTGGGGTTATGACGTAGCGGTCTCTGACCATTGCACCGGTGGTTCTATCTCCGGCCCCAACTATAATTTCCCGCAACGAACGATCATTCATATCTATGGTCCTCGGAAAGAGTATACTCTTCGGATCGATATTGAGCGCATTACCGTGGTGAATGTGATTGTTGATCAGAGCAGAAAGAAGATTGTGGGCCGCTGATACGGCCGGAAAATCTGAGGTGAAAAGCAAGTTGATCTTGTCGCTGGGTTCAACCTTCGATTTTCCTCCTCCAGTGGCACCTCCCTTGATACCGAAACAGGGACCAAGAGATGGTTCTCTGAGTGCAACTATGGTGTTCTTTCCCAGTGACGTGAGAGCTTGAGAAAGACCTATTGATGTGGTTGTTTTGCCCTCGCCTGCGGGTGTCGGATTTGTGGCTGTAACGAGGATAAGTTTACCATCTGGCTTGTTCTCAAGCTTTTTTAGAATATTTATCGGAATTTTTGCCATGTAATGACCGTAAGGTTCGATATCGTCAGCAGATAAGCCTATACTCTTAACAACATCTTCAATCTTCTTTAATGCCATGATAATCACTATCCCGGGCGGTCTTAACCCGCTTTATGGTATATCACTTCAGTATATTTATTGAAAACGGTTATTGCAAATCCCTATATGTTCTCACTAAAACATCTCATCGTGAAAATCTTCTGCATGATCTCTTCTAAAGATTATCGTAACCGTGGAGGACATTCTTAAGCCTATGAGTGATGAGAGAAATGATTTAAATAATTAACCTACTTTTATTTTAAAATATAAATACCCGGGTAAGTGCCCTTTACGTTTATGGGATTTGCACCACATTATGTTCGCTTAACTGAACGATATTTCACTTTTAACGTATTCCTGATCATCGCTCTATGCAGAAAAAAGGAACCACTTCATGAAAAAAAAGGTTAAAATAATTAGTGATAACGGCAGGGTTTAAGCTGCATCCTCGCGTGAATCCTGCTCGGTGTTCCGCTCAATGTAGTCTGTCAGGATCCCATGGGAAGTCTTGCTTATCACATACAGAGTGACATAGCTTACCGTGAAGACGAATGCCCCAACCACTATTACGGCGAAGATCTCGAGACCGAGCTGTCTCAGGGCAGCCAGCCCACCTCCGAAGAAAAGGCCATTTGGGAGGACGCCATCTCCAGATTGGAGAGCAAAGAATCTCTGCGTGAAAAATGCTATCATGAGGAGACCAAACACCCCACCAACAGCATGGCCCGGTAGAACTCCAACAGGATCACTGAACCATTTTGCTTTTGAGAAGGCTTTTTCCGCCCATATGAATAGCGGGCCTCCTATAATTCCCAGAAGAACAGCACTGCCAGGGCTCACAAAACCTGCGAGAGGTGTGATTATAATTAAGCCCATTAGAACGCCGTTCACCGCATAGAGCAGACCTGGATTTTCTCTGGTTAGGATGTACTTTGTCAGCATTGTGGATACCATTGCAGACGAAGCTGCAAGGAAGGTAGTGATTCCAACAACAACGGTTTCAGCGCCCAAGAAAAGCTCACTTCCGGGATTGAAACCGAACCATCCCATCCAGAGCAGAAGTATAGAAAGGGTTAACCAGGGTTTGTTCAGATGGATGGTTTCCTTTATCGATCTTTTCAAGCCGTGGGCCTTTTCCTCCTGCCAAATTCTGAGAAGGATCGCCAATGCTGCAAAACCGGCAGCCCCATGAACGATCAAGCCTCCTGCAAAATCACGCACCCCCATCTTGAAGAGCCAGCCTTCTGGATTCCATATCCAGGCAGCCGGAAGCGTCCATATGATAAGGAAGTAGACCACGGAGTATATTGCAAATGATGACATTTTCATTTTCCTCAGCACTATCACGGCAACCAGAGCCAGGGTGACCGAAGCGAATGCTGTCTCGAAGAAAAAGTACGTCCCTGTGAACAACCCCGCATTGAAATATGATGGCCCCATTGACCAGAAAACGTTCAGATAATCGGCTGGATCCTTCGATGAGAATAAACCAAGGAAGGCTCCGTGATAGAGAGGATCACCTATAAAACCTCCATAGAGAGGGGCGAATGCAATGTTGAATCCAAATGCTCCCATAACGAAAAGTGCCAGAACGGTGATCAGTAACGTCTTCAACAAACTCCTATCCATCTTAGAATTGAGTTCTCCAATCTCCAAAAAACCAACAGAGATTGTCATTGAAAAAACCAACAAGCCTGCCACAAGCACCCAAAGATTACCTATTAAATTCGGTGTCATAGAATCTAACCGAAGGATGGGATTCATCCAAGGCGTAAATAGCTTATTCCTTACATACAACTACGAACAAATAAGTAATAGTAATAATGAATGAAATGGAATGAGAACCCGCAACACAAAGGCTGTGAAATTTTCGAAAATCGCTTCACCGCTGTGCCTTTGATCCTCGATCAAAATATGATAATGTTTTCTTGCTTTATTGAAATTATTCTTCTTTGCGGCTTAGTCATACGTGATACCAGCCAGCCAAACTTTTCATAGAGAGAATCGAAAAGCTTCTGCGTGGATATCTTCTTCCTCCAAGTGAAGGAACAATTGATCTTCTCAAAAAAGGGACTGATTAACAGGGAATCCCAATTATTATGATTATGGAAAATTTTAATACGTATGAAGCCTGGCTACCATCTCATCCTTCCTTATCCCCGTGGGATAGCAGAAAAATCACGTTTCTCATAATTAGGCTATCGCCTGTAGAGTTCACAGAATACAGTTTCCCCGATAGTTGATCAGTTCTCGGAACCACCTGTAACGCTGTTAAAGAAACAATCGTCTCGAAAACTCGACGCCTATGGGGATCAATGAAGTAAATTAATAATTGACCTTGGGTTGAGGTGTTATCCTCAAAGGTCGATATCAGATGGGTGAAAAGGTAAGAGCTGATGATGAATGTTTCAATATACACGCACATGTTTCGACCGCAGATGATGTCGTATACATTCTGAGGAGAGTAATGTTTCTGGATTCTGTTGATGCGATCAGGGAGCAGCTTTTCTGCCTGTACAGGGTTCTTGCCCAAATTCTGGAAGAGAAGGAGATTCAGGTATTGGAAGTACGTGGGCAGTTTCCTGTTCACGTTGAACATCTCATGGGAGAGATCAAACAGATAATGGATTCATACACAGTAGATAGAATGAAATATTACGCGAATAGGCTGATTAGTTCCCTCACGGTTATAAAAACCGGTAAAATAAATGATTTGAATCTCAACCGATGGAAGGAATACGATGAAATTAAAACGGACAGTTTATGGCTCTTTGACAGGCGTAGTAAAGCTGGATCTCATCTAGGCTGGTACTGGGGAAATTTCATCCCTCAGATTCCACATCAGCTTATTCTTCGTTATACGAGGACCCATGAGTGGATTTTTGATCCCTTTGCCGGGAGCGGTACAACTCTGATAGAGGCTAAACGGTTGAGGAGGAATGCTGTGGGAATCGAGTTAAATGCAGAAACCGCCCTCAAAGCGTCTGAGAGAATAAACAAACAACATTCCGCCGAAAATACTGTGAACGAGTTGATTGTTGGAGACAGCACACAGATTGATTATACCTCTGTGCTGAGCGATTATGGCATCAGCTCTGTTCAGCTCATAATAATGCATCCCCCCTACCACGACATAATCAGATTCAGTGACTCCAGCAGGGACCTCTCAAGAGCACCCTCCATTGAAAATTTCCTGGATAAGCTGAGAACAGTGGCTGAAAATTGTTACGAGATTCTTGACAGAGGCAGATATGCAGCGTTGGTGATTGGAGACAAGTTCTCCAGAGGATTATGGATTCCACTGGGCTTTTATTCGATGCAGAAACTTACTGATGTGGGTTTCGTTTTGAGGAGCATTGTTGTAAAGAACTATGAGGAAACCAAGGGAAAACGATACCAAAAAGAGCTCTGGAGGTACCGGGCTCTGGTGGGTGGTTATTACATATTTAAACATGAATATATATTCATATTCTTCAAACCCTAAAAAATAGCGTTGTGTCCTTTGATTAACTTGTGTGGTTGTTTTCTGGTTGGGCGTACCTGGAGACTTTATGGATCCATTTTTTCGTTTGGTGTATATCCCAGGATCTCGAGTCCAGGCAGATAGAGACTTCACATGTTTGGTAGAAACATTCATTCCGACGAATCTCAGTTGAAAAACTGAAAATATTTTAATACCCATAAGATGCTGACCAAATGTCAATGGACAGGAAAATGGAGAGATATCTGGATAAACAGATCACAGAATTTATGAATCAGGTAGATGTGTTCGTCGAAGATCTTCTGGATTTGAATATCGAGCACAAGATGGATTTTCTCATCGGGTACCTCTACAGCAGCATCATTTTCCTTGCCCATGAGTATCTCAACAGCAGTAGCAGAAAAAAGAGCTCTGAGATGACCAGAGAACAGTATGACCTTATCTATAACTTTTTTATGGCGAGAATACAGAAAATAAAGGATGCTCTTTACTATCGGGGCATAACTTAAGATCAGCAGAAAGGTATGTCGTGTTTCTGGTGTCTACACGTTTAATGTTGTGACATTATCAGTCATATTTACACAATATTATGCCCCGATAGATTCAATCAGTGTAGCTTCAAATTGTATTCCGCCTCCCTAACATGATAATACTTATTAAACTGCAGAGGATAGGTTTTTGGTGTAATCATGTCGGATATCTTTGAAACACGAATTGTTGAACAGGAAAAGATCCAATTCAATCATCCCCTCGTGATAGGGGGTTTTGCTGGTATGTCTGGAACCGGTTTTATAGCATCAAGTTACATAATCGAGCAGCTGAGCCTTCATCAGATTGCCCATGTGAAATCTCCCCATATTCCCCCAGTATCAGTATTTATTGGGAAAAAGCTGAGGTCTCCGTTCCGAATATACTCAGATGAGAAAGGTGAGCTACTGGTTCTTGTTTCGGAAGTACCTGTGGACAACGATGGTATGTACGAGATTTCCACGGCAATAGCATCCTGGTTGCTGAAGATAGAGCCGAAAGATTTCGTTATATTGGACGCTATTCCCACCCAGACCATTTCAACAAACAATACCGTTATGTGTGTAGCCAACGAGGAGAAGTTAAAATTCTTTACTGAGAAGGGTATAGATACTGCTCCCTCCACCATACTCGTTGGCATGACTGGTGCCATGATGAATGAGTGCGTAACGGTTGGCCTTCAGGCATCAACCCTGCTTACTGAATCTCCTACGAACGTCGCAGATCCTGGTGCTGTTCTATCTCTGATTGAAGCGCTGAAGAAAGCATACTCACTGACCATTGATACAGAAGTTCTTGAAAAGAGCGTAATTCAGTTTCATTCTCAGTTGAAGGAACTTATGGAACAGTATCACAAGAAATACACCTCCTCGAACAAATCTACTCCCGAATCCATGTATGGATGAGATACTTCCACGGCCTCATGACCAACATCAGATGACTGCTGATCTTCTGTATAAACAAGGTTTTCTAGGAGATTTATCGATAAATCGTTCATGCAAGTGTGGTGGAGTGGGTTTTAAAAATGGTACGGCCAAAGTGGATGCTTCGGAGTGGGGATCACACAAGAAGAAAATTGTATGTACACACAATAATGTTAGTGATAAAAAATGATTGTACTGGGCATTGAAGGTACGGCTCATACCATCAGCTGCGGGATAGTCGATGATTCATCAGTTCTTGCCAATGTTTCAAGTATGTATCACCCTCCCGTAGGAGGTATTCATCCTCGAGAGGCTGCATCTCACCATTTCGAAAATGCAGTAGATGTAATAAAAGGAGCTCTAAATAAAGCCGGTATCAGGTTAAAAGACATTGATCTGATCGGCTTCTCAAAGGGACCTGGGCTGGGTCCCTCCCTCAGGGTTACCGCTACCGCCGCTCGTGCTCTCTCTCTGAAATCCCACAAACCAATCATTGGTGTTAACCACCCACTCGGTCACATAGAGATCAGCAGAAAGCTTTCCGGTGCACTCGATCCCATAACACTTTACGTATCGGGGGGTAACACACAGGTGATTGCCCACAGACAGGGAAGGTACAGAGTATTCGGCGAGACAATGGATATCGGTATCGGTAACCTCTTTGACAAATTTGCTAGAAAGGTCGGGATTCCCTTTCCTGGGGGCCCAAAGATCGAGAAACTTGCAGAAAAAGGAAATAAAATCTTGAAACTACCGTACTCCGTCAGGGGAATGGATACATCGTTCTCCGGCATTCTCACAGCGGCTTACGGACTCATCGAGAAGGGTGAAACTCTAGAGGATGTTTCCCTGAGTATCCAGGAAACCACCTTCTCGATGCTCGTTGAAGTACTGGAGAGAGGAATGCATTACCTCAACAAAAACGAGATAATCCTCACCGGTGGAGTTGCGAGGAATAAGAGGCTCCGTGAGATGGTCAAAGAGCTTGGCGAGCAGACGGGATCCAATTATTATCTAACTGATCCAGAATTCTGCATGGATAACGGTGCAATGATTGCACAGGCAGCTATGATGCTGTACAAACACGGATTCAGAAACACTATACAGGAGACGAGAGTTGACCAGCGATGCAGAATAGATGAGGTTAGTGTTCCCTGGATATCGGAGAGCGATGGAATAAGGGAACATAACATGGGGGCCGAGGCCATAATAACACGCTCAACATTCTATGGAAGAGAGTCCATTGTTAAGAAGAGAGTGGTGAAAACGTACCGGTATAAATCTCTTGACAGTATGATAAGGAACGAGAGAAACAGAAATGAGTACATCCTTCTTACCAAACTGATGCACCTCGGAATTAAAGTTCCCCTTGTCTATGATGTTAATGTCTATTTTCCCTCGATCACCATGCAGAGGATAGTGGGCCCATCACTCAAAGAATACCTGCACAGAGAAAGAGATTCTTCCGTCGTTGTAAGGTTGGCTGAGATCGTTAAGAGAATGCACCTCAATGATGTTTCTCACGGGGATCTCACAACCGGCAACGTTATGATTTCCGAAGATACGGGCGATCTCTACATCATCGATCCAAGCATGGGCAGGTTTCCGGCAGAACCCCTTCAGATTGCACATGACGTTTTTCTACTTCTGAATTCATTTCGAAATGCCCACCCAGATCTGCCGGATCTCGGAGATATCTTCATGAAACACTACGCAACAGACAATGGAATTTACAAAGTGGTGCTTGAGAATCTGAGATCCATAAAAAGGAGGAGGCGTTACGTGTGATATTCGTCACGCATAACAGGCATAAATATGAAGAGATAAGTAAGATGTTCTCTCAAAACGGCATTGCTCTCAGGTGGCTTAACCGGGAGTACGAAGAAATTCAATCCGAATCCATCGAAAAGGTATCTCTTGAGAGCTGTCAAAGGCTTTCAATGGATGTGACGGAAGACTTCTTCCTGGAGGATTCTGGTCTTCTGATAAAGCATTACAGGAATTTTCCCGGTCCTTTTTCCTCATATGTTTACACCACACTCGGTACGGATGGAATCCTGAAGCTGATGGAAGGCATAGATTCTAGAGATGCGGAGTTCATAACCGTCATATCCCTCTTCTTTGAAGGTAAGATCTTTCAATTCACCGGAACTGTCAGGGGAAAAATCTCCCTTGAGAAGAGGGGTGAGAGTGGGTTCGGCTACGATCCAATTTTCATACCTGAGGGTTTTACGAATACCCTTTCCGAGCTTACAACCGACGAAAAAAACCTCATCTCACACCGGGGAAGGGCTGTCTCAAAACTCATTGAATTCCTGAAGAAGCATAATGTCTTTTAGGAAATGAAGGATATTCAATCTGCAATGATACCGCACATTCCTGATGCCAGAGAATGCCCGAGGAAGAATTCTTAAAAATACCACCCTGGGGATGGGATCTACCTTTTCCAGAAAGTAAATGGTAAAACACCACTCTGGTTTGAGTTTTCAGGTTAACCGCAGTTATCCGATCTCTCTGCCTATGACTTCAGATATTTGTTGAACCACTCAAGTTTTCTCCGCAAACGATCCTTCATGTTACGTGGGACCCCTTCTCTCGCATGATCGTGAGAATCACCGGGGCTCCTCACTAGGACTGAGTCGATGCCATTCATGCGGACCGCCATGTACATCTGCTCTGATTGCTCTATGGGACACCGATAATCCTCTTCACCGTGTATAAACATTACGGGAGTCCTAACATTTTTTGCATAAAACACTGGAGATCTTTTGAGAAGATCGAGAATTCCATTTTGGGTCCAAGGATCGTCAATACCAGCCTCTGTAGCATTAAACCAGAATCCTATGTCACTGGTACCACACATACTCATCAGATTCGTTACGGGTCTTTCAACAATGGCACATTTAAAGCGATCTGTCCTCGTTATGGCATGGGCACTCATGAAACCTCCATACGAACCTCCTGTGATAGCGAACCTATCTGATATCCTAAACCTGTGTTTGCTTTCTTCCACGGCTGCCATCAGGTCCTCGTAGTCGCCTCCTCCCCAGTCACCCACACACGCTCTGGAGAAATCCTCTCCGTATCCCTGACTCCCACGGGGATTGCCATAGAGAACATTAAAGCCGTTACTGACCAGGAAGTTGAATTCAATATAGTATGCGTAGCCATAGGCTGAGTGGGGGCCACCGTGAACGGATAGAATTGTTGGATTACTGCTACCTGAGGAGAGATACCAGAAATCCCTACCGTTGACGGAAAAGTGTTCCGGTATCACACCCACCACATCTGGATTGAGATCGTAATCACCTCTGAATCTCACGATCGACGGCTTGGAAGTATTGGTAAATATGTAAGCGATCTCTCCGTTCGCAACAGACATGTCCCTTACAACCATCTCCGGATCGGTCATCCTCTCAACTGAATCACCCACAGAGTAAACTGATGTGCTCCCTCCGTCCTGGCCTATTAGGTAAAAGGTGCCGTTATCGTAAAACAGGCGTTCGTGACCGGAAGTAAAGTGATCGGTAAGTACTTCATTACTGGCATTCTCCGATACTCTCACTGTCCTGTTTTCCTCTGGAAAATTTAGAGTGCTGATTGCCCAGGGTATTGTCCCACGATCGTGACCGGTATAGGCTATTGCTCCGTTGTCAGCAACACAAATGGCATTTATGGAAAGTCCTTTCCCGGGGATTCTGCTATATGAATTATCACTGGTATTGAGTTCAAAAATGTTCTGAAGCCCGTAATCGTCGAAGCCCTCAGTAGAGGTGAATATCAAGCGTTTTCCATTTGTTGCTATATCCCCAACATCAAAATCACCCTCAACAACTATCTTGAGCTCATTACGGAAATGAGCAAGTTTCTTCCTGCTCCGGAGAAGACCACGCGAATTGAATCTGTACTTCAACCTGCTCGTGGCAAAAGGAGCATCCTCATCGACTGCCGTTTCGACTATTGAATAAATGCTACCCCCGTGAAATACCACCTTCGAAATGTTCTTTGAGGAAAAGATCTCAACAGGCTCCTTTCCCGGTTCAAGCCTCATCAATCGATCTGTCTTCAGCCTGCGACCATCCACCACTGATTCTCTTATTGATATATAATACAGGGAATCCCGGAAAAAGAGAGGCGATCTCTCCCTTCCACCATATGTAACTCTTTCCGGACTTGAACCATCAAAACGGTAGATGGAGGACCGGTACTCGTCATTCTCGATCCATTTAACGGTAAAATATACATATTTACCGTTAATGGCTATTTCATCGGCAAGTTTCAAGGAATATGCAGATTCAGGCGTATCCATATGGAAGCCATGTAATTTCCATAGATAAAAGCATCACTGATAGAGAGTTAAAAATATCCCGCAAGTGCGGTCTCTCATTTCTCACGTTGATCACAGTGCAAGGGAGATAGCACAGAAAACCAGAGCTGCATGGGAGAACTTTTGATTAGACCAAAAAGTAGCATTCGCCATTACCGCCCAATTTAATTTTGCATCAGATTCTTCTACCATAACAGAACTACAATACACAGAAAAGTATGTTGTGTCCTCACCGGAGTATATCCGCAACAGTATGTTACGAGTGTGGTTCTACTCAAGCATGGTGACTGAGATGAAACAGGCCAAGGATCACCCTCAAAGATTAGGATAAGGAGGCTCCTCGAGAACCGCCTTATCTCTGGTCTCCCACCTGTTGAAGAGACGCCCAAGTATGTATCCGTACAGCAGGCTGGCACCAAACTCGACCGCCAGTGTTATGTAGTAGACACCTGCACCATATCCTCTGTTATAAAGGCCAAGAAGCAAATCAAGAATGACCCATATTATGATGCCGAATATGACTCCCTTGATCCTGTAATCCTTGGATGGCAGGGAATTGTGAACCGCAGCGAAGATTAATCCAAGAATGACTCCAACGATCAGACCGGAAATTATCAAAACAATGGGAGCCACAACAAGCATCATACTGAACATCCCCTCGGGGGTGAGATTTAAGGGATTGCTTGGTAGGGAACCGATCTCCGTCTTAAGAAGCGATAACACATTACTCTTGTAGAGCACCAAAGTAGCATCAGTTACAATGGCAGATATTATTCCGTAGGCAAAACCACCGAGAAGCCCTCCCTTTGCCCCGTTGCCATATTTACCCATAGATATTTATCTGTAAGCTCTATATATATTTTTCCCATAATATTATGCAGCTCCATTGTATAGAACCATTTGCTTTTCTGTATAATAAAGTATGATAATTCTGATCCCTTGCTTTTATTCTAAAAAATATACCGGGCAACCGGTAGAACAGGAAATGAAGCGTCAAAAGATTTTCGGGTGAGATTGATTCAGGTATGGAAGTGTTAGCAGCATAGGTTCCACGTGGCGGATTGTCGAGATGGACAGGTACATTCCCGTGTGCTAGCCGGTATCCTACAAAATCTTCCAATTGCAGATTAAAGAGATGTTCGTAATCAACGCTTGAGTTTATCCCAAGTGATATGTTACATTGAAACCGTTCAAAAGCTGATGATTCACCGATCCGATCAAAAAGAGAGCCCTGCCAGGATGGCCGTGACCGCTGGAATCTATTAATAGTCTCTCCATATATTCATCTATGACGCACGTGGTACTGGACACGACGCTTGGCGAGATAGAGATTGAGCTCTTCGATGATGATATGCCAATCACCGCCGGAAATTTCAAAAAGCTGGTAGACCGGGGGTTTTATAATGGTACAATTTTTCACAGAGTCATAAAGGGATTCATGATACAGGGAGGAGATCCCACGGGGACGGGAAGAGGTGGACCAGGATACACCATAAAGGATGAATTTTCAAAAAATCATAAGAATGATAGGGGAACCATTGCAATGGCAAATGCGGGTCCGAATACTGGAGGCAGCCAGTTTTTCATCAATCTCGTTAACAATAATTACCTTGACGGTAAACACCCGGTGTTTGGAAAGGTTGTTAGAGGAATGGATGTTGTGGACAAAATTGCAGAGTTGAGAACCGATCGGAATGACAGGCCACTTGAGAAGATAGCCATCACAAAGGCGTATTCTCTCTAAAATCCAGGCCGGAGTTTTCGGGTCCACCTTTACTCTCTGATCATCTATGGCCTTTAAAATTAAATCGGATGGAGGAATCGGACGTTATGACTCTGAAACTGTATCTTGAAAACTCCTATCTGAAGAATACTACAGCCGTGATAACCGAACAGGGAGATGATTACCTTCAGTTTGACAGAACAATTTTCTATCCGGTTGGCGGCGGGCAGCCCTCCGACAGGGGTCACGTGGAGATTGATGGGAAGACCTATCAGATAGTTGATGCTAAAAAGAATGGGAGTGAGGTGAAGCACTTCACCGCAGAGGAGATTGAAGGAGATGCATCTGGTAAGATTGCGAAACTTTTCATAGACTGGGAAAGGAGGTATACCCACATGAAATACCATACTGCCATTCATATAATTGATGCGGTGGTTCATCTTCTCGGGAACCCCGATATGCTCATTACAGGGAGTCAGATATATGAGGATAGGGCCAGAATAGATTTCGATTTTGAAAAACTGGATCGAGATACTGCCTTAGATCTGGTGGAGCGCGCTAACGAGGTTATAAAAGAAGCGCACCCGATCGTGGTCAGAGAAATTTCCCGGGATGAGGCACTTTCAATTGAAGGTCTTGCGAGAACCGAACCGGGAAGGAAACTTATAATGTCTCTGGAGAAGGTTAGGGTTGTAGAAATACAGGGTTTAGATATGCAGGCCGATGGGGGAACCCACGTGAGGAATACTTCTGAGATCGGTAAAATAAATCTTGGGAAGGTGCAGAGTAAGGGGAAACACAACAAAAGGATGGAAATAAGGATCTCGTAGAAAAAAATTCCAGGAACTAAATTTCATCAAGATTGTTCTTAAAATCCCCTTTTTCGCTCGCTCAGTGTATGAAATGCAGTTAAAGCTTGCTCATCAGCTTCTCAATCTCATCTCTGCCGTAGATATAGAACTTCTTCTTCCTCTCTATCGTAGCGACCTCAGGTATGTTGAAGTCCCCATCTATGGATGATTTAAGAGCTCTCAGACCAAGCATAATGGCCTCTTTTTCATCCAGACCCTCTTCGTATTCCTTTTCCAGGAACTCGATAACCTTCTCCTTACCCTGACCAATCGCCGTGGCTTTGTATTCGTTGATCGTACCGGCGGCATCGCAATCAATAAGCCTCGGACCAATCCGGTCTATCCCAGCGAAAACGAGGGAAACCCCAAAGGGTCTAACCCCACCATACTGCGTGTACTGCTGCATCTGATCTGCGACGCGCTTGGCAAGGTTGTCCATATTAACAAGGGCACCGTACGTTATCTTCTCCTGCTGAACCGATATTCTGGAGAAATCTATAAGAACGCGAGCATCCGCAATCAGACCTGATGTTACCACTGCTACAGAGTCATCCACCAGCTGAATCTTCTCCATGATGGGCTGCTCGCTTAACTTGCTTCTCGATCTCCTCTCAGCTATGAGAAGGGCTCCATCTTGAAATTTCATACCCAGGGCTGTTGATCCTTTCTTGACAGCCTCTTTAGCGTATTCAACCTGAAAGAGCCTTCCATCTGGTGAGAAGACCGTAATAGCTCTATCATAAGCCATTTGACCTTGCTGCATTTTTCATCACTACCATCCTTATGTGTGCATGATAATAAACTTTTTCCAATGCCGGCAGACATCTTCCCGATACGCAGAACATAGTAGGATCATATCTTATTACGGTGAAACCAATAACTATGCAATGGGAGAGAGAGCGCCATGGAACATCATCTTCGACAGCCACTTCCACCTCTCCGGCAAAAACACCTGGGAGGACGCTCTGAGAAGGTTTCGGAGGTATTTCGGAAATGCGATAAATCTAGTCAACCTTCCAGACTACTCCCTGGAACCGGACAGCTACTATGAAGAGATATACCTGAGAACGGTAAAGGTTGCTAACCTCATCAGAGAAGCATTTAAGATACACGTTGAGGTTTCAATTGGACCCTATCCCCTCGATTTCTTCTATTTTCAAGAGTCAGGGAAAAATCCACGCTACGAAATGTTCAAGGGTTTGCACCTCGCCGCGAAGTACATCTCTGATGGAAAGGCCAGTGGATTCGGTGAGGTTGGCCGCCCTCACTTTCAGGTCGAACCGATGGTTATGGAAATTTCCAATGACGTTATCACCGAGAGCATGATGCTTGCCAAAGATCTGGACACATACGTTATGCTCCACACCGAAGATCTCAATACTGATTCCATCAGAGAGATAGAGGGGTTTGCCAGAAAGGTCGGTATTAACATTGAAAGAGTTATAAAACATCACGCAAAAATTGAGATACTTGGTGATGTGCCCCGTATGCCGAAAACCCTACTCGCCACGCGGAATAATGTGAAACTCATGATTGAATCCGGTAGATATGCCATGCTTGAGAGCGACTACGCGAATGATCCTATGAATCCGGATAAACTCATACCTCCTGAATCAGTACCAAAAAGGGCCATCATGATCAGGCAAAATTTTGAGAACTATGAGAACATTTTTCAAAAGATATTTCAGGATATTCCGTACAGTGCTTTCGACGACGATTTCTTCAAAGTTTAATTTTCATTGCGTGGTTAGATCTGAAAGCATCTCAGAATGATCTGTGCACAATATGATCCGCAACGTAACATACGAGAATTAATAACCCTAACATCAATGTGGTTTTATGCCACTCGGTAGTTCCGAGATCGATTCCGTCTACTCGGAGTTACAGGCCGCTATTCGTGTGGAAAGATCATCCAAAAGGGTAAGGAAGCTTGAGAATGATTTCTACAGAAAAATAGTTGATATCATCGACGCCCTCAATAGAGAGGCAAAGAGTCTTATCTCGACAGATATTGACAGATACCTCAGAATCAAAAATAGAGTGAGTCAGATTGAGAATGATTTTAAGACATTCTATCTTCTGAGATACGGTAAAATTTTAAAGCTATCTCTGTACGAAATACAGAGCAAGGATCTGAAAGACCTGCTTCCAGTTGAGCGAAATTTTCTCCTCGATCTGCATAACATAATCGAAGAACACAGGGAGAAGCTTCTTGATAGATTCAGGGAACAGAAACCTCAGACTGAAAAGGAAAAGGAACCTCTCAAGAAGGATCAGATAATGGAGGAGGAGGCGAAACAGAATAAAAAAACCGGCTTCGCCCTTGTCAGAATAACTGAGGATTACCCCCCAATAGCTCAGAACGACAGGAATTACTATCTTAGAAAAAATGATATTCTTTACCTGCCTCAAAGGATAGCCGAAATACTCCGGAAAAGGAATGCCGCAGTTCCCATTAACCTGCGGAAAGGCTGATTTTGCTCCCTGCCACGTTCCCCAGACCGCACTCCATACAGGATTAATAGTCCAATTCACATGGAGCCGAGCATATACTAAAAGATATTAAACGGAAAATACTATCCAATACCCGGCAAAAGCCCGAGCGCAACTTACGCTCCTTTGAGTGAGGAAAGTCCCCCCTCCTCGGCAAGCCCAATCAGCGCAAGCTGATATCCCGAGAGGGATGGTTCAGGGAAAAGAAATAATACGGTTTCCGGTCAAGTATGATTCCCACGGAGGACGTTTCCGGGAGTACCGATGAGAACCTTTCCTGGGTGGAGAAAGTCTAAAAAGGTCCTGTGAGAATGCCGTGAGGACCGGGTGAGACGAAGGCTGTATGCCGTAAAGTCGAATGTTGCAAGCCGCGTTGCGGGGAACAGAAGGGGGCTTACTCCGGGCATTTGCCATTTCTTATTCCTTTAACACAATTAGAACCGCTTTAACAGACAAAAAAATATAATGTAGCATTCTTATATGTAAGCAGGTATGTCCCTTAAGAAGTGCCAGGTTAAGGATTGCGATATGGAGAGTTTCAGAACGGTTGATGCAGCTCTTGCAAAGAAAGTCTTTACCATTGAAGGTAATCTCACCAAGGTACATCTCTGCAAAGAACACTATAGAGAATTTAAGAAAGGAACGAAAAAAGAGAGAGAGTTACAGAGAGCAAACTGGTGATGCTGGGGTTGGAGACAGGGGGCAGAATAGGAATATCAATCGTTATAACAACTTACAACAATGGAGAGTATTTGCCAGACCTGCTTGACAGCCTTGTCAATCAGGAACCGCCACTGGAGATCATTATTGTTGATTCTGAAAGCACCGATGAGACAGCCTCGGTAGTAAGAAACTATTCCCGCCGATACAGATTTATAAAATTTATAAGGAAAAAATGTAGCAGAGGTGAGGGGCGGAACATTGGGGTCAGAGCAGCAAAATACGATTACATCCTCTTTACAGATGGTGATGCAATCGCCAACGCATTCTGGGTCAAGGATGTGCGTATCCGTTTCTACTCCGGCTCTACAGTTGTTGCTGGAAAAACCGTGCAGATGGGATATGCACCATTTGAAAAGCTATCTCGTGTGGAACTCTTTTTCGAGAATTATGATGTGACCTTCCCATCGGTTAATCTGGGATATAAGAAGAGCGTTTTTCTCGATATCGGGGGCTTTGACAGCCATTTTATCACAGCAGAGGATATTGATCTGAATATAAGGGCCGTCCTGGCTGGAAACCGAATCGATTACTGTGATAGCTGTATTATATATCACCGGGCCAGAAGCACCTTCGTCTCCTTCATTCAGCAGGCCTTCTGGAATGGCTTTGGAAGGAAACAGTTGACGATGAAGCATAGGGATGTGTGGTCACACTTTCGCGGATCACAGCTTCTCGCAACGGAAAACATCAATTTCTGGTACATCGTGAGGGGTATTGCTGCATTCACAGGATACCTTGCCTGCAAGATTTTTGGAGATGAGTTCTCCAAAATGCCTCATAAGGTGAAACATACACTCAGAGAGGAACCCACATCTGATGAGATCCAAGGTTCCGAGAAGCCAAATTTTTGATTTTCCAGATCGCGGCTGAAGCTATATGATTGATTGATACCAGCAATCTGATTTTGCTGGAATGTGGGGGGTTAACCTGCCACTTCACTCACGAAAAGCAGCCTGAAGCAATTCAAAGCTTCTCCATAATGGCAGCATTGGCCATACCCCCGCCCTCACAGATCGCTATCAGGCCAATCCTTTTGCCAGAGGATTCAAGGGTGTTCAACATTGTTGCCACTATCCTGGCACCGGTTGCGCCTAGAGGATGACCAAGTGCAATAGCACCACCATGGGGATTAAGTTTCTCTTCGTCAACATCATATTCAGTGAGCCACGCCAGTGGAACGGGAGCAAATGCCTCATTGACCTCAAAATAATCAATCTGACTCACATCCATTGACGCTCTTTCCAGAACCTTGGAGGTCGCAGGAATGGGTCCAGTTAGCATGGTAACGGGATCAACACCGACAACTGAAAACGAGAGAAATCTGGCCCTCGGTTTGAGATCGTACCTTTCCAGAGCCTCCTCAGATGCTATGAGAACGGCACTTGCTCCGTCGGATATCTGGCTAGAGTTGCCGGCAGTTATCAGATCAAGATCCTCAAAGGCAGGAGGAAGGGACAACATCTTTTCCAGTGTGGTGGTAGGCCTCACACCTTCATCGTAGTCAACGGTTTTCTCCCCGTCATCCTCTGTTTTAACAGTAACCGGAACAATTTCCTTCCTGAAGTGATCGCGAGAGGCATATGCCAGCCGATGACTCCTGAAACTGAACCTGTCAAGATCCTCTCTTGAAAATCCATATTTTTCCGCTATGAGTTGCGCTCCTCTTGCCTGACTGAACCACCGACCATTCAGCGAGTATCTCTGGTCCAGTGTGACCGTTATGGGATTCATGTCGGGAGTCATGTTGCTTCCAATGGGATGTCTTGTCATCGTTTCAACCCCTGAGGCGATCACGAGATCATAGAATCCAGATTGAACACCCTGAACGGCGAACTGCACAGCCTGAAGACTTGAGCCACATTGCCTGTCCACGGTGGTACCCGGTACCATCTCTGGAAAACCCGCTGAGAGAGTCGCATTTCTAGCTATGTTTAAACCCTGTTCCCCTATTTGTGTTACACAACCGGTAATAACATCATCAATCGCTGAAGGATCTATGCGCGAACGGTCAACCACTGCCCTTAACTGCGAGGCTAGAAAATCGACAGCGTTAATGTTCCTGAAGAATCCATTTTTCCTGCCAATAGGCGTGCGTACTGCATCTACAATATACGCATCCTTTAACTTCTGAGTCATATGGATTACCAAGCTTCCTGTTTATTTAAAAGTTTTTAGACATTCCAGTTGGAACCCACATTGTTGCATCTAAATGGGGTGATAATATGGAAAGTGCAAACGCAATCACAGTATAAGAACAAGAAGCAGTAAATGATACAAAATTGGCTATAGATTATAACAAAAACTTCTTTATAACAATTCTAAGGGGATCATCTGAAGATCCTGCAAGATTTCTTACATGGATCTTATATAGGATGCTCCTCAACATACTGTGGTTAGGGTTTTAATCCATAAGCATTAAGGAGATAGGTGATTTGCGGTCCGGTATTGATACTTCCCCCCAGAATTCCTCCGTAAAACCATGTAATGCACTTGAGATAGTTTGTTTAACTATCTTCTTCACCATCTTTTTGAGTGTACTCTCACTCACAGGATCTTGAAGAGAGCCGGAAAATTATTGGATGTATTATGCAACACAGTTCAAGATCGTTAATTTCAAATACATTACTTTCATATATAGTTTAGTGACATACTAATGAGTAATAACAAAAAAAGTTTTGTTATTGCCTCGATACTGATCATTTCGGTATTTGTCGTTGCCTTTACCGGTATGGCAATAACAAAGACCGGCCCTTTTGACCCTGGACCACCGTTAAGTGTCCAGGTGTTTGATGGTAATGGGTTCCCCTTAGCAAATGCCTCGATACAGGGAATCATGTACAATCCTCCCAGTAGAGTACCTGGAACCACAACATTATTCGTAGTTAACACGAATAAAGGAGGATACGCTTCGATTAATAATCTAACTCCCGTTAAAAACCTTTTAAACGAATGGGTTAAATATCAAGGTGCTGATTTAAATTCTATCAGTCATCCTGATTTGCTGCTATTGGCAACTTACCATGATTCGACTGGCACGTTTCTCTCAATTGGATCAGTGGATGTGTCGACAGCACAAATTGCAAATGGGCACTCTTTCAAGGCTATCATGCATGTGCCACTGGATAAAAATCACAAACTGATTCCAACTGCAAAACCTTCGGTTCAGGCACAAACCAGTGTTGTGAAAGATGGCTCTACTCTCCCTACTTTCATTCCTGACGGTCCATACTTTTATTGGGAACAAGATTACGCAAACTATACGCCCATAACACGGATACCGGTGGCGTTCGCTTATATATACGGTGATGCTGAAGCATACATAAATGCAAATGCCGCTACCACGTTAAACTATAACGTTGGGTTTGCTTTGAATCCTGGAAGTACCTCGAGTGTTAAGTACAATGCCGGAGGATCAGGATACTCGACCAGTTCAGGTGGAGTTTACAGTTTCGACTCTGGTGAAATGGTTTATACTTCGAGCAACGATTCCACCGGTTATGTTTACATTAACGCCCAGGTAGAGGGTGCCAATTACTCTCTTTGGTATATAAATCCCTCCGAGGTCCCGTACCCTATTCCCATGAATGAATACTTTTACGACGTTGGAATTGTGAACGTTCAATTAAGTGGAAGCAATGTACAGAGTTCAACCCAATACGGTGTAACGACACCAATTGGCAACATAGAAGCGTTCAATAGCTGGCATCAACAAACTGCTGGGCAGGCAGGTCAAGGAATAGGAAATATTGGATCACAATTTTATCAGATATCCATGAAAAACCTCGTGGAGCAATATACCAGCACTGATACATCCTGGATAAACTTTGGAGTAGGATTGGGCGCAATATTGTTGTCTTTCATTTCTCCACCGGTGGGTGTTGGGTTATCTGTATTAGGAGTCCTATTCGGCACAATACAGTTTGGAAGCGGTTTCTCTATATCTAGCGGATATGTGCAATATGATGCTCCAACCAATTATGACATAAACACCTATGTGGTCTTATCCGGTTCACAATACTATTTGACCAATGGATACACTGGTTATGTACCAATGTTAGGAGTTGAAGTATATGCATATCAGATAAGCTCTGGTTCAGGAGGATCGAGTGGGGGAGGTGGCGGCTGTGTTCTAAATGGGACTGAGATCACCTTGGCAAACAGAACGACCATTCCCGTTCAGGATCTGCGACCAGGGATGAAAGTTATGTCGTATGACACTTCAGTTGGTAGTCTAATACAGTCTACTGTTTCAAAGGTAACAGAAACCAATGTTTCGAACATACTGGAGTTAAACCACCAAATATACATATCCGGAATGGGAGATCAACCAGTGTTTGTTAAGCTGGCAAATGGTTCAACGAAATGGTTGATTCTCGGAAAGGTGGACTATGGGATGAGTCTATTTGATCCGTTAAATAATACGTGGATTCCGGTAACTAGCATAACTCTGCATAATGGACATTTTATTGTATATGATGTTATAACAGCAAGGCAACTCACAACCGGAGGACATACAAGTGTTTTCAATGATTACATAGCAAACGGCGTGCTTCTGGACTTGAAGATTGCTTAGGTTCAGTTATCATGGAAATCAATTAATCTTTCGGATCTCTTGAACTCTTTAGGTAAAACATTAACCTATGTGCGTTTACATTTTATGAATCGTTGCTTCCAAAAAGAAGTGTATTCATAGATACTTTCCCTACTGGAACATCTCTCTTATCGGTTCTTCCACACTCCTCTCATGGAAAACCATGAGGACATTCCTGTATGCTATGTGATTCTCCACGGGATTCATGTAGAATCCCAGTATTTCATAATTGCCAGATTCCTTGATTCCCATGGCAAATATGATGCATTCCTTCTGTACTGTATCTTTGCAGGGGAAAACATTGCATCCATGAATATGGCAATGTATCTTTTATCCAGTTTCCTGGATGACCATTTTCCTATTTACGGCACTGTTATTTCAGTGATCCTCGATATGGTGGATTTGCTGTATCTATTGTGGAATGTTTCCTTGGGGATCTCAAACATCTTCCTTGTGGATATTCCGTTTGAATACATGGATACCACAAGATCATCTATTCCGATATTCCTCTGGTATCTTTCGAATATGGCAGTCTGGAAGTTATTGTTTCTATTTCTCTGTACCATGAGATCATCGATCTTTCCATACCTTATGCCTAGACCCCTCTCATAATATCCGTTTCTCTTCCCATCATGCTTCCCATGGAGAGCTGAATCTCTCCCTTCATGAGAGATTCTATGAACTCCTTCACTGTTTATCCCACAAATCCGATATCTTTTTATCCAAATCTTCCATTGTTTATTGCCTCCTTGGTAGATTTCAGGAGGCATCCTTTCATTTTTCATGAGATTTCCCCCTATGGGCTTCTCCCATGATTTCTTGCTCTAGTTAGTACTGTTAGTACCAGATCCTTATACACAAAATTCGGTACACTATCATATTATTACATCGGTTATGCAGCAGAGTTATTGATGTAAAATATTAATACGAACCGGATGATCATACGATCGTGTTCTCATGGTTAAAAAAGTGGGTGTTGTTGGAGCAGGAGTTATGGGACATGGCATTGCAGAGGTTTTTGCTACCTCTGGATATGACGTCATTCTCGTTGACACGAAACAGGAAATCTT